>Ga0118677_10007994_pt1 | contig 17173 bp, 12 predicted proteins | sample AliMusrvi5mmetaG_FD_86154 | JGI IMG/M metagenome (GOLD analysis project Ga0118677, IMG submission 86154) | reverse complement strand
GGGGAAGAAGATGGGGTGTTTGAACCCAGGGGAATCAAGAAAATCAACCCGAAGAAAATCAAGCGGCCAGCAACATGTTCATCCCGCCACTCCAGCTACACTTCCGGCTTGGCGTTGGGAGCCCGTCCCGATTCCGCCAAGAGGAGTCAAACATGTCAGTTGAAATTAGCAAAGATCAGTCAGGTTCACAGCAAAAGATTATACCCATTACCGAAAGAATGAGGGCCGATATGGTCTCACGGGGGTACTCCCCCATGACCCAGAAGATCTATCTGCGGGCGGTGCGGCATCTTTCTCGTCACTACGCGGGCAGAAGCCCTGAACTCATTTCCCTTGATGAAGCCAAGCATTACCTGCGCCTGAAGGGAAAGACCAAGATCAGCAAGTCCGCCTTGCTCAGTCACGAACTGGGCGTGCGCTTCCTGTTCGAGATTACCTTCGGCAAAACCTGGAAGCCGGTCTCGCCTTTGCGCCAGCGGATGATCGAGGACATGGATATGAAGGGCTTTTCCGTCAGGACCCAGGTCTCCTATGTCCGGTCCGTTGCCGCGCTCTGCAAGTTCTACGACAACCGTTCCCCAAAACTGTTGACCGATGAGGAGATCCGCAGTTATTTCGTCCATCTCAAGGTCAAGCGCAAGCTGGCCCGCCAGACCGTTACCATCGCCCTGAGCGGCATCAAGTTCTTATACGAAACCACCCTCAAGCGTGACTTCTCACTCACCGGTATTCCTGTTCCCAAGCGTCGGAAGCATTTACCCGTGGTTCTCGCCATGGACGAGGTCAGGGCGATCCTGGCCAAAGTGGAAAAACCACGCTTCCAGGCTGTGCTCAAGCTGATCTATGCCTGCGGCTTGCGGCTGGGCGAAGCCTGCAGGCTGGCTCCAACCGACATTGACAGTAAGCGTGGAGTGATCATCCTCCGCAACGCCAAGGGTGGCACAGACCGCCAGGTACCTATCCCGCCCGCCACCATCACGATGCTGCGCGAGTTCTGGAAAACCCACCGCAACATGCGCTGGCTTTTCCCGGCACAGAGCTGTGGCCACCGTAAAGGATCGCCCTCCGAACGGCACCTATCACCCTCGCGCGAAAGGGAACCTCCTTGAGCATGACCTCTTGCATGCTTCATCATTGCCCTGAAAGATCCTGCCCATGCAGCGGTCCCGAATCGGTCTGCCCTTATGCCGACTTTTCACCCCATTCACGGCCTTTCCACGCAATGAAAAAGGCGGCCCGGCGATCCTTAAAATCACCCGCCGCCTTCCCGTTATCCGCTTCCTCCCCGCCGCCAATACGCCAAGCGCTCCGGTCAACCTGCTAAATTCATAAGACACGCCCAGGCGGCTTGTTCAACACAGGGTTGCTCGTCGCGCTACGGCGACGTGCCAACCCTTTCATTGTTGGCAGTCCTCATTCTCTCATTGGAAGGTTCCCCACGGCCGTTTCGGACAGAAAGACTACGCGCTTGAAGCCGGCTTGCCGGACTCTCTCCGATAGCGTGTCGAGCTCTTTCTCTCCCGCGTCCTTGGCGTAGTGACTGTGGAACTGGTTCGAGACAATGATGACAGCCAAGTCCTTCTTCTCGCCTGCCTTTGCGAGGGCCTCAACAATGTCCTTCACTTTGGTCGTCTGGATCGTCACGCCCGCACGATTGGTGGTCGGCATCCCGATGACGCCGAGTTTGTCCCAATCCTCGAAATGAAGACTCCAGTCAGCCTGGGCCTCATATCGCGTGCCTCTGGCTCGACGCTCGTTCAGGTCAGTGTCGTTTGCGAGCGCAAACGTCCCTGAGCTAAGAACAAGCATCGCACATATGATCATCAATCTCTTCATCTTTGTCTGCTAATCTTTTATCTGTTGCTGATTACATTTACTGGTTTTTTCGGCAATCGGTCCGCGGATTGTTGAATACCGTCCGATATGTGGTTGGAGGTCCCTCTTCTTTCAATCCTTCTTGCCAATCTATCGAGGCCGATTCCGATGCTGACGCTGAGCCCGATGTGGAGACCGATAATGGCAAGCAACAGGCTGACAATGCCTTTGGAACCGGATTCTGCGAGGGCCAAAGGCAAAAGCCGATACGCCAACCAGACCTTAAGCCAACCACCCATTTTATCGCTTCCGTTGACAACAGGGACGAACGCCAGGAGAGCAAAGACAAGGACGGCGAATAGTATCCATCTCCTCTTCATCTCTTATCCTCCAACCTTTTAATGTGCGTCAAAAATAGCAAAGTGCGGGATCGCCCGGAGATGTAAAGCGTCAAACACATCGTTGATATTACCTGTTTTACGACGGCATTGATCGGATACCTATACACCCGCCCTACCGGGTCGTCAAGATTGCGAAAACGGTCGATCTTGATGGATCGACAGATAACCTGTCCCTAGTGTTCGCAATAAGAGGATGATCCCCAAAGAGCCCCCGGTGCCAATGGTTTGAATTTGGAGTGCGGCGGCTTTGACGCCGCTTTGCTCCGCGAGCCTTGGCTCGCCTTTCCCGGATCGCCAAGGCGGTCCGGGAGAAAAAAGCGGTGCTGAGGCACCGCACTCCACATTATCAGCCCTTGTGACTGCCTCGTTTGACAGAACCACCTAACACCGAATCGCAGATACGCCTCCCAATTCCATCCGATACACAACGCCGGGTTCTGCGTCCCATTCCACCAGCTCACGCATCTGGCGTTCGACCTGAATGACTATTGCATCCGTATCCATTCGGCGAATTTGCACGCGGGCCAGCGGACTTTTTAACAACACCGGATCGAACGGATTCAGAACGCGCAGTCGTCCGCCCCGCAAGGATTGAAATGCGGCGTGGATCACCTGTCCATTCCGTTGTTCAGCGCTGACCAGGATGGCGCCAGGCACTCGCAGGGAATGAAACGCGGCATCGGTCTTCGCCGGCATTCCGGGAAACAAGACCACGGTCCCTTCCACGTTGAGCACCAGCATGCTGTTCAAGGCCATCGACATACCGGTTCCGTGTTCCGCCTGCATGATGCTCCCAGACGGACTACTGGACAGCCCGTTATTGTTGGAATTCCCGGCGGCCGATTTCAGAGCCCACTCGGTATCGCCCATCAGGGCAGCGGCCACCGTGGGACAGCCCCCGCACCAGGGACTGGAGGTCAGGCCGCGCGCGTAGCCCCAGGTCGCCCGAGCCTGGTTGCGTTCCCTGTCCGTGCCGTGAAAGACACTGGCTACTTCGCCGGGGAAAATCGGGTAGCACCAACTCCCCGCGTTGATCCGGCCGTTCAGTGGGTGTTGCGGGAAATGCAACCAGATCCCATCCCCGTCCGCCGGAAGTTCGGGAAGATCGAGGAAAGTGTCACGCCAGACCGTCTTGAGTTCTTGATCCTGTCCCAGCAAATCCGCGGCATCCGCTGCCTGCTGGAAGGCCATCCGCAGGTTGACGATATCGTAGATCGAATTGGTGCCCCAGCCGTCAAAGGTCGTTGTGTTGATTTCGCTGTAAATGCTCGGCTCCACCAAATAACGGCCATCCGCCCCTTTCCCGCTGAGCTTAAGCAAGCCCTGGTAATACAGCGCCACGGCCTTGAGGACCGGATAAGCCGCTTCCGCCAGCAATTCACGATCCTGGGTATACTGGTAAGCCCACCAATAGAGCCGGGCAATCCACGCGCTCGGTCCGAGCGAGACCGGCAGGGGAATCCAGTTCCATTCCGCAATCTCGTAACCTTCAATGGTGCCGGCATGAGGGAAACGGGCGCCGTCGGTCCCGAAATATTCGCGGGTATCCTTGCGGCATTGGGGCAGCATTTCGTGGTAAAGGCGGGCATACGGTTCGAAATACTCCATGCGGTTCGAGCCCATGAGCCCCTGGTACACCGCCTGAATATTGACGTTGCCATGAAAATCCGCCGACCAGGCCGGAAAATTCTCCTTGATCCACATCCCCTGCAACCCGGGCGACACCTTGCCCGGGCGCAGCGTGGTCCCGCACAGGTAGTTGGAAACATACCAGGCGCGTTCGACTTTTTCGTCGCCGCACGACACCCAGGATCGTTCCCATTGCACGGCCCAGTGTTTACGATGCGCCTCATGCAGGGCTTCGACGCCCTTCTGCGCCGCCTGGGTCACTCGCTGGCACGCCAGATCGCGGGGATCGCGACTGTCCCGATGACTCGCCGCCGCCAAGTAAAACACCACTTCCTGCCCGACCTCGGTCGCGCTCTCGCCCACCGCGGATCGCCGGGTGAACGTGATGTCGACCGGGAGTCCGGCTTGAAGCACGGCAATCGAATATCGGTCGCCTTTGAGCATCTCCTGTTCCAGCCAAACCACGTTCTTTTCCCCCCCGAAAACCGCCGCGGGCAGGAGCTGGTGCCGCTCCCGGTTGAGCCGCCAGGTAAAGGACCGCAATGGCAGGCGTTGCCGCCGAACCCGCAAAACCAGAACCTCATCCGGCACCGATACAAAGGACATCAATTCAAAATTGTCGGCCTGGGGCCACATGTTGTCGAGACCGAAAGGCTGAAAACTGCTGCGCCAGGTCGCATCCTGGAGCGAAAGCTCTTGGTTATATTTGTCGGTGCTGGCCGCTTCGGCCAGATGCAGCCTGAAAAATCCACCGTTGATCGCCGTGCTGGGTCGAAATGAATCCGCCCACTGGGGATCTTTAGGAAGAAGGCGATTGAAGGCGTCCCGATCGCCTGTTTTGTATATGTGGTAGAGCTCTTCAAAATTCTTGCCGGGAAAATGGCTTCGCTCGGAAGCTCTCAACCATAAATCATTCTTGCCCAGTAGAACCGTCAGGTTGTCAGGCGCTCCATAAATCAGCGCGCCGAAATCGCCGTTTCCGAGCGGCGCGCCCATGCTCCAATAGCCACGGTTGCTGGCTTCGCCGGTCCATTTGGGATTATGCCGGGCGATACGCTCCGGCAAATCGAACGCCATCGGCGCGGCTTCCAAGGGCATGATTTCACGATTGCGGGAGGCCCAGGCGGGTAAGGGATTCAAGGTATTCATCGGGCGATGATAGAATAAAAATCGAAACGTAACACTCCAAAAAATGATTCGCGATCAGGGAAATGAGATCTCGATTTCGTTTTAAGTGTAGCACCGCTCTACGAGCGGATCGGGGAACGGGAAGGCGCGCGCTGATGCGACCAGCCCCCTACCCCGCAAAAAATCCGTGCTATCCGTGTCATCCGTGGTTATATTCGTTTTTTGTTGTGCGTAATCAGCCATCCAAAGGCACTGCTATGAGTCAAACATTTCGGGTCATCAATGACGGCATCACGGCCTGGACAGGCCGGGCCATTCAACAAACGATTGATCAGGCTGCGGCCAACGGCGGAGGTGTCGTCACGGTGCCGACCGGCACCTATCTTCTGGATAACGCCGTCCGCCTCCGCACCGGTGTGCATTTGATCGGCGAAGCCGGCACCATCCTTAAAAAGATCCCCAGTGTTTCCAGCTTGATCCTCGATTACCTTGGCTATGGTCATTATGAAATCACGGTGGCTGAGCCGGAGAAATTTCACGTCGGCATGGGCATTCACGTCCTGGACGATCTGTCGATGGGCTTTTATACCACCGTGGCAACCATCATCGGCATCGACGGCGAACGTCTGTTCCTCGACCGAATGCTCAATCACGATTACGGACCCGACGCAAAGGCCCGGGCCGTCAGCGTCTTTTCGCTGATCGAAGCCGATCAAGTTTCTGATGTCGTCATTGAAAACCTGGCCCTTGACGGACATTGCGCGGAGGAAACGTTCACACTTAATGGCTGTCGTGGCGCGGGTCTTTTCATCTATCAGTCGCGCCGGGTCGCCGTGCGCAAAGTCGAAATCCGGGAGTTTCGCGGGGACGCCCTCAGTTTTCAACAAAACATCGATATCACCGTGGAAGATTGTCATCTGCACCACAACACTGGCGGCGGCATCCATCCGGGAAGCGGCAGTGTGCGCTACTTGCTCCAAAAGAACCACATCCATGACAATGGCGGCTGTGGCATTTTTTACTGCCTGCGAACCACGCACTCCATCTGCCGGAGCAATCTCATCGAAAACAACGCGGGAATCGGCATTTCGATCGGCGAGCGCGACACCGACCATCTCATTGCCAACAACACCCTCCGGGGCCAAGGGGGGCCGGGTATTTCCTTCCGGATGCCGACCCGGCGCAGCGGCGACCGGGTCTGTCTGCTGGGCAACACGCTCCAGGGAAATTGTTGCCGGGAAGGATCGGCCGAAATTGAGATTTCTCCCAACCTCCATTGGATTCATCTGCTCGGCAATACGATCGTGCCCAACGGGAAGCCGGCCATCAGCATCGGTGAAGGTTGTACGGACATTTATATCGAAGGCAATACCGTGTCAGGCCGCGGCCAGAAGACCGCCGATGTAGTGGGTCCCCAAGATACCGTGCGCTTCTCTACTCCACCCACTTTTCCACCCGTTGGACCGGAAGCTTTGCCGCCGCATGGCGCCCGCCACTTGGGAATCGAGAATCCTGGGACATCTGCGCTCAATCTGCAAAGAATTATCGCAAATCAGGCCAGAAAGACCTACGATTAGGATTGTTATATCAGACCTCTTTCAGCAGGAGGAAGTTCTATGATCATTCGAAATTCAATCGGTCTCGGATTCCTATTTTTATCACTTCTGGGCATTTCGTCGGAAGGCGCGCCCGTGATTGTGGAAGCCGAACGCTTTACTCCGGTTGAAACCGGGGGATGGCAACGGGTTCAGCAGGAGCATTCTTTCGCCAGTGGAACGTTTGGGGGCATGTGGGTCAGCCAGGGAGCCTGCCTGGGTGCCCCGCCGGACAGCATGAATCACTCCGCCACTCAAACCGTCGCTATTCCGGAGTCCGGCCAATACCGGGTTTGGAGCAAATACCAGGCGCCTTCCTATCTGAATTTCCAGCACCGCATTGAAATCCGGCAAAATGATACCCTCGTTTACTCGAACGAATACGGCCGGATCGAAAACCCTCGGTTTTGGAGTTTTTCCGGAGCCTATGGGCTCAAACCCATTCCCCAAACTTGGTGGACCTGGGGCATTGATCACGATGCCGCTGAAGCCCCTGCCAATTCATTTGCCACCCTCCAGGCCGGTCCGGCTGAAATCCGGCTCATCTCCGTCTCCAACACGCCCCCGGGCGATTGGCGTATGATCGATTTTTTGGTCCTGACCACCAACCTAACCGATACCTATCAAGGCTGGTCCCCGTACCAAAGCGCCAGCCCCTTCTGTCTGGAAGCCTTCGCAGCCCAATCACTTTATCTGCGATTCAGCAATGCCGCCCCCCAGTCCGCCCGCCTGCGCGTGACTCGGCACGGCCATTACAATCCCGATTATAGCAATCCCTCCACCAACTGCCCGGCGGCCCTGGTCAATCCCTCCGAGTGGAGTCCCTGGTTTAACATCGGACCCTTTTGCCGACTGGTCCACAATGAAGGCCTTTATCTAACTCTCATCAATGGATCTGCCACCGTCCAGACCAACGCTTTTGCTGTGGAATTTTCCCGGACGCCCGACAGCAGCAACCTCGTCGGGGCCGCAACCTTGAACAGTGATGACGTGATGAATGTGCCCCTCACCATCACTTGGGACACCAATGCCTGGGTCAAGCCTTCCAGCCTGCTCGCCCAGGAGATCATCGCCCTCACCAATACCTGGCGAACCGCCAACGGTGGGCACAAACCCACCAACATCCTCTTCTATGGCAAAATGCAGGGGAACTCAGCGCTGTTCACCAATGACCTGAAGAACGCACTGGGTTATAACACCTATCTGCCCACCCAATTGCAAGGCGTCGCCCGCTGTGCGATGTATGAACATTGTTATTCCACCAATGACATCATGTCCAAAATCGCGTCAAAACTCTCCCCTGCTGAAAAAACCAATTTCTTGATCGTCAGTCTGGGGGATGAAATCAGTTTGGGCAGTTTTGATTTCAACGACTCAAACAATAAAGCGGAATTCAAGACCTGGCTGACCAATCAATCCATCACCGCCGATGATCTCGGCATGCCGGTCAATAACGCCTACCTGACCGATACGGGGGACCCCCACCTGGTCTGGTATTCCACGATTTTCAGCGAGATCAAACGCTTTGACAAATACAAGGTGATGACCCAGTACGCCAAGGACACGATCGGTCCCCATGTGCTGGCCGGGGCCAATTATTCACCCCACTCCCACATGCCGCTCTACTACGGCCCGATTTACCAGTGGGTCGATATCTTCAAGCAAAACGGCATGAGCCTCTATTGGACCGAGGATTACATCTTCACGGTCCCCGTACTCCCCCAACTCATTTCCTGGATGTATGCCACCATGCGATGTGCCGTCAAATACAACCACCAACCCATGCACTTCTATGTCATGCCCCACGCCCCGAGTCAGTCCCCGGACATCTTCCGGCGCAACACGCTGCTGGCCATCGGCAACGGCGTCCGACACATTAATAATTTTTGGATCGCCCCCCAGGAATCCTTCACCGAAAATTATGTCGCCTGGGAGCAAACCAACATGTTCCGCGCCATCCACGAGAGCATTTATGACACCGCCGAGGCGGAACCTTACCAGGTCGGCGGCACCGTTCGTTCGGCGCGCGTCGCCGTGGTCATGAGCAAGGCCACGGAGTTCAATGAATCGCGCATGGCCGTACCCAAGACCAATGATCTCTTTATGTCGATCTGCAGTAATGCCCCGACCACCGTCGAACAGACCCTCGGGCGCACGGACCAGCAAATGCTCTACCTGGCCCTGCGTCAAAACGGCCGGGCCGTGGACTTGATCACGGAAGACGACATTGCTGACGGATACCTGGACCGGTACTCAGTCGTTTATTTCTCCGGAGAGTGGATCGACCATCGCGCCATCAGCTGCCTGACCAATTGGGTGCATAACGGCGGCATATTCTATGCCGCATCGGGCGCCGGCCGGTTCAACGAATTCGGGGAGTCTGCCACGAACCTGCTCACACTCCTGGGCCTTTCCGGCAGTACCCTCCGCAAGAATGTCGCTATTATTCGCCCTCTGCAGGAACTTCCCTTCCTGCCGCCCATCGGTACGATCACGCTTGAAGGCCGTCCGCTGGATGCGGTCGGCTTGCGTCAGGAATTCACGGTCACGACCGCCGAGGTGCTGGGAACGTGGGAGAATGGCACTCCCGCCGTCACCCGGAACTCTTATGGCGCCGGAATGGCTTTCGCCGTGGGAACGCTGGCCGGAAATTCCTATATGAAAACCGGCCTGCGCCCGGTCGGTTTCGCCCGCGGGGGTTATCTGAACCTTTACAATCCCGATTCATTTTCCAATGCCGCCCGGCGCTTGGTCCGGCTGGCGGTCGATGCCCAGGATCCCTCCGAGGAAATCAGTTGTTCCCAACCCTTGGTCGAGGCCACGGTGATTGACAATACCAATGGAACTCTCGTGACGCTCGTCAACTGGTCGAATGCCAAAATCGATTCAGTGCGGGTCTCCGTCAAATTGTCCGCCGCGCCCCGTCTGGCCCGATCGGTCACTCTTCAGAAAAACCTGCCGGTGGGCTTTGCCAATGGGAGAGCCACCTTCACCGTTCCCCTTCAGGACGCCGATTATATTCTCCTCCCCAAGAAAAAGACGGGCGACGCCCCCTTCGCCTACGTCTGGGGCAAGGCCTACCACATCCTCCCGGAAACCACCAGCGAGGAGTCCGGCTATTTCTCCCTCTGCGAAGGGCATAATCGAAACCTGTACATCGGAACCGCCAAATACCAGACCAATGCGTTCCTCGTTGAATTCAATCCCACGTCCGAGCTCCAGCGCATCGTTCTCAACACCGCAAACTTATGCGGACTAACCGCCACCGGCTATGCCGCCCAGGCCAAAATCCACACCCGGAACTTCGTCGGTCCTTCCGGCACCATCTATATGGGCAGTAAACAGGGGTATCCGGTGGGAGGCGACACCAGCACTTATCCGGGCGGTTACCTGATGACCTACGATCCCGCCACCGAAACGGCCCGCAACCTGGGCATGCCCATGCCCACCGAGGGCCTGATCGATGTAGTCGCGGATGAGGCCCGCCATTTGATTTATATGGTCACTTGCGAAAACCAGCATTGGCTTCTCTATAACACCCAAAACCAATCCTTCCGCGAACTGGGTCCCACGGGGGTCTCCTATGCCACCACGCTCATTGACCTGCGCGGCATCGCTTCCCTGATTTCCACTCAAATTGACACTGGAACTGGAAAAACCAATTTCACCCTGGTCCAATTCAACCCCGACACCTTGACAATGACTTCGCGCGTCATTCAGGTGGACGGGACTAACTTCTGGAGACCCAATAATAACGCCATCCCCACCTGGAATCTCAATCAGGATCATACCAAAGCCTACCTGATCCTGATGAACGATCCCACCTTGATCTTCATCGACCTCCTGGCCACCGGGGCTGTGACCACCGCCCACTCCTATGGCCGCATGCTGTCCGGACCGAATCCGGATTCACGGTGTGCCTTGAGTGTGGCGCCGGATGGCAAGGTCTTCACCCTCGTCCGGGTGGATAACAACACCGGCTATACCTCCGGCGGGGGCTCCCATTATCTCCACCATCTCACCTCTTTTGATCCCCAGACAGAAACCATAACCGATCATGGCGTGTTGGCCGTCAAAATCCTGACTTCTATGCCTGGACAACGGGCAGTCCCAACACCGAACCCGCCTGGTGCCATGGCTTCGAAAAATTCACCGATGGCACCATCACGCCCCGTTACAACCATATGTCCCTCATAGTGACCCGGGATTATACGATTTATGCCACCCTGATCTATCCCTTTACCCTTTTCCGAATTGATCCCTGGCAACTCAGCTTGGGCGCCGATCGAAAACCCTTCCTGATCAACGCCACCGCGGGGCCCCATGGGGCACTCAATCCGCCGGGCAGCGTTTGGGTTGAACCGGATAGCGACCTCACCTACACCATCACGGCTGATACGTATTTCCATACCGACTCCGTGAAAATCAACGGCACGGAAGCGGGTCCGATCGCGACCCATACTTTCACAAACCTGAATTCTCATCAAATGCTCACGGCTGATTTCGCTCCCATTCTGACCTCTCGAGGAACTCCTGAATGGTGGTTAAATCAAGCGAATCTGACCAATGGTTCCTTTGAAGCCACGGAAACCACCGACCTCGATCAGGATGGCCTGACCGCCTGGCAGGAATGGCAGGCCGATACCGATCCGAACGATCCCGCCGATGTCTTGAAATTGACCGGCGTCCAAATGGGTGAATCGGGCCTATCCCTGAATTGGCAAGGTGGGAATGCGTCCCGCCAATATCTTGAAACTAAACAGAATTTAAGCGACACCGGAACGCCATGGTCCGTGATTTTCACGAATTATCCGCCCATGCTCTCCTCCCAAACCCTCCTGGATTGGCCGCGAACCAACCAGACTCTCTTTTACCGAATCCGGGCCGAACGATAAAACCAGCGTCCTTGAATTATCCTTATCGCTGTGCCATAGTCCGGACATGAATCCTCTCCTCCTTAATGATCATGCGGTTCTCCAACGGGATGTGCGACTGCCACTCCGAGGGACCACCCGTCCCGGCGCTGTTATTGAAATCCATTTCCGCGGCCAAAAAGCCCATACCGCCGCCGATCAAAATGGTATCTGGCGCCTCGAGCTCGGACCCTATCCCGCCGGCGGGCCCGATCCCTTCACTATTGTCAGCCCCGACGGTGTCCAAGAATTTATAAATATCCTGGTGGGCGATGTGTGGGTCTGTTCCGGCCAATCGAATATGGAGATGCATCTCCAGGAAGCCGAAAACGGGCCTGCCGATGCCGTCCAAGCGGCCGACCCGGGCCTGCGTTTTCTGACCATTCCCCGCCGGGTCGAACTCACCCCCGTCACTGACATCGGCGGCGCAACCTGGGTTGAAAGTTCTCCGCAATCAGCCGCACCCTTTTCTGCCTTGGCCTATTATTGCGCACGCGCTCTCCGCAAAGCTCATCCGGAAATCCCCTTGGGCCTGATTTCCGCCTCTGTCGGCGCCACTCCCGGCGAAGCCTGGATGCCCCGCGCCGTACTGGAAAGCGATCCGATTTTTGCTCCCTACCTGGAACGCTGGCGACAGTCTTTGGCCGCCTATCCCGATCCCCAAGGATTATACGCTCAAGCTTTCTCCCAGTGGGACCGCGAAGCGGACCTGGCCGAACGCGAAGGTCGCCCCATCCCGGGCGCGTTTCCGAAGCTGATCGGCCCCGGCCACCCGTGGACACCTGCCGGTCTCTTCAATGCCATGATCGCACCGCTGACCTCCACACCTATCAGCGGCATCTGGTGGTATCAAGGCGCCGCCTCACCCGAACGGGCTTTTCAATATCGCAAACTCTTTTGCCTTCTGATTCGCGCCTGGCGCGAGGCCTGGGGTCTGGGCAACATTCCCTTTCTCTATGCTCAGGAAGCCAATTTCGGTCCCCGCCGGTCAGAGCCCGGCGAACACTCCTGGGCTGAATTGCGCGAAGCCCAATTTATGGGCCTGGCCGAACCCCACACGGCCATGGCGGTCGCCATTGATCTCGGCGACGAAAAAAACATCCATCCCGTTCGCAAAGCGCCCTTGGGTGAGCGCCTCGCCCTCACCGTACGTACCGTGGCCCTGGGTGATAAAATCCTCTATTCGGGACCGGTCTATCGCGATCATACGGTGGAAGGAAATCGAATCCGAATCCGTTTCAATCACACTCATGGGGGCCTGGCAACCGCGGATGGACGTCCACCCATCGGATTCGCCCTATCCGGGGGGGCAACCGATTTTTCACAAGGAAACCGCGGCTTCGTTTGGGCTGAGGCAAAAATTCAAGGCGAAGAAATTGTGGTCGAATCGCCCCAGGTTCCCCACCCCGTCGCCGTCCGCTATGCCTGGGCGCAGAACCCTGACTGCAATTTAATTAATCGCGCAGGCTTATGGGCCGCCCCTTTCCGCACCGACGACTGGCCGGGCGTGACCGTCAATAATCTGTAATCTCCCGCATAATCCAAGGTGGCGATTATTAATGCGACTTAGATTTTGGGATGAACTCGAAGCGTTGACAAAACAAAGTTCATTCGATAGCGTAATCGGCATAGTCATGGCCATTACTCGCAATACTGCTGATTTCAGCATGTTCAACCCGGACGCTAGGTTGCCGTTCGAGTTGAGGCTACAGGACTTTCAGATGGCTATGCAGGATGTCTACGACTTCTTCTATGACGTGAATGGTCATCTGACCGCAAAAGGGCTTCAGCGATTGGACGATATGTTGCGACCGGCCATCATGTCCGGCGTCCTTTCCGACATGCTAACCGCAAGTCTCGCAAAGCACTCACGCGTTCTGCTAGAGAACCGGTATTTCAATGGGCATCCCGATCTGATCGTCCAAGGAATCTATGCCGGGAATGCGGTAAAAGCGGGAAAGGATGGCGTAGAGGTCAAGACGACGCGAAAGGTTGGCGGCGCCGTGGATACCCACGGAGCCAGAGACCAGTGGATGTGCGTGTTCGTCTATGGCGTGGACACTGCGACTGAACCGGCAACAAGTCGGATGCCCATGACCTTTACGGAAGTCTATCTCGGCCATGTGACCACCGCTGACTTCCGACGGAATCCCCGCGGCGAACTTGGCACCCGGACCGCCACCTTGCACAAAGAGGGCATTCAGAAGCTCAGGGAGCACTGGCTCTACCGGCTCGGTTGATCCCCATTGGCTGAAATCGAGCCAGTTTGGGCACGGCTTCGCAGGCCAGCCGAAAGTAGTGCAAGTCTTTTTCGACACCGATGCTCTCGTATCCAACCTCCTCGGCAGCCGCGAGCGTCGATCCCGCACCGGCAAACGGGTCAAGGATGACCCCTTTCCCCAGCGGCAGAACGGCGCGCACGAGTTGGCGGAGAAACGCTTGTGGTTTCAGACTTGGGTGTGGCGCCAGATTGCGCTCTGAACTGCGAGTAGGAGCGGACGGAATGACATCGCCAAAAGGTCTGTCCGAACACGGGCGACGGAAGCCTCCCGTGCCCCAGCGTCGCAGGTTATCCTGAACCCTTCCTTCAATTGGCTTGCGATACACTAGCCACGGTTCCCACATTGAACGAGGCATGACGCTTACATCCGGGAATTCGTCATGCGCCGCCTTCGGACGGTCTCCCCCTCGCATGGTCATGGTCAAGCGTATTACCTCTCCACGACGCTCGAATCCGGCATCTGCCAGCGCACCAGAGACGATGTACGACAGTAGCGGGTTCGAGGCGAGCACGACCTGTGCGCCTGGGACGAGTTTCGGCAGCAGCAGTCTTGCCCAGATAAAGAAGAATGTCCTTAGTTCCTCAAGTTGCTCCGGCGTAAGGGTCGTGAATCTCGGCAACGGAGACCGAACATGTCCATCGAAAGATGGCGGGATGCGCCACACGCCGCCTCTGCCGTTGCGGAGTTTCGCTTGTTGTTCAGACGTGTACTCATGTAGGCCGTAGGGAGGATCGGTAACAACAGCATGGAGACTATTGTCTACTTGCTGTTCCAACCAGTCGAAGCAGTCGGCGTGAAAGATAGTAGACCGACCGAACTGGACGGATTTGCTCCATTCTTGCGCGGCAAGAAACTCCTTCTGAACGCCGCCATACACCCGTTCTTGAATGGCGTACAAACCGCGACTCTCCCGGACGAAACAATCGGGCGTGTTCAGTCGCAGATACGAGCGCACAGAAGATGTCGGCGTCGGTCCGATCACCTGACACACCCGCTGTTCTATTTCCTTGACGGAAAGCGGACGCGAGGTCAAGGACATAACTTGAAGGATTGCATCGCGGACGTGTCCGGGACGGTAGCGGGGCTGTTCTGCTTTCATGGCGCAACAATAAGACGTCGGGACGTCTTGTGTCAACCAAAAAAAACGAAGAACCTTAACCGACTCACTGTGAACTGTCCCTCTACGCACGCTAGTCTTCGAGGATTTCCCGTTCCAGCATCCGGGTGAACACGGTGTAAACGGTATCGCGCCGTTCGGCAAACAGACATCTAATGCAGGTTAATGTCACGACTTGCTCGGACAACTCAATCCTCATCGTCCAGAGCCTCAAGAGGAATGAATTTCGACTTCCCTTTTTTATAGTCGCGCAACGCATGCATAGCGCTCGGGTTCGCAAGAATCTCCATCGTTTCTACGATGGCTTCCATTCGTTCCCGCGACACCACGTACGCCACGGTCTCGTCATGCCGTGTAATGGCCACCGCGCCATCGGCAGCAGACTCTCGCACCAGTCGTGGCAGATTGCTTTGTGCCCGCGAGGTAGAATACGTATTTTTCATAACTTAATTATGTAGAATCCTGCCAGCAGCGTCAAGTCAACTTGCGGAATTTGGCAAGAGTTGGCGAGGATCCTTGATCATCGCGTAAGACCGGAATCCAGGTCAGTCCGTTCCGGTTTCACACCCGTGGCTGCGGCTCACGAGGACGTTCGCCCTCCAAAAGACGACATCGGGACAGTCGAGAGAATTCTCCTGGAGGGCGAACGTCCTCGTAAGCCACGTGGGCAAGGGATGATGCATGAGGTCGTCATTCGACAAAGCGTTCTTAGGCGAGGATTTGGCGAGGGTTCCCCCTCAGCCGGATCTGATTCGCCGCGACAGCAATCAGGTCCGACCTCTTCCTCGACAGGGAGAGGCAAAGATCGCGCTCTCTATGCTCGCTCCCTAAAGCCTAACCACCTACAGCCTATGCCCCTACCCTCTCGGTCCTTTCCCCATCACCAGCCGCACCGTTTTGATTTCGAACGGTTTGAATTCCAATTCCAGCGCACCGTTCTTACTGGCCAGAGGCTTGGATTCCTCTTCCACCAGATTCACGGTATACGCCTTTTTAAACGGTATCTCGGTCAATACCGTGCACTTCACGGTCGTCCGCAGGCTTTCATACATCCGCAGGATCAGATCGCCGGATCCGTCCTCGGCCAGTTTGACCGTTTCCAGAATCACGCTGGGGGAGCCGATGGCAAACAAGGCCGCCGACCCGGCGGAGCCCTGGCGAACCCGCACGGGCACATTCAAATCATACGCTTCGCGTACCAGCCCGCTCTCCACCATCGGACCGGTCCAGGCATACACCGCATAGGTGAATTCCTGCCGACCCTGATCGGCCGTCATATCGGGCGCCATCGGCGCTCGTAACAGGGTCAATTGCAGGTTTCCGCCTTCGACATTGATTCCATATTTGCAATCGTTCAGAACGGCCACTCCGGCATTCTCCTCGGCCACGGCGCTCCATTTCTGATTACACACTTCGAAGCGATCGGCGTCATAGGGTCGCGACGCATGGGTCGGCCGCCGCAAATGGCCGAACTGGATTTCATGGATCGCCTCGTCGCACCGCAAAGGCGTCGGGAACGCCACCTTCAACAGCTTGTGTTTCTCGCGCCAGTCCATGCAGGTCCGGAATTCCACCCGGCGGCTGTTGCGCCGGAGCCAGACTTCCTGCACCAGTTCCGATTCGTGAATCTTCCGCCGGATTCGCAAGACCGCCGCCAAGGGACCGGACGAAACGACTTCGATCTGTGCCGACGCGGTCAGCGCCACCGGATTGAGTTTGTAGTTGGAATCGATATCCCAGGCATCATAACTGGTGGGGATATCCTTAAACAATTTGAAAGCGTTCATCGGGCCCGCGGCCAATTCACGTCCGGCCGTTTTGTCCCACATCGAAACCATTTCACCGCTCCGGTTGAACTCCAATCGAAGCTCTTCGTTCTCCATCCGGGTCGACGTCGCCTGGAGCGATTTCGCCGACGTCGGCCAGTCATCTCCTTCGGTCAGGGTGGTCCAGCCGCAACCCGGCACCTCCACCTCGACATAGCGAATCCCCCCGATGTCCTGGGTCACCAGCGGTTCGCCCTCGTGCGATGCGCCGGCCCATCCCGCGGGCAGGGGCGCCAGAACCAAACGGTCCCACGACAGCGAATTGAAAACGGTGATCTCCCCCGGATCCGCTTTGACCAGGGCACCCATCGCCCGGTCGGCTTCCGACCACGCGGTCGTCAACGCCCGATCAAACAAGGCTTCGGCATCCTCGTAAACCCGGTGAATCGAGGAGCCCGGAATAATGTCATGGAATTGGTTGAGCAACACATCCCGCCAGGTTTCTTCCATTTGTTTCGCGGGATACC
>Ga0118677_10007992_pt1 | contig 17177 bp, 12 predicted proteins | sample AliMusrvi5mmetaG_FD_86154 | JGI IMG/M metagenome (GOLD analysis project Ga0118677, IMG submission 86154) | reverse complement strand
CTGCCCAGACGTGGCCGCTGCTGTACCCGCCTCCGTTACGGCGGTTCGCAATCGACACAATCGGGAGAATTTGCAGAATGCAGTTCAGGGGATCTCTACGCGGTTTTCTACGCCTTGCAGCAGCTTCAGCGCTGGTTTCAGGGCTTGTAATGGCGCAATCCTACTACGGCGGGCTGCGTGGGCTGATCAGCGATCAGGCCGCCGCCGCCGTGACTGAATCTAAAGTCACTTTGACCGAGCAGGGGACGGGCTCCGCGCGCTCCACAATCTCCACTTCCGAGGGAGAGTACGTATTCACGCAGATCGTCCCTGGAACTTACACAATTTCCGTGGAGCACCCCGGATTCAAGAGGTTCGACCGGACTGGCGTCATTATCGGGACTCAGCAGCAGCTCACGTTGGATATCAAACTCGAGCTCGGTCAGATCACCCAATCCGTTCAGGTGACCGAAGACGTGCCGCTGGTGGAAGCTTCCAACGCGTCCCAGGGCCAGGTGCTCGACAACCAGAAACTGGTCGAGCTACCGAACCTGGGCCGCAATCCGTTCATGATGTCCAAACTCTCCGCCAACATCGTTCAGGTGGGGCCTCCGTCATACAACAGGATGCAGGACCAAAGCGGCTCATCGATGATCTCGGTCGCTGGAGGTCCGGTCCGTGGCAACAACTACCTGATCGACGGTGTGCCGATCACCGACGCGAACAATCGTGCCGTGATCATCCCATCACTGGAGGCGGTCCAGGAAGTTAAAGTCCAGGCCAATACCTACGACTCCGAGATGGCCCGTACCGGCGGCGGCATGTTCAACACCTACATGCGGTCGGGGACCAACGATTATCACGGGAGTCTCTACGGCCACCTGCGGGAGACCAGTTGGGACGCCAATTTCTTCTTCAATAACGCCGCGGGATTGCCACTGGCGGACCAGCCCAATAAGACGTACGGCGGGAGTTTCGGCGGCGCGGTGATCGCGCCGGGTTTGTACGATGGCAAGAACAAGACCTTCTTCTGGATCGCGACCGAAGGGTACAACGACACGCAGGCCAATTCCTCGGCATTTTCTGCGCCGACGGCGCTCGAACGTTCGGGCGATTTCTCGCAAAGCCTGGCTAAGGGAGGCGGGCTGCAGACCATCTACGATCCGCTCAGTACCATCCAGGGCGCTGGTGGCGGCTACACGCGAGTGCCGTTCTCGGGCAACGTAATCCCAACCCAGCAACTAAACGTCGTCGGGCGGAACATCGCCAAAACCTACGTCCTGCCCAACGGCACGGCCGCATATTACGGAGCGCCGAATTTGAATGCATCCACCACGCTGCCCTCTCACGCGGCGCAGTACACTGGCAAGCTCGATCATCAGGTGGCGAGTTGGTGGCACGCCAGCGTCAGCTACTTGCGCTACTATTCGCTGGAGCCTGGCAACACCTGGTTCCCCTCCGTCTCCTCTCCCGATCAGTGGCGTCTCCAGCGCCGCGTCGATGCGACGCAGGTGAACAACCTGTTTACCGTCTCCCCGTCCACGGTGGTCGCTGTCCGCTACGGCATGAACCGGTTTCCGAACTACGGTTACCAGGCGAGCCAGAACTTCAATCTGGCCAGCCTTGGCTTCAGCTCCAATTTCGTGAGCCTGGTGCCGTCGCAGACCTTCCCGAACATCGGCATGACCTCACAGTACAGTCTGGGCACGAACAACAACTTCTACTACGTCCACGCGTCGCGCAGTTTCTCCACCAGCGTGTCCCACTACCGCGGCCGCCACAGCCTGAAGTCCGGCTTCGATTACCGGCGCATCAAAGCGGATGGGAACGACTTCGGAGACAGTTCGGGCAACTTCCAGTTCAACAACGTGTTCACCCGCTCCACGCCACTCAGCAATAACGTGAGCTCCGGTTCCGACCTGGCCGATCTGCTGCTGGGCTATCCAACCAGCGGCACCGGCTACATCCCCACCAAGCTCCGCGATTATGCCGACTACTACGCGCTGTTCGTGCAGGACGACTTCCGCCTTTCAAGCAAACTCACCGTCAACTATGGCGTGCGCTGGGAGCGTGAGTACGGCCTTGCCGAGCGCAACAACGGACTCGTCGTGGGCTTTAACCGCGAAGCCGTGAATCCCCTCGGCGCCGGGGTGACGGGCATTCTGCCCAAAGGGGTAGTCGAACTCGCAGGGATCAATGGCAATCCAACCTCGGTGGGCAATCCGAATTTGACTAAGTTCGGGCCCCGAGTTGGGCTAGCCTGGCAGGTGAACGCCAAAACCGTCGTTCGCGGCGGCTACGGGATCTTCTGGGCTCCTCAGTTCGGCATCGGTGCGCCGCTCAATCCCCCCGGATACACCGCCACCACCAGCTACATTCCCACCGTCAACGGCTTCGCAACGCCGGTCGGCAGCCTAACCGATCCGTTCCCGGGCGGCCTCGCTTCCCCGGTGGGCAACACCCGCGGCGACCTGACTGCCACCGGCCAGAGCCTTTCGCTGGTCGACCCCAACGCGCGGTCGCCACGAGTGCAGCAATACTCGCTGGATATACAGCGGGAATTGCCCGGTGGTGTGGCCCTCGAACTCGGCTATGTCGGTTCGCACACCACGCATCTGACGCTGGGCACGGCGAACATCAATATCAACGCACTGAACCCCACGAATTTCGGCCTCGGCGGCGCACTCAACAGCGCGGTCCCCAATCCGTTCTACGGCAACGGCGGGAGCGGCGTCATCGGCACCGCCAATGTGCAAAAGTACCAGTTGCTGCTGCCCTATCCGACATTTGGGTCTGTCAACCTGCAGTTCAGCGACCAGAACCACGCCCGGTACGATTCGCTGATCGTCAAGGCGCAGAAACGGTTGAGCGCGGGGCTGGCCCTGCTCTCCACTTTCACCTACTCGCGCAACATGGATGCCAGCAGCGGCGGCCCCGGCAACTCGCTGAACAGCGGCGCTGCCGGTCCGCAGAACCCGTTTGATATGGCCGCCGAGTACAGCCGGTCGAACGTGGATACGCCACTGCGCTGGACCAGCGCTGTCACCTACGAATTACCCTTCGGCAAAGGCAAGCCTCTCGCCAACAAGTCCGGGATCCTGGATTACATTGTGGGTGGCTGGATCGTGAACGCGGTATCCACTTTCCAGACTGGCTTCCCGCTCCAGGTAACGCAAAGCAGCAACTTGAATGGCGCCTTCGGTTACGCCAGCCAGCGTCCGAACGCAACTGGCGTGTCGGCCGGGACCAGCGGAAGCCTGGAATCGCGTCTCAGCGGCTACATCAACCCGGCCGCATTCTCGCAGGCTGCTCAGTTCACTTTCGGAAACGTCAGCCGGACCATCCCGCTGCGTGGACCCGGCACCATCAACTACGACCTATCCATGTTCAAAAATTTCGTGATCATGGAGCGTGTGAAAGCGCAGTTCCGCGCGGAGGGCCTGAACGCGTTCAATACGCCTCAGTTTTCCGCTCCCAATACGTCGTTCGGCAGTTCGTCGTTCGGCTACATTACGTCGCAGCAGAACTTCCCCAGGCAACTTCAGCTTGCCCTGCGGTTCTCGTTCTAAACTGTTCGAGTGTGAGGGGGCGGCACCGCGCCGCCCCCTCGTCTCTATTGCATTTTCGGACGTCCCCCGGATAGCCGATTCACGAGATTTGTGAATGGAATTGCCAATATTTAATTCAATTCGTGTCCCAAAGTGGCATAAACTGAATCATCGTAGCGTAGGGCGCGACTGAGTTAGCCGTCCACCGCGAAATTCCCCAGTCCCTGCCGCTTCGTCGCGGACCTCAGCGTTTCCCGTCCAACGTTCCTCAAGCAGTTCCGCCCCTGCCCTGGCGGCCCATCCATTCCACACTTAGGAGCTAAGCTATGAGGCCGTTCCGACCCGTTCATTCCCGGCCATTTCGCCCGGGCTTGGCCAACCGCCAATACAGCGAATCAGCCATCGCGCGAACCGCAACTGTTTGCAAAAACCTTAGCCTGCCGTCAGGTTCTCTGGTATCTTCCTCTCAAAGGGTGCATTTGCAACTGGGCGGCGCCTATCACATCTCTCAACCGATTCAGCAGGAGAGTGCTGGCCCGCGTTCGCGGCGCCTATTCGTTTACGTTCTGACCGCTCCCTGGGCAGGCCGCCGCGGGAGCCGGTTGGATTAGTTCGTCTGACCCTGGCGGAGTCCAGCGCTTTTTGCCGGATTCACCACGGTCGGTGTTGGGCATCAGACCAAGAAAAGGGGCTATTCACCAATGACCAGTCTTCTCTCCGACGAACAAAAACAGGATTTCGTGAAGCGCGGCTTTTCGCGCCGTACCTTCGGGCGTCTGGGTGCACTTTTGGGCGCCTCCGCCGCACTGCCTTTCTACAACGAATCGGCGCTGGCTCAGCTGTCCAGCATCGGGCGAATCCCCGATGACGCCGTGAAGATCAACGCCAATGAGAATCCTCTGGGACCATGTCCGGAGGCCGCCGAGGCGATCCACAACGTGGTTCGCAAAGGTGGCCGGTACCTATACGAAGAGACGTTCGACTTTGCCAAGACCCTGGCCGAGCAGTCTGGCGTTAAGCCCACTTACGTTGACCCATACGCCGGCTCCAGCGATCCCCTTCACTACGCGGTCCTTGCGTTCTGTTCCCCCAGCAAGCCTCTCGTTGCCGGCGATCCGGGTTACGAGGCTGGCGCGCGCGCCGCGAAGTTCATCAATGCCCCGGTCATTCAGGTTCCTCTCACCAAGACCTACGCGCACGACGTAAAGGCCATGGCCACCGCACATGCGACGCCGGGCCTGATCTATATCTGCAACCCGAACAACCCGACCGGCACCATCACGCCGCGGGCCGACATCGAGTGGATCGTCGCTAACAAGCCAGAGGGCACGGTGATCCTGCTGGACGAGGCGTATATCCACCTCTCCACGGAGCCCTTCGCCACGGACCTGGTGGCGCGCGACAAGGACGTGATCATCCTGCGCACCTTCTCCAAGCTCTACGGAATGGCTGGCCTGCGGGCCGGTGCGGCTATCGGCCGCCCCGACCTGATCGCCAAGCTGAAGTCCTTTCGCGGCGGCGCGCTGCCGGTCACAGGCATGGTGGGCGCGCACGCCAGTTTGAAGGTCAAGACCTTGGTCGCGGAGCGCCGCAAGATCATAGGCGACATCCGCGAGGACACACTGTCCTGGTTGGCGAAGAACAACTACGAGTTCGTGCCCTCGGTCTCCAATAAGTTCATGCTCAACGTCCACCGCCCTGGCCAGGAAGTGGTGAAGGCCATGGCGGCCAAGAACGTCTACATCGGGCGCGTGTGGCCCTCATGGCCCACCCACGTCCGCGTAACCGTCGGGACCCGCGACGAAATGGAGAAATTCAAGAAAGCCCTGAGCGAAGTCATGGCGTAAGGTCGTTGTGGCGAGAGCCGCAGTCCGCCGTTATCTCACGGTCGCGGCCCGGTCCGAACGGACCCGCGACCGCGATGGTACCGGCATGTATCCAGCGAATCACTGGCGTGCCATCACGCAGAAGGAGCAAGGGACCAGCACCTCGAAACAATGCAACTGCCTCGCATCAGATACAGCCCGAGGCAGGCTCTGGGAGATATGAGCGGCGGCCTGATCGCCGCTCTTATCGCTCTTCCATATGGGCTTGCCATGGCGGCTCTCATGGGGTTGCCGCCGGTGCTCGGCGTGTTCACTTCAATTCTCACCGCGCCGATTACCGTCTTGTTGGGTCGCAATCCTGTTCTGATCGGCGGAACCTCGTCCGTCACCGTTCCATTCATTGCCGCTGCGGTGCGGCATCAGGGCGTTGGAGGTGCCGCAAAGGTCTGCCTGACCGCTGCCATCTTCATGATGATTTTCTCGGTGCTCCGGCTCGGACGCACTATTAGCCGTGTCCCTCAGGCTGTCGTTTCAGGCTTCTCCTGCGGCATCGGGGGCATGATGTTCATCTCTCAGCTTCCTACTATCTTCGGGATCAAGATTGCTCAGAATGGCAGCATGTTCGACGTCGTGTTTGATGTCGCCCGCGCATCGGGCCATGCCCGGATTCAGCCCCTGCTGCTCGCAATCCTGGTGATTGGCGTATCCGCCTTGCTCTCGAGACGATGGCCGCGTATTCCGACTCCCCTCGTCGGCGTCGGACTGGCCCTGGCGGCTGCGACCATCGCCGGTCTGCATGAGAGAGAAGTCGGGCTGCTCTCGCTGTCACTGCCGCCCTTCGCCGGCTTCGCTTGGCACCCCTCGGACGTTTATACTGTGCTGCCGCAAGCTCTCGGACTGGCGTTCGTCGCCTCGGTGAATCTGCTCGTGACTTCGCGCGTCATCGAGCACTTCCGCGGCCGCCATCACCGGTTGAAGCAGGCCGATGCCGACGTGGAACTGGGTGCTTATTCCATCGCCAACGTCTGCGCGGGAATTTTCGCCGCACCCTTGTCCGTGGGCATACCGGCGCGCAGCCTGGCCTTGTTGAAATGTGGTGGGACTACAAGGGTGGCGAATCTGTGGCACGCAGCCATTCTCGCGGCCGTGCTCGGATTCGGATCCGGCATTCTCTCGCACGTTCCGCTAGCGGCTTTGGCGGGCGTCACCGCGTACATGGGCGTTCGCCTGCTCGAATGGTCCACGTGGCGCCGGTTGCCGAAGATGAGGCTCGTCGATGCGGCCAGTTTCATCGTCACTGCGGTGGCGGCGCTGGCGATCAACGCAGTCGCAGCCATCGTGCTGGGATGCGCGGTTTATGCGGGCGAATGGGTGTTCAAGAAAGCCGGCGCGCTGTCGCGCATTCCTTCGCTGCAAACCGAAGCGGAAGACTAAAGCCCATGGACGCAAACCGAGGGCCAGCGACACAAATACCCAACCCGCTGATTCTAACGGGTTGGGTATCTTAAGTTGTTGAATCACAACGACCGATTTTCCTGAAGTTGCTGAATCTCAGCCGCTCCCGGTTTCTACCACCTGTCTCTACGCGCGCCCCGCCATCGTTCTAGAACATGCCCGGGCCCGCGGTGCGCGCCGCCGGTTTCGGCTTCCTCGGCAACTTCTCCTCGCGGTTGGCAGTGTGGAACACAATCGAGCTGACGACGGTAGACATCTGGATCATGTCCGCCCGCGGAACGCGGTCGTAGTTGTCCATGTTCGAGTGATGCGTACGCGTCATGTATTCCAGTGGGTCCTGGATGAACTGGAAGCCGGGCAATCCGACCGCGTCGAACGACTGGTGGTCCGTGCCGCCCGTGTTGCGGATGCTGATCGCGGAGACTCCCATGTCCTTGAACGGGGCCAGCATCGCCTGGAAGAACGGTCGCACCATTTCGTTGCCTTGCAGATAGACGCCGCGTATTTTTCCCGCGCCGTTGTCCACGTTGTAATAGGCTGCGAGCTTGTCCCACTCCGGGGTGGTCTCCATCTTCGTGGGATCCGCCAGGTTCTTTTTCACGTACTCGCGGGAGCCGAGCAGCCCTTCCTCTTCCGCACCCCACAGGCCGATGCGGACCGTCCGGTCGAGCGGCAGTTTGAGCGTCTTCAACACACGAACCACCTCCAGCATCACCGCGCTGCCTGCGCCGTTGTCAGTCGCGCCCGTGCTGCCCTGCCATGAGTCGAGGTGACCGCCGATCATCACGACCTCGTCCTTGTGCGGACCGGTACCTGCGATGTCCCCCACGACGTTGTAGCACTCGGCCTCGTCGTCGCTGGTGTCGTTCTTTACTTCGACCTCCATCTTCACTGGTACCTTATGCTCCAGCAGGCGCACGATACGGTTGTAATGCTCTGGCGTGATCGCGATCATCGCCGGAGGCAGCGGCTGCTTCGGGTCGTAGGGGCCGCCGCGATCCGCGGTGATCGTCCCGCCGTCGTTGCGCGAGCCGAACGAGACCAGCACCGCCGCTTCTTCCTCGCGGAAGAACGTGCTCGCCTTTTGCCGTAAGGCGCGGGCGGCCATCATGGCGGCGCGCCGAGCCGCCGGATCGGTCGAATCGCCCGGCCGTACGGGGCCGACCATCATGCCGCCCCCGCCGGGCTCCGGCGCCATTTCCATCTGAGCCAATTCCTCGGCGGTGTAGCGATTGGAGAATGCTTTCTCGATCAGTTCCTGGCCGCGCACCGGCTCCGTGAAGACGATCTTGCCCTTCAGCTTGCCCTTCCACTTGGCCATGTCTTCTTCGGCGCGGATAGGAGCATACACCGGTTCGTCGGAAACAACGCCGTCCGTGGACTTCGACCACGCCAGCGCGAAGCCATAGATCGGGGCGAAACTCGGCTCCACCAGGCTGGCGGAGAATTTCTTGTTCTCCCACGAACGGCCGAACTTCCAGCTCTCCAGGTGGACGTTGGTCAGACCCCATTCCTGTAAGGTCTTCACCGCCCAGTCGGCGGCCTTCTTGTAGTTGGGTGCACCGGCCAGACGGGGGCCGTAAGCATCGGTGAGCCAGAACAGGTGGTCCATCACCTTGGAGTTCTGCGTCGCCTCCTGCTTGATTCTGTAAATGGTCTCGAGATCGACCTTATCTTGCGCGGCCGCGACGATGGCAACGGCCAAGCCAAATGCGAGTAAGCGGAGTTGTCTTTTCATGCCGGAATTCACTTAGGCTATCAGGCGACAAGCTGGTCTGAAATGTTACCGGCCCGCGGCCCAAATCACTGACCTGCGCACAAGTTCCCGGTACCACGGATTTTCATGCGCTTCCCGGCCATGGCCAAGTTGGATGTACACGACCCGAGACTTGGTCCAGGGGCCGATCCACGCCAGCGGTTCGTCGCTGGTCGGATGATTCGTTTTGAGCAGTATTTGCAGGCCTTCCGCGCGCCACATGCCTTTGTACGTCTCGTCGTGGATGTACATCGGCGGCAGGCCCTTTACGATCGGATGGTCTCCCACGGGAGTCACTTCCAGGTCCTGGTCGTGGAGATAGGTAGAGGCCTTGGCGGGTGGCTCGTCTTGCATTAAATATCGTCCACCTACAACCTCCTTCCACCAGAACGGCCATTTCTGGTAGTTGGCGATGGCGTGGTGCAAAACGACCATTCCCTTGCCGCTCTCCAGGTATTCGCGCAAGTTCCTTTGCGGTACCTCCGGCAGGTCGCCAACGTGGTAGTCGTACAGCACGATGCAGTCGTAAGCCTTTGCGAAATCGCCGCCGAACGCGGCCGGATGCGGGTTCACCGTGACGCGGATTTCACGCAGTCCGTCGAGCACCGCGTAAAACGACTGCTCATGGTCGTGACCACCCGTCACGAGCATCACTCGTAGGGCATCCTTGTCTTTCGGGTCGAGCGAGACCGATGCCGGAAGGGTCACCTTCTCAGAAGCCGTCCACTCGACTCCTCGCGCAAACGATGCGATAAAGCCCGGCGCGCTCATCGCGGCGACATCGTGGCCGAGTGCGGTGTGAAAAACTCGTCCCGCGCCGTACCGATTGGTCCATAGCAGCGGTTCCTGCCTGCCGTTGCCGCCCTGCTCGGCCGCGTCGAGCGCGGTGGCCAGCACCTCAATGCCGGGCTTCAGCGCGAACTGATGGTACAGTTCGTCGCTCACCGTGAACGACGGCGCCATGCCCTGCGCGATGGGGTGCGCGGCATTGGTCCACTTCACCTCGTACACGTGGCGTTTCGCGTGGCCCGTCTTCGGTTCCTTTTCCGTCCATGCTCCGCCGACAATTGTGGCCCACTCGCTCCATGCCGGCTCACGCACGCCCGTGGGCGTCTGGTGGCTGCCCAGGATCTGCGCCTCGCCAAACGGGTAGCTTGCCGCGTGTACCGCTACCAGTCCCTTGCCGGAATGAACGAAGGCGGCCACTGCTTTTTCCGCCGTCCCGCCCCAGCGCGGTCCACAGTAATCGCTGACCAGAACGTCATACGGCCGCAGCGACTCGGCCGTCAGCCCCGACGGTTCCTCCGTTACGCGCACGTCGAAGCGTCCGGTCGCGTCCAGGATACGGCGCAAGTGCGGCGTGGATGCGCGCCAGTCGTGGTTGTTGCGTCCGGAGAGGATCAGGACGCGGAGCTTGCCCTTCTCAAAAAAGAAGGAATCGTCCGGCGCAGCCGCCGACTGAGCGAGCGCTGCAGCGGACATCACTCCAGCCAGCAGCATCAGTAACCTAGCTTGCATAACTCACCCCACTACTCGCGTTGCAGCCATTTCCAACCGGTCCCGTGGCGGTCATGCAACCGCTCCCTGATGCTCGCGGCTCCGTTCCGGATCGGAGCCGCGAACGTCAGGGAGCGGTTGCCGCGATGATCATGGAAGGTCTCTAAACGTCCCAGTTTGGGTCCCAGGCGACGCGGCGGCCTTCCTTGTAGGCAATGTTGCCGATGTGGCACGCCATCGCGCCATAGTGCCCTTCGACCACATTCGCGTTCGGTTCCTTCCGCGTGCGCACGCACTCCAGGAAGTTGCCCATGTGCGGATGCTCGGGACCGGGCTTGAGGAACTCCGCAGGTCCTTTGTCGGCCGGCAGGAACCTGGCGCCGTGGCGGAAGATATTCAATCTTCCACCCTCTCCGAAGAAGACAATGTCCGCCGATTCCTGGGGCAGCAGATCGGTGATGGTCGCCTCAAAAGTGACGTTCAATCCGCCCGGGTAATCGACGATGAAGTTGATGTTGTCGGGCGTGTCGCGACCGTCGTTGTACTGGTAAATCCCGCCCATCGCCACGGCCGAGAGCGGCCGGTTGACACCGAGATACCAGTGCACGACGTCGATCATGTGCACGAATAACCCGCCCGTCTGACCGCCCGTGGAGATGTCCCAATACGAGAAGCGATTGAAATAGCGCTTCGGGTCCCACGGCATCTTGGGGAGCCAGCCGAGCCACATGTCCCAATCGAGTCCCGCGGGCTTGTTCTCCATCCCGGCGGGAGGTTTCTCGAGGTAGCCGCCATTGGCGTTCCACACCGTGCGCACCATGTGTACTTTGCCCAGGCGGCCCGTATCGACAAACGCCTTTTTGGCCGACAGGAACGGTTCCGTGCTGCGCTGCTGCACGCCGACCTGCAGGATGCGGTTGTTTTCCTTCACGGCCTTCACCATTTCGTGGCCTTGCATGGGCAGCGAGGTCATGGGCTTTTCGACGTAGACGTCCTTGCCCGCGCGGCAGGCGTCGGCGCTGACGTGCGCGTGGTGGTGGTCGGTGGTAGCCACGATCACGGCGTCAATGTCCTTCCGGCCGAGCAGCGCCTGATAAGTCTTGTATTGTTGGACCGGCGTCCCGATGACTTTCGCGGCATCGTTCATGCGCTGATCCCAGGCGTCGCAGATGGCGACGAACTCCGCGCCACCCGCAGCTTGGGCCATGCGGATGAGGTGCTGGCCGCGCCCGCCCGAGCCGATCAGGCCCAGGCGCACGCGCTCATTGGCTCCGGAGACGCTGAGCGCACCGGCCGCGGTGGCGGCACCAGCGAAGAAGGTTCGGCGGGAAACGGCGTTTGGCATAGAAAACTCCCTTAGAGAGTCTATCTCTACTCGGCGCGCGGCAGAGGTGCCGGGTCTGCTGTTGACGCCCTCGTCGGCCAGTCTTCCGCAGTGGAGCAGGATTTGGAGAGAGAATAGCATTGCCATGTTTCCGCGCTTGCTTGTTGCTTTTCTCGCCCTGGCCGCCCTGCTGCCTGCCGCGCCTCTGCCCGTCCGTGGACTCCACCTGAGCGCCCCGAAGCCCAGTGATGTCCCCAGGATGACGAAGTTCATTCGCGAGGTCTTACCCAGGGAAGGCGTCAACACGCTGGTCCTGGAGATTGACTATCGCTATCAGTTCAAGAGCCACCCGGAAGTGGCCGACGCCGACGCGCTGAGCCTCGACGACGCCGGCGCTATCGCCACTGCGGCCCGCGAATCGGGAGTGAAACTCATCCCGCTGGTCAACCTGCTCGGGCACCAGTCGTGGGCCAAGAAGACCTTCGGCCTGCTGCGTTCGCATCCGGAGTTCGACGAGACGCCGGGCCTCTATCCGGATAACAAGGACATCTACTGCCGCAGTTATTGCCCCAATCATCCTCAGGTGCACGCCTTCGTGTTCGACCTGATCGACGAGGTCCTGGACGCATTCTCCGCCGACACCCTGCACGCCGGAATGGATGAAGTCTTTCTCCTCGGCGAAGACGCCTGCCCGCGTTGCAAAGGCCAGAACAAGGCCAAGCTGTTCGCCGGCGAAGTCCGCGCAATCCACGACCATCTGGCGGCGAAAGGCCGGCGGCTCTGGTTCTGGGCGGACCGACTGATCGACGGCGAGACGACGGGCATCGGTGAATGGGAGGCGAGCAAGAACGGCACCGCTCCGGCCATCCTCGACATCCCGCACGACGTCGTGCTCTGCGACTGGCACTACGAAGCGGCGCACGCCACCACACTGGCCTTCGCGCTGAGCGGATTCGAGACGGTGACGTCGTCCTGGCGCAGGCCCGGCGTCGCCCTGCGCCAGATGGACCTGATCCGCCTGGCCCGCTCGGAAGCGAGCCCGCAGGTCGCCTCGCGACTGCTCGGCATGTTGCACACCACCTGGATGCCGTTCGAGGACTTCTCCGCAGCCTACTGGCACGACGGCCCCGCCAGCGTAGGCGCGCAGGAATCCGCGCTGTGTTTCCGCGAAATCATGCAGCGGCTGAGGCAGGAATAGGGCCGAGCCTATGCAACGCTTGTCACGTCGCGCTTGTGGCTAAGCCCCGGAAGTAGAGGGGCGTCGGAAGGAATCGTTACGCTTCCGTCCGCTTGTACTCGCCCGCGACGATCCGCACCCCTTCGGCATACGACGTCGCTTCGAACTCAAACGCCCGCACGAACTTCGTGGAATCGAACAGATACTCCGAATCGCTCTGGTACAGCATTTCGTAACTCTCCGCGACCGTTTTGTCGAACCAGCCGGCTACTTTGAGCATGGGCCGGTTGAGCACACGGTAGCGCGGCGCAACTCCGAACGCTTGCGCCACCATCCCGATGAACTGCTTGCCGGTTGGCGGAGCGGGCGCGGTGGGGACGTGCCACGTTTGATTCCAGGCCGTTTCGCTTCCGGTCAGCAGCACCAGGCTCTTCGCCGCGTCCGGGGTGAAAGTGAAGGAATGGGGCACCAGGTCGTTAACCAGCCAGGCGGCCTTCGATTGATTGGCGAACTTGTCGAAGACCAGCATATTGGCTACGCTTGTCTTCGCGCCGGGGCCATAGAAATCGGCGCTTCGAGCGATCATCGCCGTCAGGTTGCCCGTTTTGATTTCGCTCAATAGCTCCATCGCGATCCGCGCGCGCAGTTCGCCTTTCCTGCTGCACGGATTGAAGGGCGTCTCCTCCGTCATCTTCCCCGCCACTTTCCCGTACATATAGACGTTGTCGAAGAAGACCAGCTTTGCGCCCGCCCGCTTGCAGGCCTCAATCGCGTTGCGCATAATCCGGGGCCACGTTTCCTGCCACACCGCGCAGTCATACTTGAGACCCACCAACAGGTGCACGACGTCCGACCCCGCCACTGCCCGGACAGTCTGGCTGAGGTCCGAAATATCGGCGGTCAGAATCTCGACATCGCCAGGGGCGGATTTCGGGTTCCTGCCGACCAACCTGACGCGGGTTCTGGTTCGCGCTAGTGCCTTAACCAGTTCGCCGCCGATGGCGCCGCCGGCGCCGAGAATCGTGATCATAGGCCCTCCGTTGAATTCCGACGAACTATGCTCTCAGTCTAGCGGTGAAATCCCATTCATGCCGCAATCGCATACTCCCCTTCGGCAACACATTTGCTCCTTGCCGATAGTGCCTGGCACACCCGACATTGGCTCGGCAATGAGTCGCAGTTCCTGATATATTCTTATGTCGGTTGAAGGATCATTCCAATGGACCCGCACTCTTCTGGATACCAGTTTGTTATCGCCGTTTTCCTGGCTGAGACTCTAATTCTGGCCTTGGCTGCGGGGCTCGTTATTCATCTGCGGAACGAACTTGGCAAGAGCAGGAAGGCGCATTCTGCGATTATGGCGATCATAAGGGCGATCGCGAACGTTCCCAAGTTCCCGTCGGCCCGAAAGCGGCAGGTTGATGCTACAGGGGCGAACTTATCGATAGGTCCGGATTGCGTCTGCGAACCCAATAAGTCCGCAGGGGTAGGTGCCGTCTGCCCGCTCGAGGCGGAAGGACTGCCCCGTGGCTTGTGTCCGCTGCTGGACGTAACGATCGAACGGGAGTGAACCGCCGTCAGTGAGTGTTGCGGTGGGCAAACCGATCACCACACCCTGTTCCGCTCAGTGATTCACTTGGTAGTCGCAGGATCGGGTTCCGGTTTTGCCTCCGGCACTGGCGTGTCAGTCGCGCCCGCCGCCGGTTGCTGAGCAGTTCCAGAAGTCATTCCATTGACTACCTGCAAGCCTTTGCCAACACCATAAGTGCTCGCGCTGATCCCCAGCAGGATGAGTACCTGATTGGGGACGTCGGGGAACTTCCCGGGACCAATGATCACCAGATAGACGAAACTCAACGCGATTGTGAATGTGAAGATCAGGAGTTGGAAGCGTGAGATGCTCGCGTCCCCGCTTGGTTCATTGATTAACTTGTCGATTTTGATTTGATCCGTGGCCAGCGCGTATAGCACGATCACTCCAAAGATGAACAGCAGCACGGCCAGTTCCGACCCTAACACCAGCAGTAGATAGTCCTTGGTGAGAGTGCGGAATAGCGCAAAGTAAATCACCATCGCGACCGGGCAAAGCGCGACCAGTACGAAGACTGCCCTGATTATGCTTTTCCATATATTGTCCATCTATCTTTCCCCCTCGCTTCTTATATTGCCGAACGGTCGTAGCAGGCCGTGGGCTAGTACGGCCAGGAACGCCAACTGGCTCCCTGCCAACCCTGCCAATGCGAAGCCCGGGACCGGCGGCAGGTCACCGCTTGTGGTCGCCGGGGGCAACCGCGTGAGGTAGTAAAGCGCAACCAGAAGGCTTGCAACCGGCATTTGCAGCCGCAGCACGGCCGTCACCCCTCCGCGGAGTGCCCTGCGCGCTTCCCGGCGCCGCGCCCATTGCAGCACGCAGCGCACGATCTTCCACGCCAGAACCGCGCAGAACCCGGCCACCAGGAGCGCCAGTTCCATCCGCAGCCCTGCCCTCAGAACCATCATCGAATCACTACCTTGGAGAGCCCTTCACGCCTCCGATCTATTCTAAGGGCCAATCTCGTGAAGGTGTGAAGAAACTTGGGCCAGGGCGCGAACTTTCCCGGCACCAGGTTCGTCCCAGGATGCTTCCGGCGGTAGCCTGAATGAGACTGTCCGAGTTCCCCCGAGGTGTGTCACCCATGAGAACCTTCTTGACCTTGTTCGGCTTCGCGGCGCTGTGCGGCGCACAACCGTTCTCGTCGAGCCCCGATCAGGCTCGTTCGATGATCGTAACGAAGTACGGGATCGTAGCCACGCCCCAGTTCCTCGCTTCTCAGGCCGGCGCCAAGGTCCTCGAGGCCGGCGGCAACGCCGTGGACGCCGCCATCGCGGCAAACGCCACTCTGGGCGTCACGCAACCCTACGTCAACGGCATCGGAGGCGACCTCTTCGCGATCTACTACGAAGCGAAGACGGGCAAGTTGTACGCCCTGAACTCCAGCGGTTGGACCCCCAAAGGGCTCACTCTCGAGTACCTGCGGAGCAAAGGCATCGACAAGCTGGACCCAATCGGGGTCCACACAATTACCGTGCCTGGCTGCGTGGCAGGCTGGGATGCTTTGCGGGAGCGCTTTGGCTCGCTGCCTTTCTCCAAGCTCCTGGCCCCAGCCATTTTCTATGCCGAGAATGGCTTCGTGATGCCCGAGTGGAGTTCCCGATTCTGGATCGGCAAGTCATTCCTCAACCAGCCCGGGTATAAGGAAACCTACATGCCTGGGGGCGTGCGGCCGGGTCTCGGCGATGTCTACAAGAATCCTGCCTTGGGCGAGTCGCTGCGGCAAGTCGCTTCCCACGGTCGTGGCGCCTTTTACAAGGGCAAGCTCACCGAGTTGATGGTCAAGTTCCTGCAGGCTCAAGGCGGCACGCACACGCTCGACGACTTCGAGCAATTTCAGCCCGAGTGGGTCGAGCCGATTTCGACCACCTACCGCGGTTGGACCGTCTACGAGTTGCCGCCCAACGGGCAGGGTATTGCCGCGCTCTCGATGCTCAATATCATGGAGCGTTTCCCGCTTTCCGACTATGGTCATAACTCCGCTGCCGCACTTCACGTGATGATCGAAGCGAAGAAGTTGGCCTATGCCGACATGGTGCGCTACGTGGGCGATCCGCGCTTCACTCCCATCCCGGTGCGGGAAATGCTCTCCAAGGATCTTGCCGCGGAGCGCGCGAAGCTCGTGCAGATGGACAAGGCCGCCTGCCAGGTGATCGCCTCGGAAATTGGCCAGAAATTGAACGCGCGCGGCAGCGAGACCATCTACATGTCCACCATCGACCAGGACGGCAACATCGTCTCGCTCATCCAGAGCAACTACGGCGGCTATGGCACGGGCATGGTTGCGCCCGGTGCGGGCTTCTCGTTCCACAACCGGGGTGCCGGCTTCGAGCTGACCGAGGGCAAGCCGAACTCGCTCGCCGGGCATAAACGCCCGCTGCACACCATCATCCCGGGTCTGCTGACCAGGAACGGCCGCGCCATCATGCCGTTCGGCGTGATGGGCGGGCAGTACCAGCCGGTCGGCCAGTGCCATGTGCTGACCAACATCCTCGACTATGGCTGCGATGTGCAGGAAGCGATCGATATGCCGCGCGGCCTGCACTACGAGGGCGTCTATCAGCTCGAGGACAGCGTGCCGGCGGAGGTGGTCGCGGCCTTGGCCAAGGACATCCAGGCCAAGGCCGCCTTCTGCGTCGAGCTGAAGACGCGTTAAGCGTACGGCGGCCACCAGTCGGGTTGTATCCAGCGCAGTCTGCGTGGAGCCACGCGGGCGGTTCTTGGGCACCTAGGCGTTGACGCGCAGGGGCCAGCACGACGGTTGCGATAGGCCCACCCTGATCAGGTTGCCTGCGCGGGGCGGCCCAGACCCCGCGTACCGGCACCTGCCAGCCAGCCGCAGCCACCCATGGTCAGACTCGTCCCCAGAATCCCCACCAGCAAGCCGCCGGCCAGGATTGCCCGTCCGAACCTCGACGCTAATTTCGCAGGATTATTGATACGCCGCGTGCCTGGTTGCATCATCAGCCGCCTTCTGTCAGTGGAATGCCGCAGATCTATGGCCACGATAGTAGCCGGGTGACC
>Ga0118677_10007988_pt1 | contig 17185 bp, 15 predicted proteins | sample AliMusrvi5mmetaG_FD_86154 | JGI IMG/M metagenome (GOLD analysis project Ga0118677, IMG submission 86154) | reverse complement strand
GCCGCTGCCGGCCACGCCGCGTTATGCCCCGGCCGCCAAGTCCAAGCGCCCGTGAAATATCCGTAAAGTGCGGCTTTTAAAAAAGCCGTATTTCTCTTTATAAAATACCCGATCTTTCCCCGGAGAAGTCCCATGCGTTTGCGTCTTGCGCTGATCCTCAGTCTCGTTGCCGCGCCGGTGCTGGCGCAGGACATTCCCAGCCCGCAATTCGGCACATGGGGCGTGGACCTCAGCGCGCTGGATAAGAGCGTCAAGCCGGGGGACAATTTTTTTCAATATTCCGCCGGCAACTGGATCAAGGCAGCGGTGATCGCGCCGGATCGTTCGCAGAGCGGCGCTTTTCAGGACCTGCAGATACTGTCCGAGCGGCGCATGCGCGCCATTATTGATGATCTGGAGAAAAAGCCGGAGGCCTCGCTGTCACCGGATGAGAGGTCGCTGCGCGATCTTTACGACGCCTATGAGGACACTGCGGCGATCGAAGCGGCGGGCCTGAAGCCGTTTCAGAAGGACCTGGATTACCTGAACGGGCTGAAGACGCCGGAGGATGTGGCGCGGGCCATGGCGTCGCCCCGCATGGCGACCGAGAGCATTTATAACGTCTCGATCAATGTGGACGACAAGAATCCTGATTCCTATTCCATCAATCTGAGCCAATCCGGGCTGGGCCTGCCGGATCGCGATTATTATCTGTCGGACGACAAGGCGCTGGTAGATACACGCGCCGCTTACAAGGTTTATCTGGCCGACATGATGCGGCTGGCGGGCATGGACGATGCCGAGGCGCGTGCGGCGCGCATATTGGATCTGGAAACCCAGATCGCCAAGGCGCAGTGGACTCGCGCCGACCGGCGCGACGAGGACAAGGTCTATAATCCCATGCCGGTGTCCGCGCTGAAGACGCTGGCGCCGGAATTTCAATGGAACGCCTTTTTCGACGAGGCGAAAATTCCGACCACGGGACCAAAGGGCGAGCGCCAGGTAATTGTGGCGGAAAAAACCGCCTTCACGCCGCTGGCAAAAATCTTTGCCGACACGCCCGTCTCAACCTGGCGGGATTATCTGGTGGTGCATTATCTGCATGCCAATGCCGGATATCTGCCCAAGAAATTCGACACGCGGAATTTTGCGTTCTATGGCACGGTGCTGGCGGGCAATACGCAGCAGCTGGACCGCAAGACGCGCGGCATTCATCTGGTGGACAGCCTGCTGGGCGAAGATTTGGGCAAGCTCTATGTCGCCCGCTATTTCACCCCCGAGGCCAAGGCCAAGGCGGAACAGCTGGTGTTGAATTTGCTGAAAGCCTATGAGGCCGACATCAAGACCCTGACCTGGATGAGCCCGGCGACGCGCGAAAAGGCGCTGGAAAAGATCGGCGAATTCACCCCCAAGATCGGCTATCCCACGCATTGGCGCGATTATGCGGCGTATGACGTGAAGCGCGGCGATCTGATCGGCGATATCCAGCGCGGCGCGCTGTTCGAATGGAACCGCCAACTGGCGCGCATCAACCAGCCGGTCGACAAGACCGAATGGGGCATGACGCCGCCCACCATCAATGCCTATTACAATCCCGCCTTCAACGAGATCGTGTTTCCGGCGGCGATCCTGCAACCGCCCTTCTTCGACCCCAAGGCGGATGATGCCGTCAATTATGGCGGCATCGGCATGGTGATCGGCCATGAGATCAGCCACGGTTTCGACGATCAGGGCAGCAAGTATGATGGCAAGGGCGTGTTTCGCGATTGGTGGACCAAGGAAGACCGTGACGCATTCAACGCCAAGACGGCGGCGCTGGTGAAACAGTATGACGGCTATGAACCGCTGCCGGGCCTGCACGTGATCGGCAAGAATTCGCTGGGCGAGAATATTGCCGACAATGCCGGCATCGCCATTGCGCTGAAGGCCTATCACATCTCGTTGAACGGCAAGCCCGCGCCGGTGATTGACGGGTTGACCGGCGACCAGCGTTTCTATCTGTCGCTGGGCCAGATCTGGCGCACCAAGCAGCGCGATTCCGCCTTGCGGACCCAGACCCTGTCCGACGAGCACAGCCCGGCGGAATTCCGCGTCATCGGGCCGACCCGCAACCAGGACGAATGGTATGCGGCCTTCGGGGTGCAGCCGGGCGACAAATATTATCTAAAGCCCGAAGAACGTGTTCACCTTTGGTGATCAGCGCGCGCCGCTGAGAATTTCAAACGAGCGTTTGCGCGCAGTGTGATCGTAGATCTGCGCCGTGACCATCAATTCGTCGGGCTGGTGCTTTGCGATGAAGGCGGCGAGGTCTGACTTCACCATCTGCGGGTCGCCGACGATGGCGCAGGACAAGGCGCTGTCCAGCATCAGCTTGAGGCGCGGGTCGGTGAAAAAAGGCGTGATGTCGTCCACCGGCGGCGGCAGGGGGCCGGGGCGGCCCGTGCGCAGATTGATGAAAGCCTGTTGCAAGGATGTGAAGAGGCGGCGGGCCTGTGCATCACTGTCCGCTGCAAAGACATTCAATCCCAGCATCAGATACGGTTTGGCGTGGGCGACGGAGGGCCGAAAGCTGTTGCGGTAGAGTGCGGTAGCCTGTTCCAGTTGCTCCGGCGCGAAATGCGAAGCGAAGGCGTAAGGCAGTCCCATTGCCGCCGCCAATTGCGCGCCGTAAAGGCTGGAGCCCAGAATCCATACCGGCACATGGCTGCCCGCGCCGGGAATGGCGCGCACGGACTGGCCGGGCTGGCTGTCGCCCAACAGCGCGATCAGTTCCGCCACGTCATTCGGGAAATTCTCGATATCGCCTTCCAGGGTGCGGCGCAGGGCCAACGCCGTGCGCTGATCGGTGCCGGGCGCGCGGCCCACGCCCAGATCAATGCGGCCAGGATAGAGCGCGGCGAGGGTGCCGAACTGTTCGGCAATCACCAGCGGGGCATGATTGGGCAGCATGACGCCGCCGGCGCCGACGCGGATGGTTCTGGTGCCGCCCGCAACATGACCGATCACCACACTGGTGGCGGCGCTGGCGATGCCAGGCATGTTGTGATGCTCGGCCAGCCAATAGCGGTGGTAGCCCAGCTGTTCGGCATGGCGCGCCAGGTCGAGCGTGTTGGCCAAGGCGTCAGAGGCCGTGCCGCCCTGGATGATGGGGGCGAGATCGAGAACGGAAAGCGGAATTTGCATGCGCCCTTAAAGCATGGCGGCCCCGGTCTCGCCATGTTCTTGCCGTGGGATCATGGTTCTCTGAAAGGCAGTTTCCTGGAGTTGCAATGAGCAGGCGTCCCCAAAGACCCGCCTCCCGCAAAGGCTCCGCTACAGCCGGCAGCGTGCTGGCCTGGAGCTTCAGCGCTGCTGCGCATTTGCTTGTCTTCGGCGCGCTGTTCTGGCCGCATCAGGCGAACCCGGTGCTTCCTGAGCCGGTTTCGCCGATCATGGTCACGGTGGTGGAAGAGCCAAGGCCGCAGCCGCCGGGTCCCGCTGATGCGCCACCCGGACAGACCGGCCTGGCGCCAAGCGCCGCGCCGCCAGCGCCGATACCGGTTGCCGCGCCAACACCAGCGCCCAGGGCGGTCGCCAAAGCAAAGCCTGTCCATGTGGCGCAGGATGCCGCAACGCCGGCACCCGATGACATGTCAGACGTAATGAATGAGTCGCAACTTGCAGGCGCAGCCAGCGCGGATGGCGCGGGAGCCGGTGGCGGTGACTGCAATACGGCGCGAATTGTGCAGCAGGCGCTGCAGAAGGATCCGCTGGTGCGCGTCGCGGTTGGCGACGCGCACCGGCTGGGCAAGTCCGTCATGCTGTGGACCGGCGATTGGGTGCGGTCGGGCGGGCAGGAAGGCAAGGGCCTGTCGGCGGTGCGCGAAGCCATCATCTGGGAATTGGCGTTCGCACCCGAAGCCTGCCGCAACAAACAGGTGCACGGCATGGTGCTGCTGTCACTGGCGGACGGCAATACGCGCTTTGCGATCGGAGCCGGCAACTGGCGCTGGTCGGATTTGCTGGAGCTGAACAGCGCGCACTGAAAAAAGAAGGGCCGGCCCGGCGATCCGGACGCGGCCCCGAAGAGGATTTAATTAGGACATAACCACCAGCACGACGCGGCGATTCTGCGCCCGGTCGGTCCGGTTCTTGTTGTCGGTCACCGGATCGGCCTTGCCATAGGAGATGGTGGACATCCGGTTCAGCGGCACGCCATGCTGATTCATGAACAGGCGCACGGCTTCGGCCCGTTCTTCGCCCAGACGCTGGTTGACCGAGTCAGGGCCGCGGGCGTCGGTGTGGCCCTGGATTTCCAGATAGACATTGCGGTTGTCGGTTTTCAGTTTCTCGGCGAAGTCGGTCAAACGTTGCTGGGCTTCGGGCGAAAGCTTCGAGCTGCTGGCCTTGAACTTCACGGAATCGTCTGACAGCACCATGGAATACAGGAATTTGCCTTCAGCCAGTTTGCCGGCGGCATTGGCACGGGTGAGCGCATCTTGCGTGGTCTGGTCGAGTTGACTCAGATGCGCCTGTTGCTGGTCCACCTGGGATTGGGTGGCCTGAGTCTTGGCGTCAACAGCCGCCACATGTTCATTGACATAATCTTTGGTGGCGCAGCCGCCGAGACTGACGGCAGTGGCGGCGATGGCGGCGAGTAATGCGGGTCTAATAGTCAACATAACAATCCTCCTTGATCGCCCCACGACCCCCGAGAATTCAGCCTGAGCAAACAGTGTGACGAAAATGGGGAGACTTTGGGGAGTAAATGGGATGCTTGTCGCAATGCCGGATGTAGGCGGTGCCATGCGTCCGTGCCGCCGCAATGCAGCAATCGTTATCGACAGGACTCAATTTTACAAACGCCGCGAGAGGCCCAGATAGAGTTGCGTCCCAGGCGTGTTGCGGTTGAGGCCGAAATTGATACCGCCATCAAGCTGCAGCGCGCTGTCATTGGTGGGCTGCCAGGCGGCGTCCAGATCAAAGGAATATTGCGCGGTGACACGGGCGGGATCGCAGTCCTGGGACGTCCAGGCTTTCGCGCCCAAGGTGATGCCATTCTCCAGCGCGATCAGCGGCGGCGCGGCGTTATGGTCCGCCTACGGACCGAATTGCTTGACATTAACCATTTGGCGGCGTAGTTAATACTTTATTAACCATGAGGTTTGGCCGACTCCGCCGGAATACCGGCAGGCGCAAACCGCGTGGCGGGTTAATGGGGTGCCGGCACGGAAGCAGACTTTCACTCGAAAGGATGTTGCTATGCTTTCTCCTGAAACCGCCAGAAATCTTCGCCCCGGTGAAGAGCCCACCAGCACAGCCCCTACACACAAAATCCTTGCAAACACGGCCTTTGAAGCGGATTTGCGGATGCGCGCGCTTTGCGTTGCCCATGACGATCTGGATGCCGCGATCGCCGCGCTTCTGGAAACCGGCTTGTGCGACGACCTGCTGCTGACGCGGCTGAAAAAGCGCAAGCTTCAGCTCAAGGATGATATCGCCGCGCTCAGGACGCAGAGCGAACCGGCGATGGTGTCGCAGGCGTCCTGATGCGACGTGTCAGCGGCGCGGCGCCATGCTGAAGCTGATCTTGTCATCCATCCAGCGCGACGAGATCGCAGCCGCCACCGCGACCACGGCGCCGAACAGAAGCGCAAAGGCGGTCCACAGGCTGACGATGCTGGCGGCCTTGCGCGTTGCATCGGCCTGCTGACGCATCTGGACTTCAACGTCGGTCAACCGGTTCGTCGCGGCCTGGATCGAGGCGCCAGAGTCGGCTGCGACCAGGCGGGCGATGGCATTGGTGTCGGCGTCATTGGTGCCGCCGGCTGTGGCGAAATCGGTCGCCAGAATGCGACCGGCCTCGGCCTTGTCAGCCAGGACGGTGGGGGAATTGGTGGCGGGGCGGAACAGGGCATCTTCCCAGTAGCCGGCTGGTGTGGCGACCGCATGGGCGGCGCTGCCGGAATACATCGTCGAACCAGCCACCAGCAGCAGGCCGGCGACAATGGTGATGGCCCACATCACAAAGCCGTGCGCGGCGGCGCGGAATTCTTCCTCCTTGGCGGTTTCCACTTCCGGGCCGATCAGCCGTCCCACCAGATAGCCGCCCACCGTGAAACCGAAGGCCTGGGCGGCGAAGAAATAGATCGCGCCCAAAGTGAGGAAAGCGCCGGCATGCCCGGGCGAAGCCAGCGCCAGCCCGACACCAGAGCCCAAGGTGACAAGAAAAAAGCTTGTCGCGGTGGCAGCAACGGCGCCCGCAATGGCGGCGCCCCAATGGAAATGACGCTCTTCGGTGACCAGGACAGCGGTGTCGTCATTTAAAACGGTGGTGGTGTTCATCTGGAGCCCTCTGCGCCCGTGATGGGTCAGCGCGGTAACGTCCTCTGGGCCATCTCGTTCCAGATTGCGCAAGGATTGTGCAACGCTTTGGTCAGGCCGCGCGTTTGCTGAGGACGCTCACGGGGTTCACCATGCGATCCGGTTGTCTTTGGCTGTTGGGAGTACCGCTCCCCATCATTATCATTCTGTGGCTGATCACCGGCCACGCTTGAACGATTCACCGATCGCATTTTTGGCCGGACGGCACGGTCGTGCTTCCACCGACCATTGGCTAGGGAACTTTTCTTCGCCCACCCTGTTACCGGCAGGTGGCCTTCGTCCGGCCTATTTTGAACGTCATCTTTACAACAAGGGATTTCGATGCGCGCGGCGATTGCCTTGGCGATTTGCGGCCTCATGGCAGGCTGCGCGGGCGTACCCAAGGTCAATGACTCGCCAACCGCGCAGAGCGGCACCCAGATCGTGGGCAGTCGCGGGTCGCTGAGCATTCCGCAGAGCAAGGCGATACTCGAGCGCATCGCGCCGCAGCCCGGCGATGCCGGCATCCTGCAGCGCCATGTCGCGATCGAACAGGCGATCGCCGAAACGCCACTGGTGGCGGGAAATTCCACCCGGCTGCTGGTGGACGGCGATCAGACCTTTGCCGCCATGTTCGCCGCCATCAAGGGCGCCAAGTCCACACTCAATCTGGAATATTATATTTTCGAGGATGTGGAATCGGGCGCCGAGCATCTCGGCGACCTTTTGATCGCCAAGCGGCAGGAAGGCGTGGAAGTCAATGTCCTCTATGATGATTATGGCTCCAGCGCCACCAAGCCAGATTTTCTCAAGCGCCTGAAAGACGCCGGCATCAATGTGGTTGACTTCAATCCCGTCAATCCTTTGGACCCCATCAACATGAACAAGCGCGATCACCGCAAAATGCTGGTGGCGGATGGCGCAAGAGCGATCGTCGGCGGCATCAATCTGAGCACCACCTATGAAAGCGCGCATACCGGTTCGTCGGCCTCGAATGACCAGGCCGGCCAGCATTGGCGGGACACCGACATGGAGGTTGATGGCCCGGTGGTCGCCCAGTTGCAGACCCTGTTCCTGGAGCACTGGTCGCAGCAGAAAGGCGTGCCGCTCGACCACGCCAAATATTTTCCAATTGTCCCGGCCCAGGGAAGTGATGTGGTGCGGGTGGTGGGTAGTACGCCCGACAAGGAGACGCCCCGCTTTTATGTCACGCTGCTGTCCGCCATTCGCAACGCCGAGAAAAATGTCTGGCTCAGCGCTGCTTATTTCTTGCCGACAGACCAGGAAGAAGAAGACATGATCGGCGCCGCGCGCCGCGGCGTGGATGTCCGCCTGCTGCTGCCCAGCGACAGCGATTCCAAGATGGCAATGGCTGTCGGCCGGTCGCATTATGGCTATCTGCTGGAAGCCGGGGTCAAGATCTACGAAATCCAGAATGAAGTGCTGCATTCCAAGACCGCTTCGGTGGATGGCGTGTGGACGGCGGTGGGATCTTCAAATTTCGATCCCCGTAGCGTGATATTCAATGACGAGGTAGACACCGTGGTGCTGGGAAGCGCCACGGCGCAGGACTTCCAGAAAATGTTCGACACCGATATCGCCAAGGCCAAGCAGATCGACCGGGCGGACTGGCGGCGGCGGCCGATCAAGGAGCGCGTGCTGGAACTGTTCGAGCTCTCATCCTTTCTTTGGCAAAATTTGCTGTGAACACGAGCCGCAGGAGTGTGCTCAGCGGCCTGGCGATTTTCCTGTCGCGCATTCCCGCGTGGGCGCAAGCGCCGCAATTGCCGGGGCCGCCTTGCGGCGGCCCGGCTTTTCCCGATTATCCCCCGCTGGGCGATCCGCCCAATGTGAAATTATGGACCGGCAGCGAATTGGGACCCAGTTGGGCACCCCCTGCATGCACGGCATGGCCGGCAGGCGCCGCGACCATCGTGGTGGGACTTGCCGGACATTTCAGCTATGCGGGCGGTGCGGATAGCCTGCTGGCCAGGATCGGCGCGATCTCCGCATTGGCGCAGGTGCGCTACTGGTCGGTGACCGAGGCCAAGTGGAACAACATGTTCGAGCGCGCCACGGCGCTGGGCGGGCCTGATCCGAAAACAATACGCGGCGATTTTTCCGCCCTCGAACTGCGCGATGGCGGCGAGCGGTATTTCATCGCCGCCGACAACCGCTCCGGCAAGGACGCGGTGTCCCGCCTGCAGGTCACTGCGGCGGGCAATGATCATTTCACGCTGGAAACAGAAAATGTCTCGCCGCTGCGCTGGAGTTTTCTGACCTATGCCGCGCCGGGAAAATTCCAGACCTGGTATTTCCTGGATCGCGACGGCGAAACCGGCTGGCGATTCTATAGCCTCACCCGTGTGCTGTACGCCTCATCGCTGTTCGGCAGCGTCATTCCCGGAAAATCCTACATCAATCGCGCCGTGGCGATGTATCGCCACTTGATCGGGGCGCAGACGGATCGCGATCCGCCCGCAGCGCCATAAATCTGCGACCGCTTGCGGATGCGCGGGGTAGCGTTATATTGGTTTGGATATAACCTGCGGCCTGCATGCTGATACAGATTCCCAAAATTCTGACGGTGGAACAGGCGGGGCAATTCCATAACAGCCTGATGCAGGCGGATTGGGCGGATGGGCGCGGCACCGCCGGCTATCTTTCCACCCGGGTGAAGAACAACGCCCAACTGCCGGAACTGCATCCCCTGGCGCTGAAATTGGGCAACCAGATTCTGGATGTGCTGGGAAAGAATCCGCAATTCACCTCTGCTGCTTTGCCGCTGAAAGTGGTGCCGCCGCTTTTCAACCGCTATGCCGGAGGCCAGGCCTATGGCAGCCATGTCGATGGTGGCATCCGCCCGGTGGCGGGGACCAGCGCCCGTGTGCGTACCGATCTGTCAGCCACCTTGTTCCTGACCGACCCAGCGGATTATGACGGCGGCGAATTGATGATCGAAGACATGTTCGGGCAACGCAGCGTGAAGCTGGCGGCGGGCGATCTGGTCCTGTACCCCAGCACCAGCGTTCACAAGGTCATGCCGGTGACGCGCGGCGAAAGGCTGGCGTCATTTTTCTGGATCCAGAGCATGGTGCGCGACAATGAAAAGCGCGCCGTGCTGTTTGAGCTGGATTCCATTGTGCAGAAACTGGGCGCGACCGGCGACGCGCAGCATGACGAGGCGCTGCGGCTGGCGGGCGTCTATCACAATCTGCTGCGCTTCTGGGCCGACAGCTAAAATCCCGAAACACCCGCACGAAAGCGAAACACCCGGCTGCCTTTTTTGGCGACCGGGTGTTTGCACATTTACAGGTTGACGTTTTTTAAGAGTGATAATTCAAGGTGAACATGGCCGAACGTCCCGCACCCGGCGTGGCGAAGGCGAAATGCGCCATGTCGAAATAATATTTGTCGGTCAGATTATACACGTTCACCTGGGCGTCGAGATTGTCAGTGATGGTGTATTTGGCCATGGCGTCGAAGGTCACATATTCCGGGATCAGTTCGACGGGCACGCTGGTCTGGGCGTAGCGCGAGCCGACATATTCGCCGCCGCCGCCGATCTCAAACTGCGGAAACAACTGATAGGTGCTCCAGAATTTGAGATTGTTGTGCGGCGCGAAGGTCAATGGCAGGCCAGCCACCGGGCCGCCGGGCACGGTCTTGGTGGTGCTGGAACTCAGATAGTCATAGCCCAGCGAGGCATTCCAGCTATCGGTGATCTTGCCCTGCAGCGAGAGTTCGAAGCCCTGCACCCGCTGATTGCCGCCCAGCGTGTTGAAACCGGGGAGCGTGGCGTCCGGAATGCGCACATTGGTCTTGTCGGTTTCAAACAGCGACGCATTCGCCATCAAGGCGCCATCCATCAACGCCCATTTGGTGCCCAGTTCGAAATTCTGGTTTTTCTCCGGTCCGATATTCTGATTGTTCAAGCTGAAGCTGGTGAAGCTGCTGATGATGTCCAGGGTTTCGGCCGACGGATTGAACGAAGTGCCGTAGCTGAAATAGACGGTGCCGTTTTCGACCGGCTTGTAGAGCAGCGCGCCGTGCCAGCTTGGCAACGTGTCGACGCGGTTCTTGACGTTGGTCGCGGTCACCACATTGATCACCGCAGGCGGCGAGCCAAAGGCCTGCTCGCTGAAATGCACCGCGAAGCGGTCGATGCGGGCGCCTAGGATCAATTGCCACTGGTCGTCCAGTTTTATCGTGTCCGTGAAATAGCCGCCTTCGGTATTGGTGGTGGTGCGGATATTCGCACGCTGGAAGGTCAAGGTCGGCGCGAAGATCTGGTTTTCGTTCGGGTTCAGCAGCGTGTTGGTGAGCCCGTTGTTGGTGGCATAGCGGGGATCGGACGCTTCAAAGTCATATTCGCCGCCCGCGACCAGGTCATGCTGGATCCAGCCGGTGCTGAACTTGGCCAGCGCGTTCAACTGGTTCTGAAACTGCGTTTCGACGCTCTTGAGCGTGAAATCCACCAGGGTGGTGGTTGCCGAACTGAGCGGCGTCGTCGGCGTGACGCTGGCCGCCAGAGCCGGCTTGCCCGCCTGTTCAAAGCGCGAATAGGCCGCATAGCGGCTTTGCAGGCTCACGGTGAGCCAGTCGAAGACGTCATGCTCCAGTTTGACGGTGCCGATATCGGCACTGGTCTTGAGCCGGTCGCTTCTGTAGCCATAGGCATTCTGGCGCGGCACCGGCGCGGGGGTGCCGAAATACCACGGCACACCGAAGTCGGGCCGGTCATTTTCCTGCTGATAATAATAGCTGACGGTCAGGCGGGTCGGTGTGCCCAGGCCCAAGGCGAGGCTGGGCGCCACGCCGAAGCGGTTGAACGAAGTTAGGTCGCGCTCTGCCACGCCGTTGGTGTTCGCCATGACATTGATGCGGAAGGCGGCAGGCATGTCCAAGCCTTCAATGGGAAGGTTCACATCGGCCGTCACGCGCGCGAGGCTGTTGGTGCCGCCGCTGGCGCTGGCATTGATGAATTGCTCCAGCTGGGGCGTCTTGCTGTCCTGTTCCACTACGCCGCCGGTCGAACCGCGCCCGAAGACGATGGAGTCGGGGCCTTCCAGGACTTCGACCGCGTTCAGGTTGAAGGGATCGCGGTAATACATGCCGATGTCGCGCATGCCGTCGAGGAACATGTCGGTGCGCGCGACAAAGCCGCGAATATAAGGGGCGTTGCCTTCCCAGCTGGATTCGCTGGATTGCAGGGTGATGCCGGGCGCGTTGCGCAGGGCGTCGTTGAGGTTGGTGGCGCCGCGATCGGACATCAGCTGCTGGCTGATGGTGGTGACGGTGATCGGCGTGTCCAGCAGGGGCTCGGGCAGTTTGCTGAGAGCCGAATTGGCGACAGTGTAATCGCTGCCGCCAGAGCCTTGAACCTGCACCGGTCCCAGCACGGTCTGCGCCAGAACGGGCGTGGCCAGCACGAGCGCCAGGGTGGCGACGCTCGCCCCCATCATGAGGCGCGCGCCGACGGTCGGCCGCTGGCCGGTTTCAACTTGCTTCAACATCGTAATTCTCCCTGCAGGCTTTTTTGATGTATCGTTGTATATACATAGATATCACGAGATTCGAGCTGTCACAAATCGGCTATCCCGGTCGCACGTCTGTAATATAACCTTTCAATATCAGATACTTATGGAGAAGGCGGCCCCGCATGGGACTTTTGACCGGCGGCGGGCAATTGCCTAGGCTCGGAACTCGGGGTCGCGCGCGATGCGCGCAGCAACATGCCCAGAGATTTTGGAGCACCGCCCGGTAGGGTGGACAGGGAGAGAAGAGATGAAGAAATTTGCGATACCGGCGGCGCTTCTGGCGTTGTCATCCACGGCGGTGCTGGCACAGATCAATGCCGGCACGCTGGCGCCCGACAATAACCCGCCTTTCACCATGACCCAGGTGGCAAGTTTCGATCTGCCCTGGCGCATGTCGTTCCTGCCCGATGGCCGCATTCTGGTGACCGAAAAAGTCGGCCGTCTCAACCTGGTGACCCCGGCGGGCGTCAAGAGCGAGATCGGCAACGTGCCCACCGTTTATTATCAGGGCCAGAACGGCCTGCTCGGCGTCTTTGTCTCGCCGCATTATGCCACCGACAAAAGCATTTATCTCACCTATGACGAGGCGGGCGCCTATGGCGGCGCGCTGGTGCTGGCGCGCGCGCAGCTCGCGTTCACCGGCGAACGGGCCCGGATTGATGGCCTGAAGGTCTTGTGGCGCCAGCAGCCGCCGGGCAAGGGCGGACAGGACGGTGCGCAGATCGCTTTTGCGCCCGATGGCAATTCGCTTTTCATGACGGTCGGTGACCGTCAACGCATGACGCCGGCCCAGGATCCCAGCCAGCCGGTCGGCAAAATCATTCACCTGACCCTGGACGGCAAACCCGCGCCGGATAATCCCAATTTCGGCAAGACCGGCGCGGCCAGCATTCCGCTGATTGATCCGCCGGCTGATACCGAAGCCGCCAAGACCGCGCCGGTGGTGAGTACCTATACCTTCACCGCACCGAACATGACGCCGGCAGAAACCTGGACCATGGGTCACCGCACGCCTTACGGCTTGGCCTTTGCGCCCGATGGCCGCTTGTGGGAAGCCGAGCATGGCCCGATGGGCGGCGATGAGCTGAACCTGATCGAAAAGGGCAAGAATTACGGCTGGCCGCTGGTCTCTTATTCGAAGAACTATAACGGCGTGCCCATCGCCAGCCCCGACACACGTCCCGATCTGGCCAAGCCCGTCATCTATTGGACCCCGATCATCGCGCCAGGCAGCCTGACTTTCTATAACGGCAGCCAGTTCCCGCAATGGAAGGGTTCGGCGCTGTTGAGCGGCATGGCGACCATGTCGGTCAATCGCATCGTGTTCGACGGCAAGGGCGGCGCCAAGCCTGCGGAACGCTGGGCGGTTGGTCATCGCATCCGCGATATTGAAACCGCGCCCGATGGCACGCTTTGGATGCTGGAAGATTCCACCTCCGGCGGCTTGTTCCGCGTCGCACCGAAGTAAATTTTTAAATATCAGTGCCTGTCGCCACTGCCTCGATCGCTACCGAGGCAGTGGCGAACCGGCGCTGAGGCGGGGCGGTGACGCTCGTTACACCGCGGTGAAGATCGCCTTGGGAATCATGGCGTGGATGCCTTTGACCCCATCCACATTCTGGGTCACTTCGAAATCGATAGCCACGGAGGCCAGGGCATAGGCGTCGGCCGGGTCCAGGCCGTGGCGCTCACCCAGGAATTTGACGGTTTCGCGCACGCAGATGCGCATGGCTTCATCCAGGCTTTCATGCAGGCCGATGGTGATCCAGTGCGTTTTGGTTTCAGCGCGCGGCAGTGTCAGGAATTTCTGCTTGATCAACTCGAAGCGAAACGTGCCGGTGAGTGAGGTTTCGATGGCGGTGAGGTTGACCTCGCCATCACCCTGGCAGGCATGGCCGTCGCCGGTCATGAACAGCGCGCCGGCGACATGCACCGGCAGATAGAGCACCGAGCCTTCGGTTAGCTCGTTGAGATCAATATTGCCGCCATAGGCGCCGGGCGGGGCGGAATTGATCTTGCCCAGTGTCAGCGCGGGGCCCGTAGCCATCAGGCCGAAAAAGGGCTTCAGCGGAATTTCGATGCCGGGCGCGAAATGCACGATGCCTTTCTTCAGGTCGAAAGGCGTCACGATGCTGCGGTTCATGGGAAAATCATGGGGCAGGGTGCCCTTGCCCATGCGGCAGGAATTGCAGCCATAGGGCACGCGCGGCACAGCTTTCAGGACATGCACGGCCAGCACGTCACCCGGCTCGGCGCCTTCGATATAGATGGGTGACGACACCACATGCGGCCCGGCGGCGGAATGCTGCACCTTGGCGTAGATCGCCACCGCATCGGCCAGCACCTGTGCCTTGGGAATGCCGAAGCGCTTGTAAAAGGAAACCGGATCGCCCTGGTCTTCCAGCAGGCCTTCATGGGAGACGGTCTCGATGGTGACGGTGGCGCCCGGCTTGACCCGCAGCACCGGCTCGGCGGCGCTCCACAGATAGCCCCAATGCACGGTTTCGGGGCCGGATTTGACGTGGAAAGCGTTCTTGCCGGTTTCCCGTACCAACCCGTTCTTGCGGGCGCGATTTTCCAGCGCTTCGGAAATGTTGCCGGGCGCTGCTGCCGGCTTGGTGTGGGTTGGCGCACTGGCGTTGGCGTTGAAGAAATCGCGCACCGCGCGGTTCTTGAGGCCCCGGCGCAGGAACTGTTTTTCCTCAGGGCTCAGCTTTTGCTTTGCGACAAAGGCGTCGAACGGCGCACGTCCGTTTTTCCTGGTCACCCGCATCCCCCTGATTTTGCCGCAGCTTAGCCAGCGCGGCGCGGACCGACAAGAGATCGCGGGTTTGCGATGGTTGCGCCCGCGGCCGCGTGCTAGCGTGCGGCATTCTCAGGGGGATTTGGTGATGCTGCTGAAGCGCAAACTGGTTGCCACTGTGGCTTTGACCTTGCTGTCGGCGCCGGTCCTGCTTGCCGGACAGAGCTGGGCGCAAGGCGGCGCGCCGAACCATCCTTCGATCACAGTGGAGGGGCAGACCTATACGCCGCTTGGCATTCTCACCCGCAACATGGGCACGGCGGCGGATCAGGCCGAGCAATTCCCGCCGCACAAGATCATCGGCAATATCTATTATGTCGGCACCAAGACCCTGGCGTCATACCTGATCGTCACGCCGGCCGGTGATATCCTGATGGACACCACCTATGAGGCGAATGTCCCCACCATCGCCAAATCGGTGGCGCAGCTGGGGTTCAAATTCTCCGACATCAAGATCATCCTGGGCAATCACGCCCATGGCGATCACATGGAAGGCGACGCGCTGGCCAAGCAGATGACGGGCGCGCAAGTGGTGGCGATGGCCGAGGATGTGCCGGCGCTGGCGCATATCAAGCCGGGCGGTAAGGTGCATCCGATTGACCGGGTCATCATTGATGGCGATACGGTGAGCCTGGGCGGCGAAATTCTGACGGCGCACCTGACACCGGGCCATACGCGGGGCTGCACCACCTGGACCACGACGGCGGCGGATAACGGCCAAAGCTATAATGTGGTGTTCGGCTGCAGCCTCAGGGCGCCGACCGTGATCACGCCGGCGATCCAGAAAGAGTTCGAGGGTTCGTTCAAGACGGTGCGCGCGCTGCCCTGCGATGTGCAACTGGGCGACCACAATTCCGAATATGGCATGGCCGACAAACACGCCAAGCTGGCGGCGGGCGGGCCCAATCCCTATATCGACAAGGCAAGCTGCAGCCGGGAAACCGATCTGGAAGAGGCGATGTTCAAGGCCATTCTGGCGGAGCAGGCAGCGACCAAGGCCGCCACAAACTAAGCGCTTAGTATCCCATGGACTGCGCGACAGCCAAGGCTTCGGACTCAATGTCACTGGCCGGGCCGGCCAGTTGCGCGTGGGCGGCGGCGCCGTCGCTGTTGGCGGTGTTGATCACGTCCAGCGCATTGGCGCCGTCCAGGCCGTAAGCGACGTTGGAGCCGTTGATTGTTTGCGTGACGCTGATATTGTTGGTGGAGTTGATCACCTTGGTATTGTCGATGTTGGTCTGGACATTGACGTTGCCGCCCATTCCGCTCATGCCAGAAAAACCGATCGAGCCGCCGTTGCCGGGGGCGTAATTCATCTGGGTGTTGTTGGTAATGTTGCCGATGCCCATGGGGGCATAAAGGTTCGCGCCTTGCGAGGCGCCATAATAAGTCTGGGCCCCCTGGACGGAGCCGGCGAACGCCGTTGTTGCAATAAGGGGCAAGGCGGCCAGCGCCAGAGCCAGCGGAATGGCGGATTTTGTCTTGTTTCTGGACATTGCGGGCACGCCTGAAGGGCTTCTCTCCAGCTGTTTCAAGAGCCGTGCCGGTCCTGATGGTTTCCGCTGATCCGCCGCGGTCGCCCAGTTTTTGTGCATTTTTTCCGTCGCGCTCTGGCAGCCCCTTCCGGCTAGGCTTAATGTCCAGCCCATAAAAAACAGGGGAAGAGACATGCGGCATTCGATTCTGAACAGGCTGACGGCACTTCTTTGCGCGGGGGCGGTATTCATGCCGCTACCAGTATTCGCCGCCGCGCCTCCTGAAATGAAACAGGAAGCCGCCGGCCTGGTGGACAAGAGCGCCAAGCAGATTCAGCAGATGATTGACCAGGTGTTCAGCTTCGCCGAACCGGGCTATCAGGAAATCCGCACCAGCGCCTATCTCACCGGAATCCTGGAAAAGAACGGTTTCAAGATCACGCGCGGCGTGGCGGGAATTCCCACCGGCTGGACCGCGACCTGGGGCGATGGCGGTCCGCTGATCGCGCTGGGCAGCGACGAAGATGATCTGCGCGGCCTGTCGCAATATCCCGGCATGACGACCCTGAAGCCGATGGTGGAGGGCGCGCCCGGCCATGGCGAAGGCCACAATACCGGCATGCCGCTGCAGATCGCGGCGGCCCTGGCGGTAAAGGCGGAGATGGAAAAGAACCACATCAAGGGCCGCCTGATGCTGTGGCCCGGCATCGCCGAAGAGTTGCTGGCGGGGAAGGCCTATTTCGTGCGGGCCGGTGTGTTCAAGGACGTGGATGCCTGCATCTTCGTGCATGTCGGCAATGGCATGGCGACAAGCTGGGGCCCGAACGGTGGCGACGGCTTGGTGTCGGTCGAATATACCTTCCATGGCAAGCCGGCGCATGCCGCGGCCGATCCCTGGGATGGCCGCAACGCACTCGACGCCGTGGAAGTGATGGATACGGCCTGGGCCTTCCGCCGCGAAGAGCTGCATATCAGCCAGCGCTCCCATCGCATGATCAGCAATGGCGGCGACCAGCCCAATATCATACCGTCGGAGGCAGCGGTGT
>Ga0118677_10005603_pt2 | contig 17185 bp, 19 predicted proteins | sample AliMusrvi5mmetaG_FD_86154 | JGI IMG/M metagenome (GOLD analysis project Ga0118677, IMG submission 86154) | reverse complement strand
TTTTCGGGCGCGGTCACCGCGCCCCTATTATATTGCACCCCGGCCTGAACACTTACTCAAGAAATAGCAAGGGAACTGAACTGACATGAAAAAAAAAAGAATCTTAAGCGGCATTCAACCAACCGGCATAGCCCACATCGGCAATTATGTGGGGGCCATCAAGAACTGGGTAGCACTGACCGAGCGCTATGACTGCATATTTTTCATCGCAGACCTGCATGCCATGACCATTGAATATGAGCCTGAGGCCTATTTTCAGGGCATACTCAATACCGCGCGCACGCTTATTGCCTGCGGGCTTACGCCGGATCGGTGCACGCTGTTTGCCCAGTCGCAGGTGCCCGGTCACACCGACCTCGCCTGGATATTCAACTGCCTGACCCCACTGGGGGATCTTGAGCGCATGACGCAGTTCAAGGACAAATCCGAGCAGCACCGCGAGAACATCAACGCGGGCCTGCTCACCTACCCTACTCTGATGGCAGCGGACATCCTGTTGTATAAGGCCGAAGTCGTGCCGGTGGGAGATGATCAGATACAGCATTTAGAGTTGACGCGCCGCACGGCCCGCAGATTCAATAACCGGTACGGGGAAACCTTCCCCGAGCCCCTGTGGGAGCTGTCGGTCACGCCGCGCATACTGGGAACGGACGGACAGGGAAAGATGTCAAAATCCCTGAACAACTATATCGGCATTCTTGAAGCTCCAGACATGATCTGGGAAAAATTACGCACCGCGGCAACCGATCCGCAACGCATAAGAAAAAAAGACCCCGGCGACCCCAATCTCTGCAATCTGTTCACCATTCATAAGTCGTTCTCCCCTGATGAACTGCTGCCGCAGATAGTCCGGCAGTGCAAGGGCGCGGAGATAGGCTGCATCGAGTGCAAAAAAATGCTCTATGAAAATATGATAAAAGAGCTCGGACCGATTCAGCAGCGCGCCGCTGAGCTTGAACAAAAACCGGAGGAAGTACTATCGGCGCTTCAAATCGGAGCTGAGCGTTGCAAAAAAATAGCCTGTGAAGTAATGGATGAAGTCAGGAAGAAAACCGGATTGCGGTAATATAAATTTCGGAGCCTCCCGTTGAGCATCCTTGATATATTCAATAATAAAAAATACTCGTGCCGGCGTGTTGCCGTCATAGGAATTGACGGCGTACCCTACCGCATGATCACTGATTTAGCGGCGCATGGTGTCATGCCCACCATGGCAAAGCTTCTAGAGATGGGGCATGCCTGCGCAATGGATTCATCCATGCCACCGGTATCATCGGTTGCCTGGACCTCGTTTATGACAGGCGTGAATCCTGCAAAGCACGGCATCTACGGCTTCATGGAGCGGCGGCGGGAATCCCACGGCATCTACTTCCCTAATGCGAACCAGATACAATCCCCCACGCTCTGGGACATACTGACCGAAGCCGGCAAAACAACCGTCGCGGTCAATATCCCTCAAACCTACCCCGCGCGGCATACAAACGGGGTCATCATATCGGGCTTTGTCGCCCTTGATCTTGAAAAGGCCGTGTATCCCCATACCCTGGTGAGCGCACTGAGAAAAATGGATTACCGGATAGATGTTGATTATCAGAACGCCGATGAGCGAAAAGAAGAATTTTTTAAAGATTTATTTTACACGCTGAAAAAACGTCGGGAAATACTGCTCTATCTGATGGACAAAATATCCTGGGACCTCTTTATCGGCGTCTTCACCGGCACCGACCGGCTTCAGCATTATTTCTGGGACGATTATGAAAACACCGCCTCCCCTTGGCACCAAACCGTGCTTGACTACTACCGCGCCATTGATGCCGTGATTGGAGAAATGACTGAAAAAATGGGCCCGGACACGGCACTGCTCATGCTCTCCGACCATGGGTTCGCCCATCTTGAAAAAGAGGTTTTTATTAATGCATGGCTGAAGCAGCAGGGATATTTGGAGTTTACCTGCGACCCGCCCCGATCATTTGAAGATATCGACATGGAAAACACCGCGGCATTCGCCCTGGACCCCAGCCGCATCTATATAAATGTCAAGGGCGTCACGCCCCATGGCAGAGTAAATCCGGGTACGGAATATGAGTTGCTCGTAAAAAACATTACCGAAGGATTTCTCGGTCTGCGGGATGAAGAAACCGGGCAGGGCATTATTTCAAAAGTGTTTACAAAGAAAGAACTTTACTCCGGGCCTCTTGTGGATAAAGCCCCTGATCTTGTTCTGTACGGCGCGCCGGGCTATGACCTGAAAGGCGCCATTTCAAAAAAAGAGTTGCTCGGCAAAGGAAAATTTACGGGCATGCACACCCATGACGACGCTTTTTTCTATATGATAGACATCTCCTACTTGAAGAGAAAACCCCACATACAGGACCTCGCACCGACGATCCTTCAGCTCTTGGGCATGCCATCCCCCCCCGATATGGATGGTAAATCCCTTATATGAAAACCAGAGCATTCTTCGAAAACACTATTGCCACACAGGCGCAGTCAGGCTTTTGATGAAGCCAGCCAGTGCGGTACGAGCCATTGCCATTCCAACACTATTGGATTATCTTTCGAGCATCTGACCCCGGCGCTGTGTTTCGGAGTCGGTCATACAAGGAACTTTAGACTCAAATGCCACTTTATCTGTCCTTGAGATTTCGTAGGGCGGGTGCCAACCCGCCGCACTGAAGCGATACACAACGACATGCTTGGCGGGTTGGCACCCGCCCTACAGTGTACCACTATGAAGGTCCTTAGGAGAATATAGCACGGGCTGACGGAATAAAATCTCACCTGCGCAAACGGCTGCAAAAAAAATAATGCTCTCAAGTCGCTCCCGCATTTAACAGGAAACTCACAGCACCGACAGCACGGCTTTCAGGGTGAGCCGGAAAAAATCCTGCGGAAAAATACCGCTCAGAATGATGGCGGCAATCATCACCATACCCAGCACTGCGGAAGGCACTGACAGGCAGATCCGCCCGTCTGATTCCTCGACGCTGCTGTAGGCGGCCCGCACGAGGCGCAGGTAATAGAATGCCGAAATGCAGACATTAAGTACTGCCAGGCCCACAAGCCAGTAGTAGCTTTTCTGGAGGGCCGCGGAAAATATCATGAACTTGCCGGTAAAGCCAATGGTGGGCGGAATGCCTGAAAGGCCCATGGCGCCAACGGCAAGCACCGCGGCAAGCAGGGGCGAGCGGCGGTACAGGCCATGCAGGCTTTCAAACGTGAGGTTTTCGCCCTCGGGCGAAAGATTATAGAGAACCATGAAGCAGGCGATGTTCATAAAAAGATACCCGCACAGGTAATAAATCGCCGAAGAAAGGCCCAGCTGGTTGAGGCTTACGATACCGACCATCATGTACCCGGCATGGGCGATGCTGGAATAGGCAAGCATGCGCTTTATGTCATGCTGGTTGAGTGCTGAAAGATTGCCCACAAACATGGACAGCGTCGCTATGATCGATAGGATAAGGCACAGCTGCGGAGCATCCTGGCCGGCCATGGCGACAAGCCGGACGAGGAGCGCCATGGCGCCGATCTTGGGAAGCGTTGCCACCAGACAGGTTGTCTCATGGGCCGCGCCGACAAAAACATCGGGCATCCAGAAATGCATGGGAAAAAGGGCAAGCTTAAAAAAAAGGGCGCACAGCAGCATCACCAGCCCGATGACGGCAAGGGGCTGGCTGGCAAGTAGGCCCGGCATCACCCTGCCAAGGTCCGCCAGATAGGTCGAGTGGCCCAGGCCGTACATATAGCTGAGGCCGTACAGGCTGATGCCGGTGGCTGAGCCCCCGAAGAAGACATACTTGATGCTTGCCTCAAGGGGTTCGCGTTGGTGCGGCTGGCGCCGCAGCGGTATGATCACGTAGATAGTGTAGGAGGCGATTTCAAGTCCGATGATGATACTCACCAGCTCAACGGCGCTGATCATGACGAAAAGCCCCAGGCAGCTCAGTGCAAGCAGCATGTAATATTCCGGCTGAAACTTACGGTTGACGCCGCGAAACCCTGCGCCCATCCATAAAATCAAAAAAAGCCCGAGGGCTATCAAAATTTTAAAGGTCTGAGAGAAGGCATCTATTTTATACGCCTTAAAAAAGAAAAGCCCGCTCGTGCCATAGGTTGCAAGGGATGCTGCAAGAACGCCCAGGGCAAGCACGAGCGCTCCGCGCTCCAGCAGGTCGTGGCCTGTCTTTGCCAGCGTTGCGGCAAAAAATGCTAGGCTCATCGTGATGAGCGCAATTTCAGGAAGCAAAACGAAATAATCCATATATCACCGTGTATGCAAAATGTTACCCGGCAGCAAACCGCGGCTGCTCTTTCTGCATCGCATGCAATTAACCGCCCACATGGATCAGCAGATGCCGCACGCTGGCATCCATGATATCAAGAACAAGGCCGGGCTTGAACCCAAGCCAGAAAACAAATATCGCAAGAACAGCAAGAATAAACCACTCGCGCGGGTTGATATCAGAAAGAACCCGATGGTCGTCACTTCCGTCATGGCAGTCATGATGGTGCCCGTCTGAATCGGCCCAGACCATTTTTTGTAGCATGCGCAGCATGTACGCCGCGGCCAGAACCGCGCCCGGCACGGCAATCGCCCCGACAAGGATGTATTTTGAAAAGGCCGCCGCCAGCACCATGAACTCGCCCACAAAACCGTTGGTGCCGGGGAACCCGAATGAGGAAAGAGAAAAAATTCCTAAAAATGTCACATAGGCCGGCATGAGAATGCCAAGGGCCTTGTTAACTTCAAGCTCGCGACTGTGCGTGCGCTCATAGATCATGCCGATGCATATAAAAAGCGCGCCGGTCGTGATGCCGTGGTTGACCATCTGCAGGATTGCGCCCTTGACGCCCTGCATGGAAAATAGAAATATGCCCAGCGTTACAAAGCCCATGTGGGCCACGCTTGAATAGGCAATGAGTTTCTTCACATCGGTCTGGCCGAGGGCCAGATAGCCGCCGATAACGATCGCGGCAAGGGACATAGCGATGATGACCGGCGCGCAGTACAGGCTGGCCTGGGGCGCAATCGGCAGGCAAAAGCGCAGAAAGCCGTAGCCGCCCATTTTTAACAGAACGCTTGCCAGAATCACGCTGCCGGCCGTCGGGGCCTCGACATGGGCCGCCGGAAGCCAGGTATGAAAGGGATACATGGGTATTTTGATGGCGAAGGTAATTGCGCAGCAGACAAAAATCATCAGCTGTATATTAAAGGGATAGTGCAGGTGCATGAAGTCGGGAATGAAAAACGACCCGCTGCGCACATACAGCACGATCAGCGCGATGAGCAGAAACACGCTGCCCACGAAGGTGTACAGGAAAAACTTAATGGAGGCATAGTCCCTGCGCGGCCCGCCCCACACGGCAATGAGCAGGTACATGGGAATCAGCATGCCTTCCCAAAAGATATAAAACAGAACCGTATTAAGGCTTATGAACACTCCGAGCATGGCCGATTCCATGATCAGCAGCACAAAAACAAACTCGGCAAGCCGGGCCTTGATCTGGCTCCACGAGCACAGGATGCACAGGGGCATGAGGCAGGTGGTGAGCAGCACCAGCGGCAGGCTTATGCCGTCAACGCCTACCACATAATCAAGCTTCAGCGCCGGGATCCACTGCCCCAGCTCGGCAAACTGGTATTTGTCGCTTGTCTGATCGAAAAGAAAATACAGGGGCAGAGAGAGAGCCATGGTGGTCATCGTCACGGCCAGGCCCCAGAGCTTCAGAAAGGTCTCGTTGCGGATAAACAGGCAAACAATGGCCCCCGCAAGGGGCATCAGTATCAGGGTGCTGAGAATCGGAAAATCCTGAGAATTAAAAAGCAGGTACTGTTCCATAATCATTCTCTATACAAGCACGACACAGATCAGAAGCAGAAAGATAAAAATGGCTGCCGCGGCGATATAATGCTGCAGCTGGCCTGTCTGCATATTGCGAAAATGCTCTCCCATTACGACCACCCTACCGGCAAAGCCGTCGATGAGAAAATCGATGACGCCAATGTCGAACCGGGTAAGCCCGCGCGCAGCAGCCATGGCAGAGCGCATACCCGCGGTTCGGTACAGCTCGCCGACCAAGCCGTCAATAGCGCTTATGGGTCCGCTGGCAAGCTGCATCACGACCTGCGCGCCCTTACGGTAGAACCAGTCGATGTCAAGATTCAGCTTTGCAACAGGGGCAAGCTTTTTGCGCAGCAGGTAGAACCCCAACCCCGTAAACCCGAGCACCTGCACGGTTTCCGAAAAATGATAAGCATTATAAGGCTCATACTCCCCAGGCCGTGGCAGCATGCGATAAAGAAACTCGGGGTAGCAGCCTATAAAAAAGCAAAAAAAAGCAGCGATGGCCATACCGGCCTGCATATTCCAGGGCGCATCCTTGGCCGGAACGCCGCTGTCCTTGCCGAACCATATAAAATAAGGGAGCTTTATGCCGACGGAAAGAAATGTTCCCACTGAGGCCAGCATGAGCATGACGAGAAGTCCAGTGCGGTGGGCCTCACCTGCGCCTGCAATGACCATGGATTTACTCACAAAGCCGCTGGTAAACGGAAAGCCGGAAATGGAAATGCCGCCGATGACGGTAAAGACCATGGCCCAGGGCATCCTGCGCCACAGGCCGCCTAGTTCTGACAGCTTCTGCTTGCCCGTCATTTCCAGTACGCACCCGACGCCCATGAACAGAAGTGCCTTATACAGGATATGGGCATAGGCATGAGCGCAGGCGCCGTTCACGGCCATATCAGTGCCGATGCCGATGCCGCAGACCATGTACCCGACCTGACTGATGATGTGATAGGAAAGGATCCGGCGGGCGTCGTTTTCTATGACGGCGAAGCAGACGCCGTACACAGCCATAATAGCTCCCATAACTGCAAGAACTTCAAAGCCCGGAAAAGCCCGGCACAAAACATACACCGCAGTCTTGGTAGTAAACGCGCACATGAATACCGATCCGCACACGGTTGCTTCAGGGTAGGCATCGGCAAGCCAGGCATGCAGGGGGGGCACTGCGGCATTGAGCATGAATCCGGCCATAATGAAATAGTCGGCAATGCCGGCGGCTGAAACCGGAACCTGCACGAAGTTTAAGTCTCGTGTAGCGCTGTACTTGAGCACGATGCCGGCAAGCAGCGCAAGACCGCCCGTGATATGCACCAGAAGGTACCGCAGCCCCGCTCCGCGAGCCAGCGGCGTGCGCCGCAGCCAGATGAGAAATGTCGAGGCCAGGGCCATAAGCTCCCAGAAGATGAACAGCGTCACGTAATCGCCGCTGAGAGTCACTCCCAGGGAGCCGGCCACGTAGAGGAAGGCAGCCGTGTGCTGGGCCCAATCCTGTACGTGCAGGCTGTAGATCGCTCCTATGAGCGCCATAATGGTGAAGACATTTAAAAAAATATAGGTAAGCTGATCCGCACGGATAAAACTCAGCTGCAGCCCGAGATACGGGCAGGCGACCGTAGCGGAGGGCAGCGTGTTGATCTGATATATAGCTATGAGCGGCACAGCCACCAGAACGGCCTTGTGGATCCGCAGCCGCTGGAAAAGCGGCATGAGCACGGCGGCCAGTATAAACAGAAAGGACGGATGCTGGAGCAGCAGGCTAGCCATCATAATAGTCCTCGGACCGGGCAATCATGTGTTTTGAAATCCACTTGCACATAAATGACATGGCAAGGCAGCAGACCAGACCGAATGCCGTCCAGAATAAACGAATAGGATCACCAAAAAAATGCTCCTCATGCCGCGGTACAAAAATATCTGCAAGAGAGCTGGCTGCAAGCACGGCGAAAAAGCACCATTTCAGTACTGGTATGCGGTTGTTTAAAAATGATAAAATTTTTAAAAGCATACAACCTTCTTATAAGTGTGTACCTGAAGAGATATGCGCCACGGTCCGCCGGCAGTTGTCAACCGAGCTTGAGGCGGATAATTTTCAAAAACAAATCAGGGTACAGGCCCCACAGGATCGACAGTGCCGAGGCAACCGCCATGGGATATATCATGAGCCGCATATGGGCCGTTGATTCAAGCGTACCTGCGCCAGCCACTTCTTCTTCCGGTGGCTTGCCAAAAAATCCCCGCAGGATCACCTCGCCGAAGTAGTAAGTGTTGAGAATGCTGCTCACCAGTATCACCGCTAGCAGACCCGTGCTCTTTATTTCCAGAGCGCCCACGGCAAGAAACCACTTGCTCACAAACCCGCCGACGGGCGGCACTCCGATCATGGACAGGGCTGCAATGGCAAAAATCGCAATGGTCGCGGGCATCCGGCGCGCCAGGCCTCCCATGTCGCGAATGTCGGTTTTGCTGGTTGCGCAAATGATAGCACCGGCGCAGAAGAAGAGGCTTATCTTTGAAAAAGCGTGGTTAGCGATATGAATGAGCCCGCCCGTGATTCCGCTCGGCACGAGCATGGCAACACCCAGCACAATATAGGAAAGCTGGCTGACTGTTGAATAGGCCAGCCGCGCCTTGAGATCGGTTTTGGTCATGGCGATGATCGAGGCGGTGAGTATGGTGAAAGCCGCGATCCATGCTGTGACAACACCGAGATCAAGGGAGGCAAGCCGCTCAGTGCCAAACAGCGACAGCATCATGCGGCAGACAGAAAATACGCCAACCTTCACCACCACCACCGCATGCAGCAGGGCGCTGACGGGCGTGGGAGCTACCATGGCCGCGGGCAGCCAGCTGTGCAGGGGCATGATGGCGGCTTTGGCGAATCCGAACAGCAACATGAAATAGCAGGCTTTGATGATCTCCGGATTCGCGCCCGCGGGAAAAATGCCCCGGTGGATATCGGCCATATTGAAATCCAGCGTCCCGCAGGTGATATACACCATGGCCATGGCGGGCAGCAGCAGGGCTTTTGAAGCGAACATGAGATAGGTGAGATATTTGCGCGCCCCGGCATAGGATGTGCCGTCCTGGTGGTGCGCCACCAGCGGGTAAGTAAATACAGAGACGATCTCGTAGAAAAGATACAGCGTGAACAGGTTTTCGGAGAATGCAACTCCCATGGCTCCGCCAACGGCAACAGCATAACAGACGTAAAACCGCGTCTGGGCATGCTCCTGCAGCATGCGCATATAGCCTATGCAGTACAGGCTCGCGGCTATCCAGAGAAAAGATGCCGTGCCGGCAAACAGCAGGCCCATGCCGTCGATGCGCAAAGCCACTGTAATGCCCGGCAGCAGCGTGCACATGCTCATGCGGCATACCTGCCCCGCCAGCACGGCAGGCGCAAGATTGACCACCGACAGAAAAGTGAGCACCGCGCCGATCACGGGCGCGGCGTCGCGCACCTGCGGCCGCTTGCGCAGCACCAGCACCAGTAGGGCTGCGATGGCCGGCATCAGCGGGGGAAGTAGTACTTGCCAGTTGCTATTTACATGCATGAAATTTTGTCATCCAGCACAGGGCCGGAGTGTATCCGAACCCGTTAATAGTCACGTTTTTCAGCTATCTCTTCAGGGTAAAAATCCTGCTCGGGTCAATAGTTCTAAACTTTTTATACACCGCAAGAATGAAGCTGACGCCGATGGCGGCCTCTGCTGCGGCTATGCCCATGACCATGAGCGTTATTACCTGCCCCACGGCCGGGTCGGGAGAAAGAAATTTGTTGAAGGCCATGAAATTAAGGCCGGCGCCGTTTAAAATCATCTCGATTGATATGAGCATGCCGATGAACGAGCGCTTCTGCACCATGCCGTACATGCCCGCCACCAGCAGAAAGCCGGCCACCAGCAGATAAGTATTCAAGTTTTCACTTCCCACCGGATTCCTCCTCCTGGCTGTTGACGATTATAATCGCGCCGAGCATGCCCACAAGCAGGAGCAGCGAAATAAGCTCGAAGGCGAGGCTGAAATCAAACAGCAGGCTGCGGCCCACCGCTTCGATGGAATAATCGGTTAAACGCTGCGCAGCCGGAACCCAGGTGGTGCGCCGGATGGCAAAAAACAAAAGCCCGACCGCCAGCGTGCAGGTCGGAACGGCAAGCAGCAGGTTCTCGCCCCTGATACGCGTTTCAACAATCTGCCGTGGCGTATACCCGACCATGATACCAAACACCAGAACGATGCAAATAGCGCCGCCGTAGATAAGCACCTGCAGCATGGAAAGAAGATAGCTCCCGAGATAGATATACAGACCCGCAACGCCAAGAAAGGTTATTGAAAGGCCCAGCAGTGAATAGATGAGCATGCGCGAACCGATGGCCATGAAGCCGCCGCCGATGGTGATAAGCACCAGGAGCCAAAAAATGATTTCAGCTATTATTTGATAAAAATGCATTTTTTAAATGTCGCCCGCTAGTTGTTTTTCTTCTTGAGCGGCAGGATTGACGCCCGTCTCCGCCCGGCCGGGCAAATCAGCCAGCAGATCATAGTGAAACTCTTCCCGCGTGAATCCCGCAATGCCGTACAAGTCGCAATATTCAATGGCCGCTACCGGGCAGATGTCCCGGCAGGTGCCGCACAGGCTGCAGCGGCTGAAATCCAGCTGAAACACCGTCGGATATTTTCGCTTATCCCCTTCCTTTTTCTCACCCTTTACCGTGAAGCACTGCGACGGGCACTGGCGCATGCACGAGCCGCAGGCTATGCATTTGGGCCGCCCGGTTTCATCTTCCACAATCAAATGAGGATGACCACGGTACCCTTTTCCCACCGGGCATTTTTCACGGGGATACTGCACGGTCACCACCGGTGACAGCAGCGCCCGGAGGGTGACGCCAAAGCCGGCAATAAGGCTTTGTGCCCCGGATATGAGCTCTAAAAAATAGCCTGCCACAGCTTTACTCCGATCGCGGTTAGGCAAAGGTTTACCAGAGAAAATGGAATCATATACTTCCAGGAAAAATTCATCAGCTGGTCAAAGCGCACCCGGGGAAAAGTCCAGCGGCACCAGATGATGACAAACATAAGAAAATATGCTTTTGCAAAAAACCAGATGCAGCCGGTATATTCTCCAAACGGCAGGGGTATGCCTTTCCACCCACCCAAAAACACGGCAGTGGCTATTGAGCAGTTGAGAAACATGTAGGTGTATTCCGCTATCATGAACAGACTGAAGGTGATGCCGCTGTACTCCGTGTGAAAGCCGGCGGTAAGCTCGCTTTCAGCCTCGGGCAGGTCAAAGGGGGCCCGGTTTGTCTCGGCAAGGGCGCTGATAAAAAAAATAACGAACGCGAGAGGCTGCAGCATAATAAACCAGTATCCCCGCTGTGACTCAACGATCTGCCGCATGCTGAAGGAGTTTGTCATGAGGGCGATGGCAAGCAGCGACAGCAGGATGGGGATTTCATAGGAAATGTTCTGTGCAACCGAGCGCATGGCGCCGATCATCGAATAGTTATTGTTTGAGCTCCAGCCGGCAAGAAAGACCGCTATGGTGTTAAAGGAAATCATGGCAAGAATGAATATGAGCCCAATGTCCATGTCAATGGCCTGCAGCCCCGGGCTGAAGGGGATGACGATGAACGGCAGGGATACCGGCGCAAGAGCAATAAGGGGGGCAAGGTAATACAGCGCGCCTGCCACATTGTCAGGCGCTATGAGCTGCTTGCCAATGAGCTTTATGCCGTCAACCGGCATTTGAAGAATTCCGTGGAAACCGACCTCCATGGGCCCAAGCCGCCGCTGGAAATGGCCGGCCAGCTTTCGTTCGAGATACCCCATGACCGTAGCATTGGCGAATACAAAGCCGATGGCCACAGCCGCTGCGAGCAGCGGGCGAAGAATTTCAACGGGGATATTTATAATAGGCTCCATCAATTTTATGAAAACAATTCACCGGTCAATTTCCGGAATCACAAGATCAAGGCTGCCCATGGTTGCTATAAGATCCGCAAGCAGCATCCCTTCGCACAGCTCCTGCAGCAGGCTCAGGTTTGAAAAGCAGGGAGACCTGACCTTAAGCCGGTACGGCACCTCGCTGCCGTCGCCTACAAGATAATAGGTAACCTCACCGCGCGCGCCTTCAGTCGAGAATGAAATATCGCCCGGAGGCAGCGCAAGCTTTTTAGGTACCTTTGCCATGACCTCGCCTGCCGGCATTTTATCAAGTGCCTGTTCGATAATCCGCAGGCTTTGTTCCATTTCTTTTATACGGACGACATACCGATCAAGGCAGTCGCCTGTTTCTCCCGTGGGAATATCAAAGTCAAGCTTGGGATACATCGAGTAGGGCGCAGCTTTGCGAATATCGTATGCGATGCCGCTTCCGCGCAGAACCGGACCGGTTGCTCCGTAGCGGCGCGCCATATCAAGGGGCAGCACGCCAATGTCCTTGACGCGCTTAAGAAAAATAATATTGCCCTCAACAAGCTTTTTATACATTGAAAAGCGGGAGTGCAGACGCGTGATAAATTCACGCACTTTTCCCACAAATGTGCCGTCCACATCATATAAAACGCCGCCGACACGGTAGTAGCAGTGCGTTATCCGTGAGCCGGTGAGGTTTTCAAGAATATCAAGAATATACTCGCGGTCATCAAAGGAATACAGAACCGGCGTAAAGGCCCCAAGGTCAAGAAGGAATGCGCCCAGCCAGAGCAGGTGGCTTGAAATGCGGCTCAGCTCGCTCGTGATTACCCTGAGATATTCGGCCCGCTCCGGTGCCTGAATGCCCGTCATTTTCTCAATCGCGCTGACATAGGCGTGCTGGTGGGGAAGCGGAGAGGCATAGTCCATCCGTGCGGTATTCGGCAGAAACATCGGCCAGGGCTTTGACTCAGCCATCTTTTCATGCATGCGGTGTCCGTAGCCGATCACGGGCTCGATGGAGAGGACATATTCGCCGTACATGCCGATCACCAGGCGCAGAACGCCATGGGTGCTCGGATGCTGCGGCCCCAGGTTCAAAAAGTATCGATAGTGAATCGCTTTTGCTGCTGTTTGCGACACTATGCTGTTCCTTTAGGGGGAAATATCTCTTCGTGCGATTTCAGGGATTTCTCACTCTTTATAAGCGGGTTCAGGCCCTTTTCTTCCCGCGAAAGAATGAGATGTTTTAAATTCCGATGGCCATCAAAGGTAATGCCGAAAAAGTCATGCATTTCTCGCTCATGCCATGCCGCGCCCTGATAGATGTCGATAATTGACGGTACCCTCATGTCCTCTCCGGCTGACACGCGAATGATAATATTGTAAGGGATTTCATAATGCGCAAACTTATACATGACCTCAGCAGCCGGTCGTACATGTACAGCGGTAATAAATGAAAGGTAAAACCCGTGCTCAAGAAGTATGCGGGCGCAATCCTTAAGGCCGGTGAATTCAGCCCGCAGATCAAGATGAAAGCCCCGGCTGCCGCTGTCATCAACGGTAATCGAAGCAGCAAAGCCTTTAACTTCAGAAATCAATTTATTCATATCAAGTGTCATTTTTTTATCTCCAAAATCCGCAACCCAAAATCAAAAAACGCTTCAGTGTTTGTTTTGCGGGAACGGATGCTTCTTGCCGGTTATCTTTTCCTGCAGCTTCAATATCCCTTCAATGAGCCCTTCGGGCCTTGGCGGACAGCCTGGCACATACACATCAACAGGAATGAGCCTGTCAACCCCTTCAATGACGTAATAATTGCCCTCGCCGGCAAACGGGCCGCCGGAGATGGCGCAGTTGCCAAGTGCAATTACCCATTTGGGGGCAGGCATCTGCTCATAGAGAGTCACCACTATGTCGGCCATTTTTTTATTGACTGTTCCTGCCACGATCATCAGGTCTGCCTGCCGGGGCGACGGGCGGAAGACCTCCGAGCCGTAGCGGGCAAGGTCAAAACGAGACATGCCCGCAGCCATCATCTCAAGAGCGCAGCAGGACAGGCCGAACGTCAGGGGCCACAGCGAGTTTGCCCTGCAGAAATCAAGAATGATCTCAATGACAGGTATGCGGGCAAGCAGGGCAGGCTCATAAACCTGCGCCTCCTCGGCCTTGAGCCTGAGCTTTTCGGCATACTCATGTACGCTCAATACAGCTTTTTTTCCGTGCTCCACAAAAATACTCCTTTTTTCCAGGCATAGACAAGCCCCAGCGCCAGCATGCCGATGAACACCACAAACAGCACAATGCCCCTGAGGCATGATACCAGGTGAAATGCAGCTGCAACGGGGTAGAGATAGAGTACGTCAACCTCAAACACAAGAAACATAAGTGCATACAGGTAGAAGGCGATGCCGTGGCGAAAATCCCACGATTGCCCGAAGGGGATGTTACCGCACTCATAGGTCTGAAGAGTGCGCGAGGATATTTTAATCCGGGGCCGAACTAAATTTGAGATCAGAATTGGTGCGCCTGCTGCGATGATGCCAGCAATGGTAAAAAGGCAAATGTAAATATAAGCGGTAAGATCTTTTTCGGACATATCACTGCACCGATAAAAAGAAGCTTAGTGTCTATTTAAGTATAAGGTGGGGAGAGGGCGTGTCAAGTCAAATTATAGATATCATAGAAAAAGGGGGCTCTGAGAGAAATGAAGCTATATTTGCAATAAAATTATTTTGCAAAGAAAAAAAAAGCTTATTTTTTCGGGGTTAGTTTTCTTTCGTAGTTTCCGATAACTCAGTCGCCCGTATGCGGTTGCGCTTCGCTTCGTTCGCTGTGATCAACTTAAGGCGGGACTTCTACCCGCAAGAGAGCGCCCATGCTGGGTAATCGAGTAGGAGGGGGAGTCTCCTCCCCCGTCCTCTCACACCACCGTACGTACGGTTCCGTATACGGCGGTTCATGTGTTGTATTGAAGTTTGTACAGTTGATCCAGCAATGCCACGAGTCCACTTGCAGCAAAGTACTTCTTAGGGAAGGCTTCATTCATGTGTGAGGCTCCGGCATTCCACCATGGGTCATGCCCATTGGTGGCGAACTCCCACGCACGTTCTTCATCCAGTCCCCGCTTTATCAAGTTCTTAGCTCGGGTTTTGACACGTTTCCACTGTCGCCATAGAAGACAGCGTAGTTTTCGCCGTATCCACTGGTCCAGTTCCTCGAATACTCCCTTCACTTCGGCCAGCCGGAAATAGTTCATCCAGCCTCGCAATACAGGCGCAAGTCAGCATATCGGCAGAAGGCGTGGCCGCGCCGCTCCAGTTCCTTGTCCAAATCGTCCAGCAGGATGTTAGATAGCAGCGGCGATAGCGGTCCTCCTTGCGGTGTCCCTTTCCTCCGTTGCGATACCATCCCCTCTTCCCTGATGCCTGCCTGAAGGTACTTCCGAATGAGCCGGAGCACCCGTTTGTCCTTGACCCTCCGAGCCACCCGCGCCATCAGTATGGATCCCTTGTTCGCCTTTACCCGTCGTAGTGCTTCGATCATGTTCCCGCGTTCGACCACCGCTTCCATCAACTTCCCACCCTTCGGCTCTGAATTCTCCGACCTTATCCTGCCCCTTGACGCGCCTGTCCCTTCCTCTCGCGGATTCCGTCCGCTACTCTCAGGGTTCGCTCAGGCTTCTCAGCCATCTTGCCTGCGCCTCCGAAGTCCGGCGAGCTCGTGGGCTTCCTTCCGACTCGTTAAGTTCGGGCCTTCGCTCATGATTGGATGAGCTACTATGCCCTCTGCTGACTTCTGCCCCTTCATCGCCCCACCTCGCAGCGGAGTTGGTCCTCTCGGACAAGGAGGCAGATCTCCCCGGGTATTGCGCACCGACCTTCCTTCCATACACCCGTCGCATCTACAAAAGAGCCTTCCGAATGACATTGGGTTTCGCACTTTGTTGCCTGCTCGCCCAGATTCCTTTGCCTCATATGCGCTTCATGTTCTTCGGGCCGGAAGTTTGCATTCCGCTTCCTCCAGACCAGGCCTCGCAGCCAAGCCCTTGCGGTTCTGCTAGTGGTTCCTGTCATCAAGGTCCACAGGAGACTTTCACTCCCAAGTCAGTGCGCCCTGCCGGGCGCAGCAAAGAAAAAGCCCCGCAGTGATGCGGAGATCTATCTTAAGGCTTCATCAGGAGTTACCCCGATTGATGATGCATTGTGTAGCCTTACAGAAGCCTATAGCCGGGGCAGGACTCGAGCCTGTTATTGTTTTATAATTACACTTATCATTACGCTTTAACTGATTAAAGCCCTGCTAGGTCTACCAATGGTCTACCTGCCAAAACGAACCAATATCCTTGACTTTATAATCAAAAATGATAACATAGAAGACAAAGGGCGGAAATGCCGTACACGGTTATCACAAGCAAGCGGGCTGAGAAGAAAATAGCCAAGGCTCCGGAGCGGATACGGCAAAGCTTTGCCCTTTTGATTGATGATCTAGCGGAGTGCGGCCCGGTCCAAAAGGACTGGAAGAACTTCTCCGCCCTCGGGCATGACTTGTACCATTGCCACCTTGCCCGCTCATGGGTAGCAGTATGGCGGCACGAAAAGGACAGTGTAATTGTGGAGGTAGAATATGCCGGCAGCAGAGAAGATGCACCGTACTAGGGATACGCGGAAACTCATTTCCGTCTCGGGAAGGGCCGCCGCCGCAATCCTCGCTTACGCGAAGAGCAAAGACCCTCAGGCCAGCATTGTTGAAAACCCGGCGAGGACGAATGACACCGAGCATGTCCCCGCGCAAAGCGCGAAGTGGTACCGTGACGTGAAAGCGTCCTGGCATCCGGGTATCACGCTCCGCATTCGGCGCGAGAATGCGGGCATTACGCAAGCCAAGCTCGCGGAACTAACCGGGCTGGCGGTTTCGAATATCTCCGCTATTGAAAACGGCCGGCGCCCTGTGGGTCTGGCCGTCGCCAAGAAGCTGGCCAAGGCCCTCGGGCGGCCCGTCTCGGAGTTTGTGGAGCCTGCCCGATAAGGTTATGACGGCGACGGGGGTCTGACCTTCCCCGAGTTCGAGACGGCCATCTTCCAGCTCCTAAACAAGGCCCCTACCGCCAATTCGCGGGGACTCAGGCTGGGAAATTTCCCTTCCATCCGGGAGATCGAAGACCGGACCTGGGAGGAGATCCTCGCCGGCCGGGTATCGGTCAAGGACGGCCTCGACCTGATGGATAGGGATGACAACAGGCAACTACGTGTCTTCGAGCAGGTCAACCGCTAATCAGCGACAAAAGGAGAGGAAGACAAGGAAGAAGCTGTGAAGATAGAGTAGGAGGGGGGCTCGCGCCCCCCGTCCTCTCACACCACCGTACGTACGGATCCGTATACGGCGTTTTCCAGCATACTACCTACTAAAAACTA
>Ga0118677_10007987_pt1 | contig 17186 bp, 14 predicted proteins | sample AliMusrvi5mmetaG_FD_86154 | JGI IMG/M metagenome (GOLD analysis project Ga0118677, IMG submission 86154) | reverse complement strand
CATCAGCGCTGCGCTTGGATGCGCGCGCGGCGGCTCGATGTTCGAGAAGTTCAGTCTGCGTCATCAGCGAACTCGTCAGTGGCGCAATGCGCCTCGCACTCAAAAAGGTACTCCGCCGCCGCCGGAGGCGCAAGCGCTCGTTTTCCAACAGGTGCCCGCCGTGCTCATTCACCGGCTCGGGCGCGGATGGCGCGACAACGCCGGTGACCAACTCTGCGTCCGGCTCGCGGAGCCCGCATTGCCGCGGAAAATAGAGTTGCGACATGAAGTTCGAGTTGCGACCTCGATTTTGCGGCGTCATCGCCCCCGGACGTCGAAGCATGCGCTCCGGGCACACGTCCAGTCGCGTCACCGCTCCTGCGGCCGCGACTTCCGGTCAAACGCCTTACGGATCCTCGCCTCGTCAAACACTTCAGGCTTCCAGTCGCCCAGCCATTGCCGGAAGTCGTCCGGATCGTGCCAAGCCTCCTCAGGCGTCTCCCCGAGCGCCACCGCCCGTGCTTGCTCGAAGCCGCTCGTCCCACCGCAGTCCTCTGGCGGAAACGCGAGCGCGCCGTCCAGCAGCCGCCGCCAGAACCGCTCGGGCAAGTCATGCACGGCGATAACGCGCACCTCGACCAGCCAGCAGTCGCCGTAGTCGTACTCGTACACCACGGAGTCCGTCGCGCCCGCGCCAAGCCAGGTTTTCAGATTGTCGTGCGAGGGCAGGGCCACGGGGAGTTCGAATGGCTCGCCCTCCAGCTCTGTCGCCGCGAGCATGGCGCCACGCTCCTCATGCGGGCGGAACGCGAACAGATGGTAGTCCAGCCAGGTGCCGCTCAGCGCCTGCATCGCCGCGTGTCTGTACCTGGCATTCTTTTGCACCTATCGATTTGGTCGGACTTACCTGACCAGCGCCCCGGAAACATTCTGGTTCGGCCTGCCGATGTTCTGGCTGCTGCGCCAGCGTGAAGGCACCGATGCAAACCGCCCCGCGGTTGCGGCAAGCATTGGCTGGCCGAGCCATATCGCCTTCGGGCTCGCACTGGGTTTGGGATTGGCCTACAAATCCTTCGCCCTGATTGCCCCCGCTGCGGCCACGCTGTGGTGCGCCCAATTGCTCAGCGGACCGACGCTGAAATGGCGTGTCGTGTTGCAGTTCACGCTCAAGGTGGGCTTGAGCGCCGTGCTGGCGCTTGGCATTTTTGCGCTGTGGTTTGTGCTGGACCCGGACCCGACGGCTGTGTGGCGGGAGTTCGTCATCGGTGAAAACGCCGGCAAGCTGTCCAACGCTCAGGGCTACTGGCATACCGCCCTGCTCGGCGGGGGCTTCAGCATCTGGGCACAGTTGCTGGGCTACGTGCAAAACGCCGGGCTGCTGGCCTTTGTTGTTCTGGGCTGGATGGTGCTCGGGTTGCGAACACGCTTTCGCTCGACCGACACCACACAGTCGGTTCAGCGCGTGATCTTGTTGACGTGGCTGGCGGTGTGGCTGATCGTTTTCACACTGCCAAGCCAGCGCTCGGCGCGCTACCTGATCCCGGCCATGCCGGCGCTCGCCATCCTGCTGGCGCTCGAATGGCAGCGCATCGCACGGGCCTGGTTCCTGCTGACCTTGTTGTTGTGCGGCATCCTGATCGCCGGTCTGGGTCGCATTGCCTGGGCCGCGCACGAACTGGGCATTGGCAGCGGCCTTGAGTTGGGGCTGACGCTGCTCACCGTCGCGGCCGGCTTGACGCTGGTCCTGGCGGGCCTGTTCAAACCGGCCTGGACGCGCACCTGCAGCGTGGCCGCGGGCCTGGCCGTGTTCGCCTGCTTCAGCCTGAGCACCGCACCACTGAACGGCGCCGACGGGCTGTACGGCAACGATGTGACAGCCCAACTGCGCCAAGCCCGCATCGCGGTGCCCAACGGGTTCAACGGCCAGTTCGAGCGCTTTGAATTCCTGCTGCCGAGCAATCGCTTCATCCCCTACGACAGCGACGAGCGGGCCAGCGCCAGTGCGGGTGCCGCTGACCTGCAGCGCTTGCTGTCCACTCACGATGCCGTGATCTGGTTGCAGTCGAGTCCGCAGGAACTGGCGCCGCCCTGCGCGCCGAACTGCAGGGTGCTGGGCAGCCGCTGGGAGGTCAAGGGCCGGCACCAGAGCGGCGAGATCAACTGGGGCAACGTCTGGTACCCGCAGTACTGGCTGTTCAGGCGCGAGTGGCTGCTGGCCGCCACTGGCGCGCCGCGCTGAAAAGCCAACCGGCCTGCAGCGCCAGCCAGAGCCAGGGGTCGAGCAGCGCGTCCCACAGATTGCCGCTGGGCAGGCGCGTGAGCACGAACAAGGCCAGCACGCAAAGCGGCAGGGTCGATGCGCGCGTGCCCTGCTGCAACCAGAACAGCGCGGCCACCACCACCGTGACCACAACAGCGGGCGCCGCAAAGCCCGACGCGTAAACCGACACCGGAAACCAGGCCAGCGTATCGAGCAGCAAGACCCAGCCCAGCACGATGCCTGGCAGCAGCAAGAGCCTGACTGACCGCGCATCGGCAACGGCGCACGACACCGCGCTCGCCGGCTTGCGCCCGAACCGCGGCAATAACCATCCCAGACAAAGGATGACCGTCATGGTGCTCGGACTTTGAAAGGCCAGGCCCAGCCAGAACGCGGGCGACAGCGCCCCCGGCAGCAGAGTCCAGAGCAGGACCAGCCAAGCCAAGGCCCACTCGTAGCGCGGCACGAAACGGCGTGCGAGCCCGTGCGCGCCGCTGGCCAGCACGATGGCCCAACCCAGGTGCAGTGCCAGCCAGAGTGAACTGGCGCTCGGCAACAGCGCGCCTTGAGCCGAAGACAGCGTCTTGAAGAATGTGCTGATGTCCATCGCGTGTCGGCCTTCAGTGTGCCGGCGCGGAAAAAGAGAATCGTTGCCAGGCGATCGCCTTGCGCTGATCGGTGTAGCTGACCCACAGGCTGTCGTCAGCCCAGGCCAGGGCCGGGTAGGAATACTCGTCCGCGCCCGTGCCGTGCGCCAGCACCTGCGCCAGCGCCCAGGACCGACCGTCGGCAGACAAACTCAGATCGAGCGCCGTGCGGTCATGCGGCGACGAGTTGTGCGCCAGCAGCATGCTCCCATCCCCGAGAGTCAGTGCGGCCACGGATGCGTCGGGATTGGTCAGCTCAAGGTCCTCGGAATCGGTCCAGCTTAGTCCGCCATCGCGTGTCTGCGCCGCTGCCACCCTGCCCTGCGCCCGCTGATCACGCATCAGCGCCAGCCAGTGCGAGGGACTGGCTGTCAGCAGCGTCGGCTGCAGCAGATGGTGACGATTGGAGATGCGCGTCATCCCGAGGAATTCACCGCTCGCGTCGAAACGCAGGGCGACCGGGTACTTGATGCCGAGCTCGAAATGCACCGGCAGCACCATGCCGCCATCGGTCAAAGGCAGCGGCGCACTGCGCACCAGGAAACTGGTATTCCACAACCACGACAAGGGCAGCACCCGCACGGCATCGAAGGCAAGCGCATCAAAAGCCTGCGCCGGATCGCTTTGCCTCAAATGGACGATGCGCGACGCCGCCCACCCGCCGAGACCGGTCGCCACCACAAACAAGTGAATCCGGTGCTCGCCATCGAGCCAGGCCACCGGGTTGCCGATCCGGCGCACGCCGAACCCCAATTGGCCACCCAGCGTCTGGCGGTTCACGACGAACCGCACCGCGCTCCATTGCTGTGTCCTGCGGTCAAAGCTGGAGGCCGCAATCTGGACGTCGGCGTCGCTCTCGCGGGTGCCGGCGAACCAGAATGCCATCAGCGCCGAGGAATGCACTGCCGGCATGGCCAGCAGCGTGCTCGCATGTGCGGCCGGCGTGCCCAGAGGCATCGGAATCCGGCCGCTGCCCACGGGCGTCAACGCAGCAGCGGGCGCGGCTGCTGTGGCTGCAGGTGACAATGCCCGCGCCATCGACACCGGCGCCGCGCGGCGACCGGTCTCCAGCGCAACCATGGCAGCACCGAGCAACACGGCAAGCAGCAGTCTTTGTTTGAGGGAAAACGTGGCGAGGGCGATCAAGAAATCAGACTCAGCAATGAATACGCGTTACAGGAACCCACGGTGACGACGAGGCGGTCGGCGCTCTGGCAAGTCCGTATCTTAAGTCGCTCCGCGATGAGCCGTTGCGGCGCCGGCGCTACGCGATAATCGGGACTTCATTTGAAGCCTTGGGTGCCTCCTGGTGAGTTGCTTGCGGTCCCGCAAAAGAAGAGCCATGCACCACACCATTTTCGACACCCCCATCATCAACACGCTGTTGCGCGCCTTCTCGGTTGTCTTTCTGAAACTCAGCGGCTGGAAGATCGAAGGCAGCCTGCCACCCGGCGGCAACAAGAGCGTGTTGATCGCCGCACCCCACACCAGCAACTGGGACCTGCCCTACACGCTGATGGTGGCCTTCGTGCTGCGCCTGAATATCTACTGGATGGGCAAGGAGCAGATCTTCAAGCCGCCTTTTCGCGGCCTGATGCGCTGGCTCGGCGGCATCCCAGTGCAGCGCGAGAAAAGCAGCAATCTGGTGGCGGCATCGATCGATGCCATCAGGGCGGCAGCGGGGCCGCTGCAGTTGATCGTGCCGCCCGAAGGCACGCGCAGCAACACGCGCTACTGGAAGACCGGGTTTTACTACATCGCCGTCGGCGCCCAGGTGCCGATCGTGATGGCCTACATGGATTACAAGAGGAAGATCAGCGGACTGGGTCCGGTGTTCCAGCCGACTGGCGACATCGAGGCCGACATGGCTGCGATCAAGTCCTTCTACGCGCCCTTCACCGGCAAGAACGCCGACCAGTTTCACGCCGGGTGAATCGGCCAGGCGCACGACCTGACAGATTCATTTCGCGCGCTCAATGGAACTCCCGGCTTGCCGTGCGCAGGCCGCCCAGCAAAGGCGTCAAGTCCTGCAGGCTCTGGGCGATCAGGTGCCGCACCTCGCCGCCGCTCTCGACATCGCGCTGCCAGACCCCCGATACCACGAGCAGGCGCGCGCGCAGCAAGGCATTGCGTTGCCTGTCCTTGAGTGACTTCCAGACAATCACATTGACGCTGCCGGTTTCGTCTTCCAGCGTGACGAAGGTCACCCCCTTGGCGGTCTGCGGCTGCTGGCGCATGACGACAATGCCGCCGGCCCTGACCAGCCGGCCATCGGGCAGGTCGTGCAATTGCGCGGCGGTGCGCAGCCGCATCCGGGCCAGTTGGGGGCGCAGGAGCAACAAGGGGTGACTGCGCAGGCTCAGACCGAGCGCGGCGTAGTCGAAAAACACTTCTTCGCTCAGCGCTGCCGGCGGCAGATTCAGCACCGGTTCATTGACCGCCACGCTTTTGAGCAGCGCCGGCGCGGGTGTCAGGGCGGCCGCATCCCACACCTGCTGACGCCGGTGGCCTGACAGGCTCAGCAGCGCATCGGCGCTAGCCAGCGCCTTGAGATCGCCTTGGTCGAGTTCGCAGCGCAAAGCCAGATCTTCGGTGCTGACGAAAGGGCACTGCAGACGCGCCGCGACGATGCGCTGTGCGGCGGTTTGCGCCAGGCTGCTGACCATGCGCAGGCCCAGACGCACGGCGGCTTGGCCCTTGCTGTCTGCTTCAGAATACTCCAGCGTGCAATCCCAATCGCTGTGCGCTACATCGACGGCACGCACCGGCACGCCGTGGCGCTGCGCGTCCTGCACTAGTTGCGAGGCGCTGTAAAAACCCAGCGGCTGGCTGTTGAGCATGGCGGCCAGAAAGCAGGCAGGTTCATGCTGCTTGAGCCAGCAGCTCACATACACCAGCAGCGCAAAACTGGCGGCATGGCTCTCGGGAAAACCGTATTCGCCAAAGCCCTCGATCTGTTTGAAGATGCCGTCGGCAAACTCCTGCGTGTAACCGCGCGCCAGCATGCCGCTGACCATGCGCTCGTAGAACTTGTGCACGCCGCCCTTGCGTTTCCAGGCCGCCATGGAGCGGCGCAGGCTGTCGGCCTCACCGGCACTGAAACCCGCCGCCAGCATCGCAATCTGCATCACCTGTTCCTGGAAAATCGGCACACCCAGCGTGCGCTGCAAGGCCTCGCGCAGGACATCGCTCGGGTAGTGGACCGGCTCGACGCCGGAGCGCCGGCGCAGGTAAGGGTGCACCATGCCGCCCTGGATCGGGCCCGGGCGCACGATGGCGACCTCGATCACCAGGTCGTAAAAACAGCGGGGTTTGAGGCGCGGCAGCATGCTCATCTGGGCCCGGCTCTCGATCTGGAACACGCCCACGGTGTCGGCCCGGCAGATCATGTCGTAGGTGGCTGCATCCTCGGCCGGGATGTCCTGCATCAACAGGGGACGGCCACGGCGCGCACCGACCAGATCGAGACAGCGGCGGATGGCGCTGAGCATGCCCAAGGCGAGCACATCGACCTTGAGCAGGCCCATGGCGTCCAGATCGTCCTTGTCCCACTGGATGATGGAGCGCTCCGGCATGGCGGCGTTCTCCACCGGCACCAGACGCGTGAGCTTGCCCTGCGTCAGCACAAAGCCGCCCACATGCTGGCTCAGATGGCGCGGAAAGCGCTGCAGTTGCGTGCTCAGGTTCAGCCAGAGCTGCAGGCGGCTCGCAGGCGGCGGCACAAAGTCCGGCCCGAGTTGCGCCAGCGCCGATTGCAATCGTTCGCTCAGCACCGCACGGCTGTACATGCCGGGATGCTCCTTGGCCAGGGAAGCGATCAGGGCATCGTCGAGCCCGAGCGCGCGCCCGACGTCGCGCAGGGCACTGCGCGGGCGGTAGCTCACGACCACAGCCGTGAGTGCCGCGCGCTCGCGCCCATACTTGGCATAGATGTACTGGATCACTTCCTCGCGCCGCTGGTGCTCGAAGTCGACATCGATGTCGGGCGGCTCGTTGCGCTCGCGGCTGATAAAGCGCTCGAACAGCATGGTCATGCGCGAGGGATCGACCTCCGTGATGCCCAGGCAGTAGCAGACCGCTGAATTGGCCGCCGAACCACGCCCCTGGCACAGGATATGGCGCTCGCGGGCAAAGGCCACGATGTCATGCACGGTCAGAAAATACATCTCGTAGCGCAGTTCGGCAATCAGCGCCAGTTCGTGCTCGATCAGTTCCTGCACCGACGCCGCAATACCTTCGGGATAGCGCCTGGCCGCACCCTCCAGCGCGAATTGGCGCAGGGTTTGCGCCGGCGTGCGACCCGGCAGCACGGTCTCCAGCGGGTACTGGTAGCGCAATTCATCCAGACTGAAACTGCAGCGCTGCGCGATGCGCACGGTGTTGGCCAGCAACTGTGGCGGGTACAGGGCAGCCAATCGCGCACGCGAACGCAGATGCGCCTCGGCATTGGGCTGCAAGGCAAAACCGCATTCGGACACCGCTTGCCCCAGCCGCACCGCGGTGATCGCATCCTGAAGCGGCTTGCGCGAACGCACGTGCATATGCACCTGACCCGTGGCCACCAACGGCACGCCCGTCAGCAGCGAGACCTGCGTCAGCTTGTGCAGCACCAGTGCATCGTCGAGCCCCAGCAACAATTCGACGGTCAACCATAGATACTGGCCAAAAATATGTCGGGCTGTTCTGCTGATGGCGCAGGCCACTTCAACATCCAGACCGGTCGGCAGCGCCAGCAAGATCTCACAGTCTGTCAACCGGGTCCACTGCGCGTCCGGCCAGCTGACACGGTATTGGCCTTTGGGCGCGGCCCGCCGCGCGTGCGTGATGAACTCACACAGATCGCCCCAGCCCTGCAGCGTATGCGGCAGGGCGATGAGCGTGAAACCGGCCCCGCAGCCCGGCAGCGGAACCACAAACTCGGCACCGGGCAGCAGTTGCAAACCCAGCTTTTTCGCCTCGCTGTGGGCCCGCACCACGCCGGCCACCGAGCACTCGTCGGTCAGTGCCAGCGCCGCATAGCCCAGCGCGGCCGCGCGTGCCACCAGCTCTTCCGGATGCGAGGCCCCGCGCTGAAAGCTGAAGTTCGACAGGCAGTGCAGCTCGGCATACGCGGGCAATGCAGATTCAGGCAAACAATCCATGCAAATACCAGGTCGGTTCAGCATCGGCTGTGGCACCCGAAGGCGCCAGGCGCTCCCGAAAAATCCACAGCAAACCGCGCTGCGCACTGCGCGCCACAAAATAGTCGCGCAAGGCGCAGTACCCATCGTCCCACCAGGCAGACTCCAGCCGCTGCGGCCCGGCGAGCAGGGTCAGCGGACCGCCATATTGCGGGCACTGATCGCGCACTGCCAGCTTGAGCGGGGCGGCCAGCAACCAGCTGGGATAAAGCGCTTCAGCCCTGAATTCATGCAAGCCTTTGCCACCCGGTGCGGCGGCGCCCGACGTCACGGACGGCACCTGCGTTTGCCAGGTCTGCATGCGCTCGGGCCGGTACTCGTCGCAACCCTGCGCCTGCAATACCTGCTGCGCGCCCAGACGCGCACTCAGCCGCTCGATCAGTTGCTGCAGGCTGTCGCCAGTGGCTTGCGCATCGGGCAGCAAACTCTGGCTTTGCCCGCGCAGCTTCTGCGTTTCCAGGGTGCGCAGGCGCAAGGCCAGCACCGGGGCCGGCAAGCTGACGTGCGCCAGTTGTTCGGCCAGCAAGCGCTGCAGGTGCGCCGTGTCGATGGCGGGCTCGGCGGTGCGCAAAACCAGTTCGCCCTGCGCAGGTGTGTCGCGCCGGGGGTCCATGGTCCACAGCAAGGCCAGTGCGAGCACACCGCAATGGCGCAGCTGCAGCCAGACCTGCAACTGGTTGAGCAGGCGGCGGGCGCCAAACAGCAGCGCCTGGGCCGTCTCGACCTGGGATGGCAACTCCAGCGTGGCGTCAAACACCTCAGGCAGCGTCAGCCAGGGGTAGAGCTCGGGCCGCAGACCATAAGCGTGGTCCAGGGCATCGAGCAAAGGCGCGCCAAAACGCCGCACCACGCCAGTGCGCGGCAAGGATCGCAATTGTCCCCAGCAGGTGCAACCAATTCTTTCAAGCGTGGCCAGATGGGGGTGGGCTGCCGCCAGCGCCGACAGCGGCAAATCGTCGGGCTTGCTGCGCGCCAAGCCGCTTGCCTGCAGCCGCGCCATGGCCACCAAAGATGTAGCACCGCGTGCCATCTTGACGGCGGTGATCAACTTGCTCGATTCGTGAATCTGGCTCAGCAATTGAATCCGTCCACGCCACAGGCGCTCGCTGGCCGACAACTCCAGCAGCAGCGTGTCGTCCACACGCGCCACTTTGGGCGTGAATTGCAAGGCCCACCATGCCAGAGACGCGGTGCAGTCGGCCAGTCGCATGGATGCATCTTCAGGCAGCGCTTGCAATGCGACCCACAACATCACGCACTCCTTGCAGAAAGTCGGCAACAGGCTCGGATGACACCGCTGACGCGACGACCGCAGGACGCGCCGGACCGCACCAGGTGGCCAGCAGGGCAGACAGCCGCGCCGTGCGTGCCGGCAGCGCCAAGGGCTGCTCCAGTGGCCGACCGCGTCGCTTGAGAATGTGCAGCAACAGTGCATCGCTCTGCTGCTGGCAAGCCAGTAGCAAGCGCAGCACGGCGGGCGACGACTCGACCCTGGCTTGCGCCGGGCGCATCACAAACAGGAGTTTGCTGTTCGCGTGCGCCGCCATTTGCAAGCGCCGCAATTGATCGGCCTGCGCCTGCGGCAACCAGGCCAGGACGGCCCGCACCGCGGCGCAACGCAGGGCTTGCTCGGCCGCCCACAAGCGCTCGCCCGGCGCACTAGCAAGCACTTGCACCAGTCGCCGTGCATCCAGCCCTTGAGCAGCCAACCCCGGACCAAACGGGACATGGGGCGCGCCCACCAGTACCAAAGGAGAAGGCATTGTTGAAGCAAGCACCGCGCGTTTGAGCGCCGGCAACAGTAGACGCCATTCGTTGTACTCGCCATGCGCTTGCAAGATTTCGCACATGGCGCCTTCGGGCCAGCCACCACCGGGCAATTGGGCGTCCAGCACCGTATGGCCGCTGGCGACGGTGACGCCCGCCGCATCGGCCAGGCTATCGGCGCGCCAGACAGCCTCGCTCAAGTGAAGAAAAGAAACCGACAGGGATTCGGACACAATGACAAGGCACCTGGAAATCAAGAATTAACTGTATGTAAGGGGTATCCCCTTAGCTCCAGTAGACTGTTTATACTGGATGAAACAACAGTATATGACTTTTTGTGGCGCGGACCAAAAGAGTTCAATTCTTCGACACGACATCGTCGTAGGTCACCGGTCCGGTGACCACCGCTTGCTGGAGTAGTCGGTAAAACAGCATCCCGCGCGAGCTGGAAGTTCGGCGGTTGAAGCGGAACACGAACTCGTCGAGGTAGGCATCCAAGTGCTCTGGTTGGACCGAGCCATGATGCGTGCCCAGAATCCAACGCTTGACCAGTGATGCGACCCGATGTACACCGGCCATAGATACATGGGCGGGTGCATCCGACCCCAGTATGACCGTGCGTTGGTGGTCATAGCCCAGTTCGCCCAAAGAACGATATGCGGCTGAGCCATCGGTACGTACTTGAGCGCCAGGCTCGATGGCCTCCTGCACAAATGGAATCACGTAGGGCGCTGAGTCTTTGGCGATACGGCGAAGACGGATACGCCCGAATCCTTTGGGCTGTATTATTTCAACGGCCATGACCACCAGCACATCGGTGGTGCTGTTCTTGCGCCCCACCGGGGAGATGGGACGTTTCCTGTCGGTGATGGCTACGTAGGTTTCATCCACCTCGACCAGACCCTTGAGTTGCTCCCGTCCCGGTCGGACCATGGCGCGGCGAAACCGATGCAGCATGGTCCAAGCGGTCTGGTAACTGCCCAAGCCCAGCACCCGCTGAAGCCCCAAGGCGCTGACACCTTGCCTCTGATTGGTCAGGTACCACGCGGCTGCCAGCCAAACGCGCAATGGCGTACGGGTTTTGTCAAAGATGGTTCCGGATGTCACGGTGCTCTGCCGCTGGCAGTCACGACACATCAGTCGGGTGCGGCTGGCACGGTAGGGTTCAGCGGTACTGCCGCAATTCGGACAGACAAATCCGTTAGCCCACCGCAGCCGCTCTAGGTAGGACAGGCAGGCGTCCTCGGTGGCAAACCAGTCGAGAAATTCGTTCCACGTCTGGGGATAGTCCTTGACCGGTGTTGGCGTTAATCCATGGTCTTCCATCCAGTCATTTTGCATCAACTGGAGCTAAAAGGATACCCATTGATTATATACAGTATCGTGGCGCAAAGAGATTCCGGGCGAATAGAGGTACTGAAGATAATCGGAGTCTTTTTTCTCTCACGGACCCCTATTCGTCATAATGTGATTGTGAAGCGCACAGTCGTCATCCTGATCCTCGCCCTGATCGTCAGCACCGCTCAATCCGAGCCGCAGCGTCCTCCGATTCAGATCAGCTACACCTACAACAATGTGCCATTGCCATTGATCTATTTCGGGTTAGGCATTAGCCTGCTGCAAATAGCCGTCAACGGTGTGGCGCAAGTAATTGAAGGTGCCCGGACAGGCCCACAACAGGCGACGATGGCCCCTGTGCCTGGTTACTGCTACGGGAACGATCATCCGCTCTCTGCAACCGCGTCGAGCCGCGAGGCGTGCGCTCTCTTTGATTTGAAGCCGGAATGAAGCCTCTAGGTCAAAGGTTTGCGATGAAGCAAGTTCCCTGCGCACTTGAATTGCAGGTTGGCTATTCAGTGAGCTGTGTGCCTGCATCGCAGCGTAACCGGCTATCGGCGACAGGCAGCTTCAGGGAAGCACAAAGCCATAAACCAATCTGGACCATTTTTCTTCGGGAAAATGTTCTATCAAACGGCGAGCTGGAAAGCAAGCTAAGATACCCCTTCGTCCCCGAAATGGGGATCATTTATTTTTCGTAAAGCAATCGAACAAGGGCAAAACCGGTGAAAGCCGGTGACGCAAAGCTTCCGGGCTACAACTTTTTTTCAAAAAAGCCATGCCAGCGGGGTTGCCGAGATGTAGTCTGAAACGGACGTACTTCATGCTGGCGTTGCCTCTAATTGATCGGTCTCGACAAAGGTCATGAGATGGGGCGACGCAGTCAAAATTTATTGAAGCAGGTATGCGCCGGACGCTTGGGGCGCAGGAGCAGGTGCACCAGGTGTTGCACGACATCACCGGGCAAATGCAAGTGAAAAAGGAACTGCTTGCTGTTACTACGCAACTTGCCCGCCTGAAAGAGCAAAAGAAAAAACTGGGTGAAGAACTCAGTCTTGCCAATCTGAAACTCAGCCAGCAAAGTGCGGAGAATGAAAAGCAGGCAATTGAATTGCTGGGCAATTTGGGCAAAGCACTCGATGGGCTGCACATTGCCTTGTGCGTCTTTGACGACCATGACAACACCATCCTCTGGAATAAGGCGTTTTTCGCTGTATTCCCGGAGCATTCAGGCAAGGTTTTCAAGGGTGAGCCCTACGCGGAGAATTTGCGCCGCTTTTACACGGGCCGCCTGGGTGAGGCCGAACTCCCCAATGTCGATTTCTACATCGAAGCTGGCATCGCGCGCCACCGGGAGCAGGATCGACCCTTTTCATTTGAACACCATGGCAGGCACATTGACGCTTCATCCATTCGGCTGAGCGGTGGCAGGAGGGTTCGCGTCTGGCGGATGCGCGATAGCCAGATGTTTCCGCGGCTGCCGGTGCCTGCACCGGTGCTGCCCACCAGCGAGTCGCCTGCCTCAGGTGAAGCGAGTCTTTTTGACCGTCTGCCTGATGGTTTGATGATTTGCAATCAGGATGGCTTGGTCATACGGGTGAATGACTCGTTCCTGAAACTCTATGAGCTGCCGGACCGGGAAGCAGCCGTCAATCACACATTCGAATCCATCTTCCGTTTTATTTGGGATGGAAAAACGCACGACGATGCTTCTGCCGCGCTGCGCGAATCGGGGGAAAGAACCCTGCAGGAAAACATGAGATTTTCCGGCTCACCTTTCGAACTTGCGCTTCCCGGCGGACGCTATGTGCGCATTTCTGCAAGAGTGACAGAGGACCGGGAAACCTTCTACGCCCACGTTGATATTTCTGAACTGAAGTTGCGCGAACAATTTCAAAATCAGCAGCAGGACCGATTGCTGCGGCAATCCAAAGTGGAACAGAGCATCGCCGAGGCAGTGTTTGAGTCAAAGGAAGGTTCGTTTACCACCAATGCCGACAAAGTCATCCTGAAAGTGAACGCAGCATTCACTGCGATCACGGGCTATAGCGCAGACGAGGCTGTGGGGCAGACCCCACGCCTGCTGAGTTCGGGACGCCACGACCTGGCTTTCTACGCCTCGATGTGGGAGAGCATCATCCGCACCGGTGCATGGCAAGGCGAAATCTGGAACCGACGCAAGAATGGCAATGTTTATCCCGAGACGCTTCGCATCAGCACCGTGCGAGACGCTGGCGGGGAGATCAGCAACTACGTTGCCGCCTTCAGTGACACCACCTCGTACAAGGCCGCCGAGGAGCAGATTCAAAGCCTGGCGTTTTCTGACCCCCTGACGGGCCTGCCCAACCGCCAGCATCTGATTGTGCTGCTGCAACAACTCCAACTTGCCAGCACTCAGCGACCACGCCAGGACGCGCTGCTGCTGGTTGGTCTGGACCAACTCAAGAACCTCAATGAAACCATAGGTTACGAAAGCAGCAACCGCTTGTTGCAAAGCGTTGCGCAAAGGCTTGGTGATTGCACCCGCAGGGGCGACACCATGGTGCGCCTTGGCGGTAACGCCTTCGTGGTTCTGCTGCAAAACCTGAGCCTGCTCCCGCAGCAAGCCTCCAGCGAAGCCGAAACTGTGGCGGGAAAGATCCTCCTCGCCCTAAGCCAACCCTACAACATCGGCAGTTCTGATGTGCACTGCAGCGCCAGCATCGGCATCACCCTTGTTGACAATGCAACAGCGCAAGACGCAGATGTTCCCTTGAATCAGGCAGAACTTGCGATGCGCCACGCCAAGGCGGCAGGGCGCAATGAAATGCGCTTTTTTGCGCCACAGATGCAGGCCGAAGTCAACGCTCGGGCTGATCTGGAGCGCGGTCTGCGTGAGGCCTTGCTCAACGATCAGTTTGTACTGCACTACCAGGCGCAGGTGACCAGCGAAGGTAGGGTCTTTGGTTCCGAAGCGCTATTGCGCTGGAAACATCCATTGCGAGGCATGGTTTCGCCAGCGGAGTTCATTCCGGTGGCAGAGGAGTGCGGCCTGATCCTGCCCATCGGTAACTGGGCGCTGGAAACCGCTTGTAGACAATTGGCACTGTGGGCCGGCAAGCCCGAGACCGCAGACCTGACATTGGCAGTCAATGTCAGTGCACACCAGTTCCACCAGGCTGAGTTTGTAGATCAGGTGCTCGCCGCGCTTGAGCGCACTGGCGCCAAGGCGCAACGGCTCAAACTCGAACTGACAGAAAGCATGCTGGTCACCCATGTTGAGGGCACCATCGCCAAGATGAACGCGCTAAAGGCAAGAGGCATTGGCTTTTCGCTGGACGACTTTGGCACCGGATACTCGTCACTTTCCTATCTCAGACGGTTGCCGCTGGATCAACTCAAAATTGACCAGAGTTTTGTACGCAACATCCTGACCGATCCCGGTGATGCGGCTATTGCCAAAATGGTCATCGCGTTGGCTGACAGCATGGGGCTGTCTGTGATCGCTGAAGGCGTGGAGCTTGAAGCCCAGCGCAATATCCTGACTGATCTGGGTTGCCACAATTACCAAGGCTACCTGTTCAGTAGGCCTCTGCCTGTTCACGAATTCGAGGCATTTGTGGCGCAGGCGTAGATGGTGCCCAAGCATCCGAACCTGAATCATCTAGCCTGCCGCCGATGCCTGTAGAACAGAGCCCACCGAGCCACAACTTGTGTCTTAACTGCGCGATGCGACTCAACGCTGAAGACAGCGCAAGTGGCCTGCGCTGTGGCAAGAGCTATTTCTTGATGTCACCGGCTGAGCGCAAGCCTCAACCGCTGCGGCACTGCCCTGAGACACAAGCCACCAACACCTGTGACAGTTGGGTTGAGCATCTGCCAACCAAGTTGGCGGCGCCTTGGGGTTAACGGATTTGATGGCGATTCAACGACCGGTTTGGAGCAGGCAGACCGAAAAGTTGTACTACCGGTTTGTGTCTTGTCCCGCCATCCAGGCCAATGCGATGAATCGGCCTGTTCGCACCTCAGCAGAAGGCTCAAACCCGACACCGACTATCGCACGCTGCGGCCGGCCGCCGCGCTTGGGAACTTGGGGTTCACGCCGGCCGTGGCGATGAGCGGCCGTCAACCGGCGGTCAGGCTTGGCAGCGACAACGCATGCGGCGAGCGACCGTGGGCCTGGCTGGGCCCGGCCGGCCCGCGTTCACTTTCCAAACAACTTGGCCATATGCTGCCATGCGCGCAGCAGCAGACCCGCGCGTTCCACATCGGCCTGCGCGACGAGCGGGGCTTCGCCCATCGGCTTGCCGTTCGAGGTCGCGACAACCTTGCCGATCACAGAGCCCTTGGTCACCGGCGCCTCCAGGCCCGGCTTGAGCTCGACCGAGGTCTGCACCTGCTGGCCGCGCGGCACGGTCAACATCCACGGCGCGCCCAGGCCCGCGGCGACCGTATCTGCCTTGCCGAAGCTGACCTTGGCCGTCGTGACCACCGTGTCCGGCTGAATCGGGGTGGCCTTCTCGAAGCTGCTGAAGCCCCAACCGAGCATCGCGCGCGTCTCGTCAGCACGCGCCTGAGCGCTGTGGGTGTTGAGGATGACCGTGATCAGGCGCATCCCGTTGCGCTTAGATGAGGTGACCAGGCAATAGCCGGCGTCGTCGGTGTGGCCGGTCTTGAGTCCGTCGACGGTGGGATCGGTGTAGAGCAGGGCATTGCGGTTGCCTTGCTTGATGCCGTTGTACTTGAAATCGTGTTCCGCGTAGATCGGGTAATAGTCAGCGCTGTCGCGGATGATCGCGCGCGCCAGGATGGCGAGGTCACGCGCGGAGGCCTTGTGCGCCGGGTCGGGCAGGCCCGTGGCGTTCACGAAATGCGTGTGCGTCATGCCCAGGCGCAGGGCTTCAGCGTTCATCAGCTTGGCAAAGCCCTCTTCGGTGCCGGCCATGTGCTCGGCAACCGCCTTGGACGCGTCGTTGCCCGACTGGATGATGATGCCGCGCAGGATGTCGATCACCGTGGCCTGGCTGTTGAGCGGCAGGTACATGCACGACTCGCTGCTCGTGCCTCGGCACCAGGCGTTCTGACTGACCGAGACCAGTTCGGTTTGTTTGAGCTTGCCCGAGCGCAGTGCCTGCTCGACCAGGTAGCTGGTCATCATCTTGGTCAGCGACGCCGGCGGCAGCGCTTCGTCAGGGTTGGCCGAAGCGAGCACCTCGCCAGAGTCGAAGTCCATCAGCAGCCATGCCTTGGCGGGCAGCGCCGGCGGGCTGCCCGCCAAGGCGGTCTGGGCAGCAAGTGGCGGCGGGGCGTTCACGTCGGCCGCGGCCTTCTTGTGAGGTGCGGGCTTGGTTGCATGGTGTCGAGCTGCCAAGGCGACCGAGCCAGGAACCAGGGCGCCCACGGCGATTGCGAAGAGAACAGGGAGGATGGAGAGAGTCTTGGTTTGCACGGCGTTTCTGATCAAAATGTCGATTGTCGCGAATTGGCGTCGGGGGTCCATCGTACGACGTTGCCGATCGGACTGAAATTGATCCGAACGATCGGAAAAGTCTAACCTGACCGTATTGCGCCGAGGGTCTTTCGACACGGTCCGTTGCTGCTTGTGCCGCGCGTCCGGCCTGCCCAGCACAGTGAGGCGACGGCCTTGGCTCTCCACACAAGGGTAAACCCTACTGTTGAACGCAACAGTAGGCGCGCGCACGCCCGGTGCGTACCATCGGCACCGCTTCCGCCTTGTGCTGCGCCGATGACAGGCGCCCCAAGAGCGGACAGCGCCAACCCGCTCCATCAACCTGCTCGAGGCCACAGCCATGTCGACGACCAACGCGCGCAAGCCGCTCTACAAATCGCTTTATGCCCAGGTGCTGTTCGCCGTCACCGTCGGCGTACTGCTCGGCCATTTCTACCCCGACTGGGTGAAGTGGACCCCAGAGTCCGGACAGACTTGAAGGTAGTTTAAGTTGCACTCGACTTCTCGCAGCTGGACGGCGCTGCCCCGGTTTTTGCAATTGGTATTGCTGGCTCACTCTCAATCCT
>Ga0118677_10007986_pt1 | contig 17190 bp, 16 predicted proteins | sample AliMusrvi5mmetaG_FD_86154 | JGI IMG/M metagenome (GOLD analysis project Ga0118677, IMG submission 86154) | reverse complement strand
CCGGAACGCGCTGTACGCGAAGAACCCCGCTTTCATATTTCATGGTACCATAAACATCGTGTCCGCTCACTCCAAGGGTAATCTCGCGGAAACCACCCGGCATGGAACTTTCATTGAAATGAAGTACCTCGCACTGCCAACCCTGTTTTTCAGCATATCGCTGGTACATTCTTGTCAGGTCAGCCGCAAACAGTGCGGCTTCCTCTCCACCGGTTCCAGCCCTGATTTCTATAATGACATTACGAGAATCCGCCTCATCTTTTGGCAGCAGGAGTACTTTTAACTTCTGTTCAAGATCAGGCAGTTTTTTCTGCAGTGCAAGAATTTCAGCCTCTATGAGCTCCTTCATCTCCTGATCTGTCTCCATTTTCATCAGATGAAGTGATTCATCAAGCTCACTTTTTGCCTGAGCGTAGTGGTCATAAGCCTGTACAATTTCCTTAAGGTCGCTGTACTCCTTGTTAAGTTTTCTGAATCGCGTTTGATCTTCTGCTGCTTTAGGGTCGGCAAGCAGCTGTTCAAGATCGAGATGTTTTTCTTTTATTGAGTGTAGTTTCTCAAGCATTTATAGGAGCGTCAACCTCAGAGATTGAAAAGATCATTGATAAGGATATATGCGAAAAGCGCAAGAAGCAAGGCCATGCCAACCTGTTGAATACGCATTTTGACTTCAAATGGGATCTCTCTGCGGATCACGCCTTCAACAGCATTCAGCAAAAACTGTCCTCCGTCAAGTGCCGGAACCGGAAGAATATTGATGATTGCGAGAGAAATAGAGAGCATGGAAAGAAAATAGAGAAAGCTTACCGGTCCCTGCTCAGCGCTCTGGCTGGCAATTTTAGCAATTTTTATCGGGCCTCCGACGGACTTTCTGAAATCCTCCTGACCGGTGAAAATTTTTACAAATCCCTGAACGGTCATGGCGCTCATTTTCCAGGTCTGGCCAATGCCGCTCAGGATAGAGCCGCCGACACCAAGTTTTCTTCTTTCGGTTGCAATTGTCTGTTTCAGTGAAATTCCGATCTTGCCGGCCTTGCTTGGGACAACAGTGGTGATATACGTTTTGCCTTCAGTACGGAGGTTTTCTACAGTTATTTTGCGCCCCGGAAAGGGTTCAAGGTATTTCCATGTCAGAGTGATGGGTTTAGCAGCATGTGCCGAGATAATGCCAACGACTTCTGTCCAGTCGGAGACCGGGTTGCCGTCAATTGCCGTAATAAGTCCGCCGGATTTAATGCCGGCCAGCCGGGCGGGTTGCTTTGCAAGCGCTTCGTCGATGACCGGTGGAATTGTCGGGCGTATACCAAGACTGCGATTGTCGTTGATTTTCGACATGATGTTCGATGGCGCGGCAAGGGTTATGCTTTTGCCATTGCGAAGGATGGTGTAGTTGAGTGACCTGGCAGTAAAGAGTTCCGGATCCAGTGCTTCTTCCCAGCTTGCAACTGATTTGCCGTTAGCAAGTAAAAGCTGATCTCCAGTCTTCATGCCCATTGTTTCAAAAACTGATCCTTTTTCAATAAAGGCAGGATTGTTGACGCTCGTCCGGGGTTCACCAAGAACAAGAGTTATGCCGATAAAGATTACAGCGGCAAGAATCAGGTTCATCGTCACCCCTCCAGCAAGAACAATGAGGCGCTGCCAGACGGGTTTAGCTCTGAACTCCCATGGCTGCCGATCCGAGCTCTGAAAATTGGTATCGAGGCTTTCGTCAACCATACCGGCTATTTTGACATAGCCGCCGAGAGGAAAAACGCCAACACCATATTCAGTTTCACCGATTTGCTTTTTCCAGAATCTCAAATTATAGAAGTCAAACCCGATATAAAACTTATCGACTCTCATGCCGAAAAGTTTTGCGGTCAGAAAATGGCCGAGTTCATGTGCGGTGACAAGAATAAAAATGGCAATAATGAAAAAAAATGTCGAACTAAGAAAATCCATAACAATCCTTCGTTTCAGTAAAAAAAAGTGGAACTGCCGCTGTAAAAGCCAGCAGCTTCTTTTTCAGGTTGGTTTACAGGTTTATGCAATAATATTTTGAGCGGTTTCACGAGCCCACCGGTCAGCCTGAAGATATTCATCAAGTTCGACAGGGTTATATGCCTCATGAGCCTCCATGGTTTTTTCAACCGTTGCTGCGATTTCGGTAAATCCAATCTTTTTATTGAGAAAAGCAGCCACGGCTATTTCGTTTGCTGCGTTGAGTACAGCAGGATAGGTCATTCCTGCTTTCAAGGCATCAAACGCAAGACGAAGCGCAGGAAACCGCCTCATATCCGGCTCCTGGAACGTCAGTGTTCCGATCTTTATCAAGTCAAGTCGCTGGATGCCGCTTACGCACCTTTCAGGATAGGATAAAGCGTAGGCAATCGGTGCGCGCATATCAGGAGAACCAAGCTGCGCCATGACGCAGCCATCGATATATTCGACCATAGAGTGAATGATACTCTGGGGATGCACCAGTACGTCGATTTTTTCCGCTGGCACAGTAAATAGCCAGTGTGCTTCAATCACCTCGAGGCCCTTGTTCATCATTGTTGCAGAGTCAATGGTAATTTTTGCCCCCATTGACCATTGCGGGTGCTTCAGTGCCTGTTCGAGGCTTACATTTTTCAGCTCTTCTGCAGGAGTATTGCGGAACGGCCCTCCTGAGGCAGTAAGAATAATGCGTTCGACATCTTCTTTCCTGTGCCCCTCGAGTGACTGAAAGATAGCCGAGTGCTCACTGTCAACCGGAAGCAGACGAACATTATGTTTTTTTACCAGATCGGAAACCAGTTGCCCTGCTACTACCAGAGTTTCCTTGTTTGCCAGGGCAATATGCTTTCCTGCCTTTATTGCACTTACAGTCGGTACAAGTCCGGCTGCGCCGACAATGGCAGATACTACCATATCAGATCCATCAGCAGCGGCAATGGTGGAGGCTCCTTCAACACCGTATAATATCTCCGGTTTGTAATCCCCCAGCAGTTTCTCAAGGTTTTTTGCTGACTCTGAATCTTTGACAGAAACCGCTGCAGGCCGGAACTCCTTGATCTGTTCCGCCAGGACTTTAACATCCAGACCTGCTGCAAGGCAGGAAATACTGAATTTATCAGGGTGCTGTCTGACGACATCAAGAGTACTGAGCCCGATTGAGCCTGTAGAGCCGAGGATGGTTATTGATCTCATAATGAGTAAAAAAATTATCGGGCTTGCGGTTTAAATATATTGGCCTGAATTTATGCTTTTTAGTGAAGGCTTACAAATAACAGATATTGACCGAATTGATGATCCGGTTTTTTCTTTTTGTATTCCCATGAAATTATATTATAATGGTGGCCTCATAACGGGTTCCTAGCTCAGCTGGTTAGAGCGACTGGTTTACACCCAGTAGGTCGGGGGTTCGAATCCCTCGGGACCCACATCTTCTTCTTTACATAGACAAATAAAAGGCAGGTATCTCCTGCCTTTTATGTTTTGTCAGCTGTATTGTTCAGATTTCAGGTATATTCCGCCCCTCTCTAAGCCTTGCAACAGCAGCTTCAAGCTCTGCCTGCTCCTTTTCGCTGAGTTGTTCTGTGCTCCCTTCAGTGACGGCAGTTCCATAACTTTTCCCATTACTTTCATCAGCGTTATCTTCTTCAATATGCACAGGGAAGAGACTTGCTGGACGTTTTCCCAGAATTTCCTCGATTTGAGCGTACTGAAGCATCTCCTTCAAGAGCAGTTCATTAGCAAGCTTTTCGAGCTTTTCGCGGTTCAGCGTCAATAAATTTATCACATTAAGACGCGACGCTTCTACGATAGCCATGACCTCCCTGTCGATAAGTCTGGCGGTTTCCTCACCGTACTTTTTGTCAATGCCCGGACTTCCGTAATAGGGATTATTACTTTCAAAAAAAGAGAGGTTACCGAGTTTTTCACTCATCCCGTAAACCATGACCATGTTGTATGCGATACTCGTTACTTTTTCAAGGTCATTCTGTGCTCCTGTAGAGATTTCGTTGAAAATAATCTCTTCAGCAATGCGTCCGCCGAGAAGACCGCAAATTCGTGCGAGAAGCTCACTTTTCGTCATGAGATAGCGATCTTCAAGCGGGATGTTCATGGTATAACCGAGTGCGCTCATTCCTCTTGGAACAATCGATATTTTCTGAACAGGATCATTCTCAGCCATCATCCAGCTGATAATAGCATGTCCGGCTTCATGATAGGCAACAATCTGCTTCTCTCGCGGATTGATGACCTTGTTCTTTTTTTCAAGTCCGGCTACTACACGCTCTATCGCATCTTCAAAGTCTTTCATCTCAATGCTCAGCTTGTTGCGGCGGGAGGCAAGCAACGCCGCTTCGTTGGCAGCATTGGCAATTTCAGCACCTGCAAAACCCGGTGTCTGTGAGGCAAGAGCTTTGAGGTTAACGTCTTTCGAAAGTGAAAGCTCCTTGGTGTGCACTTTGAAAATATCAATGCGTCCTTTCAGGTCAGGTTTGTCAACCATGATCTGCCTGTCAAAACGTCCCGGTCTCAGCAAGGCCGAATCAAGTACATCAGGGCGGTTCGTAGCTGCAATCAAAATGACGCCCTTGTCCGTTGCAAAACCGTCCATTTCGACAAGGAGCTGGTTGAGGGTATTTTCGCGCTCGTCATTTGCGCCCATCATTGCGCCTTTTCCTCTACTGCGGCCAACCGCGTCAATTTCATCGATAAAAATAATGCAGGGTGCTTTTTCCTTGGCTTGCTTAAACAGATCGCGAACTCTGGCTGCTCCAACGCCGACAAACATTTCAACAAAGTCGGAGCCGCTGATGCTGAAAAACGGTACATCAGCCTCTCCGGCAACGGCTTTTGCAAGCAGGGTTTTTCCTGTGCCTGGAGGCCCGACCAGAAGAACTCCTTTCGGTAGTTTTCCGCCGAGTGTCGTATATTTTTTCGGATCCTTGAGGAAGTCAACCACCTCCATGACCTCAGCCTTCGCTTCATCGAGGCCTGCTACATCTTTGAATGTGATGCGGGTATGTTCGTCAAGGTTTTCATACAATGCAGCCTTGTTCTTGCTGATATTCATGAACTGCGAGCCGGGACCGCCCATACGGCGAAAAACAAAAAAGTAAATGCCGATCATCAGGCCGAAAGGCAGAATCCATTGGAGCAGTTCACTGATCCAGGTACTGCTCGGCACTCCCTGATATTTTATTCCTTTGCTTTCAAGAAGTTCTATAAGCGCTTCATCCCGCACTGCATTGACATAAATCTCATCCTGTTTAGATGTGGTCTGAGGAAGGAACATGCCCGGGCCGTCTTTCTGCTGTTCTTTTTGTGCTATACCACTAGTAACTCCCGGTTTGAGCTTGACATAGATCCTTTCCTGTGCTATTTTTACGGATTCAATTTTGTTTTCTGCAATGAGTTTGCGAAAAGTGCTGTAAGGAATTTCCTGTGTTGAGCCCGACCAAAAAAAGGCAAGTTGCACTCCTATGAGAAGAACAATGACGACCACATAATACATTATCGAGAATTTCGGACGCGGTACGTTATTTTCCGGTAGATTTTTATAGGGATTTGAAGGTTTACTCAATTTTTTTGCCATCAATCATCAATCATGGTTATAATAAAGCGACTCAGCTCAGTGTTCACCGTTCGCGGATTCTAGGACTTTCAATTTACGGGATTCTTCCATTTAAAGAAGCATCTCATAAGAAAACATATTATATATTACTAACATGTAAACTGTATTCCTGCAGTTATAAGTTTCACTGAGGTTTGCAGTCTACTTTTCAGCTGATTTATTTGCTTTATACCCCTGATACCCCTGAAAACGTTCGGTAAAAAAGTTTTATTAAGAAACCCAGAGAGGCACAGGAAGTTAATGAGTGTAGTTCGGGATAAGACAAACCAGAGGATTTCAACAGTACAATCTCTCTTGTGTGTCGGGCTTGACAGTGATCCCGAGAAAATTCCCGGGATTTTTTTTGAGTATGAAAACCCTGTTCTTGAGTTTAACTGTTCAGTTATCAGAGCCACCTGTGATGTAGCTACAGCCTATAAGCTCAATACAGCTTTTTACGAAGCAAGAGGAATTGAGGGGTTACAGGATATGGAAAGAACACTTCGCCATATTCCCGACACAGTCATGACTATTGCCGATGCAAAACGGGCCGATATCGGCAACACAAGCAGGATGTATGCTCAGGCTTTTTTTGAGCATTGGGCTTTTGACGCTGTGACGGTTGCCCCATATATGGGGTTTGACTCCCTTGAGCCATTTTTCGCCTATGAGGATAAGCTGATTTTTGTTCTCGCCCTCACCTCGAATAAGGGTTCTGAAGATTTCGAAGAACAGCTGATGCAGAACGGATTGCCCCTCTATCACCATGTGCTTGGAAAAGTTGCTTCATGGAGCAGAAACGGTAACGCCGGCGTTGTGGTCGGTGCTACAAAAAGCACCTTGCTTGGAGAGATCCGCCGGGAATTTCCCGATCTTTTTCTGCTGATTCCTGGTGTTGGCGCTCAGGGCGGGTCACTTGAAGACGCGGTGAATTTTGGTGTTGATGGTAACCGGCAAAGTGCTGTTATCAATGTCAGCAGAAGTTTAATCTACCCTTCCGGATCATTTTCAGATATTGATGATTATGAGCGGACGGTTGCCAGAGAAGCTTTGAAAATTCATGATGAAATGAAGCGTGTTTTATGATCTCAGGGACTTGGAACGAGGTTCTTAATCATATTAAAAATTGAAAAAGTTATGTGTGGCATTGTAGGATATATAGGATGGCGCGAAGCTGCTCCACTGCTTCTGAAAGGATTGAAGCGGCTTGAATACAGAGGTTATGATTCGGCAGGGGTTGCTTTGTTGAATGAAAGTCTTCTGGTTATGAAGCAGAAAGGCAGCGTCAGCGGTCTTGAAGCTGCTACTGAGGGGCTCAGTGCGGAAATGAAGGCTGCAACAGTCGGCATTGGCCATACCCGGTGGGCGACTCATGGTGAACCCAGTGATATCAATGCTCATCCTCACCAGAATACTGTTGGTGATATCGCGGTTATTCACAATGGGATTATTGAAAACTATTCCGTGCTCAAACAGGAGCTTATTTCCCAGGATTATAAATTTTCAAGCGATACGGATTCCGAGGTGCTGGTTCATCTGATCGACAGAATATGGAAAAGTGATTCCTCGCTTGATCTTGAATCGGCTACCCGCAATGCACTTCGTCATGTTGATGGTGCATACGGTATTTGTGTTATTTCTTCGCGGGAGCCAGACAAGATTATTGTTGCACGCAAGGGAAGTCCTCTTGTGATCGGTATCGGCACAGGGGAATATTTCATTGCTTCTGATGCCGCTCCGATTGTCGAGCATACCAATAAAGTGGTTTATCTCTCGGACGGTGAACTTGCCGTGGTGAAAAAGGATAGCTACGTTGTCAAGACGATTGACAATATCGAGCAGGAAAAGATTGTAACTGAACTTGATTTTTCGCTGGAAAAAATAGAGAAAGGCGGGTTTGAGCACTTCATGCTCAAGGAGATCTTCGAACAGCCTGCCGTCATGCACGATGTCATGCGGGGGCGCGTTCGCCTTGAAGAAGGAAGGATTTGTCTTGGCGGGATAGAGGATTATCTCGATCGTCTTAAGCATGCCAAACGCATAGTCATCTGTGCCTGCGGAACAAGCTGGCATGCCGCTCTGATTGGTGAATATCTTATCGAAGAGTTTGCGCGTATACCTGTCGAAGTCGACTATGCATCGGAGTTCAGGTATCGCAATCCCATTGTCGGTGTTGATGATGTGGTTATTCTCATTTCCCAGTCTGGTGAAACCGCCGATACCCTTGCAGCGCTTCGTACAGCTAAGGAAAAAGGAGCTCTTGTCATGGGTATCTGTAATGTTGTCGGTTCAACTATTGCCCGTGAAACCCTTTGCGGCATGTATACCCATGCCGGACCTGAGGTCGGCGTAGCCTCGACCAAAGCTTTTACAGCACAGGTGATCATGCTCTACATGCTTGCTCTGGCACTCAGCCGGGGAAGAACCCTTTCCCAGGACGAGATTACCATCAATCTTAGAGAACTTTCACGTCTTCCTGAAAAAGCCTCGCGCATTCTTGAGCTCGATTCGCAGATAAAGGATATAGCCGAACGCTTCAAGGATGCAAGGAACGCACTTTATCTTGGTCGTGGTTACAATTTTCCTGTCGCTCTTGAAGGTGCGTTGAAACTCAAGGAGATCTCTTATATCCACGCCGAAGGTTATCCTGCAGCCGAAATGAAGCACGGTCCTATTGCCTTGATTGACAAGGATATGCCGGTTATTTTTATTGCCACCCGCGATAGTACCTACGCCAAGATTCTCAGTAATATTGAGGAAGTTCGCAGCCGCAAAGGCAGGGTTATAGCTATTGCCAATGAAGGGGATCAGGAAGTCAGCCGTCTGGCTGAACATGTCATCTACATTCCGCAATCTTCAGGGCCGATTACGCCTCTGTTAACGGTTATCCCTCTGCAGCTTCTTGCCTATCATATTGCTACACTCCGTGGCTGCAATGTTGACCGTCCGAGAAACCTGGCAAAATCAGTGACCGTGGAATAACCCCGGAAACTCCCCATCAAGAGAACCTGCATCGAACATAAAGCAAGGAAAAGCGGTTAAGTTTTCCCTTGCTTTATAATTTTTATCAGTGGGAATTATTATTCTCAACGGCCTGTTCAGTAACAGGTTAAGCCGCGTTTCTGATAACGTGTTTGTTCACTACAACTGGGAAAGTGTATGCATGATCATATTATTATTACCGGTGCGACCGGTGTCATAGGCGTTGAACTTGCCCGTCAGCTGATTGGCCGGGGCGACAAAGTTGTTCTGCTCGTCCGTTCGCCTGAAAATGCAGCACGCAAAATTCCTGGTGCTGCCGGGTATGTCAAGTGGGACTCGGATATGGAAACCGGTGAATGGACTGGCTTTATCAACGGGGCAAAGGCTGTTGTTCATCTGGCAGGAAAACCACTGCTTGAAAGTCGCTGGAATGAAGCTCACAAGGAAGATTGCTATAATTCGAGAATCCTGGGTACAAGGCATATTGTATCTGCAATTCTCGCTGCAACAGAAAAACCAAAGGTTTTTATTTCCGCATCAGCCATCGGCTACTATGGCTCTTTTGACCGTTGCGAAGATACTCCTGCTATTATCGAGTCAGGTGCTAAAGGCAGGGATTTTCTTGCTAAAATCTGTATCGATTGGGAAAAGGAGGCGCTTGAAGCTGAAAAGACAGGAGTGCGTCTTGTACTTCTGAGAACGGGTATTGTGTTGTCAACAAAAGGAGGAATGCTGCAAAAAATGCTTGCTCCTTTTAACTTCTTTCTTGGAGGGCCGATTGGTTCCGGCTTACAGTGTATTTCCTGGATTCATATCGATGATGAGATTGCCTGTATTCTTCAGTCTCTTGATAATTCTTCATACGAGGGCCCTGTTAATGCGGTCAGTCCTGAACCGGTTTCCATGAAGGATTTTTCAAGCCGGCTTGGTGAGGTTCTTGGCAAGCCATCTCTGTTGCCTGTGCCGAAATTTGCCGTCCAGCTTCTTATGGGGGAGGGTGGCGAATATGCTGTGAAAGGCCAGAAAGTCAAGCCTGGTTTTTTGCAGACTCAGGGATTTGTCTTCAGGTATCCGAAGCTGGCTGAAGCGCTTGCAGACCTTGTAAAAAACAAGAAATAAAAAGTTTCACCCATTTTCCGCTGTACGTGACAAAGCCAGACAGTGTTTGCAATGCTGTCTGGCTTTTATAAAAAAACGGAAAAGCTTAATAGCGCTCTCTTCTTACTGGCCTTTCTTCGCGTGGTCTGGCTTCATTTACCTTTATAGTGCGACCTTTCAAATCTTTGTCATTCATTGATTCGATGGCTTCCCGGGCTTCACTTTCATTGGGCATGTCAACAAATCCAAACCCTTTCGAACGTCCTGAAAACTTGTCGTTTATGATGTTCGCGCTGTCGACCTGTCCGAATTGAGAGAACGCATCACGAAGATCATCTTCAGTAACAGTGTAAGGCAAATTGCCAATGTAAATATTCATTGTTGGTTTCAGTAAACATGTGCATTGATAGAAAGAAGCGCCGGCAGGCAACCAAGGCACAAATTACCTGCATAGCGATCAGACAACCATTGGCTGATTTCTGTGAGTAATTTATCGTAATTAATAGTTGTTTTCAAAAATAAAATACTTGCAGCGTATAAAATTATACGCATCCTCCATCGCACGGTACATGCCCAAAACCACCCTACAAACTTACTTTCACTTCCTTTTCTTTACAGTATTACCCCCATATGAGAGTTTGCCAAATCTGAAAACAGATCCATCCCGCCATCATTGAAAATACTGAAAACTCTACATTTGCGTAATAAAAATTGTTAATATTTTGGTTATAGTTAAAATAATAACTACATATACGTAGTTATCGTTAATAATTTAGGTTCGTTTAATTTTATTTATTCTATTCATGAGTAAAAGAATTATAACAATAATGCTTTTTCTGTCAGCAGCATCATTGTTTCATCAAGGCACAGCCCATGCAGCCCCGGCAGTGGTTACTGATACCGGTACTACCGCATGGATGCTGACATCTACGGCACTTGTTCTCCTTATGATTCCTGGACTTGCCATGTTTTATGGCGGACTTGTCCGTACGAAGAATGTGATTGGAACCATGATGCATAGTTTTTCCGCTATGGTGATTATCGGTGTTCTCTGGCCTCTGTTCGGTTATGCGCTAAGTTTTGGTCACGGTATTCTTGGAGGTTTTGTCGGATGGGACAACCGTTATTTTATGCTGCAGGGCATAGATGATACTATAATGCCTACCCATATTCCCGAATATGTTTTTGCCATGTTTCAAGGTAAATTTGCCATTATTACGCCTGCTCTGATTGCCGGTGCTTTTGCTGAAAGGGTTAATTTTAAAGGGTATGCCGTTTTTATTGCAGTTTGGAGCGTTTTTGTCTACTCTCCTATCTGTCACTGGGTATGGGCGGCTGACGGCTTTCTTTTCAACCTTGGGGCAGCTGGTGCCATTGATTTTGCCGGCGGTACCGTTGTGCATATTTCTTCTGGAATTACAGCACTTGTCGCAGCACTTTACCTCGGTAAAAGACGTGCTTATCCGAATAACGTCATGCATCCGAATAACCTTGTTATGACCCTTACCGGAGCAGGTCTGCTATGGGTTGGATGGTTCGGGTTCAATGCAGGCAGTGCTATCGCCAGCGATCTTGCAACTGCCAGGGCATTGACGGTCACACAGGTTGCTGCCGCAGCAGGCGCGTTTACCTGGATGATTATTGAGATGTTCCAGCATGGCAAAGCCACAAGTCTTGGTGTGGCCTCTGGAATTTTAGCAGGACTTGTTGCTATTACACCTGCTGCCGGAGTGGTTCAGCCTTCAGGTGCTTTTGCACTTGGTGCACTTGCAGCTCTGTTTTGCTATACGGCAATACTGATCAAAAGCAAGCTTGGTTATGACGATAGTCTTGATGCCTTCGGTGTCCATGGTGTTGGCGGTATTGTCGGTGCGCTTGCTCTTGTATTTTTTATCCGTCCTTCATGGATGGCTGATGCTGCCGCAAAAGTTGGAGGAAGCTGGACGGTTTGGCAGCAGCTTGGCGTTCAGGCTACTGCTGTAGGAGTAACCCTCGTCTATGCCGGGTTGGTTTCATTTATTCTCCTGTTCCTGGTTGAAAAAACAATAGGTCTGCGTATAAGCGAAAATGATGAAATGTCTGGTCTGGATCACAGTATGCATGGTGAGCATGGATATGGTCTTATCAACCTCAACTAATTTTTTTAATGAAACTGATAACAGCAATCATTCAGCCGGACAGGCTTGATCATGTTCGAGAAGCATTGATTCAGGCAGATATAACAAGAATTACTGTCAGCCGCGTAACCGGTCATGGAAGGCAGGAGGACATTGAAATATATAGAGGTCAGAAAATCGCACCCAATCTTATTCCGAAAATAAGAATTGATATTGCTGTCAACAACGAGTTTGTCGATATCACTGTTGATACGATCATTCAGGCTGCCAGCCATGGTGTCGGAGAGATTGGAGATGGAAAGATATTCATAACCCCGCTTGAGGAGTGCATCCGTATAAGAACAAGGGAGCGAGGCGGTAAAGCGATTTAAAATAACATTGTTATTGCTGTATGACAATTGATGAAGGTTTTGCAGATGCCGGTTCTGACGTGGGCGGCATCTGCTTCCATTCAGGGACGTAGGTGTTCAGCCATGTTTCGGCGCTGCTGTAGCCAAGTTTTGCCGCCTGGCGGAAGTCATCCAGACGTCCGGTTAGATCACCGGTTTTGCTTTTTGCGATTCCCCTGTGAAAAAACGCAGCACCCATTCTTTTATCAAGTTCTATGGCCAGTGAAAAATCGGGAATAGCTTCAGCATAATTGCCGGTTATGTTTTTTACCACCCCCCGGTTATAGTATCCGACAGCCTTGAAATAGGGTTCTCCATAAGTTATAACCATTGAGTAGTCGCTGATGGCCTGGGGATATTTTTTCAGCTGCTGCTCTGCAACGCCACGCATCTGGTAAGCCATCGCAAACGCAGGGTTGTTGTCAATGGCTTTGGAATATAATTTTACGGCATTTGAAAGATCACCCTGAAGGTGTTTTTCATATCCCTGGTTGAAATAGCTGTTCGCAGATTCAGCCAGGGTATTGCTTATGTTGACAAGCATAAATGCTGCAGCGATGGTGATAAAACATAAAATCCTTTTCATGGATGGCCCGCGGCTCAATGGTCTATAATGAATACAAACAGGTATGCTGCGTAGCATTTTACCATAGTTTATGACATTAGCAGTGACTTTTTTTTGTGCATTGTTCAAAGTCCGCCTTTCATTCTGTTTATTTGCACAAGTTATTCTGCTTTTTCTATCTTGCTTCAAATAAAATATCATCAATGTACTCTCCCGTTAATGTTCAGGATCAGCCTCGATGAATTTGAAGGGCCGCTTGATTTGCTGCTTTTTTTTATCCAGCGAGATGAACTGGATATTTATAATATTCCTATCTCAACCATTACCGCTGATTTTATTGGATATATCCATGATGTCAGAAACTTGAATCTTGAAGTTGCTGCAGAATTCATTTATATGGCATCCATGCTGATGAGCATCAAAGCAAAAATGCTGCTCCCCAGAGAAACAATGGATGGTGCCGATACCGATGAGTTTGATCCGCGAACAGAACTTGTCCAGCGGTTACTGGAATACAAAAGGATCAAGGAGGCCTCAATTGCCCTGAGCCAGTTGGCAGAAGTTCGGGAAAACCTTTTTGGCCGTGGTTTTTTTGAGGAATTCGAGCCTGAGACTATCGATGAACTTGATGAACCGGTCAATCGACCAACGCTTTACCATCTCATGCTTGCTTATAAATCCGTTCTTGAAAGCATGCCCCGACCCATGACTCGGAACGTCATGGATGCTCCGGTAACCGTTGAAGAACAGACCTTGCTGATTCTTTCGCGACTGCAGGATCAGGTACAGGTCTCTTTTCTTTCGGTGCTTGAGGGAGTTACAGAACGGCTTATTCTTGTCGTCACCTTTCTTGCAGTTCTTGAATTGTGTAAAAACAGAAAAATTATTGTTATGGTAAAGGATGGCCATGACGATTTCTGGATTACCATGCGGACTGTGTTGAGCCACCGTGTTGAGCTATAGATAATAACCTTCTAAATATTGAGTCCTATGCCGGAAATCGTACCCTTTCAAGGAATTCTCTATAACTCAGAATTGCTGGTGAACGCCTCCGGGCTTATTTGTCCGCCTTACGATGTTATATCGGAAGAACTACAACAGAAGCTCTATGCGAGCTCACCGTTTAATGCGATACGGCTTGAACTCCCGTTGGAGTCTGATCCCTACACCGCAGCAGCATTGCTCCTTGGCGAGTGGCTGCGTGATGGTGTGCTTAAGAATGACACTGCTCCTGCTCTCTATCCTTATTTTCAGTCATTTCTGGATTCTGAAGGAACCTCCCATACCCGAAGCGGTTTTTTCTCTGCCATGAGGCTCCATGAGTTTGCTGAAAAAAAGGTACTGCCTCATGAAAAGACTCTTTCCGGTCCAAAGGCTGACCGGTTAAACCTTTTTAGAAAAACAAAAGCCAATATCAGCAGCATTTTCGGACTCTATGCCGATGAGGGTAAAACCGCTGACCACCTGTTGAGAGCGTTTGCCGAAACCCATGAGCCAATTGTTGATGCCTCATTCCAGGGAGTGAACAATAAGATGTGGCGGATTACCGATCCGGCGCTTATCGAGCAGCTTCAGTGCTCACTCTTAGAGCGCACGGTCTATATCGCTGACGGCCACCACCGGTATGAGACCGGCGTAAACTATCGCAATGAACGCACGGCAGCGAATCCCTTGCATACCGGTCAGGAACCGTATAATTTTATCCTTGTCTATCTGGCGAATATTTATGATGAAGGACTGCTTATTTTTCCGATTCACCGTCTGGTGCACAGTCTGGAAGGGTTTGATGCTGCCGGTTTAAAGGCAGACCTTCAGGAATATTTTACCGTTACCGAACTTCAGGACAGAGATTCACTGAAAGCATTTCTGGAAGATGAGCCGTCAAACTATGCTTATGGTGTAGTTACCTCCGGCAATGTTTATGGAATATCTCTTAAAGCCGAACTGGATCCGCTTATTGATCCAGCAAGACCAGAAGCGCTCAAACGTCTTGGCTTGGTATTGCTGCATGATCTTGTGCTGGGCAGATTGCTCGGCATTTCCCCTGAAGCCATGGCAAAACAAACGAATCTGCTCTATGTAAAGGATGACAGGGAGGTTTTCGAATCTGTTGCAACAGGCAGGGTGCAGGTCGGATTTGTCGTCAAGCCGACAACAGTCGAGCAGGTGCTTGCCGTTTCGGAAACGGGTGAAGTCATGCCGCAGAAATCGACTTTTTTTTACCCGAAAATCATGACAGGTCTTCTGTTTAATCCGCTCGAATGAACAACAATGACTGAGGAGTTTTTCTCTTCCTCTGCTGAAGAGACCCGTCGATATGGGAGGCAGTTCGCTTCGGGGGTGCATCCGGGAGAAATTGTCTCTCTCACCGGACAGCTTGGTACAGGTAAAACTGTTTTCATGAGGGGTATTACGGAGTTTTTCAACTGTGACGACCAACTATCGAGCCCGACGTTTCCCATATTTAATATATATCAGGGTTTTCTGGGGGGGAAACCGGTCTCACTGCATCATTTCGATCTCTACAGAATCCAGTCTCTTCAGGAGCTTGATGCTATAGGATTCGATGAATATCTTGCCAGCGGATATCTTTCAGTTGTGGAGTGGGGCGACCGATTTCCGGAATATGCTTCCCTTTATACCGCCGCGGTTTTTCTTGAATACGCCGGCGATGACCGTCGCAGAATAGTTATGAATCATATCACTCCATGAATATACTTGCTATAGAGTGCACCCATGCGGCACTGAGTGTCGCTGTCAAGAAAGCTGTCGAAGTTACCGAAGTAAAGAGTGAGGATTGGCGGAAGGCTGCTGAAGCCCTTGTGCCGGTTATTGAAGAAGCCATGGCGCAAAGCGGTCTCGATAAGCAGGATCTGGACTCGATTGCGATTTCAGCCGGCCCCGGCTCTTTTACTTCACTGCGCATTGGAATGTCTGTTGCAAAAGGCATTGCTTACGGTCTGGGAATACCCCTGATTCCAGTTGCTACAATGCCGGCAATGGCAGCTTCATTCCTGGCGGGAGCAGGCTCGGTAATGGCCGTGATTCAGGCTCGAAAAGGTGAATATTATTATGCAGTCTATAGTTCGGAACAACTCTCTTCAGGTGTATGGCATGATGACATTCAGCGAGGGTCAGCTATAGATGTTGTTACTGCTGCGGCAAAGAGAGGGAGTGTTGTTGTCAGTCGTCAGCTTGATGAGCTTCTTCCTTTGCTTGCCGGTCGCGGTGTCGTGTATGCTGCCGCTGATTTTTTTTCAGCCCGCTCTCTTCTTCAGGCAGCTGAAAGGCTTTATGAGAGAGCTGATGCCGCCGGGCTTGAGGGGGTAGTCCCTGATTATCGGCAAATGTTTATTCCTCATATCGGGAAAAGGTGAATTATCTCTTAAAAGCAGTCAGTGTATAGTGTTAAGAATTCATAAAATTACGCCCGAATTATCTTATATTACAGTACATGTCTTTTCCGCATTCAGGCACATAATTGTGCAATTGGTATGAGACTAAAACACAGATAAACAGATATGTCTAAAAAATTACATTGGCCAAAAACGATAAAAAATGCAACAGAACGCATTATAGCCCAGATGAGCGAAGAAGACAAACGAACATTTCGGGGGACTAAAAGGGAAGAGCTGGCGAAGTTCAATTTTGGACTTGGAGTCTACATCCGCAATAAATTCGGCCTGTTTGACGGCAATGACGCCTTGATAAAAGCATGTGCTCTTACGCAGCAAGGTGAGGAATACAATATTTTTTATAGTGATGACCCTGACGGCGCCACAGGGGTTATCATTGAAGCGGTATGGAATGAGCTGAAAAGTGCCGCATGATGTTATTTGGTAGAAAAAGTTATTATAACGTATAGTAAAACTATGAAGAGCGGAGGTTTATGAGCAGTCTGAAAAAAGAAGATACCTATACAGCGGACCATGGAAAAGAGGTGGAAATCAGTGAATTGCTGGCGAAAAGAAGTGCCGAACTGGCACTTGAAAAAAAGTGTGAAGAGATTAAAATCCTTGACCTCAGGGGGCTGACATCAGTCACGGATTTTTTTGTGATTGCAACTGCTGATTCCGAACGTAAGGCAAAGGCGGCGGCTGAGCATGTAATAGATGAGCTTAAGGAGGATGGGGAACGTCCATTGCATATCGAAGGTATGGATTCCATGCACTGGATTCTGCTGGATTATATTGATGTTGTCGTGCATATCTTTATGCCTGATGAACGACGTTTTTATGATCTCGAATCACTTTGGTCCGACGCTCCGGTAATTTCGATACGTTGATATTCAGAGTCACCATCCGCACTTGTTCCACTGTTCAATACTTAATCCGTCGGTAAGATTTTCGACGGATTTTTATACATTACCCCCTTGAGTTATTTATATCAATTATCACCCAGGATCTACCTATGCAGCGTGAAAGAATAGTCCCGATCAGTATTGAAGAA
>Ga0118677_10007985_pt1 | contig 17191 bp, 15 predicted proteins | sample AliMusrvi5mmetaG_FD_86154 | JGI IMG/M metagenome (GOLD analysis project Ga0118677, IMG submission 86154) | reverse complement strand
GCGGGCGAGAAATTGGAATGCCGAGTGGAAGACCAATTGCAAAATATGGCTAACGACACTGCCTTGGTACGGTCGTTCTTTCGACACCCATCTGTCCGCTATATTTCTGACTGCTGAGTAATACGCCGTTGTTGTCGGAGGAAAACAGGGCGACCGGGTTTTTTAGCTGGCGGTCAAGGCTAGCGGTAGTGCCAACCACGGCGGTGCAGTTCGTGTCCGTACAGGTGTAATAGAAACCATTCTTTCGAGTGACGGAGCAGTCAGAGCCGCAGTCCTGAGGGAACAGGCCAATCCCAAGAATGCCGTTGGCCCCGAGGTCCTGTGCAGTCGTGACGGACGATCCGGCACATTGGGTCGCCGACGCCAACTGGTTGTATAGCGGATCCCCGATTATCTGAATCGGCACGTTGGCGGCCGTCTTGCCTGCGAGCACCACATCGGCGCTGGCTACCGATCCCCAGTTGATCGAGTTGTCCACATATTGCGCGCAGTTCAGCAGGGGCAGGCCACTGGAGCCAGTGAGCCGGCTCAGATTCAGGCCCGGCGCCAGCACACTGGCCAGTACCCGCAATCCGCTGGAACCGGTATCCACCATGACATGGTCAATCGTCTGGCATTGTGTATCGCCCGGCTTGCAGATCTTGACCGTGGTGTATAAAACGTTGACGCTGGCCACCGGGCCGGCCGGACCCGCGTCTACCGTGACACCGAGCACGTTGCTCAAGCCGCCCGGATTGCCGGAACCGGTCGCAGTCGGTGTTGAACCACCGCCGCCACAGGCGCTGAGCAGCACAGCCACAAGGGCAGACGCCAGGGCCGGGTACAAGAATCTATTGAAGTACATCTTTGATATTGACCCCTGGTGGGATCAGTGCCGGTGCATAGGCAAAGCCGGAGAAATTGCGCATTCGGCCATGGGAACTGATCACCAGGCCGTCTCGCTCGATGTTCACGGCGGAACCACGCCGACCCTGCAAGCGCATTTGCTGCGTCTGCGTTTGAAAAGTCTTGAAGTAGTCGCCCAGCATGACACTCAGATCAGGCAGCACCGGTCCGCGCCATGACAGCGCAAATACCTGGCCTGTACTGGAAATATATTCCACGACACGGGTCCCGTTTTCATAGGTAAACGCCTGGGTCGTGTAGGCCTGCGCCTGGGCCAGTGGGGCTGCCGCCAGTCTGTGGACGAGCGCTGGCGTCACCGATGAAGTGGGCAAGTCGCCGCCCGGGCCTTGCCCGAGCACGGCCAGTGCGGCGCCGGCACTGGTGGCAAGCAAGGCGCCAATGAGCGACCGCCGCAGCGCTGGCAATCTCGAATAAGTGGGTGTCATTTGTCACCGCCCGCGATACAGGAATGTATTTTTTTCATGGGGACCATTGAATTGTTATAACCTAATTTCCAGTTTGGTGGTCAAGCTGACAAACGACGGTGCAACGCTTTGAGTCGATTCGCGCAGTGGTTGCCCCAGAGAGTTCATCGACAGGAGACTTCCCCCTGTCACGTAGTCGCGTCCGGCAAAGTTGTTCGCCGAGATTCGCAATTGCATTGTCGGACTGATGGTCCAAAGCACATACGCGTCAGCTACAAACTTGTTGCTCTGGAAAACAGTTTGATCGTCGCTCAATCGCGTGGTAAACGCAGGAGTCCAGTTAATGTTTCCACCGATCTTGAGTGGGAGACCACGCAAAACATAGTCCGCACCCAGGTTCGCGGTACCGTCTGGCTGCTGATCCAGACGGTTGTTCGGAGCGGCCACCCCTTCTACCCTGGAACGAAACAGGCTCAGGTTGGTCCGCAAATCCACCGCTGGGAACTCGGGAAATACTTCACTCATCCGAAACTTGGCTTCCAGTTCTAACCCGGCCGTGTTCGCGTTGCCGATGTTTTGCTTGCGCGATACCCATCGCGGCACATCTGCCCACGACACAGTCTCCAAGCTTGTCTGACTGCGCATGTAATTCTGGATTTGCCGGTAGAACACATTGGCGCTCATCAAGCCGCCGCCGGCAACATAATGCTCAAAGGCCACATCCAGTCCGGAGGCCAGTTCCGGTGCAAGGTAAGGATTGCCAGCAGTGTCGGGGTGAACCTCGACATTGGCGCCCCGATTGAGATACATCGAATTGATGACGGGCCGTGCAATCAGGTCCTGCAAATTTGGAGATCGGTAACTCCGCGTCAAACTGAACCGGACCTGATCCTTTACTGCCAAATCAGGGCGCCACACGGCGTGGAACAAGGGTGTGGCCACCTGGCTAACGTTTTCCACATCGGCGGCGTCTGCGCTGATGCTGCCGTCAGTGCGTATCCCTTCCCACCGCACTCCCGCGTGAGCCGCCCAATGGGGAGTCACTGCCCACTCATCCTGCGCATAGAGCGCAAGGCGCATGCTTGATGCCTTCAAATTCCCGTCGAAATCGCTGAGCGGGGACTGACCATTTTGCAGCGTGGTGGCCGTTTCATTGCGCTGGTTGGACTCCAGTTCAACACCTGTGACCAGGCTGTGTTCTTCAGCCAGAGTCCTGGAATACTTGGCGTTCAGGTTGAGCGTCACGTCATGCTGGTCGGACTGCTGGCTGGAAGTTGCCACCACCCCGTTTGTCTGACTGATGTTCTGACGTTGCGACGTGTTGTTCCAGGCACTTTGGCCGGAACTGGCGCCCAAGCGTAAAGTGGAGCCGTCGTCGAGCCGGTGTATCCACAAACCTGCCAGACGAACGGTATAGAAATCGCCCTCAGAACTGCCCGAACTACTGTCGTAGAGAGGTCCATCCACGCCAGTAGCCAAAGCACTGTCTCCACTTTGCGTCAACCGGCTGAACGAATTGGCAGTATTTCTGGTGACGGCAACCATTGGCGTAAAGGTGAATGAATCTCCACCCGAACCAGACCATTGCAGGCGCGCATTGGCATGCAACCCGTCTCTTGCACCCATGGAGGAAACGGCCTCGGACTGGCTGTTGACCTTCCCGTTGCTGAGGTTCTCGGTCACCGTCTCATTCACCAGATCGTTGGAACGCTCATTGTGAGATGCTGCCACCGAGAAGTTGTAAATCAAATTGCCGCTGGTGTCGTTGCGCGACCAGGCAAGGCTGGGTGAAGCGTGACCCTTCTCCTTCGCGACACTCAGGTTCAGGTTATTGATGTGCTTGGTGTAGCCGCCTCGCGTAATGATGTTGATGGTTCCTGCAATCGCGCGTGCCCCGGTTTCTGCAGTGGGCGCCCGCAATATCTCAATGCGCTCGATTTGCTCTGGCGACAAATCGTCCAGCGAGAAGCCACGCGGTACGCGCTCACCATCGATCAAAATCTGGGTGTAACCATTGCCCAGACCCCGCATGCGTGGAGCACCACCCCTGCCGGGGCGCCCCTGCACCGTGATGCCGGGCAGACGCTTGAACAGTTCGCCGACCGTCGAGTCGCCGTAAAGCTCAATATCTTCGCGCCCGATAATGATCTTGGCAGCGGTGGACTGCCTGCGCGCTTCCATTTCGGCATTGGCGCGCACGATAACCGGTCTCAAGGTCACCGACGGGCTTACGGGCTTTGACGCGGGGTCTCGCGTATCGGGCGAGGTATCTGGTGAGGCGTCTGAACTGACCGGCTTCTGCGCCGGCTGCAGCATCGAACTGGCAGGCACTTGTGCCCACAACCCGAGGCTGGACAACCCCGCCAGTACCAGAGCGAGTCCGCGAATTCCAGCCGGGCCGGTCAATTGCCCACCTTCATCGCACCGTATAACCCCGGCCATCCATGCAGGCTGCAAATGCGCGCTGGAAAGTGCCCGCATTGCCTGCCGTGCCTGGTTGCGCGTTGGCCCATTGATTGCATTCCTGGATGTCCTTCGCGTTTTGCGTCGCACTTTGCCCGTTCCTGGGATAGGTCATGGGTGCGGACGTCGCTTCAGACAGCACGGGGGCCGGTGGGGCAGAAGACATGGGAGCCGTCGCCGGTGCCGGAACTCCCTGCGCCAGATCTGCATTGGGTGGTGGCGCTACAACGGTGTAGCCGACGCCGGGAGTTGTCACATAGTAGGTGCCGTTGGCATAAAAATACGGGCTTCCCCCAATCTGGAGCGTCACGAAGTCCATGGGCAGCACGGGCAAAACAATGCCAAAGGGTGGAGCAACCACTACAAAGCGGCTGCCGAAGGGTCGATACCAGACTCCACCATGGAAGAAATAGCGTCCACCACCGTATGCGACATGTAACGCGCCTCGCGGAAGCGCACCTACTGCCATTCCACGGATTGGGTAATAGTGATCGTGGTGGTATCTGCCATCCAGTCGAAACTGGCCGCGAATCGTACGGGCCTCTGGTCCACGATGCGGACGGCCTTCTTCAGACCACGCAGAGTTGGTTAGAACCGCAAGGGCAATACTGCCAAGCGCAAGCAATCTTAGGGTTCTCATCATGTTTCTATCCTGCCTTTCGAATTTGATACAGCCATCCGGCCAGAATGCCAACTTGGCTGACTAATGCCTATGACCGAAATAGCCACCAATGCCGATGTCCACTGAAATCTGGGGATTGCTGGGTCTTTCGTAGTAGATCGGCTCTGCTGGCTGCACTTCAATGGGCGGTGGTGACGCATACACGGGAGCAGTTAGGGACGCCTCGCTAAAAGGCGTAACTTGGAGTTGAATGGTTGGGCCGGGATCTTGTGGCAATTGCGCTGAATATTGTTTGCCGGCGTATTCGTATTCAACCCTGTACCCTACGACGCGATTTTCGTAGTACATCTGCGTCCTGCAACGTTGCATGTTTTCGACTTGAGGCTGTGGGTGACCTTCAATATTGTTCCCGATAACCGCGCCTCCGATGGCACCAATCATTGTGGCCGCAGCCCGCGCTGGGCCATGCCCTCCAGACGATTCCCCAAGTGCCGCTCCCGCGATGGCGCCAATTGCTGCCCCTGCTCCAGAATTGAGGCGCTGAACTTCAATCTGCTGCGTTGAACATACTTGCATGGGGACCGTCACTTGCTGTATCACTGCAACGGAAGATAAAACTTTGCCGACTTCCTGCCCAAAGACCAGGCCACCAGACAAAGCAACGAGGGCTAGAAGAACTCTTTTCATCATGACCGATCCGCCAATAATTAGTAGCGACAGATCATGCATTGTTTGCAAACAAACCGTTCCGCATGGTTGGTTAACAGGTTGTAAATAAAGGCAATCGGCGCTCCGACAAATGCACTTCCCGGAGCTGGTTGGGTTCTGGTATGCCGCTTGGTGGTTGGCATGGTGACCCGTTTCGCTGTGCAAGACCGCGAACCTGGCGGGACAAGGTGCGCAGCAGCGTTGCAGGCGCAATGCAGCCAACTTCCATGAAAGGTTGTCGCTCAGAATGAACCAATGCAATGTCAGTGCCAACCAACTTCAGCATCACATCGACCGACTCATCGAAGGAAGAAATCCAGTTAAGCCACGTTGTCCCATGGCATCTTTTACCCAAACTTCACTTGCTCATCACATTCTGGCACCACCCTTGCTGGATCATCGGCTCAGGCAAATGAAGTCTTGGAAGATGCAGCGGCGTGGTACCAATCGATAAAGGGATAACAGTGGGTCTCATCAAATACTGCAGGATTGCGGGCGGTAACTTTGGTGACGATATCAATCTCCAGTTGTGGAAGCGCTTGTTTCCGAACCTCGAAGAGCTAACCGGCAGGGTATTTTTCTACGGAGTAGGTACGTTGTTGGACGGCCGTCACGACCCGTCGATGAAGAAGGTTGTTCTTGGGGCGGGGATCGGTGAGTACAACGTCGCAATGCCGGATTCGAATTGGGACTTCCGCTGGGTTCGAGGACCAATGACAGCCATTGAATTTGGTCTGCCCGCCGACAGCGCAATTGGAGACTCCGCAATCCTTTGGCCTGAATTGACATCCGGACACGACGAAGAAGGCCCCATCGGCCTGATTCCTCACTACGCCACTTGCGACAGTTATGACTGGGTTGACGTTGCAGCTACTGCCGGTACGGTGTTGATCAACCCCCGGCAGGAGCCCAATGCGGTAATCTCGCAAATGCGCGGATGCTCGCGCATCCTGGCGGAGTCATTGCATGGTGCAATTTGCGCTGATGCGATGGCCATTCCATGGGCCGCTTGCATTCTGACGCACCGATTCAACGAGTTCAAGTGGCGTGACTGGCTTGCAACCATCGGCAGGCAATACCAGCCGCTTGTAGTGGATCGACCTCTTGTCCGTGAAATTACACCTGTCAAAGCCTACGCCAACCGGCTGGCAAGACTTGTCCAATACAAGCGGAAAACGCGGTATCCGGCTCTCAGGCCCGTTGCTCCAGCTACGGCACAAGATGCATGGTTGGTGTCGCAGGCACTGAAGAAGTATGGAAATCGGGAAACAAATTTCTATTGCAGTGAGCCAGAGACGATTGAAAGGCAGAGGCGATTGATGCACATGCGCTGCAAGGCATTCGCCAGGGAATATGGGCTTGACTATTCGCTTGCTTAAGGCTCCCTCGACTTTTTCTGCCTTGGGTGCGAGCCTTACTAGTTGGCCGCAGACCACCCCAAAGGCAGCCAGAGTACTTGCTCTTGGCACGACCCACGTTTGCCGAACAACAAGGGGCATCGGATGACATAGCAACACTAACCACGCTTGTATTCATCCGGTCAACAACTCAATCTATGACTTTTTAATTTACAAGGATTCAATCATGAGAAACACAACAGCAAAACTGGCGGTTGCCTCCGTCGCGGCAGCACTAGTCTTGGTGGCCTGCGGCGGCGGCACCAACGATGCCACCATAGGGGGAGCCGTCACTGGCCTGGGATCGGGCCTGAGCCTGACGATGCAGGACAACAACGCGGCCAACCTTACGTTGGTGGGCAATGTCCCGTTTACCTTTGCCAGCAAGGTCAGCAGCGGCGCCGGCTACAACGTCACGGTGTTGAATCAACCGGTAGGGCAAGGCTGTGTTGTTGGCAACGGGACTGGCACCGTGGATGGCGGGGGAGATGCGGTGACCAACGTCGCCGTAACTTGCTCCTACACTTCCTCGGTCGGGGGCACGGTTTCAGGTCTGGCAGCCGGCACGAGCGTCACGCTGGCGAGCAGCCTCGGCCCACTGGCGACGGTGGCGGCAAATGGCTTGTTTGCGTTTCCGGGACAAGTCCCAGCAGGTACGGCCTATGTGGTGACCGTGAGCACCCAGCCCGCCGGGCAAACCTGCACGATAGCCAATCCAAACGGGACCGTCGGCGACAACACCATGGCGCCAGTTCAGGTTCAAGTCACCTGCGTCTGATCGCCAAACCTGGCAGGTGCGGCCGTCCTGCCCATCAAATGTGCCGGTACAAGCGGCACGTTGTTGACAATGGCATCAATCCGGATTCGACATGAAATACTTTTTTCCCCTTTGTTCCAAGTGCGCAGCAATCTTCCTGAGTGCGGCAGTCGGCTTCATTAGGCGCAGGCCACACAGTCGGCACGGTCGCCTCGCCGGCCTGGCTTTGTTCATCACCGGCCTTGCCGGGTACGGTTGCTGTGCCCTCGGTCAAGCCCAGACCATGCCGGTCACAGCCACAGCCTTGCCAAACATGACGAGCATCGCGGCACAGTACGCTCCGATTGTGGTGAACATCAGTGTCAGCGGAACACGCAAGGTTTCCACTGCCGGCAGCGCAGCGGCAGACAGTGGCGATGACGGACAGAGATCGCAGGAGGACGAAGCCATGAGCGAGTTCCTGCGTGGATTTCAGCAGCGCTTTGGCGGGTTGCCACCGCAGATTCAAATGCCGGTGCGCGGTGAGGGTTCGGGATTCATTGTCAGTGCGGATGGTGTGATCCTGACCAACGCCCATGTGGTGAGCGACGCGGAAGAAGTAGTAGTCAAGTTGACGGATCGCCGGGAGTTCCTGGCCAAGGTGCTCGGGACCGACAAGATGACAGATATTGCGGTGTTGAAGATTAATGCCAGCAATTTGAAGACTGCAACATTCGCAGCCGCGACGCCACTGCAAGTGGGCGAATGGGTCTTGGCCATTGGCTCACCGTTCGGATTCGAGAGTTCGGTGACTGCCGGGGTCATCAGCGCGACAGGGCGTTCGCTTCCGGGCGACGGCTCGGTACCCTTCATTCAAACGGACGCAGCAGTGAATCCCGGCAACTCAGGCGGGCCACTGATCAATATGCGCGGCGAGGTGGTCGGCATCAATTCCCAGATATATTCTCGTTCCGGCGGTTACCAGGGACTGTCTTTTGCCATTCCAATCGATGTGGCAAAGCGGGTTGAACAACAGATTTTGAGTACCGGTAAAGTGCGTCACGCCAGGCTGGGAGTCGCGGTGCAGGATCTGGACCAGATTCTGGCCGAGTCCTTCAAGCTCGACAAGCCCGCAGGGGCGCTGATCGCTGATGTTGACAAGAACGGGGCGGCGCAGCGTGCCGGCCTGGAAATCGGCGACGTGGTGCTGGCAGTCAATGGACAGCCCATCAACCTGGCAGGTGAGCTTTCGGCCAGCGTGAGCCGCGCCCAGCCCGGCGACACATTCGACCTTGACGTCTGGCGCAAGGGCGTCCGGCGCACGATTCACGCCCGACTCGACGAACCCAAGATGGTGCCTGCGCCAAGCGCTGAAGCGGTGGCGACGAATCCGACCCGACGTTTCGGTCTGGTGCTGAGCCTGCAGAAACCAGACGAGCTCGGTGAGTCGGGTGCTGTGTCCGGCTTGCTGGTCGAGGGCGTGAGCGGCCCGGCGGTGCGGGCCGGCATATTGGCCGGTGACTTGTTGTTGGCGGTCGATGGTTTGAAGGTGAATTCGGTTGCTCAGGTTGGCAGAATGGCCGACCAAATGAAGCCGTCGGCGGCGCTTCTGATGCAGCGCGCCGGCATGAAAACTTATGTCCCCTTGCGCCTGGAGTGACTTGGCCTGTGGGGTCAAGCACGCAAGCCCGAACCTTGGCGGGTTGGCGTATAGACGCCAGCGCCATCACAAAACTGGTTCCGAATGGAAATCTGAATGAAAAAAGTCTTTTGTTTGATGCTCGTTTTGGGGCCGCTGGCATGCTGGGCGCAAGCGCAGGGTGATGGCGTTGGGCCACAAACTGTCAAGCCTGTTGCCAGTGCCCGGGCGTTTGCAGCCGCAAAATCGGGCGCTCCCGAAGACGTCAGTCTAGATCAGCTGCGGGAGCGTCTGGCACTGACGGGAGAACAGCAAGCTGCGTGGTCTGCCTTCGAGAGCCGGGTTGGCGCCTACACGGCTGCCTACTACCGGCAAAAGCCGGTGCTGCCAGCGCCGGAAGATGCCGTTACGAATCAGGTCGGAAGGATGGTGGACAACCTGCAGAACCGGCTGGCGGCGCTGGAAGATGTGGAGTCCGCAGTAAAAACACTCTTTGCCAGTCTGACCCCAGCGCAGCAAAAGATCGCCAACGAAATGTTGATTTTGACCGTTCCGACCTTCACACCTGCCAGCGCCCCAACCGGGCCATCAGAGGCCCGCGGCAAAGGCGATAGACCGGACGGCGGCAAGCGGTCGCACCGGGGTGGTGCTGGCGGTGGATTTGCCCCGCCGATGGGCGGGAATTGAACAGAACGGGTTGACTGTCGAGGGTTTGACTTTGACCTGACACCGAGGCTCGGGCATTAAGCTCAACCAGAGGGCTGCGACGACCCGGCAACGGGGCGCCTGCAACTTTACTTAAATATCGAATGCTCTACGTGGCCTGCCGTCGGGTCAATGCGACTGCACGTCACTGGTTTTGGCTGGTCGCGCTACTCACCATGATTCCGATACTGGTGCCGCTCGTCGCGCCTTTGTTCTATTGAAAGGATGCCTTGATGAAATACCTGACTGCTGTCGCCGTTACGACGCTTCTGATGGGAGCCGGGTCAGCTGTCGCTGCAACGCGGCAGGTGACTTTGACCGTGCCCACGATGGACTGCGCTACCTGTCCGGTCACGATCAAGGTCGCGCTACTCAAAGTGCCTGGAGTGAGTCGCGCCGTCGTCAGCTATGCCCATCGCAATGCGAAAGTAACGTTCGATGATGGGAAGACAAGCGTCTCTGCGCTGACCAAGGCCACCGATGATGCGGGCTACCCATCGTTCCTGGCTGACAAGAAATAGAACCAATCTTCTGCATAGTTTTGGCAATTGAAGGGCTCTTTCAAGCAGGGAAGCGCTGACCATAGGGTCTTGTAATAATTGGGCAAATGCAACACTTGCGTGACGCCCATTACCTTGCTCGCTGGGTGCTGGTCTGGTTCGCCCTGACGATTAGTGTCGCTATTGCCTCGCCCATTGTCCAGCCACAGGGGCTGCAACTTGTTTGCGCGGGCCAAGGCGGGATGAAGTTGTTGGTTTCCGGTGATGATGGCAGTTCACCAGCGACAGGCCACACCTTGCACTGCCCCCTGTGCGTCGGTATCGGTGCGCCACCACCCGTTGCGGTTGTCAAATTCGATCCGGTTCAACCACTGGCCTATGTGCTGCAAGGCATCGCTGCTGCCCACATCGCTGCTGCCACAGCGGCGCCATTGCCAGCTCGCGGCCCTCCCGCGCTGGTCTGAACTTTTGAACTTCCTGGCCTGGGCTTCTTGAGCCATGGCCCGGTTTATTTGCGCACCTAGTGGGTTTCATACCCCACTCTTGCTGCTTGTTTGGCACGCCGCCTAGCGCGTGTCCAACGCCATTCTTTCACCTTTACTTGTTTCGGGATGTGCCGTGTCGCCGACAGGCTGTCCTCCCGCTTTCAAAGACATTCAAGCAACTTATTCAAAAAATATGATGGAAAAATATACCAAACTGATGCTGGCCCTGGCCATCTCCTTGCCTTCAGGTGCCGCTTTTGCATGCGCCAGCTGTGGCTGCACCCTCAACTCGGATTTCGGAACCCAAGGGCTGTCCACTGCGTCGGGCTGGAGCCTTGATGTTCGCTATGACACGCTGAACCAGAACCAATTGCGCACAGGCACAGGCACGATCTCTGCAACCAATGCGGCCAATGTCATCAATCCAACCAGTGGCGACCCCGCCGAGGTTGAGAAATTCACGAACAACAAGTACCTACTGCATGATTAAAGAACGCGTCAGTTTGGCAAATGAAAGGCAACAACTCAGGAAGCAATACATCTGCGTCCTTGGTTTCCAGCACATAGATGTCACCCGAACACACGCCAGAAAAATCCGCTACTGCCACCTTACGCTGATATGCGCGCCGCTTGCCGAATAGCACCTGACCGGGTTGGAATACGCTGGTAAAGGTGACTCCGTCAGCCACATTGCCCCAACTGCGTATCCGCAAGTCACCTGGCTCTAAGTGCTCCAAGCCAACATATCTCTCCACGCCTTCGGCCAGAGGATCAGCGCAACGCGCCTTGGACAGCTGCACCACGTCGCCAAACTTCACGCGACGCCAGCCGGGTTTCAAATTCTTTTCAGTCATGACTCGTGTTCTCGTCACCGGATGCGACATAAGCCTGGTGCGGGTGTTTGGCAGTTTCCGGGTAGCGAAAACGCAGTTGACCGTCGCGTACCATGGGAATCAGGTGTTTGTTGCGCAGGTAATGACGTTCCTTGTCCAGAAAGGTTGCAAGCTGGTCTACGGTCAGCGGTGCCCATGCACACAGGCGCCGGATACCTTCGCGCAGGGCATGAGCACTGGATCGGCCCTTCAAGGTTGCAAGCAAGGTTGCAAGTTCAGGCGGCAAGGTTGCAAGCTCTGGGTTGCAAGCTGCATTGTCGGTCTCAGGCAAATGATCGCTGTTTCCGTCGGTGTTTAAGGGAATTCCCAGGGGCGGCTCTGGCTGTCTGGTGTCCAAGATGACCCGGGGTTCGGCACTGGCGAGTGTGTAGTAAGTGCGGCTACCAGCCCCTTGCTTTGCCAGCAGTCCGCGGTCGCGTAAGCGGCGCAGCACCAAACTGGCAGCCAGTGTGTCGAGCCCACAGAAGTCGCGACAGGCGGTGTTGTCCACTGCACCAGTGGCCCGTGCGTATATCAGTACCTTGGCTTCGTCGGCACCAATGGCCGAGCCCGCAAAGCTACGCAGCCATGCATGATCATCCTCGGTCAGCAGGTTGTGCAGGAAAAGTGTCAGCTTGAATTCATTGGCATACCGATCAGAATGGAACTCAGGCATTGGCAAACCCGCCTCTGTAGCCAGCCGACGCATGGCACGAATCCCGGTGCCCTTGGCCTCGGCCAGGTGCAGGTCTTGCAAAACGGCAGCAATGGTCGGGTTGCGCAGACGAGAGCCTGGCATACCCAGTTGAGCCGGTTCCTTGAGCGAATAGCCGACGTTGCGCAGTTCGATGCGGTTGCTGTAGCGGATGATCTGGATGGGGCTGTGCAGGGTGTAGTTGCGGTGCATGGCCGCATTGGCAAGCGCCTCGCGAATGACCTTGCGCGGCAGGATGGGCTCTTGCACGCTCTGGAGTTGTCCCTCTGGCAAGCGAAACCCTTTGGGCAGCTCATCGATGATGCTGGCTTCGGCTTGCGGCAGCGCGAGAAGCAAGGGTTTGCGGATATCGATGGACTGAAAACGGTTATTGGGGTCTTGCACCCATTCGTTACCCGGCACCCGGATGTAGTCGATGCGCACCATTGGCAGCAGACGGCGCAGCGCGATTGGCTTGCCAAAAAGAACGATGCCAGCCAGCGTGGGTTGCAGGCGACCATCCATCCGGCGCAGCATGCCTAGGGCCTCGAACATGTCTTCGTCGCCATAGGCGAGTTCTTCTGCTTGAGGGTTGATGCGGGCACGTTCACGCCGATAAGCCGCAATCGCAGCAGGATCGAAGTCGTCCATTCTGGCATCGGGCAGGATGCTCAAATCCGGACCATGCAGAGGCTGGCTTTCGCCGCGCAAGACCCAAAGGTCTTCATCCACGCAATGTTGGTCAGTGGAGCCAATACGGCGGTAGGCACCACGTGGCAGACCCGTTGCCTTGATGTAAACCGGCTTCTGCGTCACATCGACTTCGGGTACATACACCACCAAAACGGTTTTACCATCCACCGTTTCCAGTTGCATCTCTGGGCGCAGGGCGATGTTAAGCATGGATGCGCACTGGGTGGCCAGATCGCGCTGCACTTTGTCGGGGTCAGGCAGGCCAACAGCGCGGTACACCGTATCGCCCTTGTCGTTGACAAACCAATCGGCCCCCAGAAGCAAATAGCCGCCATCCAGCCCTGGCTCGTTGGCGAAGGCGATGACGGTTTGCATCACGGATTTGCCCAGCTCACTGGCCCGTTTGGCCTCAATGCTGGTGGATTCATCCACTGCGTTAAGTTCATCAAAGAGTTCGCGGGCACTACGCATCACTTGCCTCCTGCTCAACTAAGCCGTCCAGCGTTTCAACCAAAGCATCCATTTGCAGCCAAAACGACCGGCCTTCGGTTTGCCACTGCGCCCAAGACGATTTCAGTGAAGCCGGTTGCCCGTTACTGTCCAGGCTAGTGGCGGCTGCCAGACGCTTAACATACATCGGAATTGACAGATTGCCAGCATTGGCCGTGATCTCGGCCAGGGTTGCCACCTTTGCAAAACCGGGTACGTCGGCAAAGGTCTTGAAGGTGTCCAGAATGTGCTGCTGGTGCTCCGGCTTCAAAAAGCTCTGCGCTCGTTCGCGGGTGACTTCGTTCACCGCGTCGATGAAGATGACTTTACCTTTGCGCTTGGCGGGCTTCTTGCGGTTGCAGACCACCACGCATGACTCCATTGGTGAGTTGTAGAACAGGTTGGGACCCAAGCCGATGACCGCTTCGACCCAGTCCTGGTCGATCATCTTGGCGCGCATCGCCTGTTCTTCGTTGCGGAACAGCACGCCATGTGGCCAAAGCACTGCGCAGCGCCCCTTGGCGGTCAGGCTGGCCAGAATGTGCTGCTGAAACGCGTAGTCAGCACGACCTTGTGGCGGTGTGCCGAAGAAGTTGCGTCCCCATTTGTCTTGTGTCCAAGCCTCGCGATCCCACTGCTTGATGGAATAGGGGGGGTTGGCCAGGATGACATCAAACTGCCGCAGACGATCACCTTCAATATGCCGGGGGTCCGCCAGCGTGTCGCCCCGGATGATGGCAAAGTCTTCCACGCCATGCAGGAACAAGTTCATGCGCGCAATGCTGGAAGTGATCAGGTTACGCTCTTGCCCATAGAGTTTGAGCGTGCGGTACTCGCCACCACTGCGCTTGACCTCGTCCAGCGCGGAGATCAGCATGCCGCCGGTGCCGCAGGTGGGGTCGTAAATCGACTCACCGGGCTGGGGGCTCAGCAGTTGTGTCATCAGGTGGACGACAGTGCGGTTGGTGTAAAACTCAGCCGCCGTGTGGCCGGAGTCATCGGCAAACTTCTTAATCAAGTATTCGTAGGCATTGCCCAGTTCATCCTCGGGCACGCTGGCAACGGACAGCGTCTGAGTCGAGAAATGCTCGATCAAGTTCTTCAGTGTTTCGTCGGGCAGGCGTTCGCGGTTGGTCCAGGGCGCATCGCCAAAGATGCCATCCAGCATGTCGGGGTTGGCCGTTTCAATAGCACGCATGGCCCGTTGAATGGCGGCACCGACGTTTTTCGGTGTTTGACGCACATCGTTCCAATGCGCGCCATCCGGTATCTGGAAGCGGTGGTTTTCCGAGAACTTGGCATACGACAGATCACCGCCCGTGTCAGCGACAGCCGCTTGGTACTCTTCTTCCCAGACGTCAGCAACACGCTTGTAGAACAGCAGCGGAAAAATGAACTGCTTGTAATCGCCAGCGTCAATCAGGCCGCGCAGCAGCACAGCGGCACCCCAGAGGTAGCTTTCGAGTTCTTGTTGGGTAATGCGTTGTGTCATTGCAGCCAACCTCCTTCTTCCATCACCGCGGCCAACCGTGTTTCGGCCTCCCGGCAGCGGGTAAGCGCATCTTTGAATGCAGCGATGGCCTCGGTCAGGGGCGGAATGTCCTCCTGCAAGGGTGGCAGCACGTAGCGTGAGATGTTGAGCGTCCAGTCCTCTGACTTGACGTCGTCCAGGCTGACGATGCGCACAGCGTCCGGCACATCTTCGAATTTTTCGAACCAGCGCTGAATCTCCAGCGCCTGCTCTGGTTCCAGGTAGTTTTGCGCACGGCCACGCCGGAACAGGCGGGATGCATCGGCAATCATGATTTTCTTGCGTCGCTTGACGGGCTTCTTTTTGCGCAGCACCAAGATGCAGGCCGCCAGTCCAGTGCCGTAGAACAAGTTGGGTGCCAGGCCAATGACGGCTTCGACCAAATCCATCTCCAGCAGTTTCTGTCGAATCGCGCCCTCAGCGCCTTTGCGAAACAGTGCGCCCTGCGGCAGCACGACGGCCATGCGGCCTTTGACTTCAGCCATCGACTTGACCATGTGCTGCACCCAGGCAAAGTCACCAGAGCTGGAAGGTGGCAGGCCGGCGAAGTTGCGGCCAAAGGGGTCGTTGACCCATTGCTCTTCGCCCCATTTTTCCAGCGAAAACGGCGGGTTGGCAATCACGCAGTCGAAATTGGCCAGGCGGTCACCGTCAAAAAAGGCTGGATTGCGCAGAGTGTCGCCGCGCACAATCTGAAAGTCCTCAATGCCATGCAGGAACAGATTCATGCGGGCAATGGATGAAGTGGTTAGGTTTTTTTCCTGCCCAAAGAGCTTGCCCCACAGTCGCTTGACATCACCATGGGTGTCTTTCACGTGTTGGACGGCGGCGAGCAGCATGCCGCCAGTACCGCAGGCCGGGTCGTAGATGGTCTCGCCCTCACGCGGATCGAGCATCTCGATCATCAGCCGAACCACACTGCGCGGCGTGTAGAACTCACCAGCTTTCTTGTTGGTGGCGTCGGCAAATTTCTTGATCAGGTACTCGTAGGCATCGCCAAGCAAGTCGGAATTGACGTTCAGGTTGCCGAACGAAAGCTTGGAAAAGTGCTCGATCAGGTCTTTAAGCAGCGCGTCAGACAATCGGTCCTTGTTTGACCACTGGGCATCACCGAAGACGCCATACAAAGAATCGGGATTGGCTTTCTCGATCTCTCGCATCGCGTGTTGCAATGCAGTGCCGACATTGGTGGCCTTGGTGCGGACGTCGTTCCAATGGCAGTTTTCAGGTATCTGGAAGCGATGCGACTCCGGAAACCAGGCCAATTGCTCGTCGCCGGTTTCATCAACGATCTCCTGGTATTCCTCGTCCCAAACGTCGCAGATGCGCTTGAAAAACAGCAACGGGAAGATGTAGGTCTTGAAGTCGGCCGCATCCACGGGCCCGCGCAGGATGTTGGCTGATTCCCAGAGGTGGCTTTCAAGCTGCGTCAGCTTGGTTTGTTGGTCGTTCAAATATCTATCCTTATTCCTCAGCGCCACGATCAATCTCTTGGGCGTTTCTCGTTTCGCTAATCAATCTTCCGGTATTCTGACCGGAGAGGACAGTACATTTACTCATTTTTCGCCTTTTTTTCGATTTCTCGCAATCCTGATTCAGCCAATTCCCAAGGTAAGCGCCGTCCCATGCTCGCATTCGCTGAAATCCACTCAGTTCCACGTGCGTGCTGATTTTTCCAGTCGTTACTAATTCACTGGACAGTGCCCAGTTCTCCCGTAGCAGTTCATGCTGCCATGCGCTCGGTATCAGGTGGCGGGTCATGGCGGCGGTATTTGCGCATGATTTTCGCGAGGTCAGGTGCAAAAGCGGGAACCGAGAAAAATACCGGGAGGGTGGAGCGCAGTGCGTTGGCCACGATCAACTCGGAGGGCGGCATGGCCGGATTCATGGTGCGCAGCCAACTGCGAAAACAGCGCCAAACCTCAGCAGTGTGATTGATGGACAGGTGCTGCAATAGCCCTTGAGCGATGCAGCCGAGTTGGACGTGAACGTGGTAGGCGCGCAGCTTGCGGCGGATGGCTTGACGGTAGGTGTCTGAGGTCATGTGAAGATATTGATCCCCACTGCCGCGTCGCACGGGCTTCATGTCAGTCATCCAGAAGTGATATGCGTACGCGCCGATGACGTGAACGGCTTGGCGAAATCCAAGTTCGATCTTGAACCGGTAGCCGTAGAGCTCAAGCATCTCCAGTGGTTCGAGGGTTGTATCTGTGGATAGCAGGAAGATGGTTCCGCGCCCCGGGTGATGCACGATACAAAAGCGCACGATGCGCCCGACCGGTCGCCACATCAGATCCAGAACACGGTAGCGCACGATGACATCGCGCTCGCCATAGACCGGACTGGG
>Ga0118677_10007984_pt1 | contig 17192 bp, 14 predicted proteins | sample AliMusrvi5mmetaG_FD_86154 | JGI IMG/M metagenome (GOLD analysis project Ga0118677, IMG submission 86154) | reverse complement strand
GGCCGCGCAGGCCTGCCAACAGTTCATGCCCGTTAAGCTGCATGAACCGCAACTGCTTGCCGGTTCCGCCAAGGACGCCGGCTTCACCATGACCACTGCCAACGCGGGCCACATGCTCGGCTCATCCTGCGTGCTTATCGACGCGGTAGAGAAAGGCCAGAAGACGCGGCTGCTTTTTTCCGGCGACGTCGGCCGCAAGAATCTCCCGATCATCCGCGATCCCGATCCCGCGCCCGCCGCCGACTACCTCATCATGGAGAGCACCTACGGCGATCGCCTCCACTCCCCCGTCGGCGATGTGAAGCAGAAGCTCGCCGACATCGTGAAGCGCGTCACCGCGCGCGGCGGACACATCATCGTTCCCGCCTTCGCCGTGGAGCGCACGCAGCAGCTCGTCATGCTGCTGCACGAACTCATCGACGCCAAACAGATCGCCGACCTGCCCATCTTTGTCGATAGCCCACTCGCCACCGCCGTCACCACCGTCTTCCGCAATCACACCGAGGAGTGGGACGAGGGCCCCGCCGCCTTCACCGCCAAGGGTGAGGACCCCTTCGGATGGAAGCGCCTGCGCTACACCCAGACCGTGCAGGAGAGCAAGGCGCTCAACGATCTGCACGTCCCATTTATCGTCATGTCCGCGTCAGGCATGTGCGAGGCCGGCCGTATCCTGCACCACCTCAAGAACGGCATTGAGGACCCGCGCAACCTGATCCTCATCACCGGCTATCAGGCGGAAAACACGCTGGGCCGCAAGCTCCTCGACAAGCTGCCGGAGGTCAACATCCTGGGCGCTCCCTTGCGCGTCCGCGCTGAGGTCGACTCTATCGACTCGCTCAGCGGCCACGCCGATCAGCAGGAGTTGCTGGACTGGATGGCCCCCGTCGCGCCAGGGTTGAAGAAGGTCTTTCTGGTGCATGGCGAGCTGCCGGCAATGACGGTGTTGAAGGGAAAGATCGAAGAACGTTACAAGCTGGAGGTTGTCTGTCCCAAACGCGGCGACCGCTTCGAGGTGGGCTAGCGCGTTTCGCCGAGTACGCTCTTCGCACTAGCAATATCTATGGCAAACTCCGGTTACGCCGGCGCTACAGGAAGGCCCGCGTCCACCAGCCCCGCGCGGACGGCACGCAGGTTGGGGAAGTCCGCCCCATCGTAGAAGCCCAGCATGATGCCGTTCATCTTGGTCTCGACCGCGATCTTCACGCCCTGCCGGATCAACTCCGGCGTCGCGCGCGGGCGCACCGCAACTCCACTGATAAGTTTGAAATCCGGCCCTACGTTTCCCCGCTCCTCGGTCAGCCATGTGCGCTTGCCGCTCATCGCCGTTGCCTGGCCGGTCTGCTCGGAGTAGTCCTGGATGCGCAGCGCATCCAGATGAGGTTTCAGTTGCACAATATCCACGCCGAAGTCGCGAATATTCTTGGCGTGTATGTCATAACGCAGCACCGTGCCGGGCTTCGCCTTGTGTACCGCCGGCTGCAGTACGTTGTAGAACGCGGCTACAGAGGCAAAGCGGAATTGCTGCCATTGGCCGAGCTCCGGCTGCGACGCTGGATCTTTCAACAACGCCGCCTGGATCTTCTCCAGATCGATGCCGAAGCCGGGCGCAGCCTTCTTGCATGCCGCGCAGAAGCATCCGCCGCCGCGCGCGGGGTCGCCGCCGACCGACTCGTCCATTAACACGATCGCCGACTCTATCCAGTCCACCTGGTACTTCTCGATCACCTCGGTGAATGCGTTGACGGCATACTCGCGAACATCCGGCTGGTTGGGGCACACAGGACGAAGCCAATTGCGCACATGGGTAATCTCGCCATGAATGTTGCGATTCGCCAGATCGGCAAATTCGCCCTCCACGCGCTGCTTGTCCACCAGCGAGTGGGAGAACTCGAAGCCCACGCGCAGCCCGCGTTTGCGCGCCGCATCCACGAACAGGCGCGTCCAGTCGGTGTCGGCCAGCCACGCAAAGTCGGACGGCCGCGGCTTGATGCGCCCATAGCGCTTCGGATCAAAATTCCAGTTCGCCCGCGCGTCCTCGGCCATCCAGAAAGGCCGCATAGGATTGTGAGGGTACGTCGTGGAGGTCTCAGGCCTGCGCTCCGGATGCATCTGCCCAATGATGTAGACCGAGTTCACCCCTGCCATCGACTGCACATTGTCCAGTACCTGCTCAACGCCTTCGTCGTGCAGGTCCCATGCATACAAGGCTGCTGTCACCTCAAACTGCCTCCATGGCACCGTAGCCGGAATCGCTGTAGCGCTTGCAATCTTTGCTGCGCTCGCGGGGGCACTCTGCGCGCGTAACCACATGCCACTACCCATTGCAGCGGCTCCAGCCGCCTGTACAAATTTGCGTCGATTCACACCACACTCCTTATCCGAAATCAATACGCGAACCCGCCGGGATCGTTGCCGTCTGCGCGACCGCCTAAAAGCTGCTCCAGCATACACCTCAGCTCTTGTAATGTCGCATTTGCGGTAAAGTGCCCGGTTGAGTCCGTCGCCGAGCGGCTTTACTCAAACTCCGTAATGCGGGAACTACACCACACCTGGATCCGAAGTACCGACTGTTCGAGGCCAACATACATGGGTTATTCAATGTCTAGGTCTGTTCGCGTATGGAAATTTATGAGGGAGTGCATTGGCGTTAGAAAGGAAGTGCCATGATCCTGGAGGCGCACACTCCATTTTTCAACTGGAGTCGGTCTCTCTCCGGCATGCGCTGTGCTGATGAAGGATTCGGGAGTGGGCTGGCGGTCGATTGGCTACGACATCGAGTTGAAGCGGAGGGATCAAGTGCTGTGGAGGACTCTGAGGAGAGAGAGCATCCTAGTGAAGTCGAGCCGCCGCTGCCCGCTTCTTCCTTTTTTCAGGAGTAGATTCATGATCAAGGACGACCGGCCTATTCGCTATCTGCTCCGGCAACCGATCATGCAGCACTACGTTGAGCAGCGATTTGTGTACTTTGATGTGGCCGTTGTAGGCGATGTAGCCCAGTTTCCGAAACCGGTTCATGAAGTAGCTGACGCGAGATCGTGTGGTTCCAATCATGTGGGCGAGGACTTCCTGAGTGATGGGTGGGATAGTGGTCGCCGGCTCCCCTGGCCTACCAAATTTAGCCATGAGGAGCAACGTCCGCGCCAGACGCTTCTCACTGTTGTTGAAGAGTTGATCGATAAGATCTTCCTGGGTTCGAACTCCTCGAAGGAGCACAAACTTCAAGAAGAGATCGGAGAACTCATGCTTCTGATGCAGCAACTGCACCATCTCCTCACGATCCAACTTGAGGGCTGTGCCTGCGGTGGTTGCAGCGGCGGTCGCGATGCGAAGCCCCGATACTCCAGCGAGCGACTCCTCGCCGAAAAAATCACCGGCGGCAAGAAGCGTGACCGTGGCCTCTTTCCCCCTCTCGGAGACTACGGTGAGCTTTGCCCTACCGACCTCGAGAAAGAAGATCGAATTCGCGGGGCCGCCTTGAGAAAAGAAGACATGGTTCGCTTTCACATGAATTGCCTTACGCGTTACTCCCGCGGCAGCCAGGTAACTTGCAGGATCGAATTTGGTTTTCTTTGTCCCTGAGATATCGAAACCTCGACTGTGTTCGCCCGCGAAGATGCTGTAGCAGCCGTGTGGATTAAAAACAGAACACTATACCAATCATCGCAATCCGAATACACGCTAGTCTGTGCAATTCGGCTCGGTATTCATGAATTGAGAGGGCTGGTCAATATGACTCACCCTTGACTTCAGGAGGTGAATGCTCGATGCACCCGACTAAGCGTCCTGCCCCCAAACCCCACATGGTTAGACATTGGTTCGCGCCCTTCCTATAATCGCAGATAGAGTGATGAGCTATCCCAATCAGTACCGTATCGAACGTCCACGCGGGCCAGCCACGGTCAAGCTCTATGGGATGCAGGTCGGCGGAAGCCTCCACGGCCGTATCGCAGCATCTCCCCGCGCATTCTTCTGTTGACCCCACCTCGTTCTGCCACCGCATTGGACGCTGCTTCTACAGCGGCAGCGCACACTCAGCAGCGCAACACCGGCCTCTCGCCGGGTTATGAGTCAAAGGGGACCCCATGAACATCGCAGCGAAGATCACAGACCTCATCGGCAGCACACCGCTGGTGCAACTCAACCGCGTCACCCAGGGAGCCACCGCCACCGTCGTGGCCAAGCTGGAGAGCCGCAATCCGGCCAGCAGCGTGAAGGACCGCATCGGCTTTGCCATGATCGAAGCTGCCGAACGCGATGGCAAGATCACACCCGGTGTCACCGTGCTGATTGAGCCCACCAGCGGCAACACTGGCATTGGGCTGGCCTTTGTCGCCGCGGTCAAGGGCTACAGCATCATCCTCACTATGCCGGAGACCATGAGCGTGGAGCGGCGCATCCTGCTGCTTGCCTACGGAGCAAAGATTGTGCTCACTCCTGGCCCGAATGGCATGAAGGGCGCCATCGCCAAGGCTGAGGAGTTGCAGCGCCAGACGCCGAATAGCTTTATCCTGCAGCAGTTCAACAATCCCGCAAATCCGAAGATTCACTTCGAAACCACCGGGCCGGAGATATGGAACGACACCAATGGCGCGGCGGACATTCTGGTCTCCGGCGTCGGCACGGGTGGCACGCTCACCGGAGTCAGCGAATTCATCAAGCCGCGCAAGCCCGGCTTCTGGACCGTGGCCGTCGAGCCCACGGACAGCCATGTGCTCTCCGGCGGCGCTCCCGGCCCGCACAAGATTCAGGGCATCGGCGCGGGTTTTGTGCCCACGGTACTGAAGACGGAGCTGATCGACGAGGTCATCCAGGTGACCAACGACCAGGCCTTCGCCATGGCCCGCCGCCTCCCCAAAGAGGAGGGCCTCCTCGTCGGCATCTCCTCCGGCGCTGCCGTCCATGCCGCTGTGCAGCTTGCCCACGACCCGAAGCATGCCGGCAAGTTGATCGTTGTCGTCCTGCCAGACTTCGGTGAGCGCTATCTCTCCACCGGCCTCTTCGACGAGCTGCGCCAGCAGGCCCTTGCCACGCCAACCGCCGCTATCGCGCCATGAACCTCTTTGCCTCCATTCGCGAAGATATCCGCTGCGTCTTCGAGCGCGACCCGGCCGCCACTTCGCGGGCCATGGTTCTGCTCTGCTACCCAGGGCTGCATGCTGTCTGGGCGCATCGCATCAATCACTGGCTCTGGCGTAGACATCTGCATCTGCCCGCGCGCTTCCTCTCGCAGATCACGCGCTTCTGGACCGGCGTGGAGATTCATCCTGGCGCGCGCATTGGCCGTCGCGTCTTCATCGACCACGGAATGGGTGTCGTCATCGGCGAAACTGCCATCGTCGGCGACGACGTCACCCTCTATCAGGGAGTCACCCTCGGCGGTACCGGAAAGGGTGAGGGGAAACGTCATCCCACACTGCTCAAGGGCGTCTTTGTCGGCAACACAGCCAATATCCTTGGCAACATCACTATCGGCGAAAACTCGCGCGTCGGCGCAGGCTCGGTCGTCGTCCGCGACGTACCCCCCGACTCCACCGTCGTCGGTGTTCCCGCCCACATCGTCTACCAGAACGGCAAGCGCGTCCTCATCACCGATCCTCACGATGTCAACGACCCGCTCTCCGATGTCATCATCGCCCTGGCCGATGAGGTCAAGCGCCTTACCACCCGCGTCGAGCGGCTCGATGGCGAGCTGCAATCCGCACGCCAGGAGCCTGCCAGCACCTTCACCGTAGAGGAGGAAGAGCGCGCCCAGTATCGCACCGAGCAGGCCTCCCGATGGGACCACGTCAGCATGGGCGAGGGCATCTGACCATCGCGCCTTTGTGTAAGGGTGGGATAGCGCGCCCTTTGGCCTGCGGCTCCTGCATTCTTGTATAGTGGGTAGGACATCTTTTCCGCTCTTCGGAGCGTCTGAATGTGGTTGTCTGCCATGAACCATAAGGCTATAGGAGAGTCTGCCATGAACCCGCAATTCACCAATCCCTTACCCACCCGCATCACGTCCCGTCGCCTCAGTCCCGTCCGCATCCTGACTGCCGCGGCCGGTGCCCTGCTCGTCATCTTCGCTCTCGCTCCCGATGCCCTTGCGCAGACCACCCCCACCCTGATCGTGGTCCGTGGCATGCCCATGCGCACCAAACTTGACGAGAGCTTTCTGCCCCAGCCACCGCTTACCAAGGCCGATATCGGCCAGATCAAGATCGGCGGAAAGGTCGTCCCCGTCACCGGCTTCGACCAGCTTCTGGGTGGGCCCCATGTGCTTCAGTTGATGGTGCTTCTGGACTCCGAGCAGATGCTCGGCGCTGGCGGTCAGTTCGAGGCTCTTAAAAAGTTCTTCCACGATATGCCGCCCAACGTCGAGATCGGCGTTGGCTGGCTGCTGCAGAGTAAAGTGGTTGTGGCCCAGCCCTTCACCACGGACCGAGACCTCGCCGGCAAGGCGCTTATCGCCAAGACCAGGCAAGAAGCAGCCAACCCCAAGAACGACAATGGAAATCCCTTCTCCTGCATTGGTTATCTCGCAGCCCACTGGCCCACGCCAGACCCCGCTAAGCTGCGCGCCATCCTCATCTTCACCGATGGCGCCATTCGCAGTAATGGCCAGGGTCAGGCCGGAGATTCGGTCAACCCAGATGTCTTAAGCGCTGCGGCCAAGATGGAGATTGCCAGCATTACCCCCTACCCCTTCTTCTGGCAGGATCCCATCGTCGCCGATCCAAACCGCAGCGGTGGAACTGCCGTGGAAGCCGCAGACAACTTCGGCCAGATGGATGCCCGCGCGGGTGGTGCATACCTCATTGAGGGCATGTTCGCTCCAGGCACACTTGAACCCTTGCTCAATAGACTCTATTCAACCCTTAAGTCCGAAGCCGTCCTCACCGTGGACGATCCGGATAAGCCAGGCAAAATCAACCGCCTCGATCTCAAATCCACCCGCGACGATATCAAATTGTTTGGTGCGGATCAGGTAGTCTCCGGTAACGTGCTGAAATAATTCCCCGCAACGGCTGCACTGCTTTTCAACCGCAATAGACCCTGAGGGCGTGTCTGGTTTCCTGGCGCGCCCTCAGCCGTCTACCTCCATCCTTTCCACGCGCCGCTCTCCCAACCCCGTGCGATACTTAGGCCTGACATGTACAAAAGAGTCCTCCTCAAGCTCTCCGGAGAAGCCCTCGCAGCTGGCTCTGGCTTCGGTATCGACGCAGTCTTCATCCATCAGGTAGCCACCGAGATCGCAGCCATTCACGCTCTCGGTTGCGAAATCGGCATCGTTGTTGGCGGAGGGAACTTCTTCCGCGGCGTGGCCCAGCAGGCCATCGACATGGACCGCGTCGCCGCAGACCATATGGGCATGCTCTCCACCGTCATCAACGCCATCGCCCTGCAGGATTCCCTTGAGAAGCACGACGTTCAGTGCCGCGTCATGAGTGCCGTGTTCATGAATCAGCTTGCCGAGCCCTACATCCGCCGCCGCGCCGTTCGCCACCTGGAAAAAGGCCGCGTCGTCATCTTCGCCGCCGGCACAGGCAATCCCTTCTTCTCCACCGATACCGCAGCCAGCCTGCGCGCCATGGAGATCAAGGCAGACATCCTGCTCAAAGCCACGTCGGTCGACGGCATCTATACCGCCGACCCCAAAACCAACCCCGAAGCAACCAAGTTCCCCCAGATCACCTACTCCGACATCCTCCGCCTCAATCTCAGGGTCATGGACGCCGCCGCGGTCTCGCTCTGCCGCGACAACAACATGCCCATGATGGTCTTCAGCATGAAGGAGCCGGGTAACATCGCGCGCGTCATCCAGGGAGAAACCCTCGGCTCCCTCGTCACGCCCTAGCGGCCGCCAACGCTGCTTCCATCTACACTTGAAATAAGTGAATACCATCCTGCATCCCAACCCCGCCTCCGCGCGCAGGCCCAACCTGCCCGCACTTACAGGCCTACGCGCCCTGCTTGCCCTCGGCATCCTCTTCTTCCACTTCACCCCGCCCCACATGCAACTCCTAGATCCCGTCATCGGCAGCGCATACACCTTCGTCGGCTTCTTCTTTCTGCTCTCCGGATACGTTCTCGCCTATAACTACGCCGGCCGGTCCACGCCCCTCATCAAGCGCGTGTTCTGGCGCGCCCGCTTCGCCCGCCTCTATCCCGTCTTCCTGCTCTCCCTGGTCATCTCCGTCACCATGCTCCAGGCAGAGTGGCACGCTCGCTCGCTCCACGACTTCTTCACCGGACTCCTTCTTACGCCACTGCTGCTCCAGGGTTGGAGCCCAGTGCTCGCCACCTTCTGGAATACCGTCGCCTGGGCGCTCTCCGCCGAAGCGCTCCTCTACGCCGCCTTCCCCTGGCTCATCCGCCTGCAGTGGCCAAAGTCCCCCGCACGTCTCATCGTCCTTCTACTTCTCATCTGGGCGCTCGGGCTCGTCCCCCATTCTCTCTACATCCTGCTCAACCCGGACCACCTCACCGCGCCAGCCAACCGATATAGCTCCGGCTACTGGATTCGCGCGCTCAAGTACACACCCATGGTCTATGCCACCACGTTTCTGATTGGCATTGCGCTCGGCAGGCTCCAGACATATCTCTCGCTATCCACCCTGCAACGCACCCTCATCGCCGCCGCCAGCCTCGTCGCTCTCACGGCGTTCTATGCCACCGCCATCTCCCGCGCGCCCTTCATCCTCATGCATGGCGGTCTGCTGATGCCCCTCTTTGCCGCGCTCATGATCGGCCTCAGCGGGCCCAACCCCATCGCCCGCATCTTCAGCTGGCGGCCGCTGGTTTTGCTCGGCGAAGCCAGCTACTGCCTCTACCTGCTCCACTTCAACTTCATCAACTTGCTCCGCACGTACCATGTCACCGATCGCTTGCACCTCGCCGCGTTCGATCCCTGGATCACATACGCCGCCACCATCCTGCTCGCCATCGCCGCCCTCTATCTGGTCGAAGTTCCCGCGCGCAATGTCATCCTGCGCCGCCGAACGCCACGCTCAGCCTAGAGCACGGTGGTATGTTAAATTGAAAACCGGCAGCCTCTGCGGGCCACCGGTTCTCTGCATCTCGTACCTAGCACCTGGTATCTGGCAACTCGTACCTGTTTACGGAATAATCGCCTGCGAAGCGTGCGCACCCGTTGGCACAACGGCCAGGCAGGACGGCTGCAGCGAGGTGTTGAACGGCGAGTTCTGCACCGGCTGCAATCCGCCCGTGTTCGGACTCAATCTCATTCCCGTCAGAGTATTGTCCAGGCTGTTTGAGGTGTACAGAAATACCCCCATCGCAGGATCGATCGCTATGCAAGACGGGCCAGTCCCGGTCCCCGTCGCAAACGAGCCCACCGCACCCGATGGTGTTCCCGTTGCCCCATCGATCATGTACCCCTGGATCGTGCTCCCGTTATAGTTCGCAACATAGATCAGCTTGCCGGTTGGATCGATCGTCAGGTTCACCGGAAACAGCCCGGTTTGGAATGGTCCATTCACCATCGCTTGCAAGGCGCCATTCGGCAGCACAATATACCCAATCAGTTGGTTGGCCACCTGGTCCGTCACATACACATAGCGCGAGCTTGGCTCCTCCACGATTGCGCTGGGCACAATGCCCGCAGCATAGCCGGTCGTGGAGGTCGCGGTGATCGTCGTTCCGGGTAGCGCAGTCAGCGCCCCGCTCGTCGTGTTCTGCGAGAAGCCCAGTATCCTCGCATTGGACACCGTCTCCTGGTCCAGCACATACACATAGTGGTTGAAGTAGCTCGCCGTTACACCCACAGGGTTGTTGCCCACATTCTGCGTCGTAGGAGTGCCCAGCGAGTTGTCCGCATTCACCGGGAAGATCGACACGCCACCGGGCCCAGGCTTCGCAGCCGAGAAGCCCGCCTGGTAGGTGAACGTCACATACAGAAAAGCTCCCCGCGGGTCGATCGCCAAAGCCGTCGGACGCGTCCCCGTCACCGGGTAAATGTTCTTCGAGGCCAGTGTCCCATCACCCTGTACCGCGAACTCCTGCACCGTCGAATCCCCCTGATTGACCACATACACGAACTTGCCATTGGGCGCAGCCAGTAGCGTAATCGGATTGTTGCCCGCCGCTATCGCCGTACCAATCTGGCTGACCGCACCCGATTCGAAGTCGATCGCATACTGATCGATCAAGCCAGGATTGCTCTTGTTCGTCGTCACATACACATACCCCACCGTGTAGTCCAGGCTGCAGGACGCCAAGCCCAGTACCATCGCCACAGAGACTAACGAAACCTTCGCCGTTCGCTTGATGTTATGCAAATTCATCTGCTTCCTTCATCCCGGCAACTTCCGCCGCATCCTAATTATCTCGTACCGCTCCATCCTGCTCCGGCCGCATCCCAATCCTGCCCTCGGACCCCTAGTAATTCCTCAGCGGAAAGGCCGGCGCTGACACCACGCAGGCGGGCAGTGCGCTGCCCCCATACGGCTCTCCGACTACCTGGTCCAGGCTGCCGTCCTTCGGATTCAACTGCTCCGCCGTGATGTTGTTGTTCAACGCATTCGATGTGTACAGATATACCCCATGTATTGGGTTAGCATTGCTTGGTGAGCCGCTGATCGTTACGCAGGTCGGTCCAGTCCCCGTCTGTACGCTCGCTGCCACGGTCGATCGCGTCGCCAGCCCGCCCGTGCCGATGGTATAGCCGTCCAGCGCATTCGCCGTGTACGCCGTTACATAAAGATACTTGCCGGTCAGATCGAATGCCATCCCCTTCGGCCCTGCATCCGTAGGCACCGTGCCCGCCAGGCTTGGAATTCCGTTGGAAATACTGTAGGTAGCCAGTTGCCCCAGCGTCTGGTCGGTCACATATAGATGCGTCCCCGAAGAATCTTCCAGTATGCCCGACGGGTTTGGCCCTGATGGGAAGCCGGTCGATACCACATTGCCCGCATTGATCGTCACGCCCGCCAGAGGAGTCAGTGCGCCGGTCGATGTATTCTCCGCAAAGCCCAGCAGGTTGCTGCTTGTCGCGGAGTCCTCATCGATCACATACACATAGCTGCCCACGGTGCTGGTCGCAATACCCATCGGATTTCTTCCCACATTCACCGTAGTAGGTGCGCCCAGAGTATTGTCCGCGTTGATCGGGAAGATGCTGATTCCGCCAGGCCCGGGGTTCGCAGGTGAATACAGTTGCCCGCCGCCCGGTGTGTTCTGGTATGTAAACGTGACATATAAAAATTTGCCCGCTGCATCGATCGCAGCTGCCGTGGGGAAACTTCCCGAAATCGTATACGTGTGCTGCGGATACAGCTTTCCGTCCGTCCCAATCGCAAACTCCACCACACTGGCATCGAAGTTGTTCACCGTATAAAGAAACAGGTTATTCGGCGCAACCACCAGTCCGACTGTATTGCGCCCCCCCGCGTCGATCGGTGAGTCCGCCATCGGCAGCAGTGTGCCCGACTGGTAGTCCACTTGATAGGCATTAATCAGTCCATGGGGTAGCGTCGCCGAGGTCGCCATGTATAGATACGACACCGTGTAGTCTTTGCTGCACGCTGCAATGCCCAGCGCTATCGCCAGCGACAAGATCGTTGCCGTTACCACGCGGCCCTTCGATTTCAACCTCAACCTCATGCGTTTCCACAACTCCGGGGCATATCGTTTCCGCCCTCATCCCATCCGGAAAGAGCCAGATTCGCCTTCCTCCCGCACAACTGCATCCTGACGTTTCCGTTGCGCGCGCCTACGCAACCCATCCTGTCTGCTCATCGCTCGTTGCTGGCGCTAATCGACGTTTCCACTTACCGCTAAACACGTCGCCTGGGCCGCAAACGCTGTGAACGACGATCCGCGCGTCAGGTCGGAGAGTTGGCCCGTGTTCTGATTGAGAAACTTTCCAGTCAACGTTCCATCATTGCTGTTCGACGTATACAGATACTGATTCGATGGGTCTTCCACCATGCACGTCGGCCCATTGCCCACAGGATATGGATTGTTCGGGTCCGAAACAGGCTGTAACTGCCCCGTCGTCTCAATCACATACGCAGATATCGAACTGTTCGGGTTGTTCGAGTTCGTACCGCCGTGGTTCAGCACATACAGATACCGGTTCTTCTGGTCGACCATGCTGTACACCGGATTCGACGTAAGCGGCAAATTCGCCACCGCGCCATCCGCCTGTACGCTCAACGAACAGCTCGCCCCTGTCGTAAATGGAATAATCGAGCCGCCAGCCGATAACTTCGATCCTGCATCCGTCACATATACGTTGCTTCCGTATATATTCAGCGAGGTCGCATTCACCGTACCCAGCGGAATCGTCGAGTTCACTTCGATCGTCAACTGGCCATTGGCCCCAAGCCCATACGGATAGATCGTCTGGTCCCCAGCATCCAGCGTGTACAGGCATGTACCGCCCATGCGGAACGTCGACGGAGCCTTGCCCACCTCAAAGTAATTCAACTGCTGGCCCTGGGCATTCTTGATCAACTGATTCGGCACCAGTTGCAGCCGTCCCGTGCTCCCGTCGATGCCAAACACTGTGATGTCCCCATTGCCCGTCGTCGCATAATCCGGCGCCTGTGAGTCCAGTACATATAGAAACGTCCCTGTCCCGTCCGTCGTCGCCCATAGCGGCGCGTTGCCAGCCGTCTGGTAGGTGTTCTGAAAGGTCAGAATACCGTCCTCACCGACCGCAAACACGGCTATATTGCCGTCGCCGTTGCTGATGCCCTTCGAGTTCAACGTGCCCTTGTTCACCACAAAGACGTAGTTGCCCCCGATCCGCACCACAACAGACACAGGATTCGTGCCCGCGGACGGGTATGGTGAATTCACCATCCTGGTCAGGTTCCCCGTGTAGTCGTCGATCTTGAAGCCGGCAATCTGGTTGTATTGCGTGCCCAGAACCCACATGAACCCGACCGTGTAGCCGCCGCACGCCGACATGCCCAGCACTACCGCCATGGATACTACCAAGGCCCGTGTAATCCGGCCAATCTTACTCAACGTCATGCGCTTCCTTAATCCTCGCCGGCTGCCTGACTGAGACATGCCTTAGCTGCGAGCAATTCTGTGGAGATACAAATCCTGTTCTTATTGTAGAAGCTGCCGCGACTTTGCGCCACTTCCCCCGGTAAACAGTTCTTGAAGTGCAAGGTTCTAGGCGCTAGCTACTAGGTGCTAGGGCAGACACCGGTAACTCTGTGCCTCGAACCTAGAACCTAGTACCTAGTACCTGGCGCCTGCCCCTAAAATATCTTCATCTGGATCGTCAGATACTTCTTCGGATTCTGACGGATCGTAGTCACCAGCGTCGTACTCTCGGTCAGCAGCTTGTTCAGGTTGGTATACGCCGCGTCGTCGGTCGCCAGTTTGCCCAGCGTCCCCTTGCCCTGGTTGATCGCCGTCACAAGATCGTCCGTCTGCGTAATCGCATCGTTCAGCTTCTTCGCGAACGTCGGGTCCTTCAGCAACATTCCAGCACTCCCCTTGCCCGCCTCCGCGTCCGCCAGAATCGAGTTCAGGTTCGCAAGCGATTGGTTCAGATTGTTGTACATCGTATCGTCCTTCAGCGCCTTGCCCAACGTGCCCTTCCCGCCCTGCAGGTCTTGCGTGATCTGGTCGGCCTTCGCCACCAGGTCGTTTGCCTTGTCGTACATCTGCCCGTTGTCATTCAACAACTTCCCAACCGAGTTGTCGCTGCTGTCCAGCTTCGCGGTCACTTTCTGGAAGTCGTCCGAGGCCGCAACAAACTTGTTGTACAGCTCCGGGTTGGTCAGCAACTGGCCAAACGATCCCTTGCCCGACTCCATGTTGTCCACCACCGTGTTCAACTTCGCCAGAATCACATTCAGGCTCTCGATCGTTCCCTGGCTCGCCTTCACCACGTCCTGAATGCTCGGCGTCTCCAGCGTCTTCACCTCGTCGCCATCGCGCAGCTCAGGGCCGGTTGCGGTCTGGCTGTTGATGTCCACCACCGTATCGCCCAGTACCCCCACCGTCGTCAGCGCAGCAGTCGAGTCGCTGTGCAAGCTGGTCTGGTACTTGCTATCCAGCTTCATCACAACCTGTACCGGAGTCAGCTTCCGCTCCGGAGACGTGGTCACGAGGATGCTCTTCACTGTCCCGATCGTCACACCCTCCAGATTCACCACCGCGCCAACCTTCAGCCCCGCTGAGTTTTCAAAATAGGTCGTCACCGTCAGCTTGCGTGAGAAGAATCCCAAACCCGATGAGCTGGTCATCAGAAACAACAGCGTCGTCAGAATCACCACCGACACCAGCACAATCACCCCGATCTTCAATTGCGACCATCGGACCTCTTGCTGGCTGGGCATAACCCTCCTCGTTCCTCGCGACGTACCACGCTCATACCACACACTTCAGGTGCCTTCAGAGCTTGATGTGAGGGTACCACCCTAGCCCCCGCTTCGCACCTCCTGAGCAAGGCTTTTTCAAGCCGTATTAAGATGGATGCCAAATTCCGGACCCGCGTTCCCGGAATGCAGACTGGGTACAGTCTCCTAAATACCAATCTACTGAGTGCGATGGCTTCCTACTTGTCGAAAAAGTCCTTCAGAAACTTGTAAACGAGCTTCTTATCTGCCAGTGAAGCGGCCTGCATGATTGCGTAGACATTCAGTTTTCCAGTGGAACTGTCCCAGAAGTTCTTTTTGACTACCTGGTGCCGGCCACAAAGGGCTTGCCATTGTTTGGGATCATCGGGGTTTACTGCTGCTTTCACGGAATGTGGTGTCTTGTGGTCAGCAGTAAGTTTGACAGTTCCACCACCGACAGGGTCAATCGCCCCCTGTTCAAGATGGCAGAACACTCCAGCTTCGTTCCATTCACATGCATTCTTCGCACGCTCCAACACGAGTTTCCATGTCGACTTTGAACATGTGACACGCTTGCCAGCTCCGGCGCGCTTCTTAGCCGAAACCAGCAAATACTCACCAACCTTCAATTGCCGGTCGTCCCGATTGCTCAATATGGTGTAACCGGAATCCGTTCGAAGTTCAGAGAGCCTCTGGTGCCAGTTTTCTGGCTCTTCGCGCGTCTTGGGGTCTCTCGCAACTTCCTGTATCTGTGCTCTGCTCGCGATCTTGCCCACATTGTCGAGGAAGAACGCCTCGATCCGCTTGCTAATACTGCCTTGATCGTACTTGCCGACTTTCGCTCTCTCCCTTACTGTTGTCATATTGTTCCCGACGCGTCGATTGATTTTTCCATGTCGCGGATGATTGAACTGAGAGGAACTCCTAAAGCAGCAGAGATGCGATACATATTGACCAAAGCAATGTTGCGAAGGCCCCGCTCTACGTCGCCGATGTAGGTACGATGGATGTCTGCGAGTTCAGCAAGCTTTTCCTGCGACAATCCCGCGGACAGACGGGATTTGCGGACTGCGTCGCCAAAGGCCTCTTTAAGTGAGTCATCAATTAGTGGAGTCACGGCTAGAGATTAGGACTATGACGACTATGGGTCTACATGCTATAAGTGGCATAGGTAAATGAGCGAGGGGACAAGAATCAATGAAGAATACAGCAACCCGACAACTGTTTCCATACGAGGCGGACGACTCCCATCGCAAGCCGTTGAGCAGGTCGGGCAATCGACTACATGGGATCATTGCAGAAGCCTTAGATCGAGACGGGGTAGTAATTCTGCCGCCATCGAGCGTCGAAGAAACACTTGGAATAGCCACGGCGATTGGCATGTTCTTCGATACGATCATGCTCGACCCCTGGTACAACAAGGGCTTCGGAGGTGTTCAGCCTGATTACATGGCGTATTTCCTGAACGTCATCCGGCAGTCCGGAAAGCTTGCCGATCATGTCTATTATTGGGGTTTCCCTGAAATCGTCGCGCCATTCGTCGAACGAATCCCTGAGCCGCTGAAACTGACCTGCTGGCTGACGTGGTACTACAAGAACAATCCCTCGGTCATACGGGGCTGGCGATCGAGCCAAAATGCTTGCCTGCATCTGTCTCGGCCAGGTGCAACCCTTCATCCTGAGCGGTTCTTGAACGAGAAACAACTGGCTCTCAAAGAACAGGGTAAACTGCGCTACATGCCAGGTCCCACAAGCGTTCTTGAAGACAAATCATGGGACGTTGTAGAGGAACCACTTCTGGTGGGCTTCGTCGGTCGCAAGGAACAAACAGGACATCCATCGCAAAAACCACAAAAGGTATATGACCATCTCCTCCAGATGACGATGTCTGAGAAAGGCGTCCTTTTGGATCCGATGGCTGGTTCTGGAACAGCAGGAGCCGTCGCACGACACAGAGGATTTCGGGCTATTCTCTGCGATAGGTCTGAAGAATACACACAGCTTATGGAAAAGCGCCTTGGCATTGGTAGATTATCGATAGCCCGTGAGGTTGCCGCGCTCCTAGAGCTTTAGCCGCCAGTCCTCGAGTAGAGAGGTGCAATGGTCATCGGCGTGGGTACCGACCTGATCGAGATCGCGCGTATCCGTCACAGCATTACCCGCTTCGGCGACCGCTTTCTCCACCGCGTCTTCACCCCCGGCGAGATCGCATACTGCCGCAGCAAAAAGAACGCCGCCGAGAGCTTTGCCGCCCGCTTCGCCGCCAAGGAGGCCGGTGCCAAGGCGCTCGGTACGGGCATCAGCCACGGCATCAGCTGGCTCGAACTCGAAGTCGCCCGAGAACCCAGCGGCAAACCCTCCCTCCATCTCTCCGGACGCGCCGCCCTTAGAGTTCGCTCCCTCGGCGTCGCAACCATCTCGCTCAGCCTTACCCATAGCAAAGACTTCGCCCTCGCCGTCGTCGTCATGGAAGATTAGATGCCAGCACCTAGTACCTCGTCCCTTGCCCTTCTGGTCACATGACCCCTGGGCACGCAGACCATCACGCACCGCCGCACTGGCTCCGATGAACACACCAGCGGCAACTTCCTTCTCACCGCGACAGTTCATCGAAACTATGCACTCGCTCAACATCCAGAGCTTCTCCTATGAACAGCGCCACAGTCTGCTGGCCGATCTCACTCTGGCCTTCAGCAACTGCGGCGGCTGGGTCGTCGAACGCAAAACCCTCTCTCCCACTGATATGGCGTTCCAAGTCGAAATCCAACTCTCCTCCATCCTCGACCTATACGTCGCCATCGTTGCCACCGGAGTCGAACTCACCCGCGAAGGTCACCAGGCCCTCACCGAGCTCTGCACCCGGCGCAAACATATGCGCATCGC
>Ga0118677_10007983_pt1 | contig 17193 bp, 10 predicted proteins | sample AliMusrvi5mmetaG_FD_86154 | JGI IMG/M metagenome (GOLD analysis project Ga0118677, IMG submission 86154) | reverse complement strand
AACATGAGATTCCGAAGTTTGACACCAAAAGCGAATGGGTAATATCAGCTTTTGCCGGAATAAAAAATGTAATTTACGATTCATTGGATGTTGCCATTTCAGAAAAATATGAAGGTATGTTTTTCCCTGTTTACGGTTTTTCTGCCTTATTTAACCGGCAAATAAGTTATTATTCAAAAATTGGTATCGGCATGACTATCAATTATAATGAATCGATTAATACACAAGTAGCTGTTGATAATAATGAAGTTGTTGATATTGATGGACGGTTGCTTGATGGATTTCAGGTAAGCATTTATCCATCGTATGAATTGTGTGTTGATAAAATTTCGATTGTACTGCAGCCGGCATTTTATATACTTCGGAAAAATACGAAGAACCAATCACCTGTATTTCACCAACGTATTATGCTTAAATATCACATAACCGACCAGATATTTGGAGGAATTACGCTACGCGATTATTCAATACATGCCGATTTTGTAGAATGGACATTAGGTTACAGATTCAGTAAATAACCTTCGTTTTATCTTTCTATTTGAAAACCCATTCGGTTCTAAAAGTAAGACTTACCGATAAATCAGCATGTACCACAAGCCTTAAATATTCAGAAACAGAAAGACGCAAGCAGTGTGTCATTCTGTTATTAATGCGAATTAAATTTGCTAATAAAATATACTGAACTTTCGCAAGCTTTTCTAGCCCGTTTGCGATAAAATTTTGAAATTTAAGTGTTTTTCTAAGTTGTTCGTTTTCAGAAAATAAATTTTCCATTAACGTTTTATTATCTAAGTTGATAATTTCCGACAAATGGGATGCTATTTCAATGATAATTATCCATATTTTTTCAAATATGCTGAGTTACATGGCATCTTTTTGTGTGACACAAAAAGGTGTTGCAGCTATTTGAGCATCATAATCTTGTGATTGACATTTACCTAAACCTAAGTTTTGTTTGCTTTCTTTGAAAAACACTACTATGGACCGGAGTTGAATTGTTTTTATATGCTTGTTTAAAACTAAGTTCTATTTTGGTTGTCATTAATGCTTATTAACTACCTTTTAGATGTTTTACAAAAAATTATTTTTACTTCTATACCTTTAAATCGGCAAGGATTTTACCTTAATAATAACCTAACAGCTTTGAATGTTTTGTTTTTTTTCGTCTTAGGCATTAGCATTTTGTATGTTAATATTAGGAAATAGCATAAGCAAAACAAAATTGCTGTTTGTATATTAACGCAAATTTACTGCTTGATGAAAACCAACTTTTTTGTCCGAAAACGTCAAATAGCTCTTAAAACTTAAAATTGTCTCAATTGCTTTTTCACTTGTAGTAAAAAAAGTCTTTTATCTCTGATAGTAATATTGTATCTTTGTGTCGCAGCATATTTTTTTGGTTTTGTTTAGCGACACAAAGCTACTGATTATCAGTTACTTTACCAAATATATATGCTGTTTTTTTATTGTATATCAATCAATTAAATTACTTGCGAAAGCTCAGTGTATTATACAAAAGGACAATATATGAAAAAAACAACAAGTTTATTCTTTATGATAACTATTATAGTAGCTTGGAGAAAATTGTTTAAACCAATAGCCCTTGTTGGCATAAGTATTATTACTTTAAGTTCTACATTGTCCGCAACTCAGTATTGTCAACAATCACTACCCGGAACCGGACCTCAAACGGTATTAGCAAGTCTGACCAGACCTGCAATGAATACGTATGTGATAAAGATCAAAACCAGTGATGCCATAGCTTCATTACATGCTAATAATGTAGTCAAAATAAATGGCATAAATACTCCCTTTAATACTTCTTCTACGAATTGTTCGGTAGTTTTTAGCGATAGCATGAAAACCTGTACAGTCACATTGACTTCTAACACGGTACCACATATTTATAATCCGTTGATGATTACTTTTGAAGCAGATCCAAGCATTAGATACAAAACATGGGATGATGTTATCAAAAATGACTATTCATTTAACTCCTGGGGGACTTGTCCCCCGACCCTTGCAAACACCACGGCAGCAAGTGCAATTACCACAACTACCGCTATCTGCGCAGGCAATGTTACAGACATAGGCACAAGTGATGTTACTGCCCGCGGCATTTGCTGGAGTACCGCAAGCGGACCGACAGTGGCGTTGTCAACAAAAACTACAGACGCTATCGGTTCCGGCGCCGGTTCCGGCTCTTTTTCCGGTAACCTGACCGGTCTTACGGCTGACACTAAATATTATGTACGGTCATACGCAACAAATAGTACTGAAACAGCCTATGGTGCCGAGGTCAGTTTTACCACCGCCACAGGATTACCAACCCTTGCAGCCACCGCGGCAGCAAGTGCAATTACCACAACTACCGCTACCTGCGCAGGCAATGTTACAGACATAGGCGCAAGTAATGTTACTGTCCGCGGCATTTGCTGGAGTACCGCAAGCGGACCGACAGTGGCGTTGTCAACAAAAACTACAGACGCTATCGGTTCCGGCTCCGGCTCTTTTTCCGGTAACCTAACCGGTCTTACGCCATGCACCACATATTATGTTAGAGCTTACGCAACAAATTCCGCCGGAACAAGTTATGGTACCGAAGCCTGTTTTACCACATTGTCCGCAACTCAGTATTGTCAACAATCACTACCCGGAACCGGACCTCAAACGGTATTAGCAAGTCTGACCAGACCTGCAATGAATACGTATGTGATAAAGATCAAAACCAGTGATGCCATAGCTTCATTACATGCTAATAATGTAGTCAAAATAAATGGCATAAATACTCCCTTTAATACTTCTTCTACGAATTGTTCGGTAGTTTTTAGCGATAGCATGAAAACCTGTACAGTCACATTGACTTCTAACACGGTACCACATATTTATAATCCGTTGATGATTACTTTTGAAGCAGATCCAAGCATTAGATACAAAACATGGGATGATGTTATCAAAAATGACTATTCATTTAACTCCTGGGGGACTTGTCCCCCGACCCTTGCAAACACCACGGCAGCAAGTGCAATTACCACAACTACCGCTATCTGCGCAGGCAATGTTACAGACATAGGCACAAGTGATGTTACTGCCCGCGGCATTTGCTGGAGTACCGCAAGCGGACCGACAGTGGCGTTGTCAACAAAAACTACAGACGCTATCGGTTCCGGCGCCGGTTCCGGCTCTTTTTCCGGTAACCTGACCGGTCTTACGGCTGACACTAAATATTATGTACGGTCATACGCAACAAATAGTACTGAAACAGCCTATGGTGCCGAGGTCAGTTTTACCACCGCCACAGGATTACCAACCCTTGCAGCCACCGCGGCAGCAAGTGCAATTACCACAACTACCGCTACCTGCGCAGGCAATGTTACAGACATAGGCGCAAGTAATGTTACTGTCCGCGGCATTTGCTGGAGTACCGCAAGCGGACCGACAGTGGCGTTGTCAACAAAAACTACAGACGCTATCGGTTCCGGCTCCGGCTCTTTTTCCGGTAACCTAACCGGTCTTACGCCATGCACCACATATTATGTTAGAGCTTACGCAACAAATTCCGCCGGAACAAGTTATGGTACGGAGATAAGTTTTACCACCGCCACAGGACTACCAACCCTTGCATCAACCGCGGCAGCAAGTTCAATTACCACAACTAGCGCTACCTGTGCAGGCAATGTTACAGACATAGGCGCAAGTGATGTTACTGCCCGCGGCATTTGCTGGAGTACTGCAAGCGGACCGACAGTGGCGTTGTCAACAAAAACTACAGACGCTATCAATTCCGGCTCCGGCTCTTTTTCGGGTAACCTAACCGATCTTACGCCATGCACTACATATTATATTAGAGCTTACGCCACAAATTCCACCGGAACAAGTTATGGTACCGAAGCCTGTTTTACGACATTGTCCGCAACTCAGTATTGTCAACAATTACTACCCGGAATCGGACCTCAAACGGTAATAGCAAGTTTGACCAGACCTTCAACTGATACGTATGTGATAAAAATCGAAACCAGTGCTGCCATAGCTTCATTACATGCTAATAATGTGGTGAAAATAAATGGCATAGATACTCCCTTTAATACTTCTTCTACGAATTGTTCGGTAGTTTTTAGTGATAGTATGAAAACGTGTACAGTCACATTGACTTCTAACACGGTGCCACATATTTATAATCCGTTGATGATTACTTTTGAAGCAGATCCAAGCATTAGATACAAAACATGGGATGATGTTATCAAAAATGATTATTCATTTAACTCCTGGGGGACTTCTTGTCCCACATTACCAACCCTTGCAGCCACCACAGCCGCATGCTTAAATACTTCAACTACCGCTACTAGTGGAGGCAATGTTTCTGCTACAGGTACTAGTGCTCTTACCGCTCGTGGCGTTTGTTGGAGTACTACAAGTGGACCGACAGTGGCGTTGTCAACAAAAACTACAGATGGTACTGGTTCCGGTTCTTTTACTAGCATCCTAACCGATCTTTCTGCAGACACTACATATTATATACGAGCTTACGCAACCAATAGTTCTGGTACAGCCTATGGTGATGAGGTCAGTTTTAAATTTGTCGGTATTGACAATGGAACAATTCATTTGTGCCTTGACCTTTCCCGTGGAGGAGCCATTGCGTATATTTCAAAATCTGGGGTTGACCGAAATATTGTAAATGTACATGATAATGGACGTTATATTCAGCAGGTATATTATGCAGGTAATGATTTAATTAAAAAAAGAATAAATTTTCCCAACACGGCTTGGGAGAATTCATGGCCATGGAATACCATTCAGACAGGTGATACTTATGGAAACAGGTCGCAGATATTGGATTACAGTTTAAATGGCAACACTCTTTATACAAAATGTATCCCTATGCTTTGGGTTGAGAATAATATGCCTGCTGAAGCCATAATTGAGCAGACTACCATCTTGAAAGGTAATGTTATAAAAGTAACCAACAAGATAACATGTAAACGGACAGATACAATTTATGGTGTTGCCATTCGTAATCAAGAGGTACCTGCGGTGTATCTAATATCCGCATTGCATAATTTATGTTCATTCAAAGACTCGACGCTCACTATTGAACAAGCCATTCCCTACAACTCCATAGCATATGATTGTGACTTAAAAAAAGTAAACTGGATGGCTTTTGTTGACGACAATTACTGGGGGTTAGGAGTTTATAATCGAACTTGTACTCACATTTCTGCCGAACTATTAGGTTCTCCCGGAGGTGAAGCTCACGATGTTTATACATCCTATATAGTACCTGTCGAGAAGGTAAAGCTTCCTAAAGATACAATTTATATGTCTACTTATTATCTGGTGATTGGTGATACTGCTGAGATACGTTCGGCTATTTATACGTTACAGGGTGATACTTTGAATGCAGGTGCACCTCAGCAGATAGCATCTGCACCTAAGCAGACGAAAACAATACTTCCTATACAAAATGAAGAAAATAGAAACATTGATATCTACCCCAATCCAGCATCAGGAAAATCTGTAACACTCTCAATAAAAAACAAATCACTGAAAAACTATACTTTAAATGTATTTAAAACTGATGGCTTGCTGTTGTATTCTGATACAATAAACTCTGCCTCTTACCAACTTAATATCTCAAGTCTTAAAGCCGGAGTGTATGTGATTCAGATAAAAAATAAAGAGGGTGTTGTTTCAGCGAGAGGGAAACTGATCATTCAATAAAATTTTTGAAGTAAAGTTCTTGATTATAGCAGAATTTGTTATACACGAACTGATGTCCGTGTATAACAAATTTTTTTTATTAAATTTAGGTATAGCCCGATTTATCGTAGTAAACGCAAAGTGAAAAAATTTAAAAATTTTTTTTAGCGGCTTAGCGACTTTGCGTTGAAAAATAAAATTTTATAACGAACCATTATAACTTAAAGGCGACTGAATTAATCTATTTCGGTCGTTTTTACTTTTAGACTGGCTTATCAAATTCAATATTAGACAGATAAAATCATTTATTTTGATGATTTTATCTTTTGTATATATTTTTACTTTCTATATTTGAAATTGATTAATACGCATATTATGAAATCACAATACCCTATACTCCTAATTTTCTGTATTTTGTTGTTATTCCCAATAACACTTACAGCAGGAGAATTCGACAACCTACTGCCCGTACAAATTGCCACCGACATGCAATTTACCGAAGGACCTCAATGGCACCCGGATGGTTATTTGGTATTCAGCGACGTTATCGGTAATAAAATCTACAAATGGAGCGAAGAAAAAGGTCTTACGGTGTTTGCATCGGGTGTGGGTAAACCGAATGGTATAGCCTGCAGCAAGGAAAATGTATTTTATGTTTGTCGCTACAACCAACACGATGTAGCCAGAATGGATACATTGGGAAAACTCACATCTGTACTTTCAGCTTACAACGGCAAACGTCTGAATTCACCAAACGATGTGGTGCTAAGTTACCTCGGCTCTGTCTATTTTACTGACCCAGATTTTGGTGTTACAGGTTGCGAACTAATGTTTCAGGGCTTATATTGCATTCCGTACAATTCTACAACTCCGGTATTGCTCGACAGCACACTTGTAAAACCCAACGGACTGACTTTTGTACAGGATTGGAAAACACTCTATGTGAACGAAAGCAGTACAAATACGATTTATACATACGCACTGACAAATGAAAGTAAAGTAGACTTGACCAAGGATAAAAAGGTTTTCCTGAAAGTAACCGGAACGGGCGAAATTGACGGAATAACTTCGGATGTTTTTGGCAATATTTACGTGGCATTTGGTGATGGTGGCGTAATGATATACGATAAATCGGCTACGTTGGTAGGTTCAATAACCCTTCCGGTGGGTGAACGTGTGCGTAACCTTTGTTTTGGTGGCAAATACAACAACCAGCTGTTTATAACGGCCGGTGTTTCATTATATAAAGTCGATATTCGTTTTTACGGCGATTTTATTGCTCCAGGTTTGCTGGGTGTTCCAAGCGATAAATCTATAGTTTTTAATGCTTTGTCAGACAAATCTATGTCGGTTTATATAGCGTATGGAACAAGTGATACCAATTTATCGTTGCAAACTACCGCCACCGATTTTCAGGCTAATCAGCCCATTGAAATAACCTTGGAGAGCATGAATGCTAATACGTCCTATTTTTATCAGCTTTTTTACAAACTTAGTGGCGAAAGCACATACAATACCGGCACTTCGGGAACATTTATCACCCAGAGAAGTAAAGGCCAGAACTTTTCGTTTGCCGTGGAAGCCGACCCACATCTCGACGAAAACTCGAACTACTATACCTACCGCAATACGTTACAAAACGAAGCTAATTTGAAACCAGATTTTCTGATTGATTTGGGTGATAATTTTATGACTGAGAAATTCCCCATTGTCAACAGTTATTATATTGAACAGCGCAACCTGCTGTATCGTAATTTCTGGGATAACGTTTGTAATTCCATGCCTTTGTATATTGTGGTAGGAAATCATGAGGGTGAACTAGGCTGGCTGAACACTAGTCAGGCTAACGATGAATTTAACCTCACCAATTCTATCCGTAGAAAATACTATCCCAATCCTCAACCCGATGGATTTTATACCGGAAATGATGTTAGTGATCTTTATCTGGGTAATCGAGAAAACTATTATGCCTGGAACTGGGGAGATGCACTTTTTGTGGTAATTGATCCTTACGAATATACCTTGACTAAACCTTCAGATGCCTGGGGTTTTACGCTTGGAAAAACCCAATACGATTGGTTCCGTAGCACGCTTGAAAATAGCAACTCGAAATACAAATTTGTATTCTCACATCAGATAGTGGGTGGCGATAATCTCGGACGAGGAGGAGCTGAACGGGTTAATCTTGCCGAAATGGGAGGTCAGAATGCGGATGGCTCGTATGGTTTTGATACCCAACGTGCCGGTTGGGGAGAACCTATTCATCAGATAATGGTGGAAAACGGTGTGCAAATCTTTTTCCACGGTCACGACCACTTATATGTGGAGCAGCCCAAAGATGGTATAGTTTACCTCGAAGTTCCCCAACCCTCTTTACCGAATTACACATCTACTTCCAGTGCAGCAGGCTATGGATACGTTACAGGTACGCTTTTGCCTTGCTCAGGTCATATCAATGTTACAGTTTCTAATGATAGTGCTAAAGTGGATTATATTGGTGGTTATCATACAGATAATATTTCGTTGGGGCAAATGAATGGTACAATTCGTAGAACTTTTAGTGTAAAACCCCAAATAATTTCGGTTGTAAATTCTCCCGAAAGCATGAATTCAGTTCTTCAGGCTTATCAGTCGGGCAGGTGTGTATTTTTGAAATCGCAGTCAAATATCACCGCTCAATTGAGTTTGTATAGCGTGACAGGAGAGTTAGTGCTTCAACGCAATGCCATAGACCTCAACACCGAAACATCCGCTTTCAATTTGCCTAAAGAGTTGAATAGCGGCTTGTATCTGCTGCAAATAAGCACCAAGAATTCAAAACAAGTGCTGAAGGTTTTATTGTAGAGTAAAATAATAGGCATCTTACAATTGCTAGTGCGATTCATCCACCAGAGAAAATAAAGCGTGTATTAGCAATATTGTTTTTTGTCATTATTCTTTCGATAGCGGTTTTCAGTTTTTTTTTAGATTTATCCTTTACTGTTGTCTTAATAAACAAGTAAATAATCTGTCCGAAATTAATTTATAATTATGCAGGTGTTTTCAAAATTCCTGACCCTTCTGAAAGTAAAGAAAACCCTCCTTAAAATGTTTTAGCGCATCTCGAAAGAAAAAATGCTTCCTGAAAAAAAATTTCACCCTGCACACTGCACACTACCATTTTTATTCACTGATAAAATGCATTATTTCACTGATTTTCATTTTAAATACGGTTTTACAGAATGTATATTTGCAAAGTAAAATCAAAAAATGTAAAAAAATACTCCGCCTTATGTTCAAACAATTTATTCTAATACTCTCTGCATTAATGGCTGTTAATGCACAAGCTCAAAAGCTGTTTCCTTTCAAATTGCCTGATACCGGACAAAACACCAGCTACACTACTACAGTGGGTGAAGATGCTGATTATGTGATAAACCCAATGTCATTTAAAGATAATGGAAATGCAACAATAACTGATAATAATACCGGATTGATTTGGCAAAAAACGGACGGTGGTGAAATGACTTTTGAAAAAGCCCTTACCTATTGCGATACGTTGACGCTTGGTGGTTTCACAGATTGGCGGCTACCAACCGGCATTGAGTTATTCAGTATTAATTATTTTGAAAGCAACAAACCTGCGCTGAATACTACATATTTTACTTCAACCCTTGCAGAATACTGGTGGAGTAGCGAAAAACAGCAAGATAATACTACCAATATCTGGGTAACCAATGCAGGTGGCGGAATCGGTAATCATCCCAAAACCGAAACCTTAAGTGCAGGCGGCACAAAACATTTTCATGTGCGGGCTGTGCGTAACTCTATAACCACTACTTTTACTGTAGAACATTTTACCGACAACAACGATGGTACAATCAAAGACAATTATACTGGTCTGACATGGCAGAAATTGTCGTCGACAACACCAATGACTTGGGAAGCGGCTTTGGCTTATAGCAAAACCATTACGTTGGGAGTTAAATCGGACTGGCGGTTGCCCAACATCAAGGAATTGCAATCCTTGAACGATGTTTCACTCGTAAAACCTTCCATTAATAAAATTTATTTCCCGAATATTGTTACTTCTGCTTTTTATTGGTCGTCAACAAGCCAGTATCATACGCCTGCTATTGCATGGGATATGAATACCGACTATGGCGTGGTGACATACGAAGATAAAACTTTGAGTAGATACGTTATTCTGGTTCGTGGCGGGTTGGATAATACAAGCCTGAATATTACCGATATGATGATTCCTGCCGGAACATTCTCTATGGGTGACCACATTGGTTTTGATGACCCGAAGCACACGAGTGACGAATTACCACTGCATGACGTGAAAATTGACTCATTTTATATGGCAAAAACCCACGTTACTAATCAACAATACCTTACTTTTTTAAATTCAGCACTATTAAGCGGAGGTATTACAGTAAAAAATAATATAGTGTATGGAACTGGTTCAGACTCAATTTATTGTTATACCTATCAATATGCAACTTATTACAGCATTAGTTACGATGGAAAAGTTTTTTCAATAGCCGACTTTCGGGCAAATCATCCGGTAGTAGGAATCAGATGGTGCGGAGCAGCAGCATTTTGCAATTGGTTGTCTGCCCTAAATGGTTTGACCGCATGTTACACACCCGGAACTTGGACCTGCGATTTTACCAAAACCGGTTATCGCTTGCCTACCGAAGCCGAATGGGAATATGCAGGACGTGGCGGTATGAATAATCCATATTTTAATTACCCCTGGGGTAATAACATTGATGGCAATAAAACCTGGGCAAACTGGCCAGGTTCCGGCGACCCCTATGAAAGCACCGACACGAGCCTATATCCGTTTAGTACGCCGGTGGGGTTTTACGATGGTACCTTGAAACAAAAGTCAGATTATAACTGGCCCGGTAGTGCCGTAACTTATCAAACCAACAATAGTACGAATGGATATGGATTGCAGGATATGGCCGGAAATGTGTGGCAATTTATAAATGACTGGTATTCTGCCTCCTACTATGCTACAAGTTCAACTAATAATCCGAAAGGACCGGATACCGGTTCGTCCATGCCAGATGGAAAACAGTACAAAGGAATGCGTGGCGGTTGCTGGTATAATGGAGATATAGTAAATGGTATCGATGATGGTCATTCACGTGTTTCGAACCGCAATCCATCCTATTTCCGTGGACCACAAGACCCAAACCACCCATGGTATCACATTGGATTCCGTGTGGCTCGTAATTTCGCAAATAATATCACCGGAATTGAAAATGTGGAAAGTGACAATTTGAATAATTTATTATTGCAGAATTATCCGAATCCATTTAACACCGGTACAACTATTCAATTCACTTTGCCAACATCCGGAAATGTCTCATTAAATGTGTATAATTCAATGGGACAGTTGGTTAGCGCAATTGAAAATGATTATTTAAATACCGGTTTGCATAATTACGAGTGGAAAGCAGGAGCAAATCCAAGCGGAATTTATATTTACCGACTACAATTTGAAAATCAACAAATATCAAAAAAAATGATGTTAAACAAATAAAAATTTTAAAAATGAAAAAACTAGTAACTTTTGCAGTATTATTCTTTTATGCAATATCAATGATTGCACAAGAATGTTTTTTTATACCTACCGAAACACGTTATTGGAACTCATCCAAAGCCTATAATGGTTACACCTTGTTTGGTTCAGGCGGAACAAGTTATCTAATTGATATGGAGGGACATGTGATTCATAGCTGGAAAATAGGCACCAATCCTCGTTTTACTGAAAGCGGAACATTGCTTGATGCTGTTGGTGGCGACCCAAGCAACTCCAATGTGTGGAAAGAACTCGATTGGAACGGTAATGTGGTTTGGACATACACCGAAAAACGAACCGGGTATTCACCACATCACGATTTTGTGAAAATCTACAATCCTATCCTGAAGGATTCTACTTTTATGTATATTGCCAATAAAAGTTATACAAATGCTCAATGTTTGGCAAAAGGGGCTAGTTTGGCTAACAATAGTGGTAAAGCATATTCAGGAGTTCAGCTCGATGTGGTCGTGGAAGTAAACCGTGCCGGCAAAGTAATTTGGGAATGGGCATTTTTCGACCATGTGGTGCAGGATTATGATGCCACCATAACAGCCACATATGGAGTGATTAAAAATACACCCGGAAGAATCAATATCAATATGACCGGAAACCCGCTGAAAAGCGATTGGCTACACTGTAATTCTATGGATTATAACGAAACTTTGGATCAGGTTGTGATTAACTCAGTTCATGGTGAATTTTATGTAATTGATCATGGAAATACTTTTTTACCGAATGACTCCGCTGGTTCTGTAGCATTGGCAGCATCTTCAAAAGGTGATTTTTTATATCGTTTCGGCGACCCTGCAAAATATGCTCAGGGTACTTCGCCCTCGTTCTCAAGCAATCCGGAAAAAACAACAGCAGGAACCAAACAAATTGGCGGGGCGCATGATATTCAGTGGATTAAACCTGGATTGCCTGGCGAAGGTAATTTCCTAGTTTTCAATAATGGACAGAACTTATTTGAATTGACTCCTCAGTCATATATTTTTGAGATAAATCCTTATTTGAATTCTTCAAAAGTAACAACAAGTGCTTATGTTAATCCTCCTTTAGCTAAATACGATACAGTTTCTTCGCCAGATAATAATTTGATGAAAGAAAAGAAATACATTTCTCGTCAGGTGGCATGGAGGTATTCGAGCAAGAATAACACTTCGTTTTACAGTACCATTGGCTCAAGTGCACAACGATTAGCAAACGGAAATACCCTTGTTTGTGCCATGAATTCCGGTCACTTTTTCGAAGTATGCCCTGCTGATACTTCTATAGTTTGGGAATATATTAATCCTTTTACACGTAGTGGTATCAAAAAAATCAAGACAGATAACTATCCTACCGATAATGCGGCTTTCCGTGCATACCGTTATGATGCAACCCATCCTGCTTTGGTCGGACATGACCTTACACCCGGAGCAACCATGACCGGTTATGACCCCGATTACATAACTCCTGCAAATATTACTTCTGTACAGAAAATATCTGCACAAAACACAACCGGTAGCACTCTGTCGCAAAATTATCCTAATCCGTTTAGATATATTACTACAATTGATTTTGAACTTAAAATGGATCAAAAAATTCAAATCTTAATTTATGATTTAGGTGGGAGACTAATAAAAAATCTGGCCAATCAAACTTTTTTTACCGGTAAAAACTCTTTGACTTGGGATGGTACCGACGATTCAGGCAATAAAGTTAACAGTGGTTTATATTGTTATGTTTTGATGAACAACAATGAGCAATTGAGTAAAAAAATGATTTATACCAAATAAGTTGATTCAAAATTCCAAATTCACCTTTTAAAGGATAAAACAATGAAAAAGATATTCATAATTATTACAATCGTGTTCGGATGTTTAATTTCAATTTTCGGAACAACACGCACAGTAGGCTTATTTCTCAATGATACTTCGAAAGTGTATAAAGGATATACCTTATTTGCGCCGAAACAATATCATACCACCTACCTGATTAACAACGAAGGTCGTATTATCCACCAATGGTCAAAAAGTGCATACCCTCCGGGACAGTCAGTCTATTTACTTCCCAACGGACATTTGCTACGCAGTTGCATGACTCAGGGTAAATTAAGTAGTGGCGGTGGTGAAGGTGGACGTATAGAAGAATATGACTGGGACGATAACTTGGTGTGGGAACTCGATTTCTCCACCGAAACCTATATGCAGCATCATGATTTTCATATACTTCCGAATGGGAATATTATCATGCTGGTAATCGAGAAAAAAACATATGATGAATGTTTAGCAGCCGGATTTGACCCATCAAAATTTCAACCTGATATAGCATCGAAAGGTATGATGGTTCCAGATTATGTGGTAGAAATTAAACCTACCTACCCAAAAGGAGGCGAAGTTGTGTGGGAATGGCATACATGGGATCATTTGATTCAGGATTTTAGCTCCTCAAAATCAAATTATGGCGTTCCTAGTCAGCATCCCGAATTGGTTGATTGCGATGGCGATGGACGCAATTTACCTGCATTTTGGAATCACATGAATTCTATTGACTACAATGCAGAATTCGACCAGATTGCTCTCAGCGTACGAGGTAACAGCGAAGTTTGGATTATCGACCATAGCACCACTACGGCCCAAGCTGCCGGTCATGAAGGCGGAACTCGTGGTAAAGGCGGTGATTTGTTGTATCGTTGGGGAAATCCGATATGCTATGGTGCGGGGACTAAATCCGACCAGCGTTACTTTGAACAACATGATGTGGAATGGGTGAAACCAGGCTATCCGGGCGAAGGCAATATGACTTGTTTCGACAACGGTTTAGGTCGTGGAGGATCAACCATATATTCAACGGTTGATGAGTTTACTCCGGCTGTTGATGCTAGTGGTAATTATTCGATAACTACTGGTTCAAAGTTCCTTCCAGCAACTTATTCCTGGTTCTATCAGGGTGATGCAACATACCCTATGTATTCCGAAAATATTTCAGGTGCTGAACGATTGCCAAACGGAAATACAATTATTTGTTCGGGAACAATCGGTGAGTTCAGGGAAGTGACTTCAACCGGCGATGTTGTTTGGAAGTACATTTGCCCCGTACAATTAACGGGTGTTATAACACAAGGTGAAACTCCAGCTGTAGATGCTGCCCGTGAAAATGAAACGATGAATTCTGTTTTCAGAGTGTATAAATATCCGCTGGATTATGCTGCTTTTACTGGCAAAACATTGACTCCGGGCAATTATATTGAAAATTATTCTACTTTTGCAGGTAACATCAATGCTGTTACTGATTTGAATGTATTTCCAAATCCATTTTCAAACAAAATATGTGTTCTTGAAGCTACCAGGAATGAATTTTATATACTTATAAACTCGGTAGGGAGAACTATTTGGAGCGGAAAACAAATCGAAAATCAAGACTTTTCGTCAGTAATGAACGGAATTTATTTTCTTAAAGTGAAATCAGACAATTTTATACAATCCTTTAAATTAACTAAACAATAGTAAAGTTAATAAAAACAGTTTCATTTTGGATTTATTAATACAAATAGATGTTTCTTTGGTAATAAAATCACAAAAAAAATGACATATACCTACGAAATAGATGACGCCAACAAAACAATTACTGTTGTTACAGAGGGAGACCTTCTGTCAAAAGAGGCAGCAGAAATGGGATTAACAATCTTGTTAAAAGCAAAAGAGTTGAAATACAGGATTATTTTTGATTATAGGTTATCAAAAAACAGAATTTCAATTGCCGAAGCTTATTATTGGTTTTCTAATCACTACGACAGTGTTGATTCTGAATTAAGATTAATCCCTTCGGTCTATATACCAAATAAAGATGATTTTGAATTTTTCAATTTCTTCGAATTAACCTGTAACAATCGAGGCATTCCAATAAAAGTATTTCTGGATGAAGAAGCAGCTTCTAAATGGCTTAAAAACATAAATTAACGATTAATTTGATGAATTCATCCTTATGAAAAAAAAAATATTATATACACTCTTTTGTTTAAACACACTATTCGTTTGGAGTCAAACTTTCACCGAGATTCTTGGTCGTCCCACCGACACGTCCATTACAGCTAGTATTTTATTCGATTCTCAGGTTGAAACATATATTGAATACGGCGTTTCGAGTGGAAATTATACTGGTACTACTACTGTTATAACAAGCGTTGTAGATCAACCTGTAGTTACTAAAATATCCGGACTTACAGCCGAAACAAGATATTATTATCGAACCCGATACCGTACTGTCAGTGGTTCTGTCTTTTTAGCCGGTTCAGAACATAATTTTATTACGCAACGAAAAAAAGGCAGTTCGTTTGTATTTTCCATAGAGGCCGATCCGCATCCTTACGACAAAAAAGGCTACCATCCACTTTGGGATATTGCCCTGAACAATATGTTGACTGAAGGTTCTGATTTTATGCTCGACCTTGGTGATACTTTTGGAGACGACCATATTGCTACAACTATAACTAGTGCTGAAGTACAACAACTCATGCTCGACAATCGACCACATTTTGGCTTGGTTTGCCATTCCATGCCGTTTTTCTTCTGCCAGGGTAATCACGAAGGAGAAAGCGGATATTACCTGCTTCAAACACCGCCTGAAAATCTGGCAACTTACGAAACACTCTGGCGAAAAATGTACTATCCAAATCCAGAACCCGATGGTTTTTATACAGGAAATAATACAACGGAAAACTTTGGTATGGACAAGCCTGAGAATTATTATGCTTTTGAATGGGGCGATGCGCTTTTTGTGGTGGTTGATGGCTGGAGATATAATACTACCAGCATCAAACCTCGCAACTGGGACTGGACTATTGGAAAAACACAATACGACTGGCTGAAGCAAACACTTGAAACAAGTACGGCTAAATATAAATTCGTGTTTACACACCATGTTATGGGTGAAACCCGTGGGGGAATTGCGATGGCAACCGGCTATGAATGGGGCGGATTGGATAACGGTAAAGATAAATTTTCTGCTAATCGCCCAGGTTGGACCATGCCGATTCATCAGCTTATGGTAGCCAATCATGTGAATGTTTTTTTTCAGGGACACGACCATGTGTATGCCCGCGAGGAACTGGACAATCTTATTTATCAGACGGTTCCTATGCCCAGTGATTCTTCGTATGCGCTGGGATATATTGCCAACGGTGATGCATTTACGGGAACTATTTTAAAGGGTGCAGGACATATTCGGGTTAATGTAAATCCCGATAGTGTGAAAGTTGATTATATAAATGCAAAACTCCCAAAAGACGAGACAACGACTTCAAAAAACGGTGATATTTTATACTCCTATTCCGTAAAAAGTTCTATAATAAATGGTTTAAGAGATATATCTTTGGATTCAAAAAATGATATTTGTACAATTTATCCCAATCCGGCCACCGATGTAATCAATATAATATTTAACAAACCAACTGAAAACAAACCGGTGGTAAAAATTTCCGGGATTGACGGACGCGTTTTAAAATCACAAGAATTAAAGTCAGGAATTGAAAACGGATATATTGCTTCTATTCCCATAATCGGTTACAATGGAAATAGTTTAAAAGCAGGAATTTATATATTGTCGGTGCAAAATGAAACTGAAGTTCTTTTACACAAAACGCTGATAATATCAAAATAATATGACAAAACAAACCACATATTCTAAAAGTCATAAATTCAAAACACACATTGAGCTTATCATTATGACATTTATTTTTCTGGTTTTGTTTTTATTACCCGTTCTGTTCACGCGTGTACAAGATGAAATTAGTTGGCTGCATGTATTTAAAATATGGAAAGATTATTCATTAAATGATTATCCGCAATAAACACAGTTCTCGATAATTTTTCGTATCTTTATAGTAGCAAAACATCAATCACATGAAACTATTAGACTTTGACAAACATTTC
>Ga0118677_10007982_pt1 | contig 17194 bp, 12 predicted proteins | sample AliMusrvi5mmetaG_FD_86154 | JGI IMG/M metagenome (GOLD analysis project Ga0118677, IMG submission 86154) | reverse complement strand
AAATAGATTAAAATATAACTTGATATTTAGTATAAAAATATATTTGAAAGAGGATTAATATTTATGGCAAGAGCAAAAATCGTTGATGTAGTAAAGAATGGTAAAATTTTAATTTCTGATGGAGCATGGGGAACTTTTTTACAAAAGAAGGGTTTAAAGCCGGGTCAATGTCCAGAGCTTTGGTGCATTGACAGATTTGATGACGTACGCGCTATTGCACAAAGCTATATTGATGCAGGAGCTGATATGGTAGAGACAAACAGCTTTGGCGGTACCTGCTATAAGTTTGAACACTTTGGACTGGCAAATAGAGTGGCAGAAATAAATGAAGCAGCAGCAAAGGCATCTCGTGCGGCAGCCGGCGAAAACAAATGGGTGATTGCTTCCATTGGACCTACAGGCAAAATGCTTGTAACAGAAGAGGTTACAGAAGAAGAGCTTTATGATGCCTTTAAAACGCAAGCAATGGCACTGGAAAAAGGCGGAGCGGATGCGCTTTGCATAGAGACAATGAGTGACGCTCAGGAGGCAGCTATTGCTATTAAAGCTGCAAAGGAAAATACAAAATGTGAAATAATCTGCACTTTTACATTTGAAAAAACAGTGCGCGGCGACTACAAGACTATGATGGGCGTTTCACCTGTCACAGCTGTGAAGGCTGCACTTGAAGCGGGAGCAGACATCGTGGGCGCCAATTGTGGAAATGGTATGGAGCGTATGATTGAAATCGTGAAAGAAATGAGAGCTGTAGCACCATCCACCCCAATTTTAATTCATGCGAATGCAGGACTGCCAACAAACGTAAATGGAGCAGATGTTTTCCCAGAGAGCCCGGAGGATATGGCAAAGTATGTTCCAGAACTAATTAAAGCAGGGGCAAACATCATTGGTGGCTGCTGTGGAACGACACCTGCACACATTAAGGCTATTAAAGAAGCGGTAGCTTCTTATAAATAATTTGGAGGTAGATATTTATGAAAACAAAATTTTTAGCAACAGCTATTGGAAGTATGCCTTTTGAAAAGCCGGAATATGCGGTAGAGGTCTCTTTAAATAGACTTGTTGATGCGCCAATATGGCCACAGCTGCCAAAGCTTGGGCTAAATGAGCAAATGGAAATACAGTATAGCGAGGGTATTCCTTGTGCTGTGATTGATTATGAAAAGGGCAGAATGTATTTTGATACTGCTATTGACTACTCAGAGGTTTTTGCAGAATTTTATGAAAACTATATGGCAGCGATGGATCCCGACGAGGGAAACGGCGATTGCTCTTCTATGGCTATCAGCGAAGATTTTTCCAAGGGTCTTTATGCACTGGAAAGAGCCTTGAAGCAAAAGTCTGGCAAGCTTCCCTTTGTAAAGGTACAAACCACAGGCCCTTGCAGCTTTGCACTCACGCTTGTAGATGAAGGCAAAAGAGCCATTTATTATAATGACGAATTTAGAGATGTTATCGTAAAGGCTTTGGCTATGAAATGCCGCTGGCAAATTCAGAAGTTTAAGCCCTATGCAGAAAATATTATTTGCTTTATTGATGAGCCGATACTATCTTCATTTGGCAGCTCAACCTATGTTTCCGTAAAGCGTGAGGATGTAGTTGCAATGGTAAACGAGCTGGTAGAAGCTATACACGCCGATGGCGCATTGGCAGGCGTGCACTGCTGCGGAAACACGGAATGGAGCATTTTAATTGATGCAGGAGTAGATATCGTAAACTTTGATGCCTTTGCCTATGGTGAAACGGTGGCAATGTATGCTGAGTCCGTAAAGGCACACCTTGAAAGAGGCGGTATGCTGGCATGGGGTGTAGTTCCTACCTCGAAAGTAATAATGGAGCAAACTGTAGAAAGCCTTGAAGCACAGTTAGAGAAGGTTATGGATAACCTGGCAGCTACAGGCATTAGCAAAGCACTTATAACAGAGCAAGCTATTGTTACTCCTTCCTGTGGAACTGGCTCCTTAGAAATTGGTGAAGCTGAAAAGGTGTTTGAATTATTAAGTGCATTATCCAAGAGAATGAAAGCAAAGTACAATTATTGATAATGCAGGGAACGACGTCCTCGTCGTTCCGCAGTTCAATTTAGGAGAAAAGATATGAAAATTGCAGTTTCCGGAAAAGGCGGCGTAGGAAAATCTACTTTTGCAGCAGCACTCGCACTTACCATCGCAAAAAGCGGCGGCAGCGTGCTGGCTCTTGACGCCGACCCGGATGCAAACCTTGCCTCTGCCCTTGGAATAACGCACGAGGAGCAAAAGAAAATAGTGCCTATTTCAAGGCAAATTGAATTGATAGAAGAGCGCACAGGCGTGGAGATTGACCAATACGGAAAGGTCTTTAAGCTAAATCCAGAGGTTTCCGATATTGCCGATAAATTTGCCTATACAAAGGATGGCGTTTCGCTTTTAGTTTTAGGTGCCATTAAGACTGGCGGCGGCGGCTGTGCCTGCCCGGAGAGCACTTTTATACGCGCGCTAGTCAGCGATTTGGTGCTCTACAAAAACCAAACTTTAATTATGGATATGGAGGCAGGCATTGAGCACTTAGGGCGTGCTACCGCGCAAGGCGTAGATGTGATGGTGGTTGTGGTAGAGCCGGGTCAGCGCTCCATTGACTGCGCAAATACCGTTTTAAGAATGGCAAAGGAAATCCGTCTAAAGAAAGTCGTTTTCGTGGGCAATAAAATTGCCAATAAGGCAGATGAAGATTTTATTAAAAATGCACTGCCTAGTCAAGAAATACTGGCATTTTTCCCTTATTCACAAACCATACGAAATGCAGATAGAGATGGCGTATCGGTGCTGGATGTATTTGACGGGGAACTGAAAAACAAGTATAAAGAAATATTCGCAAGGATAGAGGGTTTTACATTATGAGCTATCTGATAGCAGTTACAGGTAAAGGCGGCGTGGGCAAAACCACCGTATCCAGCTTGCTGGTTAAGCAGCTGGTGGAGAATCATTGCGCACCTGTCTTGGCAATAGATGCCGACCCAAACAGCTGCTTGGATGCGGCTTTAGGGCTAAAGGCAGAAAAAACGGTGGGCAGCGCACGGGAAGAAGTAAAAAAAGAAACACAAAAAGGCTTGGGCGCAGGAATTTCTAAACAAGACCTTCTGCAGATGAAAATTTCCGAGAGTCTGGTTGAGGCAGAGGGATTTGATTTGATTGCCATGGGCAGACCGGAGGGTGCAGGCTGCTATTGCTATGCAAACAATGTCTTAAAGTCGGTTATTGCCGCCATTTCCAGCCAATATCCCTACGTGGTGCTGGATAACGAGGCGGGGCTGGAAAACCTTTCAAGGCGCATCGTGCAAAAGGTCAATGTGCTGATATTGGTTTCCGATGCATCGAATTCCGGACTGGAGACACTAAGTAGATTGTATTCCCTTGCCAATGAAATGGAAATAAAATACGATAAATTATTACTGATTATTAACCGCTTGCGCAGCGATAAATTGCCTGAAAAAATAGCGGAAATAAAGGAATTTACAAAGGCGGATGAAGTGATAGGGCTTCCGGATGATGCGGAAATAGCTTCCTTTGCTGAAAACAATACAAGCTTTTTGGAGCTATCGCAGGGCAATGCAGTATTAAAGAAAATGGATGAGCTGGTAAAAGGCTTAAAGAATTAGGTGGGAGAATTTATGGAGAAGGAAACAGTAGATTTCAAAAGCAGAGTGAGCGACATTGCATCCATTGAAATGCTTGCAAAAGCAAGAGTGGATTGCGTGGACACTTGCTTTGACAGAATGGATACACAAAAAAATCAATGTGGCTTTGGCAAGAGCGGCGTCTGCTGCCGTATTTGTCATATGGGACCCTGCCGCATTACCAAGACTGCGCCAAAGGGCGTTTGCGGAGCAGATGAAGATACTATCGTCGCAAGAAACTACTTACGTGAGGTAGTCGGCGGCACAGCAGCCCACTCTGACCACGGAAGGCATCTTGTTTTACGCTTAAAAAAGGTGGCACTGGGGCAGGGGAATGGCTATAAAATTAAAGATGAGAAAGCCTTGCGCTATGCGGCAAAGCTTTATGGAATAGTGGAAGAGGGCAGAAGCAATGATGAGGTGGCACTGGACCTTGCAAATTGCTTCTTGCAAGAGTTTTCAAACCAGGAAGAGCATTTAAAGACATTAAAGCTCGCGCCTTTAAAAAGACAGGCGGTTTGGGAAGCCAAGGATGTAGAGCCTTTGGGTATTGATAGAATGGTCGTAGAGGCAATGCACAGAACGACGATGGGCGTTGACCACGATTATAAGAGTCTGCTGCTTCATGCCTTTAGAACTTCGTTAGCAGATGGTTGGGGAGGCTCCAGGGTCGCTTCCATCGTTTCTGATATATTATTTGGCTCGCCAACACCGGTGAAGAGCACAGCCAATTTAGGCGTTTTAAAAGAAAAGACAGTCAACATAGTGATTCATGGGCATGAGCCTGCCCTTTCTGAAATGCTGACAGTGGCAGTTGCAGACCCAGAGGTAATCGCCTATGCAAAAAAAGCAGGGGCAGCGGGGATTACTCTAGCGGGTATTTGCTGTACAGCCAATGAAATACTGATGCGCCATGGCGTGCCTGTGGCTGGTAATGTACTTCAGCAGGAGCTTGCCATTGTAACGGGCGCGGTGGAAATGATGGTAATAGACGTTCAATGCTGTATGCCCAGCCTTCCGGATGTAGCAAGCCATTATCACACAGAAATTGTCTCCACCGCCGAAATCGCCAAGACCATTGGCGCAATAGAAATTAACTTTGATGAAGATAAGCCCTTGGAATCTGCAAAAGGAATTATAAGGAGAGCCATAGACAATTATGCCAACAGAGATCCCTTAAAGGTGGCTATTCCAACGGCAAAAGAGCCTATGGTGGCGGGCTTTAGCGTGGATGCTATTAAGCATATGTTAGGCGGCAAATACAGAGCCTCCTTTAGACCGCTGAACGATGCCATTATTCAAAATCGTATCGTGGGTGTGGTAGGAATCGTAGGCTGTAATAACCCTAAGAAAAAAGCAGACGATTACACAAACATTCTCACCAAAGAGCTTATTAAAAGAGATGTACTTGTTTTAAAGACTGGCTGCGCGGCTATTGCCTCCGGAAAAGCAGGCATGCTCAAGCCGGAAATTGGTTTAGAGATGGCAGGCAAGGGCTTACGCGAGGTTTGCGAAACAGTAGGAATGCCGCCAATATTACATATGGGCAGCTGCGTGGATAATTGCAGAATATTAGAGGCTGCCAGCGAAGTGGTTTTTGAGGGCGGACTGGGTGATGACCTTTCTATGCTGCCTGCTGTAGGCGTTGCACCGGAGTGGATGAGCGAAAAGGCTGTTGCCATTGGCTGCTATTTTGTAGCCTCTGGAATTGATGTCATACTTGGGCATCCTTTCTACACCTCAGGTTCACAAAAGGTAACCGATTATCTTTATGATGGTGTAAAGGAGCAGTTCGGTGCGTCCTTCACCTTATGTGAAGACCCAATGGAAGCAGCAGATAAAATTATGACAATGTTAAACGAAAAGCGTGAGAAGCTTGGGATAAATAAAAAATCAGAGCGTAAACTCTACGATATGAAAGACAGGAGGGACATGGATGTCTAAGCTGATATGTTCAAGCGCTATAGATGGCGCAATAGAATGGGTAGTAAAAGCTGAAAATCGCGTGGCAGAAGCTATTAAGCAAAAGGGTGAGGACTGCCCCATAGGGTTTCCTAATACCAATTATTATCTGCCTGTCATTTATTCTTTTACAGGTAAGAAAATGCAGACTTTGTCGGATTTAAAGGATATTTTGGCAGAGGCAAGAGAAATGCTGCCGCTTAGACCGGCTGCCGAAGTGTGGCTGCCTTATCTTGGCAATACGCTGGATGCCGGTGTGGCTGCTTTGTTTGCCTGTGAAACGATTGAGGCGTGCAAATATGTCATTGGTCCAGACCCTGTAGAGGGTATTTGGCTTGGGGCTGCAAACGATGTCATTATGCGTGAGCGTGGCATAGAATTTGTAGATGGCACAGCACCCGGCTTTGCGGCTATTACCGGTGCTGCACCGGACAATGCAACGGCTGTGAAGATTGCAAAGGAGCTGCAGCAAAAAAACCTCTATGTATTTATGGGCGGCTCTACCAACGGCAAGCAGTTTGCAGAGCAGCTGGCAGAAGAGGGCGTACAGTTAGGCTGGGAAACCAGACTGGTTCCCTTTGGTGCCGATGTTTCGTCGCTTATTTATGCTTTAGGCTTTGCCAACAGAGCAGCACTTTCCTTTGGCGGCATTAAGCCAGGCGATTACGCAGGCAATCTAAAATATAATAAAAATAGAATTTTTGCCTTTGTATTGGCTCTTGGTGAAGTAACTCCCGATAAATACGCTGTGGCAGCAGGGGCGATCAGCTATGGCTTTCCTGTCATTGCCGATACAGATATTCCGGAGATACTTCCAAGCGGCGTCTGCACCTATGAGCATGTCGTGTCCAATGTTCCCTATGACCAAATGGTGGAAAAGGCACTGGAGGTAAGAGGCTGCAAGATTAAAATTGTCAATGTGCCCATTCCTGTTGCCTATGGTCCTGCCTTTGAGGGCGAACGCATTAGAAAAGAAAATGTGCATGCAGAGTTTGGCGGCAATAAATCCCCTGCTTTTGAATTTGTCACCAGTGTGGATGTTGACCAAATTAATGATGGTGAAATTGAAATAGTGGGCAAGGATATTGATGAGGTGGAAGCAGGCACAATACTGCCCTTGGCAATATGGGTAGAGGTGGCAGGCAGAAAAATGCAATCGGATTTTGAGCCCATATTAGAGCGGCAAATTCACCATATGGTAAATGGTGCTGAGGGCATTTGGCATATGGGTCAAAGAGATATTATTTGGACGCGTGTTTCCAAGGAGGGCTTTGCAAAGGGCTTAAGACTAAAGGACTATGGCGAAATCATACACGCGAAGTTTTTAGCAGATTATCCTGCTATTGTAGATAAGGTAAAGGTGACGCTGGTTACCGATAAAGCAGAAGTGGAAAAACGTTTAACCATTGCCAGAAAGGTCTATGACGAGCGCAACAGACGCTTGGAAGCCATGACGGACGAATCTGTGGATATTTTTTATTCCTGCTTGCTCTGCCAGTCCTTTGCACCGAACCATGTTTGTATGATTACACCTGAAAGGCTTGGTCTTTGCGGTGCCTATAACTGGCTGGACGGCAAGGCAGCCTATGAAATTGATGAAACAGGTCCCAATCAACCCGTTAAAAAGGGCGAATGCTTGGACGCGCAAAAAGGTATTTGGACAGGCGTAAATGAATTTGTTTACACAAATAGCCATAAAACTGTTGAGGCGTTTAGTGCCTATTCCATCATGGACAGACCTATGACCAGCTGCGGCTGCTTTGAGTCCATTGTTGCCTATGTGCCGGAGTGTAATGGCGTAATGGTAGTAAACCGTGAATTTTTAGGCGATACTCCCGTGGGAATGACCTTTTCCACGCTGGCAGGCAGTGTGGGCGGCGGTCAGCAAACGCCTGGCTTTATAGGTGTGGGCAAGGTATTTTTAACCTCTAGAAAATTTTTAGGCGCAGAGGGCGGTTTTAAAAGGCTTGTTTGGATGCCAAGAGAATTAAAAGAGCAGCTTAGAGGCGATTTAGAAAAACGTTTTTCAGAAATGGAAATGGACGATTTCTTTGATAAAATTGCAGACGAAACCACCGCCACAAGTGCCAATGACGTAAGAGCATTTATGGAGCAATGCCATCATCCTGCCCTTGAAATGGAAGATATGAGTCTTTATGTTCAGTCTGCAGAAGCAGAAACCCCAAAAGCAAAAGCGACAGCAGAAGCTCCTGCTGAAAAAGCAGCTGAAATTAAAGAAGAAAACATTGCAAAGGCAGAAACATCTGTATTGCCAGCCAATATAGATGAAATTAAAAAACAACTCACAAAGGAAATAACAGCATCTGTTACGAAGGATGTAGTAGAGAGTATCATTGAAGTACTTTCACAAAAATTCCTTGGTATTTCTGCAGCAAAGAGCGAAAAAACAGAAAATATACCCGTTATAGCACCAAAGGCAGCTATTGCTCCCTTGCAATGTGCACAAGCGCACGTTTGTGCGCGGGAGAGAATTGAGTTAATAAAATCCTTCGAAGTTAAAAAAGAAGTCTGTGAAAATGCTATTTGGACAGTGAAGCTAGGCAATACAAAGGCAGAGGGCGGCACTCGCGGAAAGTCCTTATATGTTGGCGGCTCGAACTGTATGCCCTTCCATCTTTGGGAGGGAACAATCCCCAATAAGCCGCTGATTGCTATGGAGGTTTTTGATAAGGTTGGCGAAAAATATCCTCAAGTACTTAGGGATATCTTTGGCGACGTAATTAATAACCCAGCGCAGATGGCAAAGGTCTGTGTAGAAAAATATGGCGCAGATTTAATAAGCGTTCGATTGGATGCCACACACCCGGAGCGCGGTAACAGGTCGCCGCAAGAAGCCATTGAATTAGTTAAGGCTGTTTTGAGTGCAGTAGATGTTCCGCTCATTATTACAGGGCATAATAATTATGATAAAAATAACGAGGTTATGAAGAGCATTGCTCAGGCATTTGAGGGCGAAAACTTATTATTTAACTGGGTAGAGCAGGATAATTACAGAACTATTGCGGGTGCGGCTATGGCCTATGGGCATACACTTGTAGCGCAATCGCCAATAGATGTCAATATTGCAAAACAGCTAAATATTTTACTGACCAATATGGGTCTTAATGCAGATAAGATAATAATGGACCCAATGACCGGCTCTATCGGCTATGGCATAGAGTACACCTATTCAGTAATGGAACGCATTCGATTGACAGGCTTAAATGGCGATAAAATGCTTTGTGCGCCCTTAATCGTTTCACCAGGCTTTGAATGTGCTAAAATAAAGGAGTTCAAAGCCACACAAGAGAACTTTCCGCTTTGGGGAGAGCTGGGCAAGCGCGCTGCCATGTGGGAGCTTTCAACAGCTACAAGCCTGCTTTATGCCGGCGCAGATATTTTAATAATGTATCATCCAGAGGCAGTACAAGCTGTGAAAAATACGATTAACAGTCTTCTTGATGCACAAGCAAAGAATTAATTTAGGGGGGAATTTAAATTGGCACTTAGCGGATTACAAATACAAAAGCTTCTTCCAAAGACAAATTGTAAGGAGTGCGGTTCAAATACCTGCCTTGCCTTTGCAATGAAATTGGCGGCGAAAAAGGCAAATCTTTCAGAATGTCCTTATGCTTCAGAGGAAGCAAAAAGTGTGCTTGGCGCAGATAGCGAGCCACCTGTAAAGGCATTGGTGATTGGTAATGAAATTACTTCCAAGCTGGGCGAGGATACTGTTTTATACAGACATGAAAAAACCTTCGTCAATCAAACACTGCTTGCAATTAATATTGATGATAACGCAAACGATATTGAGAAAACTTTGCAGGGCATTAGGGATTACAAGCTGGAGAGAGTAGGCGAGGTTTTAACCATCAATGCAGTAGCGATTACTCAAAAAGAGAGCGACGAAAAGTTTTTGTCTTTAGTAAAGCGTGCAGTAGAAATTACAAAGCTGCCCCTTATTCTTCGCTCTGAAAGCATACAAGCTATTGAAGCAGCAGCAAAATTTCTAAAGGGCAACAGAAGCATTATTTCGTCTGTGACTCTTGAAAATGTGGATGCAATGCGAAAAATCGCTGAAGAAAATGGACATATTCTCGCTATTACTGCCCCAGATATTGATGGGATAGTAAAGATTACAGAAAAGTTAAAGCAGGATGGCTTTAATGACCTGCTGCTTCAATTCAATACCTTATCCTTGGCAGAGGCTTTTCAGATGAATTCTATTGCCAGGCGTGCTGCATTAAAGGACAATATGAAAGCACTTGGCTATGCGACCTTAAAGTTTATTGATAGCGGCAATCAAATGGACGATACGGTGCTTGCTATTAATGAAATAAATAAATATGGCGGCATTAGTGTACTTCCAACCTTTGACGAGGCACAGCTTGTTTCATTAATGACACTTCGCCTAAATATTTTTACAGACCCTCAAAAGCCCATACAGGTAGAGCCGAAGGTCTATCAAATAGGCGAGCCGGACAGAAATTCACCTGTATTTGTCACAACGAACTTTTCGTTGACATATTTTATCGTTTCAGGCGAAATAGAAAACAGCGGCATAAGCGCATGGCTGGTTATTCCTGATTGCGAGGGACTTAGTGTGCTTACCGCCTGGGCTGCCGGTAAATTCTCAGGCGCACGTATTGCAAAGTTTATACAAGAAGTAGGGCTGGAGAGTATGGTTGACACCAGAGCAATAACAATACCTGGCTATGTTTCTCAAATAAGCGGAGAGCTGGAAGAAAGCTTGCCAGGTTGGAAGGTAATGGTAGGACCACAGGAAGCGGCAGACCTGGATGCTTATATTAAAACAGTATTAAAGAAATGAAATTTTCCATTCAAGGCAATAGAATGTAGGGGCGTATGGTTATACGCCCGCAACGTATTATTGCAGAATGTAATGTTCCACTGAATGGGTGCGGCAATCTAATAACATAGGATTAATGGAGAGATTACTTTTTCATTAATCCTTTATTTAATTAAAGTACATAATATGATATAATAGCTTAAGAACAACGAAAGGTAGATGTTTTATGCCTGTAGTAACCTTTAAACCAAACGGTATTTTAGTCAATGTTCCAAATAATTCTTCGCTTTTAAATGCAGCAAAGCTGGCAGGCATTTCTGTTGAAACGCCCTGCGGCGGAAATGGCGTTTGCGGCAGATGCCTAGTTAAAATTGAAGCTGGCAAGGTGGACTTTTTTAATAATGGCATTTTATCAGATGAAATGCTCAATGAAGGCTTAGTGCTCATTTGTAAAACTAAAGTGCTGGACGAGCCTGTAAGCGTTCAAATAATTGCGCATTTGGAGACGGAGCGTGGGAAATTCTCTGTAATGGCTGAAGATATGATGCTTATTTCAAAGGCTTTGCTGCCCAGTAACTCCCAAATAGAGCCTATTGTTAAAAAGCTATTTCTAAAGGTACCAGCTCCAAATATGGGGGATGGACTGGCAGATTTAGACCGTCTTAGAAAAGCAGTATTAGTGCCAATAAATGCACAGGACATAGAGATTGCATTTTCTCTTTTGAAAAATTTGCCAGAGGTTTTGAGGGAAGCAAATGGGGAAGTGACTATAAACTATTTTGAAAAAGGAAATATTGTTTCTATAGTAGATATTGAAGCGAACGACAAAACACAAGAGCAATATGGCGTAGCCATTGACATTGGCACCACTACCATTGCCGTTTTATTGGTTTCTTTACCCAAGGGTGACATTATTGCTTCCAAGACCTCGTATAATGCTCAAATTGAATGCGGCTTGGACGTAATAAGCCGTATTAATTATGCCAGCAAGCCCCAAAGGCTGGAGGAGTTACGAACAAAGGTGCTGGAAACTATAAATGGCATTATTGGCGAACTTTCAGCAGATAATGGCATTGATATGCTTTCTATTTATAACGCGTCCATTGCAGGAAACACCACTATGGTGCATTTACTGCTTGGCATTGTTCCGCAATATATTCGCCTAGAACCCTATACTCCAGCAGTTTTTAAAGTGCCTCTCTTTACAGCAAATGAAGTGGGGCTTGATATTTGTCCCAATACCTGCGTATTTATTGCGCCCTCTGTGGGCAGCTATGTAGGGGCAGATATTACCTCAGGAATTTTGTGTACAAGCCTGGCAACTAATTCTAGTGAGGTTTGTTTGTTTATTGATATAGGAACAAATGGCGAATTGGTTTTAGGAAATGACGATTTTCTTTTAGGCTGCGCCTGTTCTGCCGGCCCTGCCTTTGAAGGCGGTGGCATAGAAAATGGAATGCGTGCATCACTTGGCGCCATTGAAAGAGTGGAAATAGACAAAGAAACAGGCGAAGCGACCTTTTCTACCATTGGCAATGTGCCCCCCATTGGCATATGCGGCTCAGGGATGATTTCGCTTATTGCAGGCTTATTTTCTACTGGCCGGATAGATGCTGGCGGAAAGCTAAACAGAGCTAAACCCTGTACTGCTATAGATGCAAACGCAAAAAATGCAAAATATATTATTGCTTCTGCGGAGCTTTGTAAAAATAATAAAGCGATTTATATTACAGAAGCAGATATTGATAATTTAATTCGTGCAAAGGCAGCCATTTTTTCTGCTTGCCGTGTTTTATTGCATAATGTCAATATGGACTTTTCAGACCTGTCCAGGCTATACATTGCAGGGGGCTTTGGACGCTACCTGGATATAGAAAAATCAAAAACAATAGGGCTAATACCGGATTTATCCGCTGAAAAGTTTATTTTTATAGGCAATTCCTCTATCATTGGTGCCTATATGACCTTGCTTTCAAAGACGCACAGGGAAAAACAGCAGGAGCTGGCACAAAAAATTACCTATATAGATTTAAGTACAGAGGCAGGGTATATGGATCAATATACTGCTGCATTGTTTCTGCCGCATACAGATTTTAATTTGTTTAAAAATATACATAAGGAGACTAATTGAAAATTGAAAGAATTAGATGTAAAGCTTGAGATTATTGGCGTTAAAAACAGTATAACAGGGGAAGGGCCTATTTGGAACAGCAGCGAAAACTGTCTTTATTATTTGGATATTACAGGCAAAAAGCTTCACAGAGTGGATTGGAGCACGAAACAAACTGTTACAAAAGAGCTGCCCCAAATGGCAGGCTGTATTTCCATTACAAATGATGGACGCTTAATTTACGCAATGGAAGACGGAATCTATAACGATAAATTTGAGCTGATGCACAAAAAAGAGCCTATACCGGGAGAGCGATTTAATGATGGTAAATCCGCGCCCAATGGTGATTTTTATGCTGGGACAATCAAAAGAGATGGCGGCGGAAAGTTTTACCGATTAGGAAAAAACGGAAAACTAGAAACGCTGCTTGATGATGTTAAAATTTCCAATGGTATAGATTGGTCCATAGACGAAAAAACAATGTATTATTGTGATACACCCACACAAGAAATCGTGGCATATGATTTTGACAGACAAAGCGGAAGTATAAGCAATAAAAGAACTGTCATTACTATTCCTGAAAAAATGGGAGGTCCGGACGGGCTTTGTATTGATATAGAGGGGTATTTGTGGATTGCCCTTTGGGGCGGCGGAATGGTGGTGCGTGCGAACCCTCATACAGGCGAATTGCTCGAATATTTTAAGCTTCCTGCCAACGATGTGACTTGCCCTGCGTTCGTAGGTGAAAAGCTGGATGAATTAGTCATTACAACAGCAGCCATCAATTCTGATATAAAAAAAGAGCCATTTGCAGGGTGTACGTTTTGTATAAAAACGAATACAAAAGGGAGGCAACCTTATAAATTTTGCGGGTAATAATTTAAGGCGGTACTTGTGAGAAATAATTTCTAATTGATATTGCACAATTTGGTATAAGTGTGATAAAATAAAGAAATACAAAAGCATATTGGGAGGCGAATTTTTTATGTTATCTTTTTTAAACATAGACCCTATTTTGTTTAAAAATATATTTGGCACGGGAATTAGTATTTATTGGTATGGAGTAATAATTACTTTAGGCGTTTTAGCGGGAATTGTACTCGCTACGAAGGATTGCAAGCGCAAGGGCTATAGTACAGATTTACCGCTGGATTTAGCTCTCATTGCAGTAATTATAGCTGTTATTTTTGCCAGACTATATTATGTGGTCTTTGATACCACGGGCATTTTTACAAACGGCACCTTTGCACAAAATCTTAATAATATTATTTCCATATGGGATGGCGGCTTAGCTATTTACGGTGCTATCATTGGGGCACTGCTGGCACTGTTTATTTATTCGCTCTTTAATAAAAAATACACCTTTATTCAGCTATTAGATTTGGGTGCCGCTCCCTTAGCACTTGGACAAGCTATAGGCAGATGGGGGAATTTCTTTAATCAAGAGGCATTTGGCAATGCGGTGAAAAAAGTAGAGCTGCAATGGTTTCCCTATGCAGTGCATTTAGACAATCCCAAAGGCGCTTTTGATGCAGGCTGGTATCAGGCAACATTCTTTTATGAATCTATGTGGTGCCTGGCTATAGCGGCATTTGTGTTTTGGTTTTATAAAAAACAAAAATACGCAGGGCAGGCTGTTATATTATACTTTACGCTCTATAGCTTTGAACGTGCGATTGTAGAGCCAATGCGGCTGGACTCGTTGCTTATACCGGGCACTCAATTGCGAGTATCTTTTGTTCTAAGTGTTATTTTATTTATAATAGGCGTTGGATTACTGCTTTACTTTGCAAAGCGTCCGCCTAAGGCACTTATAAAGTTTGACCCAAAAGCAGCTTTGCAAACAGAAAAAATGGATACAACAGAAGCTTTAGATGATGATGGATCAGAAGACAATGATGACGAAGATGATATAAAACAGTAATAGGGGGCAGACAATATGCTCCTCATAAACCTTATTAAAATGAAACGGAGGTGTTTTTGTGATAGCAAAATGGGGTAAATATAAAGCTAAAGAGGCAGATGCTTATATTGCACAGCTTGCAAAGGAAACTGAAGCACTAAGGCTGGAATATAATCAAAAATTTGATGAGATTTCAGAGGAAAATCAAAGGCTAAAACAACGCCTTGCAGAGTTAGAGGGTAAGGAAAGTCTAATAGCCAGAGTAATGCTAGATGCAACCTTGCGTGCAAAGGATATTGAAGAGGATTATAAACAACGTGCCCATGAGAGCGATATGGGCTATGAAAAGCTGCGTGCTGAATGGTCAGGACATTTTAAGGCAAGCAAGGATAATATTGAGAATATTAAGACGGAAGCGGCAGCAATGCTTACTCAAATTAACGAGCAGTTTGAACAATTATCAAAATGGTCTGACCAAAAGCTTTCAGAGCTTACAGCAGGAGAGCTTCCCAAGATAGAGCTAACCAGTACCCATCCTGCCTACGAAACTGGTTCAGAAATACCGCAGCAAACAGTAGATTTAGAACAAGAAATTGCCAAAGGGGCAGGCGCAGACTTAAAGGAGCTTTGCGAAGAGCTTGGATTAATGGATTAGAAAAAAATAAAATTTATATCAACTTTGGAGGGAATAATGAACAAAATTTCTACAAGCTCACGCTTAGAGCCTTTAATAGAGAGTATTGAAAAGGTAATCTATGGTAAAAGAACAGTAATAGAAATGGTGGTTTGCGCACTTTTGGCAAGAGGACATATACTTATTGAGGATATTCCTGGCGTGGGAAAAACATTATTAGTCAATGCACTTGCAAAGTCATTAGGGCTAAGCTTCGGAAGAATACAGTGCACTCCAGATGTTATGCCATCAGATATTACTGGCTTTAATCTTTATAATATGAATACAGGCACTATGGAATTTAAGCAGGGTATGATAATGCATAATATCATTCTTGCAGATGAAATAAACCGTGCAGCACCAAAGACTCAATCCTCTTTACTTGAGGTTATGGAGGAAAATCAAGTTTCCGTTGATGGAAAGACCTATATGGTGCCGCAGCCATTTATGGTGCTTGCTACTCAAAATCCTATTGAATATATTGGAACCTCTCCTTTGCCTGAGGCACAAATGGACAGATTTATTATGCGCCTAACTTTAGGCTATCCTGAGTTTAGCCAGGAAATAAAAATATTAGAGAAGAATACACTTGGTGCACCCATTAATGATGTAAAGCCGATAATGGATGCAAAAGAGCTGCTTGAATTGCAAAGGCATACTGCTTCTATTTTTGTTCACGAGGATATAAAAAAATATATTACAGCTATCGTTTGCAGCACTCGTATGCATAAGGGCGTTTCACTTGGAGCTTCTCCAAGAGCTACGCTAAACCTCATGAAAATTTCACAAGCTTATGCGGTTTTAAATGATGCGGATTTTGTAACGCCGGAATATGTAAAGGCTGTTGCTGGGTTTGTACTATCTCACCGATTAATTCTAAAATCAGAGGCAAAGCTGCGAGGTATCACAGCGGAGAAAATAATCGCTGATATTGTTGCCGCAGTAAACGCACCTACAGGCAAGGTATGAAAAGACAAATCCTTCAGTTTTTAAATTTAATAATTGTAATTGTTATTATTGTAGCATTTCTTTTTGAGGGGCTATTATATGGAGAGCGAATATATTGGCTTTTTACAATATTTTTTATCACGCTTTCGGTATTCTCTTATACATATGCTTTGCTTTGTGCCTTTGCATTGAAGGTGGAGTTTAGCATTGCCCCAAAGTCAGTTGTTAGAGGAAATACTGCTATTTTTTCAGTCCGTTTAACTAGAAAGTTCCCTATTTTTATGCCTAGAATAACGCTATACATTAAATTATCAGATTCATCAAAAAGTCCCTATGCCTACAAAACGGCGCTGGTAAGTAAAGAACCTGTTACTATTAACATTCCGGTTAATTGCGCTATAAAGGGTATTTATACAGCAAATATTTTATCCTATTCAGTATCAGATATATTTGGAGTGGGCGTTGTTGTGCCGTTTTTTAAGAAAAATAAATATCTTCGTGAGTTATTAGTACTGCCAAAAACCATTGAAAACATCTACGATTTGTCTGCTGGTGACCGTCAAAATGTAGGCGATTCTATTTCTGAAAAGAAAAACACGGTTTTTGCAGGTGACGTTAGAGAATATATGTTTGGAGATACACTTAAAAGCGTACATTGGAAGCTTTCTGCTCGATTAAATAAAATGTATGTAAAAAAATATGAGGATGAAGCGCAGCCAATGCTGGATATGTTTGTTTGCACTAAGACAAACGGTGATTTGCTTTTTGACCAATATGTTTGTGAACTTGTTCTTTCTATAGCAGCTTATTGTATTAAGCATACTTTAGGCTTGTGTATCTATACGGGACCAACCTTTGTAGGCGAGTATAAAAGCATTGAGCAGCTATACACGCTTGCTTTATATATGAGCCAAGGCAACTTTACAGCGCTTTGCGGCGGAGGCTGCTCCGGCGGGACAAGGCATAACAAGCTTATTATTTCAGATGCACAAGGCTTGCAAAACATTGAATACGCAAAAAACAATTTGTATTTTTATATTATGCAGCAAAATGAAGAGCAGCCAAGTGAGATAAAAAGTATCGAGAGAAATATGTTTGTATTGCCGCTTACTGAACAGTTTGAAAACGCTATAAAG
>Ga0118677_10007981_pt1 | contig 17198 bp, 5 predicted proteins | sample AliMusrvi5mmetaG_FD_86154 | JGI IMG/M metagenome (GOLD analysis project Ga0118677, IMG submission 86154) | reverse complement strand
CCAGGTAGGTGCGGACGAAGTCCCGCCTCAGGGCCAGACTCTGTGCGTCATCGGTCGCCAGAAAACTGTCCGGGAAACCGCCCCGCAACCAGAGTTCGTCCATTGATCCCGGGCCGGTTTCGAGCACATGCAGCGGTCCCATGTCAACATAGGCAATCCTACCGGCCAGTGTTTCGCTCTGGCGCATCAGTTCGATGGCAGCGGAACCCAGCAGCAGAAACCTCCCCGTGCGGCGTCCTTCCCGACGGCCCTTATCAATGATGCCCCGCAAGGTGGAAAATAGTTCGGGTGCCCGGTGGATCTCGTCCAGAATCACCAACTTATCCTCATGCCGGCCCAAAAACATTTGCGGCTCCGCCAGCTTGGCACGGTCGATGGAATTCTCCAAATCCAGATACAGGCTCGGTCGCCCCGCAGCTACCGTGTGGGCCAGCGTGGTCTTGCCCACCTGCCGCGGCCCGATTAACGCTACCGCAGCTTGCCGGGCTAGCGCTTGTTCAAGATCTCTTTGGATGGCTCGCTCGATCATCCTTGTATTTTAAAAGAGGCATCTTCGATTTGCAAGGATAATGCGCGCCTTGATTTGAGGCCTCGCCCCCACCCGCAAGTAAGGTCCTTGGAACAATTTGTCGCGACCGACACCATTCAAAATCGCGTCAAACGCATCCTTGAACGTGGGAGTCGATGGCGGAAACGTTGCACGCAAAAAGGCACGGACGCCTTCCATGAGTTCGTGACTGAGTACCGCTGGGAGCATGTTGGAATGTGTGTAAAAGGAATTAGGCGATCCACCGAATCACCGAAAGCGGGAACAGGGCGAGATTGCGGGTATCGACACCCGGGGAAAGCGTGTTGCGTAATGCATTTCTGGCTTCCGATTGAGCAGACTCCAATGAGGGTAGTGATTCTGAAGTGGAAGGGGCTCCCCTGGCGTTTCGGAGAGTCCCGAAAACCTCCTCCGTCGGAACTTGTCGGATTACTTCACCCGTTGAGCCCAGAGCGAAAGTGAAGAATGCGTCGGGGCCCGACCATTGGGCGGGTTGTTTCCATCGGGAAGCGTAGGAAATCCACCAGACCTCATCGCTGGGCTGCTCCGCCAGGGGTTGTAGCGCGAATGCCGTGCGATTCTCGCGGGCCTGAAGTCCGCTGCGGAAGAACCAGTCGGTCACTGGATCGCCAAATCCCGCCAGGCTGGGTTTAATCTCCTGCCCCTTCGCGATTCCAAGAACCTCGCCTCGGACATCTGCGAAAACTTCTCTATCGAATACGAGATACACCTCTCGGCTCGGTCTGAAGCCGCCGCAGAAGGCCTGAGGAAGCGTGAAATGGTAAACCCCTTTCAGGAACCGATTGTCGGATGTTCGGGTTTCCCTGAGCAGCACGTCCTGCCCTGACGCTGCCCACGCGAAGGCTTGGCGGAAATCATCCGCATGGAGTGCCGGGGCTGACTTCCCAAAGTCCTCGGGCATGCCCATGGATTCTCTGAAAAGCTGATCCAACGCGGACTTGCGGGACAGGATCTTTTGGACGGCTTCATCGACTGCCGTATCTAGGGCGCCGCTATCTTGGCCCCAGTTCGATTTGCGCATGACTTCGGGCACGTTGACCGCCTCATGGACTTCTCCTAGAATCATCGTCTTGTAGTCCTCATCCGCCACTTGGCCCATGCTTGCCTGCACGCTATCCAACCTCATGGCGATTCGGGCGGAGATCTCACTGTCCCAGGTCATGGGGGCGCGGAGATTTACCACCTTGACCTTGTGCTTCTGCCCATATCGATCAAGGCGGCCAATGCGTTGGAGGAGACGCATGGGATTCCACGGGAGATCGAAGTTAATTTCGAGATGGCATCTCCGATGAAGGTTCGCGCCTTCGCTGCCTGCTTCAGTGGAAATGAGAACTGTTGCCTCGGATTCGAAAAACGCCCGCTGTCGCTTGCGTTCGTCGAGCCCTAGCCCACCATGAATGAGAGCCACCTTCTCCCCTCGTGCTTCGAGTCGTTCTGCAAGCCATTCTTGCGTCCGCCGATACTGGGTGAAAATGAGCAAACGGTCGTCGGCTTCGCGGAAACCATTTCCCGGTGTGATCAAATCAGCGAACTGCTCCCATTTACTGTTTGCCGAAAGCTTCTCGATTCTGACGATGAGCGCACGGAGGGCCATCTGCTCCTTTTCATCCAAATTCACCGCGAATTCGGAACCCATGGACGCCTCGCCGGAGAACTGATCCACATCCCCGTAATTCCCGTTCAAACGATTGCGCATGGCGGTCTCCAGAGCCGCCCAACTGCTGGCTGCGATTTTCTGAAAGGTATGCATGGCCAGAGTCCTGATCAACGGGTTGCCACCACTGGCAAACTGCATCTCTTCAAGCACATAGCGGGTGAGGACCGTTAGAACTTCGCGCTCGTCCTCTTGCAGCTCAATGTCGAGCGTCCGTGATTCGTGACCCATGAAGATGGATTTTCCAGACCAATCCACAGCTCGTTTCTTGGCTGTCCGGGTGATGCATTCTTCCAGAATGACCGGGTCGGTAAGTGTACCTCCTGCTTCGACGGCAACCTCCGCATCGATTTGATCCGGCCTAGCCAATTGCAGCAGGTATGCGAAGCGAAGATCGTCACCCTGATGAGGAGTTCCAGTTAGAAGCAACAATCGTGGAGAACGAGGAGCGCCATCTCCCTTCATGACCCATTGGACGACGTTCTCAGTGGACATCCACTCGACGAAACGGTAATTCAGGGTGCGATAGAGTTCGTTACTCATGAACTCACGCTTGGCCGTGAGGCGATGGGCTTCATCGCAGATGATGAGGTCGAACGGCGGGATCTGCTTGAGCGTTTCCTGATGCTGTTCCTGCTTGAGCGTATCTAACGAAGCTAGAATCAGCGCGTGGTTCTTCCAGTTCGGAAGGCTCTTTGGATTGAAGTCTCGCCCGACAATGCTGAAATCAAGGCCGAAATGCTCCTCCATTTCATCTTGCCACTGAAGGACCACTCCTGCCGGACTTAGGACGAGTATTCGTGCCCGCGGATCCTGTTGGCGCATGGATGCGATGATCAGGCCAGCCTCGATGGTTTTTCCCATGCCCACTTCATCGGCGATCACATGACCGAAGCGATTGTGTGAGACGATCTTCTCAAGCAGAAATGCTTGATGGGGGAGCGGCGTCACAAATGAGCGGATAAAGTTCCCCGTCCGACTGTTTTCCGCCATCGACAATGCTGAACCCAGGCGGCGTTGAAGATCCTCAGGGCCACCCCATTCGGTTGCAGGGATGCAGCCCCCTGAGACAAATTGAAGTGCTGGCCGCAATGCCGCTTCCGAAACGGGCGTAAGGCCTGCGATCCAATCGAAGGCGACTTGGCAAGTGCGCTGGTCGTCCAGAATATTGTCGTCGATCAACTTCACCACGCCGAACCCATATTCCGGGTGGTCGGGAGAAAAGACGCGGGTTTCAGTCTGAATGGTGCAACAGTTCATCGTGGATGTTTGTGGGCGTACAGTTGGAGAGGGAGGTCGAAGTGACCGACAAGTTCAGGAATCTCATCCTGCATCCGTCTATGAACGATCTCGCTTTGATCGACGAGATCAGAGAAATCTCCCGCATATCTTGTCTCATCTCCGAGCCAACCTAATTGACGGGCGATTCTCCTTGCAGGGCTATTCATGTAATAGCAGGCCCCGTCGAATCGGTTGTCGATGACCTCTAGTCGTCGAAGCTCCCGCATCATAAAAAGCAAAGGAGCCTTCATGCTTTGAGCCACAACCCCGCGGAATAATCGATAGTTTGGATCCTTCATTTCATCAGGTATGTGACCGGATCTCAGGAACTTGTTCAGTCGTTCTCCATCCGCCTCCGGAGACTCAGCGAATTCCAGAACTGTCTCAGGCAATTGATTGTGGAAGACAAAATGGTGCATCTTTCGGAAGTCGTAAAACACCCGCCTCCAGAACTCCGCATCCTCCCCGGTGGCATTCTCGCTTGTGTAATAACGGTCTACCACACTCTTGAAGAAAGCATCTAACTTGCTCTTAAAACTGTCCTTGGCAAGATCGGCCATGCTTGCCGGAATCGTATGTTCCCAGAAATCCTTTCCAAGGTTCCCATTCCAAATATGTGCAACGTCTGAGGCTGGTCGCCGACCCCGAGGAATACTCAGGGTGCAACCAAGGCAAAGAAGACGATACCATGCTCCTCTTCCATCGATCCCCTTTGTGTCGAGGAGTATTTTGCATGCTTGTTTGTCGTTCATAGCCCCTGGAGTTACCACTTCACGAAGCGGGCCAGAAATCGTAAACAGATTCAAAGCTTCATCCAGGTTCCATTCCCGGATCAGATCTTCAGCGGTAACGATAATCGCTGGCTCAAAATCTTCGTCTGGGTCGTCGTCGTGGAAGACGGGATCCGGCTCAAACAAACGTCCCTCTTTTTGAGCTTGTTGAAGCCGGGCACCTTGAAATGCGTTATTCACACGGTTTTGATTCTCCTGCGAAAGCCCCGCAAACTCTGGGCTTTTGACAAGAGCTTCCTTACAGGCTTCTGACAAGCCACCGGCGGCTTCCGCGACGAACGGATCTTGGGATGCGAGGAAGAGAAGCGCATTGAATCTCCGCTTGGAGTCCGTTGTCTTGGCGCTTTCCTGTAACCACAGTGATAATTCAGGAGAGGTAACTTTCATCTCTCCGCGACATAGGCGGAAGAAATCATCAGCGTTTTCCTCAGCATCGTAGTCGGTGTGGAGAACCCGTTCGGGTGGTGCGAAACCCGCCCGCATGCTTTCGATACCAGTTGCTGCCGAGACTAGTAGGTCTTCGGCTTTGGTCCAGCTACCTGACCGGCTTCTGAAGTGGAGTCCGCGAATAAAGTCGAAGAGAAGTGCTTTTTCCTCACTGGGCCAATCGTAAATGCCGTTGCGTGGCTTATCTGGGAAAAGCGCGGCCATATTGAGATGCGCTCCGAGTTTGCCGCACAGGGCAGCAGCCACGCGAGATTCCATTCCTACAAGCCGCCGGAGTAGAAACGGTAGCGACAGAGCCGGTCGTGGTTCGTCCCATTGAAGGCGTGTGCGAAGCAACAAGGCCACCTTGGCGCTGACGATTTCCTGAGAATTGATGCGAAGTTCCGCATCAGCATTCACCAGTTCTTGCCATTCGAATGCCTCCGCTAGCAGGCTGAGGCCCGCTTTGCTGTCAATGAAGCCCTTTGTTTCAAAACGGATCACGGCAGTACTCGTCAGCATATGGAGACCATCGGGAAGACCGTTGGGTATGACGGGCTCGGATTCGATGATGTGCCGGTATCCTGAACCATCCGCCCAAATCGCCTTCAGCAAGCGGGCTTTAGCGTCATGCAGTCCGCTCGGCACCGAAGGCTTGGAGAACAACTCCCATACACTTGTCCAAAAGTCCAAAGATTGAGCGATGTCCGGTGCCTTCCGGCACCAAAGCAGGAACTGGTAGAGCAAGTTGGCAGCTTCACAAAAAAGATAATTATTATGTGTATTCCCCCCGCTACTGGTGGTCAGGCGTGACCTCCCAGGGTCTGGATCAAATGGGCCGTTCAGCGCGAAGCCAAGGTCATCGTCCTCAAGGGTTGGTGCGGTGATCCACAAGCAGGGAAGATTAGGCAAAGGACTGAGGCGATTTAGCTGCCTCCCGAAGACCCATGACAGCCGTTGACCCGAAATCTGAAATATCTTCACTGTGCGCTCACCGATCCTAATATCTCCTTCGAGCAATCTCCAGTCGTCTACCACATGTAGTTTTTCTGGATTCCAAGAATGGGAAGGACCGTCGGAAATGCGAATCTCACGGATTGCTTTGGCAAAAACCGGTAGATACGCGGCAAGCCGACTGAATCGTGCTGAAACAACATCGGAGGCTACGTCAGCAAACGGAATCCTGATGGCAGTGGCGTGTTTGGGATCCGGAAGGTTCTGAGAAAGCCACGATTTTAGTTCTTCGCGAGCGACGATGGGAAGCCTCTGTGGATAGAATGCGCCTACTATCTGGACACCAAGGTGCGCACTAAGAATCTCCGGTCTCACGCAGGCTAGAAAAACGCTTTTGAATCCGAGTCCGAACTTTCCTGTCTGTCCCTCGCCAATCGACCTTGTCTTATCCGAGCCATGGAGCATGAGCATCTTAACCAAATCGCGTTTATGCTTTCTGGCGACTTCCGGTTCCGGGTCACTCGGTTGATTGATAGGTCGCCCCGAATGTGCAAACCGAGCCTGGTTACCGTTGAAATCGACAATGAATACAGGTTCGACCTGCTGCCCCCGAGGAAGTTCAAGATATGCGTCGTCCGCGTTCTGAAAAAGTTCGAAGGGAATTGAGTCCGCCCGATACTGTTCGTCCTCGATTCGTCCTGCCATTGCCTCAGCCAGTTGAATTTGCAGGCCCTGGTCCCCCGTGAGGATCGATCTCAATTCAGTGAGGCCTTCCTCCTCCTTGAGGCGGCCAGAATTTTCCGAGGATTCCCAGTCGCCGACTGCGTGCAACTTTTCTTCACGAGATTGTGCCTTGAGGCGGTCCGCATCATCCAGCATTTGCAGGGCCGCAGCAAGTTCGGACCCCGGTGCTGCGGAGAAGCAAAGTTGCGAGAGTTGGAATCTGGCAGCACCCAGCATTTCCTGTTGGGCAATGCCCAGATCGAGTTGGTCGAGTTTTTGCACCACGTCCATGATTCTGGAAACCTCCCAAACAATTTCGGGGGGCACTCCGAGAACCTCGACCTGATGAATCTGAATGGTGCGCTCAATGCAGGATCTGAGTTCCTGGGGAGTAGGACTGGCCAATGAATCCGGATGGAGGAGTTTGAAACTCACCTTGTATCCTGTGGCTGTGGATTCGATAAGAAAATGACGATTTGTTCCTGATTGGGCATCCGGTTGAGGAACCAACAGGGAGGCATCACGGACTTCCCTATTAGCATCGAAGCAGGAGCCGTGAATCGAGGTTAGAGTAACGACATTGCCAACAACGATTTCGCATTCATATATGCATTGGACCAGCTTGATTCTTGCAGGGCTATGATCAGGACCCACCAGATTGATCCGAATATTGTCAACATCCACTGTATCTTCGAGGAATTTCGGAGCAAGATCACGGACATTTGGCCCTAGAATTACCAGAAACAAACCCCAGTGCCTCGAACTCAGAGATTCGCCAAGTTGTTCGGCGTATGCGGTTAGCAAGTCTTGTAGTTCCTCGTTGATGGCGACAATCGCCCCATCATGAGGTGGGGCCGTATTTGAGACAGCCGATTTAGGTGCAAGGCCCAGCGCTTGGGCAGATGATTGATTTAGTAGACACGATTTTGAGATGCCGGGTATCCCGAAGGCGAGTTGGGTAATTTGAGTCCATTGTCCGCTTTGACTAAGTAGGGTGAATTCCTCATCCAGGCGATAATGGGAATCCCATCTACTAGCCTGTTTGGCGGTGGACAGGTAAAGGTCGAAGCATGCTTCAATTTGTTTCTTCTGCGGAGCCCCTACCTCGGCGTGAGATTGCCGCAAGGCCTCCATCACGTGATCATAGCGTGGAGTTTCGCTATCCTGCCAAGGAATGAAGAAAAGCAGGCTAAGATCCACCATCCACCTGGGGGACTCCGGAGTTTCAATTTCTCCAGCATTAAACAGCTTTCTGACTAAACCGGTGGCGGAAGAAAGATCGGCTTCGATTCCGGCAACTGCTTCAAGCCATCTACCAACCTCCTCCCGGTTGGCGACCGCGATGCCGAAGTGCAGACTGCACGTTTCAGCTACAGGTGTTCTCAGCGATTCAACCAAGCGGTTTCCGGCAGGGATAAGAGGATTAGACGGATTGGCCATCGTCCCCCACCCATCGTTGCGCCAAGAAATTTTGGACTTCTCGGGCTCCCAATCGATCGCGAGTTGTGAGCGGGTGACCCATCCGCCTGCCTTTGGTAGTTGTGCTGTGACTCTGTCGATTTCCTCCTCGGCGTTCTTCAGCCAGATCAGCTGTTTCGGTTTGCATGATTCGCCGCCACGGATTGGCAGCCACGCGCTTAGCTGTAGGGCCGCTGCAGTTTCTTGGGTGGGCGTTCCCTGAGCCAGGCATTCAAGAATCAACTCGGCATAGTGAGATGGTTCAGCCTGCACCGTCGCTAGCCGCATGATACCATTGCGGTCGAGGATCTTCTCTTCAAATACTTGTTCCTGAAGCAGAGCCAATTGAGGCGGGGTGCAACGTTCTACAATTTTGGCTTGGCTGCGCAGATTGTTCCATAGGACTAGATTATGAACCACCGGTATTTGTGCGGGGGCGAGCCACACTCCGTCTGTCACATCGGTGTATCCACTCTCGCCATAACGATGGATCGGCAGCTTTCGAAGGAGCAAGTTATGATCCTCTTGCGTTTCGAGATTCGACAGAAGGAAATCGTGGAACTGGTGCAGGCCCAAATCAGGCAGCATTGGAAGGATTTCCCGAATCTCGCAAAGTTCACGGAAGTCCATAACCCCGACCTTGTGAACTTGCAGTTGCTCCATCTGGTTCTCGGTGAGATCTCCTTGGAACATCGGATCCACCCAAGACCAAGTTCTTTGAATGGCTTCCAACAAAGGCTGGACGGGATCCTTCCAGTCTCCGTCTTGAAAAAGCAATTTAGATACTGTATCACTCGCGTTCGCCCAGCTTCCATGAAGTAGGTAGCGTATGGCCAATACACTCGAAGGATCGGGCAGGATTGAGACGAGCAGTTTGACGATAGGTAAACGATCACTGGCGATTCCCAAAACCTCAGCCTTGATAATGAGAGTCGCAGCGTAGGTGTTGTTCAGTTCCGGAATAATGCTAGTCGGAGGCATACCGCTGGCAATAAACCACGCCACGAGATTGGGGCACGATTTACCCAAATTACTTTCAAGGACAGCTACACCACGACGAAACATCTGCCCGAGGGAAATCAACTTGTCGATGGCATTTGCCGTAACGACTCTGATATCAGTTTCACCGATCTTGCGTACTTCGTAAATTGAGAGGTTCTTCCAAGTATTCGACTCGATTATCGGAATCCTTTTGTCCGCGAAGAATTCCCTAAGGTACAGGCGCGCCTCGGACTCGTGAGAAATTTCTTTATCAGAGAGTAATTTACATAGTTTATCAAGGTCCGCCTTTGTCCACCTGACATCGGGTTCCAGCACGGAGAGAGTCGGACTGCTTTCCAACGCAAAAATCATGCCTCCTGGCTTCGCCAGTAATTGAGAGAGGGTCTTCTCTGCAGCCTCTTCAGTAAACCCGCAAAGGGGCATCAAGAGTATGCAAGTTGCTTCTGGCAGACTACACCATGACCATTCTCCTTTTCTCAGGAAGCGCCCAAACCGACATTTCTTCGCGACACTCTTCCTGTGGGTGCCGAACCATACGCTATCTCTCAGAGCGAGGACAATCTGATTGATCCGATAATCATCAAAACTTTCGCCCTTGAAGCAATCCTCCAACGCCGGAATCACCAGTGGTAGAAGACCATCCTCAGAGGTAGCTAGTGCTTTGTTCCACGCAATTCGAATGCCATGATCGGTTGTTTCATCAGCATCTTCAAAAGCGTTTTCAACGCCATATACGGAGGTACGTGACTCTTCGAGAAAGAAATAGCCATGGAGGAATATATGCAGATCCACGTCCCATTCTGGCAATATTACGTCTAAGCAGGGTTTGTCTCCCACTGGTAGAAACACAGCCCAAAACAAACATAGATGTCCACTCGTGTGTGAATCCCTATTGACACTGACGACGACTGATGACTCCCAAAGAGCCTTGTCTTTATCACGACCGGTTACTTCGCCATCTCCATTAGCAAAAACCTTAGGCCATGCCGGCTTATTTTTCCATTCAATCTCTACATTAGTGCGAATTCCACCATTGAGACGGTAATATTTTGAACCGTGAGATATGGTGCATTGTGCCCTTGAGTGAGTAATTGTTTGGACCCGCACTCCGTCGTAAAAGTCGATTTGTTCGATTTTATTGAGGAAGAGAAGAGTCTCTCCCAAACGGGGAGCAGACTCTTCAAAAAGTTTTCCCAATGACGGGGGGCACTCTTCCTTATGGTCTCCAGGGTAAGGATCGTTTCCGATTCGGATTGCGCCCTCAATTCCACAGTGGACCTCACGACGCAGTGGAATCCATATGGCAAACCATCGCTGACAGGACGATGTTTCCTGATGGACTTCGTGTAGCTTTGTTTTCCAATCTGCTGTCTTCTGCTCGACTTCACGGTGCAAAATATGCCAGTCGTCTGGAAATTCTTTATCCCATTCTTGATGAAAGTCCGGATACCAAGGAGTAAACAATGCTCTTAGTTCATCACGACCCTCGCTTTCTAGAAAAAAGAATGCTTCGCAAACATGAAAGACGGCTTTCATCCCCAGGCCGAATCGACCTATCTTGTGGTTATCCGAAGCTTTTGTTCCAAGGCCTAACTCGATGATGCCATCACGGTGCTTCACGTCAAATGGGCCATTGTTCACAGCAACCAGGGCAGGTCCATTGAGTAGCGGGTGGTCAGCCTCTTCTTTAAGTCCCTGATGCCAGAATAGACTGATTCGCCACGCATCCGCATCATCGGCATTCTGAATCAACTCCTTAATGAATGCGAAGCCTTCACTGTAGTGTCCAAGAACCTGGTTGATCTTTTGGATATCGGACTTACTCGAATGTTTAACGCCAATCATCGAATATGAAGCGGTTGAGATTGTTTATAGTGTTTGTTATCAGTCATTGAGATGGGTATCTTTGGTATTCCTGACGTTATTGAAGGATCTTTCCTAATAGCTCGCCAATCGCCTTCGATGAGATTCCTCTGACCGAATCGTCGTGGGTGACGATCAGCGTGCCGTTCTTACCGCCGCCTTCTTCTTGGGGAAGGATTTGGTGTTTTCGGAAGAGTGTCTTCTTTTCCTCCCATCGCCTTGCGTATTCGGGATCGAAGAGCATGCCGCAGTGTTCCCAGTAATAGGTGATGCCGGTGTCGTCGTCCTCGAAGGTGAAGTCGGGTAGCGATACTTATTTTGTTGGGAATGGAGGTGCTCATGGGAGGTCTTCAATTCTAGTCCAAACGGTCTGATAGTCCTGTTCGCGGTCGCAACGGGTGAAGGGGGCGACGTATTCGAGGGTGCGTTCCACCGGGCCGGTGGGGAGGGTGGTGTCGGTGATTTGGCGGGTGACGGTGCCGCTTTGCATGTCTTTGATGGCGTTCCATTCGGCTCGGGTGAAGCCGACGCCGGGAACCCCTTGCTGGCGGTGAAGACGATGCGACCGCGCTGGTCATAGAAGGTGTCGGCCTCGTATTGGCGCATGACGGGGAATTGGACGCGGTAGATGGTTTGTAACTCCTCCAGGGTGAGGCTGAGTTCGCGGGCGACGAGCACATCCAGTTCGACCAGGGCCCAACGACGGGAAAAGTCCGTGCGCAAGGCGCAGTGCCGCGTCCACGAGGGCGTTAGATTCTTCCAGAAGGAAGAATCTAACAAAGTATGAAGGTTGAGGGATGAAGTATAAAGGGCTGGATTTTCATCTTTCATCCTTTCTAATTCATCCTTGCTAGGAATCAGCCACTCCTCGTCCCTGAAGCCCTCGTCCCAACACTCACTCCACAAGTCGGCGTAATGGGTGGTGAGGCAGTTGAGCGCTAGGGTGCGCGTGAGGAGCGATTGGGTCGGCTCGCCCAAGATGGGCAGTTCTCTTAGAAAGGATTCATAAGCATCGCCCCTCCCGGTTGATTTGCAGAAGTCAATAGGTAGAGACTCAGCGAGAGCGGCGAAGCTCATGAGGTCGCGGCATGATCTGAATGTGATAGAGTTGACCGTATTTAGGTGGCCTGTGCCTTTGGGATGAATAGCTGAAATCAATGTTCTTTCTCCGCTTTGGGAAAGCTGGCGGCGGAATGCGAGTCGGTAGAATTCTGTGACCTTCTTATTGGGCATTAGTTCGCCGGTATCTGGATATTTGTCCTGCCAGGGGACGGATGGGGCGCGACGATGATATTCTTCCAATGGGCAATCAGGAACGTAGTTGGTCCTTGGGAGGTAGTTGTCAGGAAGGGTTTCGAGACTGATAATGTCGTAGTCAGAATTGAGGCGACAGGGGTTGCGTGGGGCCTTATTATGCGGATTGCCGACGAAAAAGTGAGGGCCCGAAAGGATGAGTTGAGATGGATTGTTTGGGAAGCAGGTTTCCCGACGGATGGTGTGGTCAATCTTAACGGCATTGGTCTCGTCCCACATGACCGTAGCGCGATATTCGTCTTCCAGCTCACTTAGGCGGCGCGGAAAAGCTGCGAACTTTTCTTGAACCGCAAGTAACTGGCGGGTGTGGAGAGCTGGCAAGCGGGCTTCAATTGCAGACTTGCCCTCGCCGTCGTACAGTCGGGCAAACAGTGTGAGTTCCTTTTCCGTAATGGGAACTAGGCGGTCTCGGTGACCCTCACAATTCCATTTGTTGAAATCATTTTTGATGCCTCCAGCGAGTCCATGTCCACTGTGAAGGAAGCTTTGATCTACGGTGGAGACTGCAAATAGATTGGCTACAGAAGTGAACGAAACTTTTTTGGGAGAGTGGCAGATGTTGATGCTGAATTTCGCGTGGTGATCGACCTCGCTGAAGAGAGTGAGTTCGTTCTGAAACTGGAGGTGGTTTCTCAGCCGTGGATACAGCTCACTTCGAAGTGGTCCGCCATTCGGATCATCATAGACGCCTTCCGGGTGAAGAAATCCAGTAACGCCATGGGGATTGTTGATAGCCCAAGCGCGAGGAAGGAAGCACTTGTAGAGGTTGGTCTGCTGGCCCCTGAGCAAGTGGTAATTTTGTGCGGAATTCAGAAATGCTTGAGTGCCAGCGAACTCAACGAACTCGGAGAAGTATGCGGCGCGTTGGTCAGGGATTTCTAGTTGTTCCTCGCGGGCAGCAGCGATCTGCGGCGCGGTGAGATCGCGAATAGTAAAGGTGGGTTGTTTCTCGGAGAGGAGATCGCCCTCGTTCCACTCGACCTTGACCCAGGGCGGATTCCCGAGGATGAGATCGAAGCCACCGCGACGGGCGAAGAGGTCGATGAATTCGAGATCCCAGTGGAAGAATCGGCGCTCGGAGGAAATGGTGCGGACGAGGGAGAGGCGCGGGGATTGGGCGCAGAGTTTGTCCACATTGACGACGGTGTCGTCGAGTTTGAGGTCGGAGGGTTTGATATCGACGGAGTTGCTGCCGAGGTCCACGGCGAAGAAGAGTTCGGCTTGTTCGGGTGCGGCGGGGGCGAAGCCGGGGATGTGGCCGAGGAGCAGGCCGATTTCGGTGAGGAATTGCTGGCGGGTGGGCAGCAGGGCGGATTGTTCGATGGGCCAGAACCAGAGGGCGCACCAGTAATCCATGGCGAGTTTGAGGCGCGAATATGGGCTGTATGGGTGGCGGAGTTCGGTGGCCCACTTGCGATCTTTCTCATGCGTTGATGAGAAAGATCGCAAAGGTTGAGGGATGAAGGATGAAGGATGAAGGGAAGACGACACGGCTTGTTCCTCTTCATACTTCATCCTTTTGCCTTCATCCTTCATACTTGCTGGCCACACGGCCAGCGGGTCTGTGGTTTCCTCGCGGAGACGGATGGTGGTTTCGAGATGGCGGGCGAGGAGGGTATCGGCGGCGGCTGAGAGTTGGAGGAGTTCTGGAAGATCGTCTTTTTCGTAGGGAGTGACGAAATTGGATTTCCAGTCCTTGATTTTGTCGAGGTGGGATTTGGCCAGGGATTTGATGACCTTGTCGTCATAGTCGGCCATGCCGGGATCGCCGAGCAACCAGTGATAAACCGTGTCCTTCGGACGGTTTATCACTGGTTGCTCGGAAGGATGAAGGTTGAGGGATGAAGGTTGAAGGGAAGACGCTGCGGCCTCTTCATTCTCTTGCTCCTTCATACTTCTGCCTTCATACTTCATCCTTGTCGGAGGCTCATCGGGCCAACGCGCTTTCGATCCGCCCTTCCCAGGCCGGGCGATGAGAAGTTCGGTGGGATAGGTTTCGCGGCGGGCGCCGATGAGGGAGTTGCCGCAGGCAAGTTGGAGACCGAACCAAGGAACAAAGGCACCCTCGTAGATGGTGTTGAGCCAGAGGGAGATTTCGGCGAGTTCGACGGCGGTTGGGTTGAGATCAACGCCGAAGACATTGTTGTCGGCGATGAACATTTTTACTTTTTGGAGCTCCTGGGTGTAGTCGTCGTGAGGGATCGTGATGCAGAGTTCCTTTTGTTTCCGCTGGAGGTAGGCTTCGGCGAGTTGGTTGACGGCTTCGTTGGCGAAGGCCGCGGAGCCGATGGCCATCTCGCAAACCGTGAGATGGAGGATTTCATTGGCCGTGCGCCAGTTGGCATCGCCGGGCTTCTCGCCAATGAGCTCCTTGAGGGCGTATTTGACGAGGCAGCGGGTGAGCGACTCCGGCGTGTAGTAAGACGCGGATTTCTTGCGGGCGCGGCCGGCGAGGCGGTAGAGGAATTTTCCCCGCTGGTGACGGAGGCGGGATTGGAGGCCGTCGATGGATTCGAAGACGCGTTCCTTTTCGGTGTAGGCCTCGAGTTCGGTGGCGGTGACGAAGTAGGCGTGCTCTAACGGGTTGTGCTCCTCGTCGGCGGGTTTGACCTCGAAGAGTTCCTCGCGGGCGAAGAAGCCGGAGTAGGAGAGGAGGTTTTCATATACGGCACCGAGTTGGTTGATGCCGAGGGTGGCGTAGGAGATGCGGCCGGCGCGGGTATTGCGACCGCGGCCACTGGAACCGAGCGAGAGACGCTGGATGATGCGCTGGAGAACGTGGTTGCGGATCTTGACTTTGCTCAGAATGGGCGTGCCCTTGGGATCGAAGAGGTGGGACTTGAGGGCGGCGATGGTGAAGTCGTCGTGGATCGATTGGTCGTCGCGGTCCCTGAACCCCGTGAGGTCACCTTGGTCGAATTGGCGGCCTTCGTAGATGAGGCGGAAGAGCGTCTGGATGGAATGGTGGAAGTAGTAGCCATCGCGCATCTCATCGGTGGCGAGATCGACCATTTCCAAATCGCGGAGGGATTCGACGGAGTAGCCTTTGAGGTATTCCTCGGATTTGACGGGGAGGTAGCCAAGCTCGGGGCGGGCTTCCAGATAGAAGCAGGAGAGCAGCCGATAGATATAGCGGACGCAATCGCGGGTGAGCTTTCTTTCCAGTTCCTCAGTGATGTCTTCACGAAATAGCGGCATATCACGCAGACGACCTTCTGCCCGCTCTTTGCGGATGTAGAAGACCGCTTCGTTGGCGATGTCCTCGATGGAGGCAACAACGGCGAGCTTGAGCGTTTCGGAGACGGCGAAGGCGTGCTTGTGGGAGGATTCGTCGAGACCATCCAGCAGCGAGAGTCCGTCTTCGGGACAGGTGGAGTCCCGGTGGAGCAGGGCGGCGGTGGCGCGGATGAGGGACGGGTCGTCGCGGCGATTGAAGAGTTCGCGGAGGTCGCAGGAGAGGAAACGGCGCTCGGCCCACTTCATGCGGTCGCAGAGGACGATCTGGCCGAAGGAGAGGAAGATGACCCAACGCGGGGGCTCTTCTTGGGAGAAAATCCTTTGGGAAAGGATTTCCTCCCAAGAAGAGGAAGGTTGAAGGTTGAGGGATGAAGGATGAAGGATGAAGGGAAGACGGCAAAGGTTGAAGGTTGAGGGATGAAGGATGAAGGGAAGACGGCAAAGGTTGAAGGTTGAGGGATGAAGGGAAGACGGCAAAGGTTGAAGGTTGAGGGATGAAGGATGAAGGGAAGACGGCAAAGGTTGAAGGTTGAGGGATGAAGGATGAAGGGAAGACGGCAAAGGTTGAGGGATGAAGGTTGAAGGATGAAGGGAAGACGACACGGCTTGTTCATCTTCATCCTTCATCCTTTTGCCTTCATCCTTCATCCTTTGCCCCGCCAGGGGCCTCCCTGGGAGTTGGGGGTTGGTGTTTTGCGGGTCGCCGGTGTATTGGGACGGCTGGGGGCTGAGGGCCAGCGGGTCGGTAGTGAGTTCGTCATCGGAGGTGCCATCAGGCAGGGTTTCGATGAGCCAAAGGGCGGGTGCGCCGGATTGGGTGGTGACTTCCCCGATGAGCGGGATGCGGACGGCGGCAGAGCCGTGGCCGAGAGCACGCCAGGATGGAGCGAGGGTGTAGCCGAGGACGAGAAGAAGTGATGTTAGGAAGTCGCGTTGAATTTCGGCGAGGGAATCGGGGGCTCGGCGAAGTTTTTCCAGAGAGCGGAAGTAGGATTGGGCAAGCGAGCGCAGGCGGGCGGGTGGCTCGCGGTGGTCTTCGGAATCAGGATGGGCGTCGGCAAGCGCCCTCCACCGGTCGAGCGTCTCCTTCAGGTCGCCGGAGAGTAACTCGGCGAAGTAGTGGGCGGAGTAGTATTCGTGGTGGTTGGTGAGCATGGACGGGGTAAAATTAAAATGGTTTTGCACGCGTGAGCATCTCTCCCGTTTCCGCAAGATTCCTCACTTTATGTCGGAGCAAGTCATCGAACCGAATCGCCTGCTCGAAAACTGGGCTGAGATCGGAACCGTCTGCTAGAATGAAAGAGGGCTGTTTGCCCCGGGTGATCGCTGTCAGGGCGTCCGGGCTAAAACCATTAATTGAAAGAAAGAGACCCCGTGTGAACCCCGACTTGCCCTCGATCTTTCCACGGAACACCAGCAATGCGGCTTCGTTGACAGGTTTCGTTTCCCACTTGGCTTCCAGCAGGTAGGTCTCGTGATCAAGCACGAAGGTTCCGTCAATCTGCTCTCCTGTCAGGCGGAAGGAAGCGTGTGGATTCAGGTCGAATAGGTCGAAAAGTCGTTTAAGGAGCTTTTCCAAGGCAAAGCCTGCCGCCTGCCTGTCGCTCATGCCCACCAATTGATAGAACTCCGAGCGCAAGGAAGGCAATTCCGATTGGATTACGCCGGATGGTGCAGGTGCATAGCATTGACTCGTAGTGCGCTCAGCAGGCAATGGAGTAGGGTCTCTTCCCAATGATGCAAGAAAGCGAGGGTCCCAGAGATCAGGGAACTTGAAGCCGATTTCCTTGATGACCCGATTGATGGCAGGGCGTTTGGCTTGAAGCTCGGCAGCCCTTTTATTTGCTCGATTTGAAATAGGGCTAGACAAAAGGGCACGAAAATGCTCGGTTAGCCGCGTGAGAAATCAATCCACAGTCACGGCCGG
>Ga0118677_10007979_pt1 | contig 17201 bp, 18 predicted proteins | sample AliMusrvi5mmetaG_FD_86154 | JGI IMG/M metagenome (GOLD analysis project Ga0118677, IMG submission 86154) | reverse complement strand
CTCCAAATGGCTCGACCAAGGCCAGCCGGTCCTGCCGCACCGCACGGTCGGAGTCAGCTGTGTAGATGGCGATCGCCGTCCAGACGCATCCGAACCTCACGAACTGCGCCGTTGAGAACGGTTCCCGGAAAGCCACGACCGCCAGCAGGAACTGGAGGGTGGGCGAGAGGTACTGGAGGATGCCCATCGTCGAGAGTCGCAACTTCTTCGCGGCGCCCCCGAAGAACAGCAGCGGCACCGTGGTCACCGGGCCGCTGAGCGCCAACAGGCCCAGGGTTCCGAGGCTGCTCCCCGCTCCCTGCCTCGTCGCCCCCTAGGTAGCCGACATAGGCCAGGGCGACGGGTGCCATGGCGAGCGTCTCACGGCCGAATGAACCAGGAACGGAAGTTGTTGTCCCGTCAACCCATTTCTTCCGCATATCCGGAACCTGCGCCGTGAAATGGGGACTTTGGCGGCGTCTTGCGGATTGTTCCTTCGATTCTGGGGGGGTAATAATTGTTCATTCAGTCGTAATCCAGAAGCGGAGATAGAGAAATGGCGAAGAAAATGAAGCCGGGCCAGAAGCGATGCCCGAGTTGCGGAACCTCAGTCAAAGGCCCGAGAACGAAGACTTGCCCGAAGTGTGGTCATGCGTTCAACGGAAAACCACAGGAAGGCCTCGCTCCCAAAGCGGCAAAGAAAGCGGCCGTGGCCTCAGCACCGGCAGTCGTGGAGAAGCCGATGACAAATGGCGGCACGATCACGCTGGAGCAGATTAAGAAGGTTGCCCATACGATCAAGACGCTGGGCGGATTCCAGCGAGTGACCGAAGTGCTGGAAGTCATTTAAGAGTTGGGCGGCGTGAAGAAGTTCAAGGACTTGGCGGAAGCAATGACGGTCACGGAAACGGGGACGACGACGAACACCGTTCCAGTCTGAGTAGAATACGTTTCGACTGAATTCGATGAGAGGCCCACCTCGCACTTGCCTGCGGGGTGGGCTTTTTGCTAATAACTGGACGGTTTGCCACACACTCAAGGGTTGGGGATTGGCAAGCCAGTGAAACTTTGACGGCCACCGTCGCCAGGTCAATCCCTCCCGATCCCTCTGGCCGATTTACCCGACTGTCAGCCGGCAACGAGGAGCCACACCGATGAATAGCATGCCCACAGCACCGGCGGAAAAATCCGCCAATCTGGCAATCTTGCACCGCGAACTTGCCCAATTGGCCGCGCACACCAAACCCGTCGATCGGCCGCCGCGGGATGGCGTCCGAGAACCACACGGCGCCGTTCTCGTGATCCGCGGCAAATAGCCCCTCACGCCAGATTATTCCGCACGGCCCAGACCGCAGCCTGCATGCGATCCGTCAGACCGATCTTGTGGAGAGTGTGCTGGACGTGCTCCTTGACGGTCTCGTAGCTGATCGTCATGGCCACGGCGAACCCTAATGACCATGGACATTCACTAAATCTACATGATCTACCACGACTTGAAGCAATCCGGCGCGGCGAACGACCCTTCAGATCGGTTCTACGACGGTTCCTATCGGCCGCCGAACGGGTCGCAGATGGCGACTATGGCTGGCGCCGTCCTGATTCCTGCGACAGCCCGCGGCTGAATTGCCGGCAGCGTTGTTTCGCCGCCAGCACCTAACGTAAGAAGGCCGGAATTTCGCGTCCAACCCCGTCCAACCCTGCGGGTGCGGTTACTTCTCGATGTCTGTGAGCTTGGCGATCAGGCTGAACTTGTGGGATTCGACACAGTCGTTACAGAATATGGCCAAGAACTGGTTGTCGACGATGGAACTGTCCCTCCACAGCGAAGACGTAATCAGTCCGTAGAGGGTTTGGGGCTTATAAGGGATTCCGCAGACCGCACAACGCAAATCCTCAAGTTCTTTCGCCCCGGAGTTCTTCGAGACGACGCAAGGCTGCCCATCCACGAGATAAGGTAGCTTCTCAGTTCGTTCGTAACACCCTCGACAATAAACGGCCAACTGCTCTCGATCCTTGTGCCGCTTTCGCACTAGCTTGGTAGGAAGAATATAGAACTGTACAGCGTAGAAAAAGCTACCCCTGGTGCCACACGTGTTGCAGCCGTGATCTTCTGCACGGACTTCTATAGCTCGCAGATCCATGATTGTCGATTCTCCAAGGCATCTACCAGTATCTCGCTGGCCGCACCCGTCGTCAACAATCAACATGAGATGGGCAGAATTTCGCGTCCACAGCGTCCAACCGCGGGGGCACGGCGTGACGCATGGACGCTGTGGACGATGATTACCGAGTGCCGTCCGTGTCCTCCCATTGTCGCATAGCCCCTTGGCACCGGCTAGTAAGCCATCTAGGGCCCCCAAGAACGCCGATGAGGGCCTCGGTGCCGGCTCTGGCCCCCGAAAGCCACCCCGCCCGCCGAGGCCGCCAGCGGGCCTGCAAGAATCGCAGGCGGCACGTCGGCGTTTTGGCAGGCCGTGCTTGCCCTCCCGGCCACCATACCAGCCCATGCCGCTCTGGGCGAGAAGTTAGCCGGCGCCGTGCCCAGGCAAGCCACGCCGGCCGGCAGCGGCGCCGTGGCCAGGACCGAACGCATCCCGATCCACGAGCGGGCCGAGGCCGCCGTCATTGCCGGGATACGACACCAAGGCCGGACTGGCGATGATCAGCCCGCAGACGAGCACCTCAACGGCGAAGACAAGTACACCAACGACCTTCATCGGCACGTCATCTGGGCGATGCACCGGGAACGTGGTGCCGCCTGGCTCGGCAACATCCACCTGTCCAAGGCCTGCCGGGGCATGCCGATCTGCTGGCCGTGGGAGCCCATGGATCGCGTTGAACCGTTCTCATGCGACTTCGTCGCTCCCCGCCTTGATGACCGGCTCGTGCAGATGATCGCCGCTCGGGCTGGCGGGGGCGGGCTTACGGACGACGCGGATTGTCTGAGGATCATGGAAATCGTGGACGGCATCGCCGCAGCCGGCGGGGTCTTACTGCACTGGACTTGAATCTTGCGGCAGCACTTCTATGCGCCATAACCGCCCGTTGCATGCAACGGTTCCAACCCATTATGATAAGTGAGCTATGAACATGAAGACGTTTATCAAGAAGATCGGCGATGCCGCGACCAACACGATCAAGGGATGGGAAGAGCGATCCGACCCCGACGCCGTGGTCCTGGACAACTTCTCCCGCTCGCTCCAGATCGACACGTACAGTTGCGGGGCGCAGTCCACGTTTATGATCCTGCGGTACTACGGCAAGGCCCGCACCGCCCAAGGCGTCGAGCGGGCGTTGGGCACCACAGAGGAGGGCACCACGGAAGACCAGATTCGTCGGCTGCTCGTCGAACGCGGCTTGCGGCCCAGGCGGATCACCCGGCCCACCATCGCCAAGCTGCGGGCGGCAATCGACGAAGGATGCCCGGTTCTGGTGAGCGTGGACGCCAAGGAAATTGAGAATGGGCACTGGGCAGTCGTGTACGGTTACACGAAGGCCGGCATCTACGTGGCTGACCCATCGCTCAAGCGGGCCATCTTCTGCCGGCACGACAACCAGCAGTTTCTGCGGCGGTGGGACCGCTGGGCGCTGGTCTGCGGAACAGCCCGACCAAAGTCCTGATCGTCGAAGCCCAGGATGATCATGCGCGTGCCGGCTACGGTCTGCACTCCCCGCACGGCTTCTTCCCTGCCTGAATTATCTCAACCCGCGTATTATACCTGACCAGGTTCTTCTCCGAAATCTTCGCCGCCGACTAGCAACCCACCTCGTGGAAGGCCGGACTAAAGAACACGTGTACCTACCGGCCCGGCCCCCACGGGCACAGCACCACGACCATGCTGACCATGCCGCCCTGGGGATCGGCTCGTCGCCGCGGGTCGCCGGGCCGCCCACAACCAACCCTTTCACGAAGGCCGGCGGCTAAATCGGGCCGCGTCCTGTGTCAGGTTCTTGTATGTTGCCAACCGGGGACTGGCGGACAGCTTTCGGTGCCTCACCCAAGAGCCCCCTAACTGACAGGACCTGTCTTAGGCCCGCCGTCGGCCGGCGGGCTACGCCCAGCAGCGCAGGCGCTTCGCTGTCGAGCGGCTCGACAAGTACGACACCGAAGAGGAGTGCCGGGAAGATGTTATCGTCCCGACCAGATCTGCACCCCCGCGAAGTTGGCCGCCAGCCGCATCGACTTCCCCGCGTGGCTGAAGACCCTCAAAGCCCGTGACCGGAAGATCGCCCGATTCTTCTCGCTCGGCAACCACACCCAAGATGCCACCCGCAAGTTCGACGTGAGCCAGAACCGCATTAGCCAACTCAGAAAAGAGCTGGCCGTGGCCTGCGGAAATGCACTCTGCGAGACATCGGTCCATACATCCTCAATTTTAGGAACTTCCATGTCACATATTGTTAAGGTCCAAACGCAGTTGAAGGATGCCGCCGTCGTCCGGGCCGCCTGCCACCGGCCACGCCCACGTTCTGCCGGCCCGTGTTTATCAAACGGGGCGAGGGAGACAGGTGCTCTTCCTGGAACGCCCGACGCCGATGACCCACCAGGAACACAGGCACATCGAGGTGCCGGCCGGTTGGTGGGAGGTTGTCATCCAACGCGAGTTCGTTCCGCCCGAGCGACCGTCGAAGCCGCCGCGTCCGCGACGGCGGAGAGACTGACCGTCGGCCGCGCCCATTAGCGAACAGCGGGGGGTGGTTTTGGGAGGGATGTTCGGTCCGGCGTGCACCACGATGGGCGCCGCCGGACCATCTCCCCAGCAGTCCTACGCAAGTCGTCACGACCAGAATCAACTGCCCTATACCAAATCCAAGAGCGAAAGGAAAACTTTGGCCCGCCTCATCCCTGCTTCCGGCAAGGCCCGGTTTGTCAGACCGGCCAACCTCTCGCACTTCACCCTGGAAGAACTGAAGGGCATCGTACAGCCCGACGACACGGGCATCTACTTTGCGGTCGTCCCCGGCTTCCACATGGGCAGTCTTCGCATACTACGACACGAAGAAAGTGCAGGCTACGATGACCTGCCGATCAACGAATCGGCTTCGGTCCTCGCCAGACAAATCATCCGCGGCGACGCCTTACTGATTGCCGACAACGAATGGAACTAAACCTGAATCTAACGCCCGAAGGGAACCTATGCCTACCAAGACCTTCATCGACGCTGACATCGCCGACACCAATTTTGATCCTGACGTGGCTGCCATCGAGGAGGCTCTCAATCCGCCCAGGCTGCCCGACAGGGAGGTCATTTCGCCCCGCTACGACTGCCGCGGCCGGCTTTTGCCGCTCTACCGCATCTGGATGAATGATGGTTACACCGTGCTGAAACATGCTCGCACGCCCGGTGAAGCCTGCGGCCTGGCCATCGAAGACGCCAAGGCCCTGATCGAGGCGATCAGCGTCAAACACTGTATGAGTCCTCGCGAACGCCGGCTGGCAACGACTGTCGATTGCTGGCAGCAACTCTAATTCCTTTGGTGCGTAACTGAAGGTTCCCAACACATTCAACGAAGAAGGACGAAAAAATCATGCCATTGAAGACGAACATCGGCGTCAGCCGCAAGGTAGCCGACAATAACTATGGCTCGTGTGCCGCGAGCATGAACCTGGAAGTCGAGTTGGAGTCCAGTCTGATCCAGGAGCCCGAGCGGCTCCAGGAACAGGTTCGCCAGCTTTTTCGCATGGCTTGGCATGCGGTGGACGAAGAACTGGCCCGCCAGCAACCAAACAACCCTACGGTAATGCGTGAATCTACCACATGATCCTTAGCGACAGGGAGTCAAGAATGTTCCTTCGATTTGGCAAGTATGATCTCTTCACCGAGAGCGAATGCAGAAAGTGCGATCTGAATCGCAGTCTTATGGCACTTGGATTGGAAGCGAGCGGGAGACGAGGCCGCACATGGCTCTACGTTCGGGAGAACATGTTCCGAATATCCGCGTTGGCTACATGGGCATTGAAGCACCGCAGGCAGTTGGATCGCCAGCTGCTGCGAACGAAGACCGGCCAGCGACATAGGCACCGTCACTTAATCATCAAAGAGTTTACGTATATTGTCGGGGCAGCCGGCATGAGCTTGTCCGTCAGCAGGGGGGTCGAAGGCTCTAACCTACGTTTGGCGTTTGATGTCGATGGTCAAGGCACTTGGCGGTGCCGTATTGGTGAGTATCTGAATCTGTCGGGCCTGCCGCTTCTATACCATGAAGCGTTCCCCGGATCGACACAGTGCGACTTATGCGAGGAACAGCACGCACTGAGGTTGTGCGCCGTATGTTCCAGGTGGGTATGCCGCACCTGTTCAACGGCATGCGACGATTGTGGGAACCTGTTCTGCACCAAATGTAATCAGTCGTATTGCGGTGTGAACTGTCCAGCCCATAAATGGTATTTCCACCGTCATCCTCGTGCAAAATAAGGCAGTGCGGACACGGACCGCAGTCGGCGTTACAAACACCTCAGTTCTTGCCTGCCGCGAATCTGCGAATCATGCGGCCGACTGGCCATTCTTTGGTCCAGTAGGCTTTTGACATCCGAGTGACCCGCAAGGTGGGAATCCATAAACCACGAAGCGATCCGGCGCGCGGAGCTAAATGAAATGTGGGGGTGCAACTCGCCAGCCGGACGGCTTCGTCCCGCAGGATCTTCCACACCAGCCCAAGAAAGCGTAATGTAATCCTATGTCGCCGTTATTCTCCCGAGGAGATGTACTATGAAGATCGAATGTATTGACCCTATCCCAGGCACCAACAAGTACCTTGTCCGGCTCAGTTGTGGCCACGAGGCCATACTCGACTCCGACGTTCAGGAACGCCTGGGGGAGCCGATCGGTGAGATCATGGAGAAAGGTTCGCTTCTCTGCCCGACGTGCGGCCTCCCCGGCCGCCAAGCCCGCGGGGAGTCCGCGAAGGTGCTCCACGCCGACGGCACGTTTTCCTGGATTCTGCCCAGGCATTACCCAAGGTTCACATACAGAGAGCTCTGGGACGCCATCGCAGGGGATCCGTCCCGGAGGAACAGGGGGCCGGCTACCTGCCGGGCCGATCACATCGACATCGAGCCGCCGCTGCTGGCCTGCCTCGTCGCCATCCCGGTATTCATCCCCCGCGGCCCCGTGCTGCCCTGCGGAGACCTACTGGTCCTCGCCCAGCCGCAAGACACCAAGGGCCTGTCCTTGAACGAACAGGCCAGCCGTCTGGCTGGCCGGCCGATTCTCGGCAACGCGGTTCTGATCTCCCCGCAGGGAGATCCGCGAAAGCCCTATGACTCCATCCCAGGACCCGACGTGAAACCTCGATTCGAGAACACCAAGTATTACGTCGCCCTTGGCGACTCCATGTCCATCGACCGCTATACCGGAAAGGTTGGCGGCGGCGCCGTCGCCCAGTTCTTCAACAAGCTCTGCCAACGCGGCGAGCAATCCAACCCGCCGGCCCACTGGCAGATCATCGACGAGACCTACGACGGCTGCGTCATGTCCGGCGTGCCCATGGCCCGCGGCGACTGCGGCGTGGACCTGATTACCGTGACTATCGCCGGGAATGATCTCTTGCAGAACATGCACCGGGACATCCCGGAGTACATGCCGCACTTCAAGTCTGCCTACCGGGCCCTCATGTGCCGCTTGCAGAAACTCGCCCAGACTGTCGGCGGGAGGTTCGCTTCTGACCGGGTGCAAGAGGCCGTGGTCGTGGTCGGGAATATCTACAAGCCTGCCGCCGAATACCCTCGGGAGATCGACCAGGCCCTCGACCAGGTCAACCGCTTCATCGGCGAGACCGTCGCTCAGCACGGCTTCCGCCTGGCCGACATCCACGATGCCTTCCGCGGCCACGAACAGGAATACCTCTGCCTGGGCATTGAGCCGACCTTGAAGGGCGCGACCGTGATCGCCGACCTGTTCGAGCAGGCGGCCTTTCCGACGATCAAAGAAAGCGGCGACCCAAGCAGGAAAGAGTTTCGCAACCCATAAGACTGCGTGACAGCCGCGATGCAACTGCTGGACCGGCTCAAGGAGGAGAACGAACAGTGTTGGCTGTACAACCGAAGGCTGCCGCGGATGGGCAAGGCCTTAGTTTCCCCACTCAATCCAGAATTCAAACGATGGAAAAATGCGGAATGGGCGCCCGCCTACGACGCCCCAGATCCCGTCTGGAACGGATTCAAGTAAACTATGACCATGCCCGTCGCTGGACGACCTCGCCAGATATAGGCCCGCCGCCCAGTTTCCATCGGGGCAAACTCTTCAAAACGGCAAAATGCCGCAGGACAGCTTGACCATGAACATCTATAACATCAATATCTGGGGGCCTTGCCCGACCGAGAAGGAAGCGCGTGCTCGCCGGCCGGGTCCTCCAGATGCCAGGGCTCTTGTCTTTGCGCCAACGATGGACATTGCAAACCAGATCTGTTATGCGGTCGCAACGCGGGATGCCCGTCACCACTCCAACTACCAAGAGATAGACAGCTATAGCGAACCTGTTCCGTGCGTCTGGGTGGCAGTGCAGGAGACAGTCTGGTTCTGGTTCGAGGAGACAGTCATCAATGATCTCCTCGCCGAGCCGATTCTGCCGAAACTCCGTATTGCTGACCATCAACGCCAACCTGGCACACTGTACCTAGCAAATTGTATTGATGAAGCCGGCACACTCCGAGGGCAATTCTGGGTATACGCTGCCGATGCTATGACTGCGAATACCATACTGGTGGAGCACGTTGACATCATCGGTCTGTTTGATCACGACTCCGAGACTATGCGAGTCGAACTGGAATCTGTGATGGCGACATGCTGCTGCGTCTTCTGGAATGTTGACGTAGCCCGGTACGACTTGCACACCGAGATTTCGGGTGGCCGCCCCGCGCACCGTGACGATGAGGAGTCAGAGCGGGGCTGAGCTGTGTGCACTTTGCCGTTTCCCATTTCCGGTAGAATAGTCCTGCAACCGCGCGTCCGACGCGTCCGACACAAGACAGCCCGGCCAAACGACTCGGACGCGCAGGACGATCTTTTGCAGCCCCGTTCTAAACTCTCCATCCGCCCACGTCAGATCCCGACACGGCGTGATCCAGGCCGCCGGCGATCCATTCCAGCTTGATGGGCTTTCTGGCAGGAAGCATGACAGCCTGCGCCCACGGCATTGCCGTGGACTGCGTTCTGGCAATGCCCTTCGACGATCCCTCGATGGACGACGACCTATGCCCAGAACTGCCGGCTGACGTATTAAACGCCGATTTCCGCAGGCTGAAATGCGATGACATTTTCGCGTAGTCACGCGTACACCAACTGAAGCCGGTGGTTTCCCAGCCAGGGGATCGGCGGGCAGTCCTTGTCCAGGTGCGCCTCGCGGAGAATCGGGTTGTGCGCGCGGCGATCGAAGTACACCACGATCCGCCGCCCTGGTTCGATCTCGATGGCACCGGGAGTCTCGACGAAGTTGCGATAGACCCTCTTGGGCTTCGCATCGCCGAAGCCGCGCAGTTGATTCGCCAACCAGCGGTAGCAGCCCTGCGCCAGGACCGTGAGCACCGTGTCCAAGTCCACGTTCAATCGCACTTCACTGGCCAGACAATCCAAGTGGAAGAAATTGACGCTGCTGCCCAAGGCGTCCTCCACTCCGTTGCGGCGCGCATAGTTGACGATCAAGTCGCGGGGAGTGCTCGTGGTGTTGTTGGACAAGAACAGTGTCGGTTGTTCGCGGCCGAGTCCTTTCACGGCCACCTGCCGCGCCTTGCCCGCGTAGCCGGGCAGCGTCACCTGCTCGTCCACGTACCGTATCTGTTGGTGCCGTCGCTTGGGAATGTCGATCACGGCCTTCTTCCAGTCTGCTTCGGGCAAGGCCGCCAAACGCCGCAAGAGACCGACGCCGCGCCGTCGAATCGTCACGAACCAGATTTCGTCCTTCGTCAACTGCGACAGTTCCGCATAGGTCGTGAAGCGCGAATCGAAGTACAGCCACTGCGGGTTCTTGCCGGTCAGATCGCGCCAGAATTCCACGAATTGGAGCACTTGGCCGGGCTGATCGGCGCGCGTAAGATTGGCATTGGCATAGCATAAAACCCGGCTTTTCTGCTCCTGCGCGAAGAACGACAAGATGCTCGGCCCGGCCTTTCCACGCATCGGCAGATAGTGGTTCTCCAAGTCCGTTTCTTCGCCGCGGTGCGGAATGGTGTGAAAGTCCAACGAGAACGATTTCGCGTCCGGGAACAGCAACGGCGACAACTTGGCGACCCAACCCTGCAACAGCTTCTCCTGGTGGCCGCGTTGCGTGCGGTAGGAGTAATCCGTGGCAAAGCTCTTCTTGGGCAGAATGTTCAGTCCCGCCCAGAGGCCCAGCGCCTCGTCGCAGTTGAAGTCGTCGATATGGCTGCGGCGTTCCTTGTCGAGCAGTTTCAGCGCGAGCAGACTCAACAAAGCATTGCAGGCGGGCACCATTTGGGAACCCGGATAGTCCGCTGCACTCGCGATCTGATCGAACCGCAACTGCGCGAGCAAGGGCCAGAAGAGGAACACGCCCGCCGTGCGGCTTCGCAGGCGGCGTCCCGGCTCCAGCGACAACGCTTCGACATCGGCGACTTCGATCTTCTCTTCGTCGGACGAGTCGTTGGCGGTGCAGCTCAAAGGTCGTCCGCGGGGCGGCCGAAAGAAAAAGGGGGCGCTTGCTCGCGGTCCCACTGGCCGCGGAATTCACTGACCCAGTTGCGAACGGTGCCGCAACGAACCGCGAACCGGTCGGCAACTTCGGACGGCGGCCGATGCTCGACAAAAACCGCGCGCAACGCCTCGTAGCGACGATGCCACGTGTCGGTCGGCCGGAGAAAAAACGCCTCGTAGGGCTGGTGGTCCATGATACGCCTCCTTGCACAAATGTCATCGCTTTATTCTTCACGCAGCCGACAATATGACACCGCCTGCGATTGCCACCCAAGAGCAAAAACCGCGAAAAACCGCGGAATCTAGCGTGTGAGACCGTCAGGCGGCCCAATCTGCGCGCCCGCCCATCCGGCGGTCCCGACAAAAATGCCATGACAAATCCGGGCTGGAATCCTGAAAAACCCCGCCAAAACCGCCTGCCGACCGCCAGAAATGTCATTGAATTAAAGGCTGCGGAAATCGGCGTTAAAGGGACGCAAGGTGTACGAAACCTTGAATGTCTTCCCAATCCTCTTGGAACGACTTTTGCGCCAGTGATAGTAGCAATCGAAGGTCCTTCGGAACCTGGACGTGCTCTCGTCGCAGGCTTTTGGGCAATAACGCCGTAATAACTATCATGCCAACGGATAGCATAGCCCCCGCGCTCCCCGAGTAGAGCCAGGCGGTTTCTTGGGTGGGGTAAGGGGTGGTGCCGATGACGTACAGAATTACGCTTGCCATCGCTGCGCCTACGAACGATAACAAGATCATCAACGCCGTACTCCGTGCTTTCCTTCCGTAGAAGAACCAGAGCAGTATCGACAAAACAATCGGCGTAACGAGTCCAATCGTTCCAACGTCGGGGCGAAGATTTGCGAAACCTAGACTCGCAGTGACTATGCCAGCGCAAACCCCTGGCAGAAAAGCGATCCCGCCCAGCCAACGGGTGACCGCCTTTTCATGGGCGGACGCAGCCGGGTGTGCTGGCTGCATTTGTTTTGCGCGGTCCGAGTAGTAAAGGCTCTCTGCCCACCACTTTCCGTATGCCGCCGCTTCTCTCGCGTAGGCGTCAGCAAGCCGATCACAAAAAGGTCGAAGAACTGACTCGACAACATGGTCTGCTTGTCCCATTTCCAGACATCGGTTCAGCATCTTCAAGCCATCGGCAACCTTGCCCGTTTCAAGTTTCTGTTTCGCCCATGCGGCGGAATTCTCGATGAGTTTAACAAATGGGTTCGTCGGCGCGTGGACCGTCCATTCTTTGCCTACAATGTACAGGTCGTAAGGCGCGCCCTGAAAGTCATATTTGATTTCAAGAACATCCGCAGTATCAATGCACAGCCTTTGACTTACAATCCTCGTCTTGTCCGAACATCGAGAAAGCCCGCAGGTCAAGACGCTATTGACTGCTTCACGCAGCGGCGTGTTGCACATCGCTCCAAGTGACTCACAGTCGATCTTGTCGGCCAGTATCGACACGACACGGCGATAATCGGCAGCGTTGTCGATCAGTCCTTTCACGTCCTCGGCACATAGTGGGTTCAGATGAACAAGCAAATCATCAGCGGGGGCAAAGGAATCGGTCACCACGAGAAGCGATACCATTTTCCCTGAACCGCGACATATTGAACACTGGACAGTGCGCGATCCCTTACACTGAGGACAAGGCACGGCCCCGGTGGTTGCGCAGGTCGTGCATTGCACGTTGTAGTATTCCGTCTCTGGAAATGGGGCCATCGTCATTTGACCCCTTCCTCTGGCATCGTAAGTTACCATTGGCCTCATTCGTAGTACCGTCCTAGACTGCTCGATCCACCCTGAACCTTTACAGTTCTGGCATTGCACATGGCCCTTGCCACTGCAAGTCGGGCACGTCACTTTGCCGCTGCCGCGGCACGTGCCACAGGCGACTACCTCTTGAGAGCTGTCAATCGAATACTTCTCCTCGCCAGCTCTAAACTCCTTAACCAGCGGCCATGAATACGACCATACTTTGATGTTGGATTCGGTGACTTGGGCCGCCGGTGGAATAGACCCTGTGTAGAGCACCTCAACGCGTTTTACCGTGCGCGTCTCGTACTGGGTCGTAAGGGTAATCGAATAGTGTGGAAGGTACAGTGCCTCGCGGATTTGCAAAAGCATCCCAAAATCCCGAAACTTATGGTGCGGGATCTTGTCCGCCCATTCCGTCAGATGACTTCTCACCTTTCGGACCGTGTCCTCTGGAAGCGTGGTTCGCTCACATAATGGCCCAAATAGCTGGGCTACTTGCTCATTACTGCGGAGTTCCCGGCCTGAGATTTCGTCACGGACGATCGTGGGCGTAGCTTTCGCAGTATCCGCGGAAGGTCGTAGTGCAGTCGTGCTTGTATCCGGCGTCCTTGAGGTTTCCGCTGCGGATGGCAGAGCTGTCGGACTTGGGCGGGCAATGGCCGAAGACGTTTTCGCGGTGGATGCCACCGACGCAGGAGTAGGCTTCCTTAGCACCTCAGACTTGCTGCCAGCAGACGCCACTGCCGGCGGCACAGCATTGTGCGACAGCTCTTGTGGATCGGGGGCAGAGAATACTTCCCGGCCGTTGTCGGCGATGAAGAGAATCGTACTACATTGCGGACAGCGGATCTTCTGGCCAGCCAGTCGCGTAGCCAGATTGCGCTGGGCGCCGCACTTCGGGCACTTGAAGGGAAATCGAAATTCCGTGGCGGTGGCGAGTCCCAGCGCTATGGCCCAGGTTTCGACGGCCCAGCGGGCGAGATCCTCTGCAATGCCGACATCTTCGTGTAAACGCTTTGTCAGCCGTGCGACGATTAGTTCCTTGGGCACCCCGGTGGATGACTGACGCAACTCAGTTCCCACGCCTTCCCGAGTGGCGCTCACGAGCGCGTTAATCTCTCGCCTGTGCTCACCGCATACGTCGCGCAGTAGCGCTTCGCAACGTCTCGGGTCGTCACACAGGTCAAGACCAAAGCGGCCGATGAGTTCGGCGAGCTTGTCGCGCACTATGTCCTGCACAGCGTTCTCCCGGTTATCCGGCCAATGCCGGCTTCATTACGGTCTTCATGCAGACTGTTTCTTATCGGTCAGAGCGAATCTGGTTCCACCGGCACTCGGTGTACCGGGTCAAGCTGCCCGCCGTGACGACGTTGGCCATCGCGAGGGCAGGGATGGGGGCAAGGCTGGCCGTGACGATGATCTCGATAATTCGACTCATGCGGCACCTTCGTTGGCTTGGATCGTGAGCTTTATCGAACCATCGGCCAAGGCAGTCTCCGAGATGCCGCATCCCCGGCGGTGTGCTTCGATCTTGGCCTCCTCCACGGCATACGCCTGAAGAAAGCTGTCGAGATGCGTCTGATCGCCCCACCTGCCGCCCCAGTTGTTGAACTTGATGTGGCCGCTGGCGAGGTCGCAGACGACCGGATATGTCCACTCCGGCAATTTTACCGCCACGCCTTCGACTTCGCCGCTGACGAGCTTCACTTTGACTTGCACTGGCTCGGGCAAAGCCAGGCGCTGGCATGCCGCTCGAACAGCGGCGGCGTCCTTGACCTGGGTCTGAATTGTCGAAATAGTAGACCAGGGTTCGATCTGCATAGCCTCGCTGTAGTCGGCGATGGCCTTTTCCAATTCGCCCTTCTTCTCGTAAGCACTGCCGCGGTTATAGTACGTAAGGAAGTGGTCAGATTCGCCCCGTATCGCCTCGCTGTAATCCGCAATTGCCTTGTCCCAGTCGCCCTTCTCCGCGTAGGCTTTGCCACGACCATAGGACGCTTCAGCATAGTCAGGCTTGAGTCGTATGGCATCGCTGTAATCCGCAATCGCCTTGTCCCAGTCGCCCTTCTCCGCGTAGGCTTTGCCACGACCATAGGACGCATAGGCGTGGTCAGGTTGGAGTCGTATGGCATCGCTGTAATCCGCAATCGCCGCACCCCAGTTGCCATTACCCGCGTAGGCGTTCCCGCAGCGATAGTACGCTTCGGCGTAGTCAGGTTTGAGCCGGATGGCCTCGCTGTAGTCCGCAATCGCCGCGTCCCAAGCACCTTCGCGTGCGTAGGCAACACCACGATTGAGATACGCATTGGCGAAGTCAGGCTTGAGCCGGACGGCCTCGCTGTAGTCCGCAATCGCCTCGTCGAAATCGCCTTTGGCTGCGTAGGCCTTGCCACGACCATAGTATGAATCATGGTACGCATCGCCGTAGTCACGCTTTAGCCGAATGGCCTCGCTGTAATCCACAATCGCGTTGTCCCAATCGCCTTTCTTTTCGTACCTAACTCCGCGGTTGTGATACGCGCCGGCGTGGTCAGGTTTGAGCCGGATAGCCTCGGTGTAGTCGGCGATGGCCCCATCCATGTCGCCTTTACTGTCGCGAGTATTGCCGCGATTGAAGTACGCACTGGCGTTGTCCGGCTGGAGCCGTATGGCCTCGGTATAGTCGGCAATGGCCCCATTCAGGTCGCCTTTACTGTCCCGAGTATTGCCGCGACCAAAGTATGCGGTGGCGTAGTCAGGTTTGAGCCGGATGGCCTCGCTGTAGTCCGCAATCGCCGCGTCCCAGTCCTGCTTGCCTTCACGATCAACACCACGGCTAAAGTACACGTAGGCGTCATCAGGCTTGATTTGTCCTTCACCCGACACGGCTGGTATCGGCGGAGAGTGGCCGTCACGCAGTTTCGGGAACACCGTGGCGGCCTCTCGCCACTCACACCAGCCCTCGCGCCACACGAGCGAATCGGCGCTCACGCGGCCTTCGCTCATCCATGTCCTCATAGAATCGCCGGTAGCGGGGCCGAATTGACCGCCCGATGGCGGGCGGACGTACCAGATCGCTTCCGGGGCCTCGGCAATCGGGTCGGGCGGTTCCGCCACGGCGGGTTGTGCTTTCGGCTGGATACGTGGTTGCGATGCTGCCACAGGTGGACTTGGTGGCGTCAACTGCACATTGGATGGGCTTTGCTCGCCGTGAGCGAGGAAGACTTCCCGTCCGTTGTCGGCGATAAAGAGGCTAGCGCTGCACTTAGGGCAGGTTATTCTCCGACCAGCCATTCTGGTTGCAATGCTGCCCTGGGCGCCGCACTGGGGGCACCTGAACGGAAAGCGAAACTCTTTGGCGGTGGCTATGCCCAAAGCCACTGCCCAACTCTCGACGGCCCAGCGGGCCAAGTCTTCCGCAAGACCGAGATTCTCATGCAACCGCTTGGTCAGCCGCGCGACGATCAGTTCTTTGGGCACCCCCACGGAAGACTGGCGTAGTTCACTGCCCACACCCTCGCGGGCTGCGCTCACCAGGGCGTTGATCTCCCGCTTGTGTCCCCCACATACATCGCGCAGCAGGGCCTCGCAACGCCTTGCGTCGTTGCACAGGTCAAGACCAAACCGGCCGACGAGTTCGGCCAACTTGATACGAACGGTATCCTGCATGGCTGACTTTCTGAGGGTTTATCGGTCGGCCCCTCCGTCGAGAGTAGTGATTTCGCCGGTCAGTTCAACACTGCGCCCGCACCACGGGCAAGTAACCTTTCGGCTCTCGCCGTTCCAGCAAGCGAGTCTGCCACAAATGCAGGCACAGAAGCCATGGGCCGAGCAATGCGGACAGCCGGGAAAGGCGGTGTCAAGCGTGAACCTGCCGCTTATGCGGGTCTTTTCGTAACCCTCTCTGTTTGCGGTGGCCTCCTTGATAGCAAACGCCCACGTTGCTGCCCAATCGTTGCCTTCCCGCTTCTGAAAACGGATGCCAAAACCCTGCTTGGAGCGGCTGCATCGCCCCATCACGATCACGATATTCCGCGTGGACATAGTTCTCTCCTAGCACACTGTCAATCGCCCAATCCGTAATAGATTTCGCCTTCCACTTTGCCGAAGTTCAACCGCGTTTTTTCGGCAAGTCGCACGCTTCGCCCCGGCTCGATGTCCTTGACGCTGCCATTGGGCATCGTTGCCACCCATTTCTCCAACGTGCAGTTCTTCAGGCCCCAGATGTTGGGATCGGTGGGGTGGGAACTTACTTCGCCGCAAACCTTCTCGAAATCGAAATCCTTGGTGGCGTCGAGATGGTGGGCGTGGAGCCTACCGTCGTGGGGTAACATGACGAGCATCTTGCCTATGCGGATGTGAAAGGGCAGTCGCAAGTCCTTTTTGCACGACCAGCATGCGCCCGGATTGCCGCCAGCAGCCTTCATTGCACCTGGATCGCAGAAGTTTTCGCTACCGCACGATGCGCAGTAGAAGATCGAGTCCCTCAGTTGCGAAAGCGCTTTCCGCCATTCCCCCTCTGTCACCCGACCGTTCTCGGGGTCGTTCAGCCCAGTGGTGAAGGCCCGCGTGAATGTGTCGTGGAGGAACTGCGGGAAGATGGGCCAATAGGCCAGGGCGTTGGCGCCGGCCTCCCCGATGGGGTCGATCGCCTTGCCCACGGCCTCGTTGGATTTATCGGTCGGGTCGAAGATAAACACAGGTTCCGTGCCAAAGAGCCGTTTCCGCGAGGCCGGGTCCCAACTGTGGATCGAGAGGATCTTCTTGCCGACGAGTGGGTGGTGAACATGGAGGATGTAGAACAGCAGCACCGACAGGGAGTAGAGGTCGGTCTGCCGGCTC
>Ga0118677_10007978_pt1 | contig 17202 bp, 7 predicted proteins | sample AliMusrvi5mmetaG_FD_86154 | JGI IMG/M metagenome (GOLD analysis project Ga0118677, IMG submission 86154) | reverse complement strand
CTCCAAGAGATTGCCGCCGACTATCAGAAGCAAAGCAGCGACACGATCGCATTCAACTTTGCGGCATCCGGCCCTCTGGTCAGGCAAATCGATGCCGGCGCGCCTGCCGACATCTTCTTTTCGGCAGACGAGGCCAAGATGAATGAGGCCGAAACCAAGGACTTGTTAGTGAAAGCAACACGACGCAGCCTGCTTTCCAACTTGCTGGTCATCGTGGCCGCCACCGACAGCCCACTCAAACTGGCCGTTCCCAAGGATCTAGCAGCACCAACCGTAACCCGCATCGCGCTGGGCGATCCCGCCACCGTGCCGGTGGGCAACTATGCCAAGGTATGGTTAACCCAACTTGGACTCTGGTCCGCAGTAGAGAGGAAAGTTGTGCCTTGCGAGAGTGTGCGCGGGGTGTTGGCGGCGGTAGAATCCGGCAATGTGGAAGCTGGCATCGTGTACAAGACCGATGCTGCTATATCAAAAACGGTGAAAGTGACCTATGAGGTGGCCGCTGCCGACGGTCCGCAAATCAGGTACCCAATGGCCTTGCTCAAAGATTCGCCGCAACCCGCCGCAGCCCGCAGATTCATGGAATATCTGGCGGGGCGGCAGGCCGGCAAGGTATTCACCCGCAAGGGATTCATTCTCTTGCCGCCAACCGGAAAAGAGTGAATGGTCCGCCCGTCAGCACTAACCAATCAACCAACAAAAATCATGAAACTTAGCGCCCGAAATGTCATCAAAGGGATCATCAAGGACATCAAAGAAGGACCCATCAGCACACTGGCAGTGATTGAAATCGCACCCGGTGTGGAGATTGTTTCGGTGATCACCACCGATGGGGCCGACTCCCTCAAGCTGGAAATTGGCCAAAGCGCCTACGCTATCATCAAAGCCTCCAATGTCATGCTTGGCATGGACGATTGACGTGACTCCTCAGGACTGGCAACTCATCGGGTTCACAGCGGCAATGGCCTTGCTGAGCACGGCTCTGATATTACCTTTCGGCGTGCTGTTGGCGTGGTTGCTGGCGCGGCGCGAGTGGCACGGCAAGGCGTTAGTGGAAACCTTGGTGGCGCTGCCACTGGTCGTGCCACCGGTGGTTACCGGATTGGTCTTGCTGAAACTCTGCGGGCGGCGCGGACCCCTCGGCCACTGGTTGCATGAAAACCTGGGAATGGATGTGGTGTTCACTTGGAAAGCAGTGGTGCTCGCCTTGGCCGTGATGTCAATCCCGCTGCTGGTGCGCACGGTGCGCAGTGCCATCGAGGAAGTCAACCCGCGCTTCGAACAACAGGCACGCACGCTGGGTGCCTGCGAATGGCGGGTGTTCTTTACTATCACCTTGCCACTGGCCAAACGCGGCGTGCTTGCCGGAACATTGTTAGCATTGGCGCGAGCGCTCGGTGAATTTGGTGCGACTATGATGGTCGCGGGCAACATTCCCGGTCAAACCACCACCCTGTCAGTTGCCATCTATCATAGCGTCCAACTCGGTCAGGATGAGCGCGCCGGGATGCTCTCGGCAGTGGCAGTGCTGCTGGCGTTTGTGGCACTCGGAGCCAGCGAACTCATCTTACGCCACCGCAAGATATGAGTGCCCAGCTCCATGCCAGTTTTATGAAGCACTTTGCCGGAGGCGCGTCTATCCAAGTGGATAACCTCCAAACCCCGGCGGATCCCCGCATCACGGTATTGTTCGGCGCGTCGGGCTGTGGAAAAACCACCGTGCTGCGTTGCATCGCCGGTCTCGAAAAGCCCGATGCCGGCAATATATGCTTTAATGGGCAAATTTGGTCCGACACCCATAAACATATTTTTCTACCTGCCAGAATGAGGGACATCGGGTTCGTGCCTCAGGACTACGGGTTGTTCCCTCATCTAACCGTCGAACGCAATGTCTCCTACGGCTTGGCCACATTGGCACCGCCCCAACGCCGCCAACGGGTCGCAGAAACGCTCGAGTGGATCGGCCTCGACGGCCTGGGTAGCCGCCTGCCGCGCGAATTGTCCGGTGGCCAACAACAACGTGTCGCCCTGGCCCGCGCGGTGGCCCGGCGGCCACGCCTGCTGTTGCTCGATGAGCCATTGTCCGCGCTCGACACCCCGACGCGCCAGAGTTTGCGAGGCGAGTTGCGCGGCTGGTTGCGCCACTTCGCCATTCCCACTCTGCTGGTTACCCACGACCGCCAAGAAGCCGTGGCGCTGGGCGACGAATTGGTGGTTATGCATGAAGGAAGGATGATCCAACAAGGACCGCTGCATGAGGTATTCAGCCGGCCATGCCATCCTGCAGTCGCCAGCATTCTGGCAGTGGAAACCAGCCAGCCAGGACAGGTTACCGATTGCACCGACGGCGTGGCCACCGTCGCTATCTGATATTTTTAGCTTCGTCCAGGGTGATCATTTTGCGGGTTGTGGTGGCCGACTCGATCTCCTTGACCATGGCATCCCACTGTTTTTGGAACTTACCAGCATTGACGGCCTTGATCTTCGGCAAGGCATATTGGGCATTGGCACCGTATTTCGGCAACACATCCATAAGCATCCTGAGCTTGAATCCGGCCTTACCGCCCTCGGCCTCAAGGGTGTCGAAGGCGAACTCGATTCCGCCTTTGATGTTGAGCTTCGCAAGGAGCGTGATGGACTCGGTCTTGGGTCCAAGGTTGTGGTACGAGTGATAGGTCAGGTCCTTGTCGTCAATGATATATTGAACTTTGTCGGCCACATAATGGAATTCCCCGAGCGGGATGTTGGCGATCAATTTTGCACCCGAAATACGAGCGACGGCACGCTTGTGGTCTAGCAGTTTGAAGACCACTGCGTAGAACAGCTTCTTGTCCTTGACTAATCCGGCGCCATAGGGGTCGTTGCACATGACGTTGAGGCTGGCACCCACCTGCTCATCGATTTTTCCTAACGGGTCTTGTGGCTTAGCGGTCATCACAAGCTTGAGCAAGTCATCGTAATACGGATAGCCAGCCTCGCCAAGCGAGCACAGACTGGCGGCGGCGTCCGCCCGCACCGTCATATCTTCTTTGGGATCACGCAGCATAGCGGCGAGATCATCGCGCACCAGAGTGAGCTGATCCTTCGGGCAACCCTCTCCGAAGTAAGCAAAGGCACTGTGCCGCTGCAGGGGCGTGCCATCCTTGAGCATCTTTTGGATAGAGCTCATGAGCTGATGCTTCCTGGATCGGAGCGCCGCTATGGCCTCGTCTCGCAACTTTGGCATCGGGTGGCCAAAGATGGCTAGCAATTCCTCGTCGCTCTTGCTGTTCATGTCCATCGTGGCCAATCCTATCGTGTCGCTGACGTCACGACCCTTCAGCCAGATCGACGGGTCGGCATGCTTCCCGGTGATGATCAACTTGTGGCGTCCCAAACAGTAATTTAGCAAATGCGACCCGGCGTCACTGAGGCCACGATAAGAGAACACGCCCGCTTTGCCTTCGCAATCGTCATAAGTGAAATTTCCGTCCCAGGTGCGGTTGAGTGTGTGGAGCCAGCGGGTCTCCTTGAAAAATGCCGCCGAGGTCTCCGGCCCGGCGAGGTCGGCCCCGAGGCCGGTCCAGAGCTGGTTGAAGTAATGACCGGTGTGGCCGGTCTCCATGGTGTTAGATGCTGCTGCCGCCATTCTGGAGAAGAAGGCAGCGCCGTGAGTATTGCCTCGGACGGCGAAAGCCACCGCCACGAGGCCGCTCATGCCGTTGTTGTTGAATGACCTGGGGTTGGGATTATGGACGCCATAAGGCAGCGTCCCCTTATCAATGAAAGCAGCATAGAAGGTGTGTGTCTGTTCGATGCCAGCCTGGACTTCGGGGTGTTTGATCCCACACTTGTCGGCTAGTAACAGCGAGAGGAACAGCGGCAGGCTCGACTGGTTCATCACCGCATAACCGGGGAGGCGGCCGTGAAGGTGGCCCCGATTGAGGTCGAGGGAGGCGATGCCGTGTCCCCAGAGGCCGGCTGCATCCCTGCCGCTGGCGATGGCCACCGAATATGCCTTAATGGCGGGGAGGACATATTCATCTCGAGTCATGAGATAGTATTCGCAGAGCACGAGATTGGTGTAGCCCCAACTCCAAGCAACCATGTTGTATTTGTCGATCGGCAGTGCAATGTCCGGCTTCGCCCAAGGCGCTGAGTGGATCTCAGATTTGACCACATCCATGTATTTTTGTTCGCCGGTTGCCATCAGGCCGAGCAGGCCTATGGGCAGGCCATGGCCGCCGAGTTCCCGGGACTTGGCCAAGCAATCGGCGGCCTGGGTGATGATGGCATCGGTCTTAGGACAGTTGTAGGGAGCGGTGGCGCTGTAGGATCCCAGCACCTTGAGTTGCAGATCCACCTTGGCCCCACCCTTGAGGGTCAGACTGAGGATGCCCTTGGCCTGTTGGGTCTCGGCCTGGTCGATAGCGGCGGCCAGTTGCGGGCGCGTGTTATCTTTGAACGGAATGCCACCTGCGGCGACGATCACATCGTCCACCTTGATCTTGCCATCGGCCGGCGACCCAGGCTCCACCTTGGTGATCTTTATGTCCGTAGGCGAGGTGACCCCGAACAGGCCAGTGGGCCCAAGGTGATGTTCCTTGTACTCGAAGTGCTGTGCCTGGACCGTGCCGCCAAACAGCATGACCGCCAAAAATAGGACCCAAATTTTTCGTGTTCTCTGATGATTCATAATTTTTGCGAATAGGTTGATTTAAAAGGATTTGACGTCATCTTCAGGAGGTCTGGCACAGACATGCGGCACTCGCCTTAAGCCCCGCTCCACCTAGCGGAGAGAGCAAAACAGCAAAACGAATACCGGGCACAGGTAATCTTCTCCCGCCGACTTGCAAGTAGCAATTCATTTTCCTCATCGTTTGCCGTACCAATTTATGGGCAGGTTTTCCCCAATACTTGGACGGCTCCGGGCCGTTCTAGGCTCAACCATGCCCGCCCAGCCGCATTCAAGGCGACCGAATCTTTCATCTTGCCGGATCACCGGCGATAAGACTCAGGAGGTCCCAGGTAGGTTTCCTTAGGCGGGGAAAAATCCAGGACGAGCTTGTCGATCACGACTCCCGGATCGACCATCCACACCGTCAGTGTGTGCCGGCCCGGCGATGCAATCTTCAGGGTGGCACTCATGCGGCGAAGGTTGGCCAGTACATCGCCACCCTTCCCTGTTAAGATTTGCAGCGCTTCACCGTCGAGACTCACTGCGACCCGCACGCCCCGATCCGAAGCCACCGGCTTGGTCGGCAGGCAATCAATGGCAAGCTGAGCCTCGCCCGAATGAAACAGGTAGATATCATAATCAAGCGACGGACTGGAAGACCGAATGTCTTCCGGGAGCACGCGAGAAGCGACAGTCGGTGGCATCACTGCGACCGAATCGCCCGAGCGACCGAGGCCATTGATGACCTCCCAAGCGGCCCCGCCACGCTTATGCTTGCGGGTGAAGTGCTCGGCTTCCATGCTGACATAGCCGTGGCTCTCGACGAAACCCGTGACCTCATCCCGAAGCGGAGCGGCGGGATTGAAAACCGGCACGGTGATCGACTTATTACCGGCGTTGCTGGTCAGCGCGATCGAGGCTGCTAGGTCATCTCCTGTGGGAACGAGGCTCCAATCGATGCTGGCCCACAGCCGTTGTTGGGTGGTGAACGTTCCTTCTGCTAGATCAAGTTTCAGCCACGGCTTTGAGGGAGTGGCGGTCCATCGGATATCGCCCTTACCTGTGTTGTAGATGTCGATGAAGCGCTTGTCCTGGGTATAGACGCTCAATTCGGCCAAGGTTTTTGAATCGCCGCCTTCGAGCGCCACGCCCATGGCCGATGGGCCTGCGCCGGCGCAATCACTGAGCGGCGGCATCTCGAATTGGCGAAACTGGGTGCCCCACGGACCCGGAGCCGGGCTCATCATGTGATTCCACTTGGCGCCTGCGGTCACAAGGCCGGTGTTGTAATGGTCAGTCAATTCGATGATACGAGCGGCTGCGGCCCGCGCCTTGGCGGCATCCTCGGCGGCACAAGCACGCCCCTCGCTCCCGTGGCGGGCGCTCATGTCTGCGAAAATAACTTTGCGGTTTATCAGGGCGGCGCACTCGACCGGATAGAGAACCAACTCGAAGAAGGCGTCCTTACGGGCAGCAGGCAGTTTTTCGTATATCTCCTTGGCACTGCGGGCGATAGCGTCGTATTGGTTCACCCGCTGCATTGCCTCGTCATTGGATTGAGTGAGGCTGAACCACGAGTATTTCAGTGGGTTGTCGCGGTTCGCCTGCACGAGGTGTTCGGGGCGACGAGTGAGGCCGAGTCGATAGTATTTCTCCATGATGGATGCGATTTCCTCGGCGAAGCGCGGGTCGAGATCACGAGCGGCCCAGCGAACCAAGAAGTCGCGCACGTTGTCATGTCGGTAGCGCTGCGGGTCCCATGCCAGGTCGAGAAAAAACTCAATGCCGATCTCACCCGGCTTAATGTCACCGACGTTGAGCACCCACAGGTTTTTAGCGCCGTATTGCCAGGCCTTGCTCATTTCCTCCCAAATGAGTGGCGGCGGCGTTGTGTTGAGCCAAGTATAGGCGGTGGTGGCACCATTGAGCCACTGAATATGATAGTAAACTCCCGACCCACCGGAACGCTCCTGCTCACGAGCGTTAGACAGTTGTCGGATATAGCCGAAGTTATCATCCGGCCAGCAGAGCGTGATGTCATCAGGTACCTTCAACCCCTTGTTATAGAGACCGAGCACTTCCGTGTATGCAATAAGCACCTGTGGCACCCGGGAGATCTCTGGATTCACCCATTTTTTAAGAATCGTCCGCTGGTCGTCCATAATGCGCTCCAGGACCGGCACGGTCACGTCGTTGCCAGCCTGATCATCTTTGCCCCTTTTACCCATTGTATAGACGTTCTCGCATTGACCGTTCGCCTTGATGCGGTCCTCCCAATATTTGTAGATATGATCCTTGTTAGTCACATAATCCCAGGGCTCGCCGGGATATTCGCGATCCCACTCGGCACCGCGGATATTGTTGCGAAGCATCGGTTCGATGTGGCTGGAGCCCATGACGATGGCGTATTCATTGGCCACCACCTTGTTCTTCTCGTAGCAATTGAATGGTATCGTGCCGCCTTCTCCCTCATGCATGGCGGGCCATAGATGATTGGCACGCAACCGAAGCAGTAACTCAAAAATTTTTGCGTATGTCTTGGGTCCCAGTCCGTGCCCTTCATCTGGAGCCAGTGTTTTCATGGCCCATGGGCGGATGCCCCACATCTCGTCATTGATGAAAATGCCTCGGTATTTCACCGCTGGCGGACCAACGTGCAGGAGTTCGGGAGCAACAAAGAGAGCCTCGCGATGAGTTGGTGTCACGTCGGCCCACCAGTACCATGGCGAAACCCCGATGCGTTTGGACAATTCATACACTCCATACGCCGTCCCGCGGCGGTCGCTGCCCGCGATGACCAAACCCCGGCGCACCCCCGGCAAGGGATTGGGTACCGTCGCGATCACAAAGGATTCCCACAGACCTTGAACGCCCCGCACGTCGAGCAGCCCCTCCTTCACCAACCTATCGATCACCGGACTTTTGCCGAGCGTTCCCACCAACACCGCGCACTCTGATAAACCGTTTGTCGCTTGCTTCAACGCAGGTTTGCGCCCGGTCACCCGTTCGACGTCGGCAACAAGATCGCCGGCGGCAATTTGCACAACCCTCCAGTCATCGGCTCCAACAAACACATCAGCCATGCTCGTCGGCGAGGCGAGTGGGAAGTACCCATCCATGGCTTGGTCGCTGACAAATAACGGAGCTAGAGCGGTTCCACTAGGAGCGGGCTCCGCCGTGATCACGGGTAGTGCGGGATTCCCAGTGATACCTGCGACGGGTTCCGCTCGCGCTGTTACGACGAAAACCACGGTGGAGACCAGTGCCGTCAGCAGGCTCGCTGCAACAGGCCTCGCGTACGAAATAAAGCATATAGGATTAAGCATTTGGATAGTCAGGATCAATTGCCAGAGGCATAAAGCCGAGCGAAGAGCTTGCCCACGGGTGAGGCCGCAATAGCCGGAATCTCCGCACGCACGTTGATAAAGGAGGAATCGGCATCCGGGGTGATAGCGAATACCACGCCGCCGACAGTGCCGTCTGCATCGGGCAACACCGCCTCGTGGTTGGCCCACTGGCTGGGCTGGCCGATGTCATTGGAGTATTGCACTTTCAGCAACACTGCACCGCGATTGGCGGTTTTGAGGCAACGGAACGTCAGCACCAGCTTATCGGTTTCGTTGGTCGGCTTGGGAAGCAGTTCGCTGGCGTTGACGGACGGGCTCGTCGCACCTAGCAACCATGCCAGACCGTCAGGCACGCCATCATCGTTAGCGTCGCCATCAAACGCTGCGCCACCGGCCCAGGCTTCGTATGCGGTCATCGTCATGGGTTTGACCGTGAGCGTTTGTGCCACGGGAGAGGCCGCGTTGTGGTTTCCGTCACCAAGCTGGCTGGCGGTGATGGTGGTGCTGCCTGCCTTCAGGAGGGTCACAGTGTTGCCCGATGCACTCGCCACGGCAGGATCGGAACTGGCATAACTCACGGTTAGGCCGGAGTCAGCAGAGGCTGTTAGATCAAACGGCGCGTCGCCATACGTCCTGTCTGCCAGCGTCCCGAAGGTGATCGTCTGGGCCGCCTTGTTCACGGTGAGCGTTTGGGCCACGGGAGTGGCTGCGTTGTGGTTGCCGTCACCTAACTGACTGGCGGTGATGGTGGTGCTGCCTGCCTTCAGGAGGGTCACATTGTTGCCTGAGACACTCGCCACGGCGGGATCGGAACTGGCATAACTCACGGTTAGGCCGGAGTCGGTCGTTGCAGTTAGAGAATACGGTGCATCGCCATACGTCCTGTCTGCCAGCGTCCCGAAAGTGATCGTCTGGCCCGCCGGGTTTACCGAAAGAGTGCCCGGCACATAGCTGATGGTGTAGTTGCCTGAACTGAACGTGCCGCCGGTGGCCGCGCCGGGCGTGATCGGATAGGAAGCAACCGCTGCTGCGGGATCGCCGCCAGCGCAGGTCAGGGTCACCGATCCGATCATTTCGTCATTCTGCAAGGCCGTATTGGTGAACAGCATGGCACCACTGCCAAAGGCCAGCGTCTGGCCATAGGTCTTGCTCTGGTTGTTCGCCGTTACTGTTAGAGAAGCGGGTGTGATGGTTCCGGTCAGTCCAGTCGGTTGGGTAAGCGCATAATTGCCGGCGTTGGCTCCGCTGAGGGATGACGTCGAGGTCACCGCCTTGCCGGAGGCCGCGTTCTTGGTGTCGAAGGAACCGCTCAAGATCAGATTGACCGTGTCACCCGTGTAGGGCGTGCCGTCGACTGTGGTGCCGGTCCCCGCCGCTTCCGCACTTCGGAGCGTAGCACCGGATAGGGAGGCGATGATCAGGCCGTCGTAGGGTTTTGCGGTGACCACAGGAGTCGATGTTAGAGTCAACGCCTTTGGAGTTATATTTCCGGTTAGACCGCTTGGTTGGGTGAGAGAATAATTGCCTGCATTGGCACCGGTTAGGGTTGACGTCGAGGTCACCGCCTTGCCGGTAGCCGTGTCCTTGGTGTCGAAGGAACCGCTCAAGATCAGGTTCAGCGCATCGCCGGTGTAGGGCGTGCCGTCGGTGGTGGTGCCGGTCCCTGCGGCTTCCGGGCTTCGCAGCGTAGCCCCGGTTAGGGAGGCGGCAATGAGGCCGTCGTAAGATTTGGGAGTGACTGCTGGCGTGGCGGTCAGAGTCAGCGTCTTGGGAGAGATTGTCACCGAACCGGTGATACCGGTGAGTGTATAGTTGGCAGCGGAAGTTCCTGATAGAGTCAGATTCAGCAGGGAAGCTGCCTTGAAGGTGGCGATGGCACCGGACCAGCGGGAGGAGGTAATGGTACCAGAGGTGTTTGCGGTACCCGTTGACGAGACGATGTTCTCGAGGAAAAACGCCTTAGCATTCGTGCTGGTGGTGGTGTTGGTCGAATTCGAGCTGACTACCGAGGTAAACGCATTGGCGGGATTCACGAGGGTATAGGTGCTATCCCTGAGACCGATTCCACCAATCCACAATTCGGACGCCTGGGTCGTGGTTGATGTGGTGCCTGTACTTGCGATGGTGCTGTTTCCGTTGGAGCTTGCGGTCTTGTCCAGCGGATTGACAGGTGCCAATCCGCTGTATTCAGCAATCACAGCGGCGGCGCGCAGTGTGGTTCCAGTCGGGAAGCTGATTGTAGCAACGGTTCCGGCAGTGAGGGTGATGCTCGAACCAACCCAGATTTCGGTGGTTGAGCCGGAACTCGAGTTGGTGTTAACCCCTTCTGCGCCCGGAGCCTTCGACCACGTGACCCCGGTTTGGGAAATACTGCTCACCCTGTTGGTAGAATACCCGCGTGTTGTGATCACCGCCACAAGCGTGTTGCCGCTAGTAGGCGCGGCGCTCATGGTTACCGTAAACGAAGCCACAGCATTCAAACCCGTGTTGCCGGTTGCTGCATTGCCTACGCGCGCTGGAGTGAGGATACCGGAAAGAATTCCTTGCGAGCCGACGTCCTTGGCGGCCAAGGTGGCACTGCCAGCCAACGTGATATCATCTCCGCTCACCTTGTTGGAAATCGTCAGGCTGGCCGCCGTCACTACCGCCGTCGCGTCGTAGGCGCGGGTGCCGCTGCCGGTCAACTGAAGTGGCCGCGGGGAAATAGTGGCGTTGGACACGGTAGGTTGGGCGGCCAACACATAGTTGCCGGCATAAGGGCCGCCTAGGGAGTAGCCCGTGGCCGTGACGGCCCAGGTACCCGCGTTCGCGCTGGAGAAAGTACCGTTGCCGAGAACCACGGTGAGTGTTTCGCTGCCGACCAGGCCGCCGGAAACCGTGCCGCCGGTTAGAGTGGCAGTGGCATTGCCATCATAGACCTTGTTAGCGGCGGTGACGCCTGTGAGTGTCATGGACTTAGCCGTCACCAGATAAGCACACGGAGCGGATACGCTGGTCGTGAAGGTGCCGTCGCCGCCGTAGTTGGCGGTGACCGAATGGTTTGCCACTGCGAGAGCGCTGGTGGCGAAAGTGGCCGTGCCAGCACTCAAGGTGCCTGTACCCAACACTGTGCTGCCGTCCTTAAACGTCACTGTTCCAGTGGCAGTTCCGCTAGACACGGTCACCGTCGCAGTGAAGGTCACCGCCGTGCCATAGGAGCCGGTGGCGACTGGCGAGGACACGAGGGTCGTGGTTGAGGGCTGGACGGCGGGAATGCCGCTAACTTGGTTAGAGTTGGTGCTTTCCCCGGTGGAATTGATGGCAGACACCACATAATAATAGGTGGTGCCATTGGAGGCCGTGAGATCGTCATAACTCGCTGAGCTGGGATTACCGATCACGGTGTAGGTGCCGCCATTGGTCAGCGAGCGTTTCACATAGTAGCTGGTAGCAGCGGCAGAAAGCGACCATGTGAGACCGACGTGATTGCTGCCGGGCGCGGCGAACAGATTTGTCGGCGCAGGCGGCAGCATACTTGTGATCTCGATGGCTAGGGCGGCGGAGGTGCTGGTCGCGTTGCCTGAATTTCCCGCGTATTGCGCCGTGATGCTGTGGATCCCGATAGCCAGGCTGCTAGTGGTCAACGTGGCTTGAAATGATGCGTTCAAGGCACTGGTGCCTAGCAGCGTGGTGCCGTCGTAAAACATCACGTTACCGGTCGGCGAGGTGCCCGTCACCGTCGCGCTGAAGGTCAGGGACGAGCCTGAATTGGATGGAGTGCTCCCGCTGGTTAGAGAGAGTGCGGTGGTGGTTGCGGGGAGGACGGTCACCATACCGGTACCGGAGAAGTAGGTATTTGTCTTATTAGTGGCCGATGATGCGGTGGAGCCATAGGTTCCGGGGACCAAGGGTGCTCCGGCATTAAACGTGAGCGCTGCGATCATACGGGTGCCAGTATAATTGAGGGCGACCATGGCACCGTTAGAGATATCGAGGGAACCGGTGCCGAGAGCGGCTGAGTTCGAGCAGGACAGCGTCCCGGCAGTAATTCTGTTAGCTCCAGTGAAGCTATTGGTCCCGGAAAGGAACAAAGTACTACCGCCGGTCTTGATGAGACCGCCGGAGCCGCTGATGTTACCGCTGAGGGTTAAGTTATATGCTGCATTGACGGTGCCGATGGCGTTCAGGGTAATCGGTCCGCTCCAGGTGGACCCCCATCCGTTGTTACTGTAGAGAGTGCCGCCATTGATCGTCAAAGCGTTCGACGATGTGGTTCTGTCAAACTCGATGGTACCGCTGTTAAGCGTTACCGCTCCTGTTCCAGCAGGATTGGTACAAAGCGGACTGATGCCACTGACAATGGTGCCCAGATGAAGCGTGCCGCTGCTGACGATGGTTCCACCGCTGTAGGTATTCGGAGTGGCAGTCAAGCCGTAGAGTTTAAGCATACCTGCGTTGACTTTGTTTATACCACCCGTGCCCGAGACTGAGTTGGCAAGATCCACCTCTCCGCCGCCGCTGCCGCCGAAGCTGGTCATGGCGGTCAAGCTAAGTGGAGTATTGAAGGTCACCAAGCTAGAGCTGTTCTGATTGAACTGCGGCAGCAGGGTGCCGTTGGCAGTGAAGGCCAGGCTGTTGGTGCCGGCGAAAGTGACCGCACCTGCCACATTGAGTTGGTTGAGAAGAAACCCGTTGTTCATGTCTTGCGTCACCGTGTAGGTGCCCGCCGTGGCGAAATTGAGACTGCCGTAAGCCATCCCGGTGGCAGCAGGCGCGCCCGATGTCCAATTGCCCGCGAGGCTCCAGTTGCCCGTAGTGGCACCGTTCCACGTGTAAGACACGGGCTGGCCAGCCCAGATGGAGATGGACACGGTGGCGGGAGACGAGTTGCTGGTGCCGTTATTGACGAGGAACGTAAAGCTGTCAGAGCCGCTGTAGTTGGTCGCAGGGGTGTACGTCAGATAGGGCGCGGTGCCGGTGAGAGTGCCGTGGGCCGGCTGGTTGACGACTGCATAGGACAGGGTGCCGCCACTACCCGTTAGAGTGATTGCCTGGGCGGTGTTTTGCACGAGAGTCAAGCTCTGCGCATGAGCGTAGGGAGTGCGGTTGGTGACACCCGTGCCATCATAGAGCCACTGAGTAGCGATGATCGCTCCGTTGGCACCGGCGAAGGACGGGCCTGTCCATTTGAGTTTGGCCACGGCCGATCCGGTATTTTCATAATACTCCATCTGCAGGTCAACCATCTGGCCCGCCATCAAGTTGAGCGATGCTCCGTCGATCCAGTTGGTCGTCTGGTCCACAAAATCATCGATGACCAGCGCACCATTGATATATAATCTAGCACCATCACTGTTGAGAGTTGAGAACTTATAGGTTCCGGTTTCCGGAACCAGCAGCAGGCCGCTCCAACGCACACTGAAGGTATCAGCGCCGACCGACGGGTCTGGTGAGCCGGTACCCCAATCGAAATTCACCTGTGCGTCGGTGCGGGTGACTTTCAGAATGGTGAAGTCCATGTTATCATAATACTCACCTTTCAGGCCGGTTCCGGCGGTGCCCACAATGATGCTCACCGTAGCTGGCGCTGAGGTAGTTAGAACATCAGTCACTTGGAAGGTAAAGCAGTCTGGACCGGTATAACCGCCGGCCGGGGTATATGTCAGGTTAGGAGCGGTGCCAGTGAGCGTGCCGTGGGCGGGCGCAGTCACATTGGCGAAGGTCACCGAAGTTCTGGGCGAGGAACCGGTGAGGGTGATTGCCTTGGCAGTGGTAGTGGCCATGACCTGCGAATTGGCGACAGCCAAGCCGGGAGCCTGGGTGGCAGCGGTGATGGCGGCCTCGATGCTGGCGATCGTTTTAACGAGGGTAGCGTATTGGGTTGACGTCGGGTCCCAAGTGCCGAGATAACTCCTCAACGTTGGCAAAGTCCAGCGAGCGGCATCCCCGTAAGCCGCGAGAGCATTGAGGCCGGGAACTTGAAATCCGTCACTGCCCCAGCCAAAGCCCGTGGGCACCACCAGCATGGCCAATGCCTCTGGAATGCCTTCGGTGATCTTGTACTTTGCGAGTGTGGCGATGCCAGAGCCGCGGGGGTTCATGCTCCACATGGTGTCTGCCTGACTCTCGGTTTCGACGACCTCGAAGAGATCCGGGATGAGCGCCTGCACATCCGCCAAGGTCAGATAGTTATAGCAAAAATTGGCGACCCCGAAGCGCGATTTAGAATCCGGTTGCTTCAGACCGGCTTGGACCGCCGGATAGAGCAAGCTCTTGGAACCGTTGATTGTATAAGTGGCGATATTAGTGCCGCCATAGACGGCGTCGCCAAAGAGCGCGAAACCTAGATAGCCATTGGAAATTTGGATAGGATCATCCCACACGATCACATCCGGGTCGGTCGCATTGGCGGTAAACGCGGTGAGCATCGGGTCGCGCTGCGTACTGGCCGTGGCGGCGGTGTAGCTGCGCAACGCGCTGGCGGCTTTGGCACGCACCCAGGAATCCGGTTCGACGGTCTTGTCAAGCCGTTGGGTGATCAAGGGCATGGCGGTGGCGTCCTTGAGGAGTCCGAGTGTTTGGCAGGCGCCCTGGCGGCCGTTGGCATTGGTGGTATCACTGACCATGGTGCGCAGGGTGGTGAGTTCCGCGGGAAGCAACGTGCGGGTAGCCAGTTCGACGGCGGCGTAGTTGCGCACCACCGGATCAAACTCACTCAAGGCGGCTATCAACTGGGTGGTGTTTAAGGCGTGACAATCCAGATCGAAGGTCGCTGCGGCAATCGCGTTGGCCACCTTGGTTGCGTCTAGCGTATTGGCGGGGATGGCGTTTTTTCCGGTAATATTGATGCGTTGAAGTGGCAGCGAGTAGGTGAGGATATAACTGGCGGTCGGGTTAATGTCATAGTAGCCGCTTTTGCCCAGATAGGTGCCGTCGGCGGTCGAGCCCGCACCGAATTGCTCCTGGCCGTCATAGACAAATGAGCCATCGGTGCGGCGTTCCAGATCGAGGTGCCAACGCACCGGTTTCAGGTATTGAGCCACGGCCAAGGCCCCGCCCATGTTGGCCCCCATGGCACCCCACAGGTAGCTGAATCCTTGGCCAGTGTGACCGTATTCGCGGCCGTTAAAACCGGCGGTGGTCATGCGGGTGAAGTACTCGGTTTCCACAGTGCGGGTGGGCTGCAAGCCGAACAGCACGGCGCACAATGCATCCTTACCATTTGGTGAGTGCCCCGACATGAACGGCTCATGTTCGCCGTAGGGAATCGGCCCCTTGTTGACATACCAGGCGAAGAAATTCCCGCCGCGCAGGATCGCCGGATCAATCTCCGGGTCAATCGACTGGCCGGCTGCCACCAGCGCCTGTTTGCCCATGACGATGCCGATGTTAGCGGGCAGACCGGCCTGGTTGACCGGGCCATAAGGCCCGATCGTGCCGTGCAACGAGCCATCGGTCTTCAAGAGGGATCCGCCGTGGCCGTAGGTGCCGTAGCGGCTCTGGACCTTGGCGAGTGCGACGGTGTAATTGTTGATGCCGGTTAGCACGTTGGCGTCGGGTGCGCCGTCCGCGACGGTACGCAGGTAATACTCGCCGAGAAACACGCTGATATAACCCCAGTCCCAGACGTAAAGACCCGAAGGTACGGGTGTGGTGGCTGCCAGCGCTCGGGCAAACGTTTGCAGACGCGTCTGCACCGTGGAGTAATTGGCATCGGCCGACGTCACCCCGGCTAACAAAGCCAAGCCCTTGATGGAGCCGGCGTAATCGTTGGTCAAAAAGTTAGGATCGGCGATGAGCTGGCTAACCAGGGACGTGCGGGCGTTGGCCAAGATCTGCGCGGATTTCGGGCATGAGTAGGGCGCGGTATCGGTGTAATTTCCCATGATGGTCATGGAAATATTCACATCAGTGATGATGCCGCCGCGCCAGCGTTTGACGCGCAGGGTACCGGCGCCGATGCTCTCGGCATCCCCGATAGCCGCGCCAAAAGCCTTGCGGCTATCACTGGTGAAGAGCGGCACTGTGCCGCTGCTGCCGGCCATCACGCCGAGGATCACATCGTCCACCGCCAACACGGCACTACCCGGCGTTCACGCCACGGTGGCCAAGATCTGGCGGCTTTCGCCGGTGATGATGGCATCCGGCCCCATAGTGCCGGTGGAGATATAGATCCAACCGCGCAAGCCGGTGGCACCGAGATTGTACGTCTGGCTATATCGTGGCGAATAGAGAGGCGTCACCAATAGATCATCCGCTTTGAGCGCGGCGATCACGCCAGTGGCTGTGAGATCCGGCGGCGCGGCTTGGGCCCATGCGGGCAGCAACAAGAACATGGCCAGCCACATTGCGGTAAGCGCAGACCGTGAAACATACAGATTTTTCATAGTGATTTTAAAATTGGCTCTTGCGAATAAAACTCCCGATACGCGAGAAGTTCAACACCCATATCGTCAACAAGTCGCGAATTGTACCAGCTTGGTCGTTCACCTCCCGCAGAGCAGACGAGTATCGAAAAAACCATTTGCTTGAAATCAGGGGCAATGACACTGGTTGCGTGCCAAGTGGGCAAGAAATATCCTCTTCACAACCGTTCCGCTATCTGGCATGGTTTTTCCCGATGACCGGACGGCTCTTCATGACGATTGGCGAGCAGGTGGCGGAGCACCTGCGCGGGGAACTCATGCGAGGACGCTGGAGCGGAGTGTTGCCGGGCAGCCGACAGCTCTCACAAGAACTGGAGGTCAACTTCAAGACCGTGGAGGTGGCGCTGCGGCTGCTCGAGGGCGAAGGAGTCCTGGCGGGCCAAGGGGCCGGGCACCGGCGGCGGATCGTCCTACCCAAGGACAATACTGCGCACCCGCTGCGGGTGGCATTGCTGAAATACGACCCACTGTCACTCGCCGGAGGATACATGATCGAACTGCAGCATTTGCTCGAGGCGGCGGGCCATACCGCGTTTTTCGCCGAAAAATCCCTGACCGAACTCGGTATGAACGTCCCTCGTGTCAGTCGCTTTTTGGCAGAGCTGGATGCCGATGCCTGGGTGGTGACCGCCGGCTCGCGCGAACTGCTGGAGTGGTTTGCAGCGCAACCGACGCCGGTGTTCGCCTTGTTCGGGCGCCGCGAGGGACTGCCCATCGCGGCCATCGGTCCAGACAAGCCGCCCGCCGTTGTTGCCGCCACCCGCCATCTGCTCGGCCTCGGCCATCGCCGTAT
>Ga0118677_10007977_pt1 | contig 17203 bp, 18 predicted proteins | sample AliMusrvi5mmetaG_FD_86154 | JGI IMG/M metagenome (GOLD analysis project Ga0118677, IMG submission 86154) | reverse complement strand
CGTCTTGTCGGTAATCTGACCGCATCCTTCACAGAAGCAAGCCTTGATCTTACCATCTAAAATAAACTGCCTTTTTCTGGACTCTACCTTCATATCATATTGCTGGTGGTTAGCCCGCTCATCAATCGTCGGGATCTTCTCTGTTTTATCCATGATTGTATGGGTCAGGAAGTATCTTGCCTGACATTTTTTCCAGCTTCATTGCGCAATATAGTGCATCAAACCTAAAAAAAAAGAGGAATGTTCAGAGGTGCTTAATTAAGTAAATCCCATCAAAAAAGCAACCAGATAATTTCATATGCCTCACTTATGAGTCAACGCATCAATAAGATCCGATTTAGTAAGGAGTTGAAGCCTTCCGTCTGACAGACTTATCAACACACCTGATGCACTTTGCTGCAATTTGTCAGATAATTCGGAAATTGTAGCATCCAATTGGCAAACGGAAAAAGGCTGCTCCATGAACCCGACAACCTTTGAGTTCATCGCCTCATCGTTTTCAATAAGAATGGAAAGAATTTTATTTTCGCTGATACTGCCGATCGGAGCATTATAGGATACAATCGGAAGCTGGGAAACATCGTTCTGCTTCATCATTTCAAACACTTCAGCAAGGGTATTTTCAGGATATGCAACAATCAGATCCCTGCGTACTTTCAACTGCAGAATATCCTCTGCGGTAATCTGCTCAAGAGCTGATTTCGTTTTTCGGTAAAAGCCCCGCTTCCTCATCCATTCATCACTGTACATTTTGCTGAGATAATAACCTCCGAAATCATTCATCACAACAACAACACAATCATCCTCACCATATTCCTTACCAGCCTGAAGCGCTGCAGACATAACCGCACCGGAGGCTCCACCGGCAAATACAGCTTCTGCCCGCAAGAGTTCCCTTCCACAGTTAAACGCGTCATAATCGCTGACCTGTATAACATCATCGATAACCGATGGATCCCAGAAAGCCGATTCCTGCAAGGAACCTATTTCCTCAAGTTCTGTAAAAACCGGTGTGCCAGGCTTTACCTTGTTCAAAAGACCCGCATATATTGAACCTTGTGATTCAACGCCTATAATACTGATTTTGGCATTTCTCTCTTTCAGAAAACGGCCAAGACCGGAAGCCATGGCACCTGAAACCATCGGGACAAAAACATGGGTAACCTTGCCCTCCGTCTGGTGAAATATTTCGCTGCCGGTAGATTCACTGTGAACCTTTATACTGACTGGATTATCGTACATACCTGCATAAAAGGCATTAGGAATACTTTTAACCAGACTTTCAGCAACATTCATACAACTGCGCGGCTCTCCAGGTAAAGCGTCTGAAGGTGTAATAACCAGTTCCGCACCAATAGCTCTGAGCACCTCCTGCTTCTCCTTCGATATTTTATCAGGTGCAGCAAAAAGGAGCTTGTACCCTCGTCTGACACCTGCCATGGCCAGTGCTATACCGCTGTTGCCGCAGGTCCAGTCAACAAGGGTCATTCCCGGATAAATCAGTTTGCGCTCTTCAGCATCAGTAATGAGGGCTGATGCCACACGGTAATAGTGCGAACAAGCCGGGTTCAGATACTCGAGCTTGGCCATAACCCTGGGCCGGATGTTGCGGGCCATCTGTTTGACAAGAACCAGCGGTGTTTCTGCTGCCAGCCCGAATATATCGTGGTTCGACATGATAGTAGCTGAAAAGTAGGTTAAAGTGACAACAAGCCCTGACAACACTCAAATAAAATATACATTAATTGCTCAATTCGCGATAGAGGCGGAATAAGCGACTATTCAATATTTGATAATCAGAAACAAAATATGTTTTTTTACAGAAAGTTCCGGAACCAGGGAAACATCCCCCTGTAACCACAAAACGGCAAGCACCTTATGGACAACCCAAATCCGGGCTTTTCTGCGAGAGAAATGCCTGCCGAAACCATGACTCAAGCCCTTATCTCCCTTGAACACCTTACCAGAAATACCCGGCTCATCCGTGAAAGGATAGGTGGAAAAGCACGTATCATGGGGATTGTCAAGGCAAATGCTTATGGCCATAATGTCCACAAAGTTGCTGAAACACTCGAAGCATCTGGCATAGAAGATTTTGGTGTAGCAAACATCCATGAAGCTGTTGAACTGAAAACCGGCGGCGCACTTAAAAAACCTGCAAGTATTCTGGCTTTTTCTGCACCGCTGCCCTCTCATATTGAATTTTTTGTGAAATACGGCATTGACTTGTCACTCTGCGATACCGCAACTCTTCAGGCTGCAAAGGAAATTGCCACAAAGCATGACAAAACACTTTCCATACAGGTCAAAGTCGACACTGGTATGGGACGACTCGGTATTTCCCCTTCAACAGCGATGGAGATGTTCAGAGAGATCGACCAATCTCCTTCCCTTGAACTTAAGGGTATTTATACCCACTTTGCCGACAGCACATCAACCAATGGCTTCACAGAAAAACAACTTGCTCTATTTAAAACACTTACTTCAGAATACGAGCATGCTTCCAACCGTAGGGTCTTGAAACACGCAGCAAACAGCGGAGCAATCCTTTCGCTGCAGGACTCATGGCTTGATATGGTTCGCCCAGGTATTCTGCTCTACGGTTATCATCCAGCAAAGATCACTCCATGCCGTCTCGATGTACAACCAGTCATGCAGTTTGAGGCAAAAGTAATTTTTATAAAAACGGTACCTGCCGGAACAACAGTCAGCTATAATCGAACATGGACTGCACCGGGGCCACGGCATATTGCAACAATCGCGGCCGGATATGCTGACGGCTATTTCAGGGCACTGTCAAATCGTTCTACCGTTATGATCAACGGCAAAACTTACCATCAGGCAGGTACGGTGACGATGGACCAGATCATGGTAGACCTCGGCACACAACATGATGTCAAAACAGGAGACAGAGCTATTCTTTTTGGATGGGAGGGGCCTACAGCTGACGAACTTGCCGACATTGCCGGCACTATCAGCTACGAAACACTTTGTTCGGTTTCTTCCAGAGTAAAACGTATTTTTGTATAAAAAGAGTAAGAGCTTGATACTATGAATTTCCTTGAAAAACTGGCCATCAGACTCAGCCTCACCAGAGCTGAAATTTATATGGTCTCGATTCTTATGGGATTTCTGGTGCTTGGGGTTATTATGAAGAATATCACTTCGGTTGAAAACGCGGACCTCCTTATAAAAAAGGCCGAAACTGCCCGCTATCGGGAAACAGAAGTCGACAGCCTTATCCAGCTTGCCACCGCAGAACAGGCAACAGTTAAAGAAAATATGTTGCAAGAGGTTGCTGCCGAAGAAAAGGAGAAAACGATTGAAAAGAAGCCAAAACACCGCTCATTATTGAAAAAAGTATTTGCCGGAACAATCTCATTCAATAAGGCCAGCAATATGCAATTACAGAAAATTCCAGGAATCGGGCCGGTTATGGCTGGTCGACTGATTACTTTCAGAACAGAGAAAGGCGGAAAAGTGGAACAATTTCAGGACTTTCTTGAAGTCAAAGGGATAAGCAACAAAAAGCTTGAAGTCCTAAAACAACATTTCACCTTGGAATAATGAGTAAAAGCCTGATAGCATGCTCCATCAACACAAAAGAATGCACTGTTGTCCGGCTTAAAACATCTGGAAACACCGGATACAGCCTCAGCGCATGTAAAACACTTCCATCAGGCCTTGGCGACATTGCTTCAGGCAAAGGGAAGCGCATCCTGAACAAACTTGAGCGTTACCTTAAAGAGTGGCAGAACGAAGACCTTGCGCTTTGTATTGAACCGGGAACCTATCTGCCCCTTCCGGCCTACTTTTCTGCCAATGCAAGCCCGGATGAATGCAGGGAGTACTGCACCATTGAAGCAGGATATTTTTTAACCAACCCTGAAAAATACAGCTGTGAAAATACGGCCTATAACGACCATACCTGCACCGGACTGCACAACAGACAGCTTTTGCTCTTCTATCCTGAAGAACTGTGCAGAACCGTTTCGGAGTTCTTTTCAAGTAAACATCGGATAGTGTTCAGCGGCTCTCCGCAACTGCCTATGCTTTACCTCTCGAAGCTCACCGGAGAAACACAAGTTATCCTTGAGCTTGAAAATAACTATGTACTTCTCACCATATCAAGAAACGGACGCATTGAAAAATTCGCCTTCCATCATGTCAATAACAGGGAAGAGAGGGAATACTTCGCCATAAAGGAACTTGTAGATAATCCGATCAGCCACGAAACAAGTGTACAGGTTACTGGCACAATGGCCGACAGAATAATGATGGCGCTGATCGGAAAACAAACCTCAATTACCCTGAAAACTCTCGGGTTACCTCCATCGATACCTATAAGCAACCCGCAAAACTGTTCCATCTCTTCTGTGTCGGCAGTAAGAGCCATCAGCACTGCACTGATGGCTCTTACTGGAGCTGACGGCACAATAAGTTTTTCGCGATGACAACCTCGGCAATCTGAACAGCATTGGTTGCAGCACCTTTTCTGAGATTGTCGGCAACAATCCACATGTTCAACGTCTGAGGGTGCCAGTAGTCACGACGAATCCTTCCTACAAAAACCTCATCACGCTCATAAGAGGTCAACGGCATGGGATAGATGCGCGCTGAAGGGTCATCCTGAAGGATAATCCCCGGTGAACGATTGAGAAGCTCGCGCACTTCGTCGATATCAAAATCGCGCTCAAGTTCTATATTAAGTGACTCTCCATGTCCGCCATAGACAGGAATACGGACTGTGGTAGGTGAAATGCTTAAGGAGTTATCTCCCATGATCTTTCGGGTTTCATTCACCATCTTCATCTCTTCCTTGGTATAGCCGTTCTCTGTGAACACATCGATCTGCGGCACGGCGTTGAAGGCAATCTGGTGAAAATGGGTAAACTCATCCTGCTTCTCACCGGCAAGCTCGCTTTCAAGGGCATCGCGTCCAACCTTTCCTTTTCCGGTAACCGACTGATAAGTCGACACCACGACTCTCTTCACACCGTAGCTGTCATGAAGAGGTTGGAGCACCACGACCATCTGAATGGTTGAACAGTTTGGATTGGCAATAATGGGTTCAGGCGTACCATCTTCTTTAAAAATATCTCCTGGATTAACCTCCGGCACAACAAGAGGCACATCAGGATCCATGCGAAATGCAGACGAATTATCAATAACAACAGCACCTTCAGCTGCGGCAATCGCAGCCCACTCTCTACTCGCAGCAGCACCTGCCGAAAAAAGCGCTATATCGACACCCTGAAACGCCTCTTTTGATGGAACCTGTATTATAAACTCCCTCCCTTTGAACCGAACAACCTGACCGGCACTTCTCTGTGAAGCAAGCGGAACGATGTCGCTTACAGGAAAATTTCTCTCTTCCAGAACCTTGAGCATAGTGCGTCCCACCAGGCCGGTTGCACCAAACACCGCTACTCGACAGCCAAAATCCGAGTTACTCATAACCTATTTAATATTTATTACTTAGTAATTTAATTCAAGTCTGTTTGAATGGTCGTTGAGATATTCAGCACCATCACGGATTGTTCCCTCTCTTGCATAACCTTCGCACTCCTCGGCGTATGCAAGAAGCATATCGATAACCTGCTCCCCACAATCCTCACGCACCAGTTTATTGCGGACACGAGATACCATGGGAAGACCTTTCAGATAAGTTGCATAATGACGACGCATTTCAAGCACTCCATACTTTTCGCCCTTGAACTGAACTGAAAGCTTTAAATGCTCAACAGCGCCCTGTATCCTTTCACGAAAATCAGGTAATGGCATCGACTTGCCCGTTTTCACTAATTGCTTTGCACGTTCAAAGATAAAAGGATTTCCAATCGAACCCCTGCCAATCATCACACCATCTGCCCCGGTCTGGTCAAACATGGAAACAGCATCTTCTGCGGTCCAAATATCGCCGTTCGCAATAATCGGTATCCGTGCATGCGCTTTCACTTCACGGATCCAGTTCCAGTCCGCTTTCCCTTTATACATTTCACTTCTCGTACGCCCATGAACGGCAAGGGCCTGAATGCCGACATCCTCAAGACGATGCATGACATCAACAATATTGATTGACTCCCGATCCCAGCCTATTCTTGTTTTGGCAGTCACCGGAATACTTACAGCACGAACAACCGCTTCAGCAATTTGCGCCATCTTTTCAGGTTCCCTTAGCAATGCCGCACCGGCACCTTTGCCGGCAACTTTTTTGGTCGGACACCCGAAATTAATATCAAGATAATCAGGACTGTACTCTTCAGCTATCACAGCAGCCTCAATCATCGACTCGATGCTGCTGCCAAAAATCTGTATGGCAAGTGGTCTTTCGACAGCATCTGCCGTCAGCTTGCGCACTGACTTTTCAACACCCCGACGCAGTGCTTCAGCGCTTATAAACTCTGTATAGACAATGTCCGCGCCATGCCGCTTGCACAGCTGCCTGAATGCCCTGTCAGTCACATCCTCCATAGGCGCAAGCATAACAGGCCGGTCAATATCAATGGTTCCGATTCTCATACCTATCCGTTAATTACCTCGGCAGGTCGAGCCATCAACTCCTTGACCTGCGCATGTATCTTTGCATAGAGTGCGGGATCTTCACGCAAAGCCTTCTTGACGGTTTCCCGTCCCTGACCAAGTTTGTCCTGACCATAACTGAACCATGACCCGGCTTTTTTTACAACACCAAACTCAACACCGAGATCGATCAACTCTCCGATGGCGGATATTCCTTCACCGTAAAGAATGTCAAACTCGGCACTCTTGAACGGAGGAGCAACCTTGTTTTTAACAACTTTCACCCTTGTGCGGTTCCCGGTACTCTCCTCGCCATCCTTGATCTGGGCAATTTTACGAATATCGAGACGCACTGAGGAATAAAATTTCAGAGCTTTGCCGCCTGTCGTCGTTTCAGGACTGCCGTACATGACCCCGATTTTATCGCGAAGCTGGTTAATAAAAATACAGACACAGCTTGATTTGGAGATGGCACCAGTAAGCTTGCGCAATGCCTGGCTCATCAGACGGGCCTGAAGACCCATAACACTGTCACCCATTTCACCTTCTAGCTCAGCCTGGGGCACCAGAGCTGCTACAGAATCAACCACAACAACATCAATGGCGCCACTTCTGACAAGCGTTTCTACAATAGAGAGTGCCTGTTCGCCTGATTCCGGCTGACTGATAAGCAGTGCGTTGATATCAACACCGAGCTTTCGGGCGTAAGAGGGATCAAAGGCGTGTTCGGCATCCACTATTGCCGCAATACCTCCCTCCTTCTGCGCTTCAGCAATAACATGCAAGGCAAGGGTTGTTTTACCAGATGATTCGGGTCCGTAAATTTCGGTTACACGACCACGAGGAAGTCCGCCTACTCCAAGCGCAAAATCAAGCGCCATTGATCCTGTTGAAATGGAAAGCACCTTCATTACCGCCGAATCATCACCAAGGCGCATGATAGCTCCCTTGCCAAACTGTTTTTCAAGAGCTTCGACTGCAAGGTTCAGTTGTTTGAGTTTTGCCGGATCAACCCCGACTGCCTTCTGGTCAATTTTTTGCGTATCCATGAAGCATGAGTAATAAAATTGAAAAAAGAGGATTCTTCAGGTTATAATGGTCTTAAGCGTTTCAGAGAGCTCCCGGTAACTCAAGCTCAACTCCTGCACCGATCTGGTATTGCTGTAAGCAAGCAGCCTTGATGAAATACGTATACTTTCCAGGCTTATAAACGAGGGACTGTTCGACAGTATCGACCAAAGTTCACCGCCAAGACCGGCAAGAAAACCCATGCTATACGGCACCATAAATGAAGGTCTGGAACTACTGCCGGCAAGATTCCCTATACGGGCATAAAGCTCACGGAACGAGAGGTTATGACCAACAACAACATACCGCTCTCCTGAACGACCCTTCTTCCATGCTGCAATATGAGCATCAACCACATCAAGAACATCTACAAAACCTGTACTTCCTGAAGGAAAGAGCGGCAGCTTTCCCTGATAGATCAAACTCAAAACATCATTCGATGAACTGATCGAAGCAGGATTGTTCCGGTCAACACCAATCACGACACCGGGATTCACCATTACAACATCAAGCCCCTCAGCCACACCGCGTAATCCCTCGAGTTCAGCCAGATGTTTGGACTCCATATAACCATTCCTGCGTTGCCACTCCTGAAATGATGTCGTTTCGGTGGCAGGTGTGCCATCTTCTGTAGCACCGATGGCTGCAATTGAACTGGTCACGACAAGCCTTCTGACATTGTTGAAAAGAGAGGCATTGACAACGTTTCTTGTTCCAAGAACATTGGTATCATAGAGTGCATTACGAAAATGCCTCGTATAGGAAATCAGTCCGGCACAATGAAACACCGTATCCACTCCCTTGAACGCCTCCATCAGAGCAAGTGAATCAAGAAGATCAGCACGAACGATATCAACTGGCAAACCCTCCAGAAAAGAACACTCCGAACTTTTCCTCACAATCACCCTGCAGCTGATCTCTCCCGAGAATTTTGAAAGCAGGGCAAGAACAAGCTGGGATCCTATATATCCTGTTGCACCGGTTATAACAATTGTTGTTCTGGGCATTAAACGCTAAATATCTCCGCTTTATTCCACCTATTCGGTAGTAAAACTTCCGAAAACAGCTTTGTGTTCATTGAATAATCTCTGTAGTAAAGTAACGTATAAAAGACGTTAAAGTTTCACTGTTTACAAAAATAAGAATTAAAACTACATTGCATTCAACTTCCTGTCATAAGCTTTAGAAAAATATTCAGTAATGTCAAAACAAAAATCCCTGCATCTTTCAACTTCTTCTTCAAAAGAATCAGTACATCAAGATGAACTGGCGAATGGATTAAAAATTGTGACAGATGCAGTGCCTTATGTACAAAGCATTACTCTCGGAATTCAGATTGATGCGGGCTCACGTGATGACCCCGAACAGGACCCGGGATTGGCACATTTTATTGAGCATGCTCTTTTTAAAGGTACCGGACGTCGTTCCTACCTCGATATTGCCAGAAATATTGAAAAAAACGGCGGCTACCTTGATGCATTTACCACCAAAGAGCAAACCTGCATCTATCTCCGCTGCCTCGCCGAACATATTGAGCCATCCTTTGACCTGCTCTCGGATCTTGTTTGCGATCCGGTTTTTCCACCAGAAGAGATCGACAAAGAAAAAGAGGTTGTCATTGAGGAGATAAGCAGTGTCAACGATACTCCCGAAGAACTTATTTTTGAAGAGTTTGATCTGCGCTCCTTTCCCGTTCACCCTCTGGGTAAACCGATTCTCGGAACTGAAGAAAGCGTTGGAAATTTCACGGGCGATACTCTGAAAAACTTCATGCGGCAACACTATGTCCCTCATAAAATGTTGCTCACTGCTACCGGAAAGGTTGAACACGATGAGATCTTGCGACTAGGTGAACGTTTTCTCGGTAAACTCAGAGAATCATCGGGCAGCCAGTACGTTCGCCAGCCGTTCCTTCCAGAGCATTATACTCCTTTTGTCCTGACGCTGAAAAAAAGAGTCTGCCAGGCGCAGATCGTCCTCGGCACCGCCATAGCACGGCATGACCCTCTGTTTTACAGCCTGATGGTGCTGAACTCGATGCTCGGTAATGGTATGAGTTCTCTCCTTAATCTTGAACTTCGTGAAAAGAGGGGCCTGGCTTATAACGTCTATTCGTCTCTCACATTTTACGATGATCTTACCACGCTGAATATTTATGCCGGCACCGACAGCAACAAGACGAAGGTCACTCTGGAACTCATCAAAGAGCTGCTCCAGAGCGACTCACTGAAAAGTCCCGACAGGGAAGAAGTTCGGGCTGCAAAGACTAAACTACTCGGATCACATATCATGGGTATGGAAAAAATGACCCGCAGAATGTCACAGATGGCATCTGATATTTCCTATTTTGGCAGATATATCGAACCTGAAGAAAAAACAGCCGCAATCGAGGCAGTCACGACTGACGATGTCGCAGAAGCTGCCTTGCAGCTGCTCCATAATATACCGTATTCGACATTGGTGTATAAACCAGGGCGGGTAAGCTGAATGCTCGATAAGGTCTGTTTTAAAACACAGGATTAATTCGTATCTTCTTAACTTTCAATTTTTCACACTCACTAATTAACCATAGAGAGCCTTGCAAAAGAATATCAAGAACGTCAGTGAAACCGAACAGGAACTCGAAATTATACTTTCCACGGAAGAGTTCGGTACCGAATATAATCAAGAACTTGAAGAAGCCAAGAGAAGCATACAGATCAAGGGATTCAGAAAAGGACATGCCCCTGCAAGCTTGATAAAAAAACTGGCTGGGCCATCCATTGAGGCGACAATAGCTGAAAAAATGGCCTCAAAATATTTCGGGGAAGTTGCTGAAGCCGAAAATATTAAACCTGCAAGCCGCGCACAGATAATCAATTTCACCTTTGAACCCGAACAGCTTACCCTTCTGCTCTCTTATGAGATCCATCCTGAATTCGAACTGAAAGATTTCAGCGATTATTCTTTCACCAAGGCCCGCTATACAGTGACTGATAAGGACGTCGAGCATGAGATAGATATGATTTTGAAGAGTCGCGGCACTTTGATCAGCGTCGATGAAGCTGCATTGTCAACCGACACTGTAATCGGAGATGTATACAAACTTGATGAAGCCGGTGAACCAATAGAGGCTGAGAAAACTGAAAACCGTCACTTCAGTCTTGAGTACCTGCCCGAAGAGAATCCTTTCCATAAGGCGCTTATAGGGAAAAAAGCAGGAGATAGCGTCGATATTGAAAACGACCGGAAAGATGCAGCTGCAGAACCCTCCCGATACCGCGTTGCCATCAGCGAGATTAAACGACTGATACTGCCGGAACTGACGGATGATCTTGTCAAAGAGATCACGGGACAGAGATTTGAATCTGTGGCTGATTTCACTGCGGACGTGCACATCCAGATCGAACAGCACTTTTTATTAAAATCCGAGGAGGATTTGCTCGAGTCTATTTCAGCTAAACTGATTGATGACAACCCTGTACCTGCTCCGAAATCAATTGTCGCATCCTTTGCAAAAATGCTGGTAGAAAATGCCAAACGCCAAATGGGTGGACGTTTACCAAAAGGGTTTGACGAAGAGCAGTTCAACCTTTCAATGAACCCTAATGCCATAAGACATGCCCAGTGGCTTCTTATCTGCCAGAAAATAGCGGAACTCAACAATCTTGAAGTATCGGATGATGACATTAAAGCTTATGCAGAAAAGGAAGCGGATAAACATGGTACAACAAATGCGGAAGATCTTCTGAATACCTATATGTCTTCCGAATTCAGAGATTACATCACAGATACTATTCTTAAAGATAAAATCTACAATATTATCAAGTCTGCGGTCACCATCACCGAAGAAGAGACGCCAATTCCGGCTCACAAAGGATAATTTTTTTCATCGTAAAAAAAGCAGGTGTGTGAGAAATCACACCTGCTTTTTTTGTCCTGTCAACAATCAGACACTTCACTTTCCCCGCTTTCATTCTTTATACATCAGTGCAGTGGCCACGGCAGAATGCCGATCATGAGCAATAGATATTTTCAATGAGCATCCAGAAGGGAAACAATCTGGATCAACAGATCGCACGAAAGGACGACCTTGCTCATCATTAAGTATTTCAAAGCTTTTCCAGTGCACATCACCGGTAAATCCGGTTCCAAGCGCCTTTACAACTGCCTCTTTCGCTGCAAACCGACCGGCGACACTTGCTATGACTTGCGGCTTATGCAGACAGACAGCGATTTCCTTCTCGGAAAGAAACCTCTGAAGAAACTTCATTCCATACCGGTGATAAACTCTTTCGATGCGGTCAAGATCGACAATATCAACTCCTATCTCCACATCCCTCCTCTGTCAAACAAGCTTAATTGTCATTGAAAGATCAAGCGCCCGGACACTATGCGTCAATTCACCGATAGAAATAAAATCAACACCGGTTTCGGCAACATCCTGCACATTGTGCATGGCGATATTGCCAGAAGCTTCAAGAAGCACCGTATGACAGGTCTCCTTGACATAGATAACTGCCTCCTTGATAAGATCTGGAGTAAAGTTATCGAGAAGGATAATATCAGGGGCACATACCAGAGACCTGCTTAACTCATCCATGGAGCGTACCTCGGTTTCGATCTTTACATCAAGATGTTTTTTTTCGCGGTATTTCTGTGCTCGTCTGATTGCCTGAGCAATACCTCCAGAAGCATCAATATGGTTGTCCTTGATAAGAATCATATCGAACAGGCCAAAACGGTGGTTCACCCCTCCACCTATTTTTACCGCTTCTTTATCAAAATAGCGCAGACCGGGTGCAGTTTTCCGTGTATCAAGAATTTTGGTATTTGTATGCTTCACCTTCTCAACATAGGCCCTTGTTCTGGTAGCTATACCTGACATGCGCTGCATAAAATTAAGTGCAGTACGTTCACCGATAAGCAGAGGTGCAAGTTTTCCCTTAACTTCAAGAATAATATCTCCTCGGCTTACTGCATCTCCATCCCTCCGGTGGAGCACAACCGAAAGAAGAGGATCGCAGGCAGAGAAAACCTGCATGGCGACATCAGCCCCGCCGACAATACCGTCCTCCTTAGCTTTGATCACAGCACTGCCTTCATGAAAAGGCTCAATAGTTGCCAGTGTGGTAATATCACCTGTATAGCGATCCTCTTCGAGAGCAAGCATAATCGCCCTTGCACGGCACCCCTCGTAAAAATCGTTACGAGCTTTGTTATTCATAATTGCCGCTCTTGATACATTAATAAAAAGGCCTTTCGCATTGAAGGTAGTGAAATTTTGTAAAAAACAGCAGTGGACCAAACCTTATACTCAGCGAGACTTTGTGAACTGCCGGTGAAAAATGATTTTAGCCCCAGTGTATTAACGAGATACAGAATTATTATATTGTCGTACATGAGGTATGGGCAGATACCGGCTTCTGAAATTGCCTCGAAACCCTGCCCTGTTTCCTGGTTGTTTATTGATGACTGTGATGAATATCAATAAGATTAAATTTAAGGCATTATTTCAAAACATTGCTACCCTTCAAGAGGGTTGGCAATTCTCCACGGTAAATACCAGGGATATCGATTTTCTGGAGTTCAGGCAACGATCTGAATGGCTTCAGTTTACCGGACTCTATGACAAAGATGGTCACGAAATTTACGAAGGAGATCTGTTACAGTGGGATGATTATATCGTTACAGTTGTTTTTGAAGCGGGTAGTTTTAAAATACTCAATGATGGCAGCTCCGATATGCTTTTGTGGTATTGTGTTCCAGAATGTGAAGTTATCGGCAATAAATATGACAACAAGGAGATCAGGCCTTGACTATGGCACACCACACCCAGGCATGCGTCCGGTTAACAAATCTCGTTTTTTATGCACACCATGGGGTACTCAAAGAAGAACATACTATCGGGGGGAAATATGAGGTCGATGCAGAACTTTCATTCGACTTTACCGATGCAGCACAAAACGATGACATAACCAAAACCGTCGATTATGGAGCGGTATACAGAAAAATTCGAGAAGCACTGACCCTGAAAAAATACTTTCTTATTGAGTCTGTAGCGTATAACATAGCATGTGAACTTCTACAGGATTTTCAGATTCTTGATAGAGTCAGTATCAAGGTTCGGAAACGCAACCCGCCAGTTGATGGTATCTGTGATTACGCAGAAGCCGATTATTCCCTCAAACGTGCCTGAATGATGCGGAAGCACAAGGTATTTCTCGGAATCGGTTCTAATGTTGGAAACCGTCTCTATCACCTTCAGGCAGCCGTTGACCGGCTCACTCTTCTTGCGAACACATCAGTTTACAGAGTATCATCGATCTATATGACCGAACCGGTCGGTGAAACTGAACAGAACCGATTTTATAACGGAGTCGTCCTTCTTGAGACCACCCTTCCTCCTGAAACACTTCGCCGGTATTGCAAAATTATTGAGCAGGAACTGGGACGACCTGATGCTTATCCTCGATGGAGTCCAAGAGTCATTGACCTCGACATTCTTCTGTATGATGACCTGTGTATCCACACCGGAACGCTTTCAATCCCTCATTCCGAAATGCATCATAGAAAATTTGTGCTTATTCCTTTGCTTGACATTGCCAATCCGCTGCACCCTGCAATGCAGCAAACCATCCTGCAGCTGCTCGAATGCTGCACTGACCGGTCAGTACTGATACGAGTAAAAGAAACCGTTGCCATAAAACAAAAACAGACTGCTTCCGAAAACAGTCTGTCTTTTTGATATGCGCGGATTAGCTCAGCTATAGTGTATTGCGGCTACATCAGTTGGCAAAAGTGATGTTAAGGTTGCCTTCCGCAAAGTCGGCACCTTCAGTCTTTCGACCAACCAGAACATTTGGAAGAATAATGCTTTTGCGGAAGTTGTTGATATCCACAAGCAGCTCATCTCCCTTGATATTCACATTAAGTTTTGTCACCTCAACATTCGGCAGATAAAGGCTCAGTACATATTTGCCATCGACCTTCTCCAGCAACTGAGTCTTGTCATCAATGTAAAGCACATCAGCTGGATTTTTATCCTCAAAAATTTGCTGACTCAATTCATAGAGTCTGTCGGTATTGATGATTTCAGCTATAGATTGTTTGGCCTTGAAAATCGGCACAGGATAGAAGCAGTTATCAATGACCCTGAGATATTTACTCTGAATATCTATAAGGCTCTGCAGGTAGTCATCAGATGAACTTTGAGGAAGAATCTTGTTAACAACTGCCGCATCAAGCTTATAACCAAACAGGTTGAGGTAGGTCTGCACCCGCAAGGCTTCCTTGATAACCATATTTTCGGGATTCAGCACGACCCTGAATGTCGTTATGGATTTATCCTGAAGCATGGCATGGAGTTCTTTCATATGCGAATTCACCTCGGGCATAAGCTTGAAGATATTTTTCTTCGGCATAAATTTACTCAACAAAGGAGCAGCAAAACCAATAGCTTTAGAGTGCCAACCGCCTATTTTATCTGCATACCATCCATAAGATTCCGGCATTCCCAGCAAACGCATAGTCTCACCTGTTGGTGCGGCATCAACAACAACCACATCATAATTACCTGACTTGGCAGCCTTCCAGATATAACGCAGACTTATCATCTCCTCCATACCAGGCATAATCGCAAGTTCCTCTGCGACAACTTCATTTGCACCATCATGCATTAAAATCGAAGAGAAATATGAATAAAGCTCGCTCCAGTTCTCTCTTATTTCCGCAAGAACATTCACCTCCATGGCAAAGAGATTCTTTTCAACTTCGACAGGTGTAGAAGAGAGTTCAACACTCAACGCATCTGCAAGACTGTGAGCCACATCGGTACTCATAATCAAAACACGCTGCCCTCTTCTGGCAATTGCAGTTGCAGTTGCAGCTGACACGGTAGTTTTGCCTACCCCTCCTTTACCCAAGTAAAGAATAATTCTCATGTTGATAATAAAACTATTGAGTGGACTTGTTTTTGAATGAACGCTTGTTACCGATTATGTTGTCCTTCATTATCATATTCACCACCAGTTACTTTAACGGAATTTAATGCTTTGCTTTCCGATACTTCATTATCAGCATGAAGAACGGAACCTGCCTCTGAAAGTACCTCATCCGATACAGGTGCAGACACAACCTCTTTAGGGGAATGAGAACTTTCCGGTTCCGCATCCGACATAATCCTGATTTTTTTTCGTTGTACATTTGGGACAATTCTATCCACCTCATGTTCAACAATTGCTCTTGGCTCCTTGATCTCATGCTCAGGAGATTCCAAAGAAAAGTCATCCAGACTCATCATGCTTTTCACTATGGATGGCGTGCTCTCTTCTGGAGCTTTAATGGTAATCTTTTTACGCTTCGGAGCAGCAGCATCATCAGCGTCATCTACGATCTTCATTCTTTTTGAAGATGCTGCAGAGACAGTATTCTCTTGCCTTTCTACAATATCATTCCCAAAACAATCATCATTCAACGTTGCTTCATCATCGCTTTTAATATGAATACTCTTTCTTCTGGCGGGAGTCTCACTATCGTCATCGACTCCGCGTCGTCGTTGATTCTTCGGCAAATCATCATTTGCATCCGGTGCACCAGTTCTTGAGGAACTTTTCGGTGCTGATTTCTTTCCCCCTCCTCCAAAACTGGAAGAAAGTTTCATAAGTTTGTTAACGGAGCCGATCATCCCGTCATTGCGCACAGCAGTTTTAACAATATTCAGGACAAAGCGCTCTGCCTGCGGATTATCTGCAATACTGATCACCAGTTCATTGAGAGCTGTGAGCATGCCTGGAACATGCTGCAGATCATTCTTAAGCTGCTCTCGAATTTTAAAAGGAGCATCGCCAACCATCTCTTTTATTGATTCAGCGATTCTTTTCAATGAAGCAGGATCCTTTGGAAGAATATTTTCAATTCCCTTTAAAGCATTTGCAGGGGAAAAGCCACCCGATTGGCGTTCTCCACTTTGTCCTCCACCTGAGGGTTGTCCGCTGTAGTGCTGCGGTTGTTCAGGAGTCGCATACCCGATATTTGCCTTGTACTGCTCAAGAAGATCCTGACCATACCCGATATGACTTTCCTGTTGCGCTATATTTGGTGCATCAAATCGAAAAGAAATTACCCGAGGAATACAAACCCCTCGAGATCCACGAAGAATTGCGTCTGCAACATCGTCAGGCAGGTCTTTGCGATAATTAAGACCAAGATGCTCTTCAATAATTGATTCAATGACAGTTTGAAGCCGGGAAATCAATTCAGCTTCCCGCACTTCAACCATATCAAAAATCACATAAACCGGATCCTTTCCATCACGACAAATCTTAAAATTCAACGTCGCAAAATCATGATCTTTATTCCGGCTGTTGACTGAAACTGCCCCAAGCTCAAATCTGTCGAGATAGTCTTTACTTGAACCTCGTGCCCAAAAGTAAACGGCCTTGTCGGTATAAACCAGGTAATCCTGAAAGGCAATATTACCTACACGCTCCTGATGCGATTCATAAAAAACCCCTTCAAAAAATGCAATCGGATTTTCACCTGCATTCATGAGGCCTTTCTGAAAAAACTCAGTTACATCATCCTGTTCAGTCTGCCCTGAGATATACAAAGATAAATTTGCCATTAACTACAC
>Ga0118677_10007974_pt1 | contig 17210 bp, 20 predicted proteins | sample AliMusrvi5mmetaG_FD_86154 | JGI IMG/M metagenome (GOLD analysis project Ga0118677, IMG submission 86154) | reverse complement strand
TTTATTTTTTAAATTACTTATATTAAAAGGCAAATTACCGCCATTAGCATCAGCTAAATTTTTATATAATAATTCTTCATTTTTATTTCTTATTAAATAATTTTGTTTCATTTTTTCTAATCCTGCGTTTGCTAATTTGGCTGGATTAGATTCATAAACATCAGGAGCAACAGTTTCACGAATTTTATTAAAACCTTCAATTAATTTAGGATCACGTTCTTCAAATCGTTCTTGTAAATTAGGATCTTGTTTTCTTGCATTAAATTCGTTTGACATTTTTGTTGTATCTTGTAATGCCTGACCTTCAGTTGGTGTCATATTAAATTTATCAAATTTATTATGCGTTTCTATTGCTTTTAAATCTTGTTCAGTTAAATTTTTAAGTGACAATTGTTTTAAAAGATTTTGTTTTTCAGGATTTGCTCTTGAAATAGCTTCTTCTAATCGAGTAGTTAAATCAGCGTTTGCAGCACCAACACCTGACATTTGTGTATCAAGGTCAGGTCGATAATTAGCACCTTCTAAAGTAACTTCAGCTTTGGTTGGTGGTTTTAACTTTTGAAATGCTTCTTGTAAACTACCAAAACCTTCACCAACAGGAGTTAATGCTTTACCGGCCGCACTCATAACAGGTTTAGCAACAGCACTAATTGCGGATGTTATTGGTTTCGTAGCTAATCCTAAAGGCGCATCGTAAATGCCACCTTTAATCATTTGACCTAATAATTCACCAGGTTCTTGTTGACCAATAGCTTGCAAAGTTTCTCTTGGATTAGATAACGCATTAATAGCAGCTTCGCCTGTTTGTAAAAGTTTTTGACGGCCCTCTTCTTTTAATTGTTCATCGCCAATAATTGGCATACTGCCAGCACCATATTTCAACATATTGGCAATTAATGATTCTTTTTTCCAATCTTCAAAAGACATACCACCTAATGCGTTTGTTACACCTTCAACAATAGGCTGTAAGTTTCCGCCACCAGCTTCTCTAGCACGTTCACCTTGAGCCACTAAATTAGGATTAAAATAGCCTGGTTTATATTCACGTTCAATTGACTCGGTTGGTTCGCTTAATTTTATTTTTTCTAATTGTTCTTCTGATGGTATTCTTGATAGAAAATCATCTTGAGTAGTTGGCACAATTTCTGTGGTTTTTTCTACTGCCGCTTTTTTAAAACTAGGATCAATTACTGTATGTACAGGATCATTTTTACCTAATGGTCGATGTAATCCAAACTCTTTTAAAAACGCGTCTGGCACTTCTGTTGAAATATCGGCAGCGTCGGTATGAAATATTTTTTGATTTGGATAATCTGCTGGATTAAGAGGCATATAAATGCCTTTTTCTTTCTTTTTCCAACGATTATATAAATCTTGTTGCTCTTCTCTAGTTCGTACCTTGCTTGTAATTGGCAAATCTTTACCAAATTTTTCTTTATAAGCAATTTTAGCTTGCTCTAAACGAGCAATTAACTCAGGATTAGATTCTTCTAATTGACTTTCAACCGTAGGAATTCTTGATAAAAAGGAATCGCCCATTATTTATATTCGCCTTTCATAAGGGCATCAATATTTTTGGCTTTTGTTCTAAATTTTTCTATTTCAGAAGCTGACATTCCTTTAAATAATTTACTTGTTTCTAATTGTTTTTGTGTTTCTGGCAAATTAGAATCATGAATATTTTGTAATATAAATACGTTTGTATCGTAATTAGAAGCCCATGCTTTTTTAAATTGTTCATGATTAACGTTTGCATAAGGACCTCTCTTATTTTCGTATTTTTGAGTGGCAGTTGAGTAATCATTCCACGCAGTATTTGTTGCTGATACACGTTGCAATATTGATCGTAATCCGCCTTCAGTTAAATCTACATTTCCTTGTGTTTTATTAACGGCTTCTTGAGCAGCGTCTGTTCCAGCTCCCATTAACTTAGTTTGACGTACCGCAATGTCAGCAAGACTTTTAGTTAAAATATCCAAATCTTCATTACCTTGCACCCATCGACCAGCCGATCGTAGTAAACGACCAGGCGCACTAGCTTTTGAAGCCGATAATTTATCTAAAGCAGTTTTTATGGTTTTTTCTGATTCAGATACGTTTTCACTTATATCTTTGTATTTTCGTTTTTCAGCAGTTGCTTCGTCATACGCTGTTTTTTGTTGATCATTTAATTGTGGAACACCATTAGCAGATAAAACCTTTGTTTCATTAGTAATAAGTTCTGGTTTTTGTTTTTCAGGCGTTACAAGATTAGGGGTAACATTTTCGCCACCTAAAGGTTTAAAGTTTCCACTAGCATCTAATGTTCCTTGTACACCATTAACTGTAATTGTTTGCGGTGATACTTGTTGTGTAAATGTTGTACCTGGTATTGCTTGTCCTGATGGCATACCAGCAAATGGATTTGTATTAACAGTTGCGCCACCTGCGCCAGTATTTACCGCAATTCCTGATGGTGTCATTGCGCCTGTTCTTGATTCAGGGCTTAATCCTAAAATATGACGCTGTTTTAAATAATCTTGTAATTGAGCAGGGTTATTTTGAGCAATATCAATATAGGGTTGAATTAATTTCATGGTTGCTTCTTGATCTACACCTGCTTCTTTTCCTTGCTGTATACCCCATTGCGTTATATTTTTAACTAATTCGTCTTTATTTATTGAATTAGGATTTTTAGCAGCATTAACAATCATTGGATCAAATATTTTAGATATATAACCATCGGCAATTTTTTGTTGCTTTTTAGTCATTAAATCTATGCCAGCAGATTCAGTTGATTGTTGTTTACTTTGTAATTCTAATGGCGAAGTTTGTTCTGCAAGATTAGCTCCAATTTGTGCCGATTTAGATAAAGCTTGTTCTTTTTGTATCATTGCCGGATACAATTCTTTTAATTTAGACAATTCATACGATGATTTACTGATATTTAACATATCAGCCAAACTCATGCCTTGTTGTTTTTCTACTTTAATTGCACTTGTATCGGTTCTAAAATCAGCCATTATATTTTCCTTTTAAGCTACTGCAACATCAGGTAAAGTAAAAGTTTGACCATTTGATGGGGTAGTATTTAATGTTTGTCCTTGACCAGCTTGATTCATGCCATACAATAATCCAGCATTGCCTACCCCTGAAAGAGCATTTCCATAAGCGTTTGCTTGACCTATTTGCCCTGCCGCTTGAGCTTGTCCAATACCTTGTGTTAATGATGCTACGTTTGTACCTGTACCAAGCATTGCATTTGCTGCGCCTGTTGTTGCCGCTTGACCAATACCAGCTATGCCAGATAAACGATTAAATATATTGTTTTGTTGATTTTGATAATTAGTAAATGCGTTTTGATAAGCATTTCCTGCAAAATTTTGCGTATAATTTTGTAAACCTTGTAAAGCATTACCGCCAACCATTCCCCCTGTAGCATTAGCAGCTGATAAATTTGCGCCTTGCCCTTGCTGTAACATAAAACCATAATTAGGTGCTAAATTGGAATTTAAGTCAGCATTACTAAATTGATTAGTAAGATAAGGCATATTTGCATTGAAAGCATTAACACCTGTTTGACCTAAATCTTGATATGGTTGATATAAGCCAGCGGCCTGTTTTCCTGTTTGCAATAATTGATTTTGTGCTTGAGCATTGGCATCTGCTTGAATTTGGGCGGCATTTTTTGCGCCTTGAGCTTGCATATAGCCACCAACTAACGAAGTTCCTCCAATAATTGTTGCCGCAGCTATAAATGACATATTAATTACCTTCCAATAATTTATTTTGAAGCTCTAATGCCCAATCTTTTAATGTGTTACTAGAATCAAATAACGCAGTTTCGTCTATTTCAATTAATTCTTTTTCAATCTCGTCTAAATCAGTTTTATCGGTTTTATGAACGGTTATGCCAATAGAATCCATTGTTGCTAGTGTCACTCTTTTTGTGCCACTTTTACATTCTATTATAGAGCCTTCTGACAGTTTTTTCATGCCGTTTTCTGTCCATGCTATAATTTCGCCTTTTGCACAAATAAAAAAATGATCTTTCTTGTGAACTTTGCCCACAATTAATGTGCCAGCACTTCTAAATACTTTGCGACAATACATTTCATCAGAAAAATAATGCTCAGTAATTAATTCCGCTTGAGGCAATTGAGATATTTCTTTTTGCAATCGTTCTATTTGTTCTCGATTTGGAACAAACTGTTCAATAAGTTCAGACATTGTAATAAGCCACTTTAAACGGTTTACCATTTACAACAATATTAATAAATCCTGCTGGTTTAGCTGGCAATACTGCGCTTCCTGTTGTGGCCGTTGTTGCGCTACTAAAATTAAGCAAATTTAAGAAAAACTGTTGCCAAGCTCTAGTTGGTCGTTTTGTTGTTTCATCTAAAAACTCAACTTGAGGATAAGGAGTATTTGGTTGATTAATTCCATTGCTCATGATTCACCTACCGATGCTTTTAAATTAGCCGATACAATCACCGCTTTAATAGGATCTGTTACCACTACTTCAAAGATTCGATCGCGCGCAGTACCTAATCTTCGCCAAATAGCACGATTTTTATATTTACCAATTTTTCCAATATTTACCCAATGTTCATTTGACCATGTAGATCCACCATCATTTGACCATCGTAACATTGCTTGCGGACTTGAACCTTGACCTGAAATTAATCCAACACCTGGTTGAAAATGTAATTGTAATTCTTCAAAATATTCTCTTTGAAAATCAGATACTAAATGAGGCGCACGACGCAATCTGCGTATAAATTGACCATTGTCTGTGTAATTATTTGGATCAAGTTCGTAAATAATGCCATTTTGATAATCTCCTACTAATACCATGTTTTGAAAATTAGCCGAACAAATGCCTCTATGTTGATGGTATTGATTTAAATTATCGCAATATAACCATTTATGCCACATACTTGTAGCCGTATCATAAGCCCATGTTAAATCTAAACTTGGAAAAGAAATAACATAAACTTCATGCCCTTCTTGTTGATATGTCCAAGCTACCGCGTCAGATACCGTAGCATTAACTAATGTGTTTTCTACCGCATGAGTTGATATGCGTTGCGGAAAATAACCATTCATTAACATTACTTGCGCTTGTCCGCGAATGTTTCGACTTAAATAAGCAAACGAATTACCAATCCTTGATACCGAAAATTGAGCCACAATACCATGTTGACTAGACGAACCAGGGATTCTTTGAAAAGGAAATGGAAATGTACCTGCATCCGCCCATACTTCACTTGTTGTTTCACCCAATAAATAAACTTGTCCATGATCTGCAATAATTGAAACTAAATTATCTGGCCCTGTAAATTTACTAGCAAAACTTAAAGAAGATGTAATAGGGCTTAATATATTAGACGCTGCCCATTGTTGTGTGTTTGGTCTATTATAAATATAATAATTGTCTACCACATCAACTAAATCACCGCCACTAAACGCGCCATCAGAACTCGGTAAAACGCTAAAATTAAGGCCATACATCGTTGTTGATGCCACAGTTTGACTTGTGCTTATAACATAAGTACCTGTACCGCCTGTACCTGTACCAAAAGTTAATGTAAGCGTTAACCCTGTTCCTGCGCTTGTGGATGAAGTTGATACAGGGTTGGATGGATTACTTGTGTAATTGCCAGCATTGGTTGCAGTCAATCCTGTTACAACTCCTGATGTAACTGACGAAACAGTATATGTTGCTGGAGTAGATCCATAAACACCGCCCACAACTGTAATTGTGTCATTAACATTGTATCCTGTACCACCTGTTGCAATAGTTGCGCTTAATACTGTGCCACCACCTAAAGCCGTAATAACCGTATTGGCTGTTATTCCAGTTCCCTGAATTGTTTGTCCAACATATAAAGTACCTGACGCAACCGCTGTAACTGTTAAAGTTGTACCGCTAATTGATCCTGTTGCCGTTGCACCTACAGCAGCACTATTTAAAACCTCTGATGATTCTGTTTGCGAAATATTAATTGTGTAAGTACCTACTCCACCTGTGCCTGTGCCTAATGCCGTTATAATTGTTTCGCCTGTTACTCCAACACCAAATAATGATTGCCCTACAGCAATCGTACCTGATTTCATTAAAGTAACAGTTAAAGTTGTGCCACTAACCGATCCTATAAATTGAGCAGAAACTGGATTAGATATTCGCCATGTGTAGCGATAAACTCCATCTGTAATATATACATTTAATCCATTATCGGTAATTCCCACCATGCCTGTTGTGGAATTAAGATTACCAATTAATGTTGGTGTTAATGAAGATGTAATAACGTAAACATAAGAACCGCATACCGCAACCATATATTGACCACCAGATACAGTTCGCATACCTCTTAATGGTGCTGTGTTTTGTAATGTAATTAACGCAGTTAAGCCTGGTGTCGGATATAAAGCTACAACTCCGCGTTGTCCGGCTTGTTTTGTAGAATCAATTTCAGGGCGAAAATTAATACATTCTTCGGCATTTGCGTAGATTGATGGTGCTACATAAGATGGTCCAACAAAGCCGAAATCAGACATTATCTAAAGAAACCTCCGCTAAGTATCCAACCGGCATCGCGTTGACGGCTACTTAAAATTGCATCAGCAAATCTAGCAGATTGAATTGGTTTCATATTGGTACGCTTTAATGTAGCTTTTGATTGCGCAGCGTACGCATTAATCATGCCTATTTGCGTTGCACTTGCTTTTCCATACATTGGCATTAAGCGTTCGGCTAAACACCATCTTAAAGCCATTGAATAACCTTGAGGCAATATAACGGTGTCATTTATGGTTGTATAACGTGAAAACGATGTGTCGGCAAAAATGTGCATTTCACCTTGCGATGGATTAGGCCATACAAAAATATTACCTAAAGTTTCGCTTGGTTGATAATAAAGAGCTTTGGGCCAAGGACCAGATAAAGTCTTTAAACCAATCATTTCATAATCTTCTACGTTAAGGATAGCGACTGGATAATCCAAACCCCCATTAACAATAGGCTGACCATTAGAGTTTGTATTAATCCGAACAAAAGCACTATTAATACTAAGTGGTCTTTCATAATATGCGTTGACTGTGGTTGATGAAACGGTTTGACTGACATTAACGGTGTAAGTGCCTATTTCGTTGACATTATTACCTGCGCCTGTATTAAAAGCAACAATTTTTGTGCCGGATGTAATTCCTGTGCCTGAAAGTGTCATACCAAGGGCAATTGCACCACTTGTTATTGCTGTTACTGTTAGCGTTGTGCCTGATATAGATCCTGTAAATACTGATCCAATTGTGCCGTTTGGTCCAATTGTGTATTGTGTTACTCCAGACGTAATTGGATAAATAATTTCAGTTTTATAAAACACCATCATTGATTCATTTGACCATTGATCCACTAAATCGTTTAACATATCAAAAGCGTCTTGAGCTGCTTCAGGAGTTGGAGTTTCACCAGCTTCTAAAGCACCAATGTCTTTTAAAGCTCGGCTTATGATGTCAATAGGAGCTGTCATTGCGTATTCCTTGCATATTTATCATGATATTTATTTTGACCTTCAATAGCTACTAATTCAGCCAATTCTAAGACTTTCCAAGTGTATTCAATCATATTGATGTTATTGTTTGCCATGCCGACCCTGAATAAACACACAATTTAACCAAAGTTGAATCAAATACAATATATCCAGCCGTTACAGTTAACGCTAATTTTTGCGTTGTAGTAACAACTGGTACAGACAATCCATTCGTTCCATCAACAATAATTGCCATGATTAAATCTTAATGGCTCGTAAGCCTTCTAATGTAGTCACAGGGTCAACTAATTTAGTTACATCACGCAATCTTTGTTTTTCAGCAACAATTGCACTTGTATTGCTACTAGACTCTAATGCTCGTTGAAATAATACATCTTGTGCTTGTAATAAAGGCTCACGTTCAGCACGAAGTCTAGTCTTAGTCATTGCTTTCGCCTTGTCTAAATTAACTGTTACAGAACCGTTTGCGAGTTCCCAAGCATCAAAGAAATCATTATCTGCCTGTGGAAGTGTAGCGTCATCAACAATAATTGCACCTGATGGACAGTCTTTTGCTAAAACTTGTTCAATTGGAAGTTCACCTGTAGGTACGCATACAGAAACTCCACCGTTTGTATTACTGAATATAATTACATTTGCCATTTTGTTTCCTTTAGTTTCCAAAAAAAGTTACATTTATATTTACAGTATCAAACAATGTCATGCCGCCACTTGAGCCATTTACATAACCAATTTGAATTTGTTTTGCAGAAGTAGTCTTTGTTAAAACGCCTGCTGTTTGATTACCAAAAACACCTGTGTTACCAGAAGATGTGCCTTCTGTATAGCCAGCAAGAATATAGTTTGTATCTGCAAGAGCATTAGTAAAATTAATTGTGTAATTACCTGCGGCGGTATAAGTTACAGATGAAACATTGTATGAAGCACGAATTGTTTGTGCGCTTCCGTTGTAATTAACCCAAGCCAAAGCATTAGTGGTCGAACCATTCGATTGAATTTTTAAAATGCCTGAAGCATCAGCAGTTGATACGATGCCATTAGAACTAATACTCGCATTTATGATTGAGGTCATTGTTTATCCTTTATGCTCCAAAAATAGATACAGATACAAATGGGCTGTCTGTATAAGCGGATGAATTGTATGTTTGAAGTCCAATTTGATATGCTGATGTTGTTCTTGTTCCTGTATAAATTTCACCAATTGTACATGGCACTCCAGTAGCATAATAAGAAGCGGCTATTGAACCTGAATAATTAGCATTACTCATTGCCGTTGTAAAGTTAATTGTGTAATTACCTAAACTGTTTCTAGTTACAGAACTTACATTAAAAGAACCATTTACAACTGCTGTTGAACCTACAAAAACTACCCATGCTTTAGCAATACCTGTCATTCCATTTTGAGTAGCTAATACTCCTGTGCTTGCAGTTAGCGTATCTACGTTAATTGTTCCGTATGCCATATCAAAGCGTTATCTTAAATGTTTTAGGCAACCAAGGCAAAGCCGTTGATTGGTCATTTTTCATAGCATTTAATTGTTTTTGTAAATCTGTTTTTAAAGTATTCTCGTCATTAAAAGTTGTTTCTTTTTCAATCCAATTACAAATATCTGTTTCTGTTACTTCATTAAATGGTTTTTTTAATATTTTGTCCGAAAACCAATGATTACCAGCTACTTTAGCCGTATATTCGCCATCAATAGCCGTTATTTCGTAATGAGCATGAGTAATTAACTCGCCATCAGCACTTACTTTAGTAATTTTCCATGTATACATTAAAGCACCACCCATCTTGAACCGCTTGGTACGGTTACGGTTACACCACTATTTACGGTTATTGGCCCAACAGACGATGCAGAATATCCTGTCGGAATCGTGATCGATACCGTTACCGTATTGTTATTAACCACAAGCCCATTGTTTGCTAAGACTTGTGGTAGGCTCTTTATAATCGACATATTAGATTGTTGTCGAAACTTCTTCCCACATCATTCCAAATGCTAATGATGATGCAACAGATGCGGCAGATGTATAAATTGCAGCAAATCCACCAGGTGGTATCACTACAGAACCTTCCATATCAGTTACAACTCCGTTTAATAATGTTTGTGTAATAGCACCTGTTGTTAATGTTCCTAAAAGTATTAAACGAGTAGGAGCAACTGGTAAAGTAGCTGATGAGTCAATTAATCCTGTACCGGCTGGTTGACCAACAAAGTTAGACAAAGGAACTAATGCAGTTGTGTGAGTTACGTTGGTTGATGCTGAATAACCAGTCATAATACCCATCACTAAAGCAGCAGTTTGAGCCACTACAGGTGCATAAGTAACTTTAGTCAATACTAAGTTCACAGTAGAACCAATTGGATTGGACAAACACATTCCTGTATAAGTCGTTGCAAATGCAGCAGTTGTTGTTATACCTGTTAAGTTTGCACCTGAAAACATAGCCTTACGAACAGTAGTTTCGTAATAACGACCATGCAATTCATCCACGATCAACTCAGCCGTAGGGCCAATTCTTAATGCTAAGTTTGATGGGTTTGTTCCTGCTGTTGCTGATGCTGAACCACCTACTACTCCGTTGATTGGTAATGCCATAATAAAACTCCTTTAAATAAATGAATAGTTAACTACGGCAGCCGTAGTAAGTGCTGTTGAATCTAACAATGGCTGACCGCCAGTTACTGCTATACAAATACCTGTTGAAAAATATAAACCGTAATCGTTGATGTCTACGTTAAAAGTTCCACCTGTTGTACCGCCTGGCACTAAATAGTTTTGAATAGGTGAAGTCGTACCTAAAGTAACTGAAGCAGCGTTATATACTTTTAAATAGACGGCTGTTGTTTGTGCGTTACCTACAGATATAGAATATAAACGACCAGCCGTTGCTTTAATTACAGTCGCAGCTACAGTCAAAGGAGCGACTAAAGTACCTAATGTTTGTCCGTTTGTAGCTGCTTGAGATGATATTAAGTTAACACCTAATTGACCTGAGGCAGCGTTGACTGCAGTACCGCCAATTGCTGCTAAGTTTTGTCCCATAAAAGGCACAGTTCTTAACGTATAAGAAAACGCACCAACAGTTGTCGATGTTAGCTTAATGTATCTACCTTGACATGGAAATATATAGCTTGTGTTTGCTGCTGCTAGAGTTGTTACCCATGCACCAGCGTTGTTTATTCCACCAATTGCTGAGTATGTAATGTTGTCGTTTGATGCTAAAACAGTACCGATAAATGCCAGTGTCGTAAACTCAATTGAGTTGTAACCAAGCGTATCAATGGTAAATGCTTGACCTATGGTAGACGCTACAAGTTTAATAACCGCAGGAGAATCACTAAGGATTATATTTCCGTTAACATCCTGAGTCGGGTTATTTATAGATTTTGTATGTAATGCTAAATCGCCACGAGTAATGTTATCTAATAAAGGTACAGAATCAAAGTCACCACCGATTTGACCAACTAAAGTTGCTGATTGAGGAGCATTTCCAATATATGACATTAGCTGACCTCCACCGCAGATACTGTTACGTCAACTGTACCGCTAGAAACTACCTTTAATGAGTAATTTGCGGGTATAACAATCTTGGCTGATTGCACAACATCAAGTGCCGTACCTGTAGGAATAATTACGTTATTAACAATATTTGTAGTTACAGTAGCACCTGAATTCACTAATGTGACAGATGCCGTAACTGTAGATGTCGTTGTATTAGCCAATAGTAAACCAATCAATGTCGCTTGAACACCAGACGTTGTAGGATTATAAACTGTCGATAATGTTGTTACTGATGCTGTTTGAGTCGATGTATAGTTTATGGCCATATTAAGCAATCATAGAAAGGGCTAATGCTATTTTAGCACTAGAAGTTGCAGAATTAGAAGTTCCAAAAGGTATATTTAAGTCATTTCCTGTAAATGTAAATCCTGATGAAGCTCCTAATGAACCGCTATTATTATACTGAACTTGCGTATTTGATCCAGCAGCAGAAACTAAAGAAGTTGCATTATAAGCAATTGTTTCAATTATATCGCCAGTCGATGCACCGATTGTTAAAACTACAGAAGTACCATTTGTTGCTGTGTAATCAGTAGAATTTAATAACGCACCGTTTTGATAAACAGCAATATAAGGCGCAGTATATGTAACTGAAAACGTGGTTTGTCCTACTGTAGCAGTAAACGATGTTCTTGTATAGGATGCTGTTGCAACCGTTGGTGCTTGAGATACCCAAGTTGTACCATTAGAAGTTAAGACGTTTCCTGACGTTCCTACCGCAGTTAAACCAGTTCCACCACTTGTAGCACCCAAAGTTCCGGCAAGCGTTATTGCACCTGTACTAGAAGTATTTGGAGTTAACCCTGATAAAGATGTTTGAAACGATGATACACCACCTGAAGATGCTGCCCAGGTCGGTACTCCACTTGCTAAAGTCAACACATAACCGTTAGTTCCGGCCGTTAATTTAGATAAAGTATTTGTCGCGGAAGCGTAAATAATATCGCCTGTGGCATAAGAACTTTGTCCTGTACCGCCATAAGTAGCACCAATCGTAGAACCTTGCCAAGCACCTGTATAACCTGTTGCACTTAAAACACCTGTGCTTGGTACAAAAGACAGCGTTGTAGCACCGTTTAATCCTAAACTTGCACCACTTGTAGCACTTACTAAAGTTGGATAAAAAGTCGATGCCGATGATGTTGTGCTAACAACTGAATTTGTTGCTGTTGTTGCTGTTGTTGCAGTACCAGCATTACCGCCAATTGATAAATTAGTTACAGGAGTTGTTGAACTTACGACAAAAGGAGCAGTTCCTGTTGCTAAAGTGCTTGTTATCTGACCTGTTGCTGAAACGGTTGTAAATGCTCCTGTTGATGCTGTTGTAGCACCAATTGACATATTATTAATCGTTCCTGTTGTTCCTGAACCAATGGTAATTGTTCCAGCACCTGTCGTTGTATACGATTGATTATTAGTTGATGTATTTAAAGTAATTACACCTGTTCCTGTAATCGAAGTATGCGATGCCGTACCGTTACTAATGTTTCCACTAAAAGTGCTGCTCAATACACCGCTTGTAAATGTTAAATTTGACGTATCAATGTATTCTGAACTTGTAGCTCCCAAAGCCGTAGCCATTGCTGGGTAATAAGTTGTAGCACCTGTTACGCTAGAAATTGTTAATCCACCAGTTGCAGCTTGCCAAGTTGGAGCTGAAGAACCGTTACTTGTTAATACATAACCTGTTGTTCCAGCTGCCGTAATCGCTAAAGCCGTTCCTGTAGAATAAACAGCACCACCAGCAACAGCCGTTAAACTTGCATTTGTACCACCTCTATTTAAAGCAATATTATTACCGTTCCATGTACCACTAGTAAATGAACCAGCATAATCAAATGTATTGGTTGACCAATTAACATTTGATGGTGCTTGATAATGCTTATCCCAAGTACCTGCTTGAGTTGAATTATCTAATAAAGTAATAATAACAAAACCACCTGAACCTACAGAAGCAATTAAAGTAGGACTAACAGCACCATTATTAATAGATACTGTGCTTGCTGATGAATTGTTATTAAATGTAAATTCTGCTCCATTGACCAAAGTTGTTGCATTGGGTAATTGGAAAGTCTGACTTGTAGAACCTGTAACGTAATAATTAGCTGGCGATGCTACCGTTAAAGTTGTTGTTGTTCCAGCCGATACAACTGTTTGAAATCCTAAAAATAAGTTATTTACAGATGTATTTTGGTTTGCATCACGCAACATGACGCTATTAGCACCACTTGACGCTACGACACCAGTACCGCCATTCGCCACATTTAAAGTACCACTTAATGTAATTGCACCTGTAGTATTGCTATTTGGTAATAATCCTGTAGTACCAGCATTAAATGATGTAACTCCACCTGTTGACGCTGCCCAAGTAGGAACACCTGACGCTAAAGTTAATACATAACCATTTGTACCAGCTGATAAAAATGTAGTTGCGCCTGATCCTGTTTGGTAAGGTAATGAGCCATTTGCACCACCAGCAAGATTAGTCGCTGTCGTTGCAGTTGTTGCACTTGTCGCACTTGTTGCTGTTGCAGCGTTGCCACCAATAGACAAGTTTGCTACTGCTGTTGTTGACGATACAATAAATGGTGCAGAACCTGTTGTTACTGTAGAAGTAAATTGACCAGATGCCGATAACGTACTAAAAGCACCTGTTGACGCTGTTGTTACACCAATAGTCGTTCCATTAATAGAACCGCCTGTAATCGCAACAGCATTAGCATTTTGAGTGCTTAAAGTGCCTAATCCTGATACTTGTGTATTGGTAATGGCAATAGCTTGCGCGGATAGTGCCGTTAACTGACCTTGTTGATTAACTGTAGCACTAAGTGTGTTACTTGCAGATCCATAAGAACCTACAGTAACAGTAGTATTGGCAATACTAAACGTGTTAGATGCTAAATTTAAACCTGTTCCGGCAAAATATGCGCCTGTGCCTGAAAACTGCACCCAAGGCATTGCCGTAACATCAATTGTTCCTGTTTGCGTTGCTGTAGATACCCAACCTGTATTTGCTTGACCACCATTTAATAATACGGTATATGCGCCTGGCACTTCTGACCATACATCCATGTCAATTGCACGAGTCCATGCGGATGCAGATGCAACATAAATACCATTAAATTGACTTGATGTTTGATTTTTTACAAGAACTCGATCACCAGCAACGGTCGTATAACCATCAATAGTTTGCAATCCTGATAAGGTAATATTTGCAGTTGTACCTACTTGACACGCTGCTTTAGGGCCAAGTCCTTGTGCTACGGTATCAACGTAAAACTTATTTGCTAAATCGGTATTACCACTAGGCGTTGTTGTTACTTGACCTGTGATAGTTGTTATATTAGTAAAAACCCCAGTAGATGGGGTAATTGAACCAATAGGACTATTATTTAAAGTAGAATTAGTAATGGTTAACCCTGATTGAACAGGATTAACTGTGGCATAAAATGGTTGACCTTGACCAATAAACGTATTAAACGTACCATCTACGTTAAAATACGCTTGTACTGGTAAGTAATTTTGATTACTTGTTTTGGCTATATCAGCCATCATTACCCCTAGTTCTGATCAACCATTGGCATTACATACAATGTATTTGATGTTCCTATTGCTGTGATAGAAAATGAGGGAGGAACAACCATTACTTGAGGCGCAGACATAGCAACACCCAAAATAAAGCTAGTGCTTGAATTTCCACCTGTTGGCAATACGGCCGCACTTGCGGTGGATGTTGTGCCTGGTACTGCTGCAAGAATATTTACAGCAATTGGAGTGCTACCTGTATTTAAAAATCCACAAAAGTTAACCTGATCATTACCGGCAGGAGTAATTGTAACTGCCGTTGAACTTGATGTGGTGACAGATATAGCAGTAGTTGGCCCTACAAAACGAAAAGCCGATGTATTTGCCATGATTTATCCTTAAACTGCTGTTGTAGGTAATGGACCTTCAGCGCGAACAATTTGTAATTCATAAATACCAGCAGCCGGAGTAGCAGAAGATGCTGTGACATTACCAAATTGAATAGTTAATACGTTTGCAGTTAAACAATCACATTCAACAGTAAAAATACCAGTTGTCTGATTTGCTATATAACCACCATTTAAAATGATGTCAGTTGTTTGTAAGCCAGGTAACGGAAAAGTTTGTGCAGCAGTTGTGTTTGCAGCAACGGCAGATGGTGTTATAGATGGAGCAATGTAAAAAGTTTCGTGTGAATTACCACGAGTAATAGTAGTGCTAGACATAAAATTTCCTTTGCAAAGAAAACCAGAATTGGTTGTTTAATTATACAACAAATATTAAAAAAAACCCCCTTTTTAAGGGGGGTTCAAATACTAACAGATATTAAGAATAATTGCTAAAGTCATAGCCATAAACATATACATCCATCGTAGCAGTTGCACCTTGTGCAGTTCCTACGTTGAGATATAAGTTTTGTGCTGATTGAATAGCAGTTGAAGCAACAGTTCTTTGTGAAACTACTGTAGAAGCTGATAATGCTGATAACGCTGCGTTAGAAACAACACCTGTACCACCAGCAGACGGAGCAGTAAATAAACCTGCTGCAGCTGAAGATAAAGATACAGATGCGTTAGTAAACACTACGTTAGAAACAGAGTAGTTTGAAGAATTGATGATCGGTAATACTGCTTGATCACCTGTTGCGTTGACGTTTACACCAGTTGCAACGGCTAACAAACGAATAGCTTGATTAGAAGTTACATTCTGTGGGTGAATCGTTACGGTGGTTGATGGTCCTGGATTTGCCATGATTATTTTTCCTTATTTATGGTTAATTAAGCTGCAACACGGCAAGCGAGTTCAGGATACAGAGGGGCCCAGCCGTATAACACGTCTAAACGAGTAGGAATACTGTCGTTGTTGATAGTGTATTGACGAACCACACGCATTGATAAGCCAATTTCTTTGTCAGAAGCACGACCAGCAAAGTGTACGCCTTCAGGTAACTCTAAGTCAGCAACTGCGAGTGTGAAAGCATTTCTGTGCATAATAACGTTCTGAGGAGAAACTGTACCTGTGCTGTTAAACTGAGTAATCGCAGCAGTACCTGATGTGCTAGGAATCGACACGTTTTGGAACTGACCAGCAGTAATAACGGCTGGGGATACAGTTACAGTAGCACTTGATCCTGAAGCAATCGTAGCAGCAGATTTAACAACAAAGTTACGGAGCTTGTTAGATCCATAAGCCTGACGGTTTTGTGGGTTTACTGCATAAACACCAGCAATTGTAAATGTATCACCTACGTTTAATACTAAGTTACCTGTATTAGCAGCAGTAATTGAAATAGCTGAAGAAGATGCCCAGCCAGATGTTAAGAAACCTGTAGCAGTTGTAGTTGCAACAGAACCAGTAACAGTAGTTGTACTGTTGTTACCAAATGTCTGTGATACAACGTTCTGATCCATTTTCCAGTTCATACCGGCAGAATCACGGCCCATCAAACCTTTACGATACTGTTCGCCAATAGCTTCTTGAGGAACAAAAAGTCCTTTTAAGCTGTCAACAATAGTAGCAGAAGTAAATGGCTCGATAATACAAGCACGTCTACCATCGCGTGGTGCGCCTTCAGCATCAAGATAAGCACCAGCCGTTAGGTAAGTGATTAAACCTGTTGGAGGAGTACCAGCAGTACCAACAATATTGGCTGTGTTTTGAGTAGCCATAACTAAACCATCACGGTCAATTTTGTTAGCAATTGCAGCAACAGCAGGCTTCAATACACGGTCACTAAACATATCTAAAGATAATGCTAAGTCTTGTGTAGTGAACTGAGTATCAACGTGGAACTGAGTTGACAATGTTACAGGAACTGAAGTCTCGTTAAAGTCTTCTACGTTAAGAGCTGGGCCTGTTGTACCAATGAAACGACCAGGTCTGCGTACGTTTACTGTGTTACCAATTTTGCCACCTACAACTGCAAATTGATCATCATAGTTACGATCTACTTCGCTTGTAAATGTTAATTCGTTTTCTAAAACCATTAACGCTTCGTTAGTGATTTTGGAAATGGTTAGCAAGTTATTTGCCATGATTTATTTCCTTATAAAATATTTAATTTACCTAATCCTTTTAGCTTGTCGC
>Ga0118677_10002597_pt1 | contig 17214 bp, 15 predicted proteins | sample AliMusrvi5mmetaG_FD_86154 | JGI IMG/M metagenome (GOLD analysis project Ga0118677, IMG submission 86154) | reverse complement strand
GAATGGCTGTGCTTCCAACGGCGCAAGGCTGAAAGCAGGAGTCTTAAAAAGTTCACTGACCCGGCTTTTCCTGAGGGCCGGTGTCCGCAACATCCTTTCGACCTTATGGAATGTAACCGACCAGCTGGCCAAAGAGTTCATGCTCGATTTTTACCGGTCGTGGCTATCAGGGAAAACCTATAGTGAAGCGCTGCGGGATGTGAAACTGCAATGGATAAATCGAAGGGAGACTGCCATGCCGACTGTTTGGGCGCCTTATGTGCTGACGGGGAGGTGATAAGGCACAAATTAAAAATTAAAAATGACAGGTTAGATTAACGGATGAGTTCAAGGAAGCCGGACTCGGAAATAATGAGTACTCCCAGCTTTTCCGCTTTTTTCCGTTTCTCGGGTCCCATGTTTTCACCTGCGAGCAGATAGGAGGTTTTTGCCGAGATTGAGCCGATGTTTTTTCCGCCATGCGCTTCAATGGCTTTCTTCAGATCATCACGGGAGAAATGGGTGAATACGCCGCTTACCACGAAAGTGAGGCCGGCGAGCTTGTTGCTGATACGGGCAACAAGCGGTTCATCCAGGGTGAAGCTGAGTCCCGCTGCTTCAAGCCTTTCAACGAGCCCGACATTCCTGGTCACTGAAAACCATGCAAGAATGCTTTGGGCGATCTTGTCACCGATCTCTTCCACTTCTACCAGCATGTTGTAATCTGCTGCTGCAAGTTTGTCGATGGAGCCAAAATGGGAGGCAAGTTTCTTTGCCACAGTTTCACCGACAAAGCGAATGCCCAATGCGTACAGGACACGGTCAAAGGTGACCTTTTTTGACGCTGTGATCCCGTTCAGGATGTTGTCAACGGTTTTCTCGCGGAAACTTATTTTTTTCTCCTTTTTATTTACGGTAGATTCATAGGTTTTTTCAAGCCCGATCAGGCGGTCATATGTCAGGTCATACAGGTCGGCATAATTATGAACCAGTCCGTTGTCAAAGAGTATTTCAATTTTCCCTTCGCCCAGGCTGTCAATATTCATGGCCTTGCGGGAAATAAAATGTTCGAGTTTCCCCTTGATCTGCGGCGGGCATCCGTCTTCGTTGGGACAATACCATGCCGACTCACCTTCGGCACGAACCAGGGCAGTGCCGCATTCGGGGCAATTGCTGATAAATGCAAGCGGTGCGGCCTGATCTGAGCGGCAGTCAAGGTCAACGGCGGTGATCTTGGGAATAATCTCACCTCCTTTCTCCACAAAAACCATATCGCCGATCCTAGCATCAAGGGTGGCCATGACGTCGGCATTGTGCAGGGTGGCGCGTTTCACCACCGTTCCGGCCAGCTGTACGGGGCGAAGGTTTGCCACGGGGGTCACCGCGCCGGTACGTCCGACCTGGAAAGCGACCGACAAGAGCTCTGTTGAAGCCTGTTCCGCCTTGAATTTATAGGAGATGGCCCACCTGGGGGATTTGGCCGTATAGCCAAGCATCTCCTGTTGTTTCAGGTCGTTCACCTTGATCACGATCCCGTCGATGTCGAAGGGAAGTCCATGCCTTGCCTTGTCCCAGGTTTCAAGGTAATCGAAAATTTCCTCGCTCGTTTTGCAACGCACCATGTAATCGGAAATTTTAAATCCCCAGCTTCTGGCGGCAACCAAACATTCGTAATGGGTTTTGAAAGGCAGATCATTGCCCGGCAGGTAATAGAAAAAACCATCAAGATTCCTTTTTGAAACCTCAGCGGAATCCTGCATCTTCAATGTTCCGGAAGCCGCATTCCTGGGATTGGCAAAAGGTTCGTCGCCATCTTCCAGTTTTTGCTCATTCATTTTTTCAAAACTGGCATGGGGCAGGAAAATCTCACCACGAATCTCGAATTCCCCGGGAAATCCGCTGCCATGGAGCTTGAGGGGGATGCTCCTGATCGTCCTGACATTGGTGGTGACATCATCCCCCCGGATGCCGTCACCACGGGTAACGGCCTGAACCAGCCGGCCATCACGATAAGTGAGCCCGATCGCGACTCCGTCGAATTTAAGTTCGCACACGTATTCTACCGCATCGCCGATAGTTTTATGAATCCGATCTTCGAAATCGCGGATATCACCTTCCGAATAGGTGTTTCCAAGTGAGAGCATCGGGTATTTATGCTGAACCTGCCTGAATTCCCTGGTTATTCCTCCCCCCACATGTTGTGTCGGGGATTCTGGTTCAATAAGTTCGGGAAATTCCTTTTCAAGCCTGGTAAGCTCTTCAAGCAACATGTCGAATTCAAAATCGCTGATAGACGGATTGGATAAAACGTAATAGGAGTGGTTGTGCTGCCGGATTTCTTCAGACAATGCTGCAATGCGATCCTGTGCATGACTTTTATCCATGTACCCGTTTTCCGATTTTACCATCCTGCCTTTTGCCGGTAAATTTAGGCAAGCATTGACCATTCATAGTACTGATAGCCGTATTCAATCGGGTTAATCCCCATGACCGGGATCTGCGCTTCGTTGAACATGAGTTTGTCATCCCAGGCGGAAAGGGAGAAACCAGCAACATCGATGTTTGGCCGGGTCATAATCATAATCAGATCGGCATGCAGTTCCCTGCTGTAGGAGATGATCTGTTCGGCAAAGCCAGTTGGTTTGGGTGCCGTGGTGAGGCAATAGTCGACCTTTTCGTCGTCAAAAACAGTGGTAATCTGCCTGGTAATGATTGACAGTGCCGTACGCCTGGCAGTCTCTTTTTCAGGAGAAATGTAGATGTGCAATTTAGCGTTGAATAATTTAGCCATCAGTTTAGCCCAGTGAACGGCCTGCCGTGGTTCGAGATCGTTGCTGACGGGGAATACAATGTTTTTATAACCCGATTTGAATGATCGTTTTTGAACCACGACCACGGGCACAGTCGACTCTTCGACGACTTTCATGGCGTAGCTGCCAAAAACGTGCTGCAATCCTTTCTTTCCATGGGTTCCCATGACCATCAGGTTGGCTTTTATCTCCCTTGCAACTGTGTTGATGGTCGAAAAAATCGACCCCTCCACAGCCATGGTATCGATTTCAACCTCATATTTCCGCGTATAATATCTCTTATACTCCTTCAACCGCAGATCGATATAGTCGACACCGACATTTTTCTTTTTAAGCTCGCTCCTGGTCTCTTTGTTGATGATATGCAGGATGAACACTTTGTACCCGAGGAATTTGGCCAGTTTTACGCCATGAGATATCGCGTTGCTGCATACCTCGGAGAAGTCTGTTGGGATCAGCACAATGTTGTTGTGCCTTTTTTCGGGTTGTTTTGGTGCCATGACGAATAATTTACAATTTACGATTTACGATTTACGATTTACGATTTGGTGAGTCAGGAGGTTATGAGTTGCTTGATCTCCTGCAGGTGCCGGAGTTTTTTCTCATTTCTGAGCAGGATGGCCGATGGTGTGAAATATTGGTGTTCGGTAAGGAATTTCATCTGGATGTTGAACCACCCCTTGAGGGTAGTGTTCCTGATGCCGTTCACCTCCCATTCAAGCTTTAACCTGAAGGAGTTGATGAAAAAGTCATCCCGCCCAAGATAATCCAGGTCGGCGTCACAGATAATCTGTTCTAAATGATCGTAGGGATGCTGGGGTAACCTTGTGACCATGATCAGCCTGGCAACTTCATCGATATCTGAATTTGTATAGCCAAAACCGGGCAGCACCTGGCAGGCCAGGTCGATGGATGCGGATTCGTGATCCTTATATTGAATGAGCATTCCGCAATCATGGAATGAGGAGGCTGTTTGAAGGAGTATTTTCGCAGCCGGTTCAATTTTTTCCATACCGGCAAGCCGGCGGGTTGCTTCAATTACATCAATGGTATGTTCAACGCAATGGTAGCTCAGCGAAGGATTTAATTCCCGTCGCAGGCGATCTATGATGTATTCGCTGGCTGCGTTGAAATCCATGCAGTCTATTTTTTCTGTAAAAATATGAAAAATAACTTGATGGAGCAGGGATAATATGAAAGGAATTTCAGCAGATGTTTTTCAGCTGATGAATGGTTTTCATAGGGTCGGCTGATGCAAAAATGGTGTTGCCTGCCACCAGGATATCAACGCCGGATTCGACGAGGGCAGCAGCATTCTGAAGATCGATGCCCCCGTCAACTTCAACCAGTATGTCGCGCTGTTGTAAACGGATCATCTGTTTTAATCCGGCAATTTTATCAAATGTCCCCGGCATGAAGGACTGCCCCCCAAACCCGGGGTTTACCGACATGAGCAACACCATGTCGACTTCACTGATCACACTTTCAAGTACCTTCACCGGGGTGGCCGGGTTGATCACGATACCAGCTTTCGCATGAAGACTTCTGATGGTTTTTAATGCTTCAGCAGGGTTCCTGCAGGCTTCCATGTGAATGCTGATGAGGTCAGCACCGGCGTTTTTAAACCGTTCAAGATAACGCTCAGGATCTACGATCATCAGGTGAACATCGAGGAACTTGCGGGTCGTCTTTCTTATTTTTTCGATGATGGCGAAGCCAAAGGAAATGTTGGGTACGAACATTCCGTCCATCACATCGAGGTGAAACCAATCTGCTTCACTTTGATTGAGCATCTCAATATCTTTCTCCAGGTTCAGGAAATTGGCGGAAAGGAGGGATGGGGCAACCAGGTGGGACATCTGGGAATTTACGATTTACGATTTACGATTTACGATTTTAGAGTTATTCGTTGTCATTGTTCACGTGTTACGTATTATGCATCACAAATCCAAAATGGATCTACCCAAGATATGTTTTCAGGATCTTGCTCCGGGAGGTGTGTTTCAACCGGCGGATGGCTTTTTCCTTGATCTGGCGGACCCGTTCACGGGTTAGATCGAATTTTTCGCCGATCTCCTCCAGGGTCATCGGGTGGCTGCCGTTAAGTCCGAAGTAGAGCCTGATCACATCAGCTTCACGCTGGGTGAGGGTGGAAACAGCGCGTTCGATCTCCTTTTTCAGGGATTCGTACAACAGGCCGTTGTCGGGGGTTGTATTTTCCTCGCTCCGAAGGACGTCGTACATGGTATTGTCCTCGTCCTGGATCAGCGGGGCATCCATGGAGACATGCCTGCCCGAATTGCGCATCGATTCCTTTACCTCGTTTTCAGAAACTTCGAGTAAAAGGGCTATTTCACCTGCATTTGGTTCCCGCTCGTACTTCTGCTCAAGCTGGGCATATGCCTTGTTGATTTTGTTGATCGATCCGATTTTATTCAATGGCAAACGAACAATACGCGATTGCTCGGCAAGTGCCTGGAGAATCGACTGCCTGATCCACCATACCGCATAGGAGATGAACTTGAAGCCACGGGTTTCATCAAACCGTTGCGCAGCTTTGATCAGTCCGAGGTTGCCCTCGTTGATCAGGTCGGGAAGGCTGAGGCCCTGGTTCTGGTACTGTTTGGATACGGAAACTACAAAACGAAGATTGGCTTTTGTAAGTTTTTCCAGTGCTGCCATGTCGCCCTGCTTGATTCGCTGGGCAAGCGATACCTCCTCATCAGCCGTGATCAGTTCAACTTTTCCGATCTCCTGGAGGTACTTATCCAGTGATGCGGTTTCACGATTGGTAACCTGTTTGGTAATTTTTAGCTGCCTCATGCGAATCAAATTATTTTGACCGTTGATACGGGTCGGTTTACGTAAAAATTAACGAAAGGTTACAGCAGGTTACCTTCTCGGACCGCGATAGTCGCCTCCGCGATGGTCGCTTCCGCGATCGTGCCCGTGGTCATGTCCACGGTCGTTACCGCGATCAGGGCGGTCTGTACGAGGTTCAGGTTTCCTTTCTACATAGCCTTCCGGTTTGGGAAGCAACGCTCTGCGTGACAGTTTAAGTTTTCCGGTTTTCGGATCGACCTCGATCAGTTTGACTTCGATCTCATCGCCGACTTTGAGGGCATCCTCAACCTTTTCCAATCTTTTCCAGTCAATTTCAGAAATGTGAAGCAGGCCATCCTGGTTGGGAAGGATTTCCACAAACGCTCCAAATGACTGGATATTCTTGACTTTTCCTTTATAAATTTCACCGACTTCTGCAACGGATGCAATGCGTTTGATCTTTTCAATCACCTTGTCGCGGGCTTCGAGGTTGTCGGCCACAATGTCGACGATTCCAAATTCGCCCACTTCTTCAATAACAATGGTGGTGCCGGTTTCACGCTGCATCTCCTGAATGACTTTGCCACCGGGGCCGATGATCGCACCGATGAATTCCTTGGGAACCTTCATCTGGAAGATGCGGGGAACAAATGGTTTGAAATCGGGGCGTGGTTCGGAGATGGTTTTGGCCATTTCACCGAGGATGTGCATGCGACCCTGGCGTGCCTGGGTCAAAGCTTCACGGAGGATATCAAATGAGAGGCCGTCGACCTTGATGTCCATCTGGCAGGCGGTAATCCCGTCGCGGGTGCCGCAAACCTTGAAGTCCATGTCGCCAAGGTGATCTTCATCGCCAAGGATGTCGGATAAAACAACATAACGCTTGTTATCCGTGATCAGTCCCATGGCAATTCCGGAGACGGGTTTGGCAATTTTGATGCCGGCATCCATCAGTGCCATGGTCCCGGCGCAAACCGTTGCCATGGAAGAACTTCCGTTTGATTCGAGGATGTCTGAGACGATGCGGATGGTATAGAGGTTATCAGCTCCCTGCGGGATCATGTTTTTCAATGCGCGAAGGGCCAGGTTTCCATGACCGATTTCACGGCGTCCCGTGCTGCGGATCGGTTTTACCTCGCCGGTTGCAAAGGAAGGGAAGTTATAATGGAGGATGAAATTCACTTTGCCCTCGATGATGGCCCCGTCGATGGCCTGCTGATCCAGTTTTGTTCCCAGGGTTACCGTTGTAAGCGATTGGGTTTCGCCACGGGTAAAGATGGCCGAACCATGCGCTGCCGGAAGATAATTGATCTCCGACCAGATCGGGCGGATCTCGTCGAGTTTGCGGCCGTCCAAACGCTGGCGGTTGTCCATCGTTGCGTTGCGGATGGCATCCTTCTCCACTTCGTGGTAGTAACGTCCGATCAGGTTTTTGTTTGCCTCATTTTCCTCGTCGGTCAGAGTGGCCACAAATTCGGCTTTGATCGCTTCGATGATCTTTTTGCGTTCGTGCTTGTTGGCATTTCCGCTGGTAGCCATTTCGTAGACCTTCTGATAGGTGGCTGTTCTAACCTTTTCCTTGAATTCAGGACTATTTGTTTCGTGGCAGTAGGCCCGTTTGACCTTTGATTTTTCAATAAGGCCGGCAAGTTCGAGCTGAACTTTGCATTGGTCCTTGATGGCTTCATGTGCCACACGGATGGCTTCAACCATGTCGTCTTCAGAAACCTCTTTCATTTCGCCTTCGACCATCAGGATGTTATCCATGGAGGCGGCTACCACCATGTCGATATCGGCATCAACAAGCGCATCGATGTTTGGATTGATGACGAATTGCCCTTTAATCCTGGCAACCCTTACCTCCGATATCGGGCCGTTGAAGGGGATGTCGCTCACCGAGAGAGCAGCGGATGCGGCAAGACAGGCGAGTGCATCGGGTAAAACATTGGTGTCGGCTGAAATGAGGGTAACGATCACCTGGACTTCGGCATGATAGTCATCCGGGAAAAGCGGGCGGAGTGCCCGGTCAATTAACCTGGAGATCAGGATTTCGTAGTCGGAAGGACGTGCTTCGCGTTTAAAAAAGCCCCCGGGGAACCGGCCGGCCGCAGCATATTTTTCACGGTATTCAACGGACAATGGCATGAAGTCAACGTTTTCCTTGGCTTCCTGGTTGGCTACGACCGTAGCAAGAATCATGGTATCGCCCATCTTGACAACAACAGACCCATCGGCCTGTTTGGCGAGTTTGCCGGTTTCGATGCTGATTTCCCGGCCATCTGCCAGGGTAAAAGATTTTGTTATTCCATTCATGTTTGGTCTCTTTCAGATATTAAAAGAGGCAATTATCACATTGCCTCTTTCTTGATTTATAAAGAAAATAGTTTGTTTATTTACGGATTCCAAGTTTCTTGATGATATCACGATAACGTTGAATTTCTTTTCCTTTCAGATAATCCAGCAACTTTCTGCGTTTACCTACCATGATTACCAGCGAACGCTCGGTAACCATGTCTTTTTTGTTGATTTTCAGATGCTCTGTAAGATGTTGGATTTTCATGGTGAACAGCGCTACCTGTGCTTCGGTTGAGCCGCTGTCAAATTCTGATTTTCCATATTCTTTAAATGCGTTCTTTTTTACTTCAGGTGCTAAATTCATCGTTGTACGTGTTGTTTCTGATTAACTTACTAGGCCTATTAAACGGGATGCAAAATTATGCATTTCTTTTGACATTACCAAATAATTCTTAATCCAGCCATTATTTACCGGATTGGGAAAATAAATGTATTTTTGAATGGTTGATGCCTTTTTTGCCAGGCAGCGGAAAAGAAGGATGTTATTTAATGTCGGAAGCTTTGGCCTCCTCCATGATCACCTCATAGGAGTATCCTGAACCGAAATCCTTATTCAGTGCAATAATCCCTTTGAAAGTTGCGGTGGAACCGACAACCAGGCTGTCAAGGCTTGTCACGGTGAGGTCAAATTTTCCCGCGTTTTCAGTGCCATCCTGGATATGGAGCCAGTTTTTCTTCATGATCTGGGCGTTGTACCTGACAACCACACCCCGGATGATGACCGTTTTTCCGTTATAATTACCAGGGTTTTTGTATAAGTCGGAAAGGGTTATTCCTCCTTTCGGCGTGGTAACTGAAACGTCGGTCCACTTTTTGACCTCTGCTTTTTTTGGTGTCAGGCCCTGCGATGCATGCTTGGGTGCGACAACAAGTTTATCGGTCGGATCTTCCACAAAAAAAACGGATGGGAACGTGCGCTTTAATTCCCTGCTAACAAAGTCTTTCATTTCGCCCGCCCTGGTGTAGTATAGCGAATCGCCGGGTTTTGCTTCACGCCTGACAATGGCTATCCAGAATTTATTTTTGTTCTCGTCAACCTGGAGGTAAGTGTAATTTGTCGTTTGAAGAACTTCGGTCACTGAAACGCCATGGGTTCCCGGAGGGAGGATCACCTTGCTTTTTCCCCCGTTCCTGTAACAGGTGGTGAACACAAAAAACACACCAAGGAGGAGCAAAACGACGGTTATGATTATTTTATTTCTATTCATTTATATAGTTATTTCTTGTGTTAATATTTTTTCAGGGCGCAAATATACTTTTTTTTCAAGACTTACAGGCCAACCTCATATCGGGCAACAAGATCGGCGCGACCGGGAGAATTGCCAAAAAAAATATTGTATGATAATCCGGCCTGGTTGATCAGCATCTGTTTTCCGCTCATGGTCCCGGTTTTCATGATTTTTCCCCGTTTCAGGAATTCAGTCTCTTCCGGATTGTAGATGAGGTCGTAAAGACAATGGCGTGTGGAAAGAAAATGGTAGGGGATGGGAGGAAATTTGCCGGTGGCGGGGAACATGCCCAACGGGGTGGTGTTGACAATTAGGGGGTGACTGCCGATCACTGCAGCGGTAAGATCGTCATATGAAATGATTCCGGGGCCGGTCTTTGAACGCGAAACAAAGGTATACGGTATATTTTTCTCGTCGAGGGCAAATGCAACTGCTTTTGCCCCGCCACCGGTTCCAAGGATCAGTGCCGGGCCTTGCAGGAGCGTTCGGGGAAGGGTCATCAGGAATCCGGGCGCATCGGTGTTGAACCCTTTTGTGAGGATTTTCCCGTTCGACCGTGTTAGCCGGATTGTATTTACAGCACCGATTGATCGTGCAGTTCCATCCAGTTCATCGAGATAGGGAATTATTTTTTCTTTATAGGGGATGGTGACATTCAGCCCGGCAAGGGCAGGGTGTTTGATGAGCAGTCCCGGAAATTCAGTGATCTCTTCCAGGGGAAAGAGGCGATATTCGTACATCCCCTTTCCTTCAGCCCTGAGTTTTTCATTGAACCATGCCGGAGACCATGAATGGCCCAGCGGGAACCCGATCAGCCCCAGTAGCGCTTTTCCCTGTTCCGGTGGATCATCGGGTTGCTTCACGTTCAGGGCTGAAACTTGTTGTATTTTGCCGGGAGGAAGTTGAAAAAGGTGTCGCCCCTTAATCCCAGACGCAGTGTTTCAAGCGGGATAAGATCGGCAGGGGCTATGTTTCCGAGATTCACATTGGCACCGAAATGTTTGATAAACCACACCTGCTGCGATTTCAACGGTGCTTCCCACAGCAGTTTGTCGCCCTGGACTTTTGCAAGGATTTTATTGATGAGGGCAACATGTGCTTTCCCGGTTGGCCTGTATATTCCAACATTTCCGCTTTCACGAGCTTCGCCGATCACCTTGAATGAGCCGGCCTGCAATTCTGTTTGCATCATTTCAATCCATCGCCCGGGGGCAATAATGATTCCGGATTCCTTGGAGCCCACCTCTGAAAGGACGGTGTAATTTTTCGAGAGCGTGTGGATATATTCGCATTTTACATCATGTTCCATCAACATTGAGCCGTCAGAAACTTCAACGGTATCGAGGCCCAGCTGGTCGATGTATTTCAGGTAATCATCAAAAAGGCCCCTGATGACAAAGGCTTCAAACAGGGTCCCGCCGACATATACCTTGATATTTGCGTCGTGGTAAACCTTAACTTTTTCTTTGACTTTATTGCCTGCCACGGAGGTTCCGAATCCAAGTTTGACAAAATCGGCCAGGTGGCCGGCCGATTCAACAAAGTCTTCTGCTTCACGTACGCTGAGACCTTTGTCCATCACCATGGCGATGCCGTTTTGCCTTGGTTTGGTTGTACGGTCGGGTAAAAATGTGAGATTGGAGGTAGTCATGAGGATCCGTTTACTTTCCAAAAGATTGAATTATTTCGAGTACTTCAGGGTGGTTTGAAGCTTCAGGAAAAGTGGTGAACAGGCGTTTATGGCCTTCAGGATCCATTCCCAGGGCCTTTAGCATGGTTTCACCTCCCTGCTGCGATTTTCCCATCATGAAAAGGTAGTATGCCATGCCAAAATAGTAATCGGCATGGGTTTCGTGGTATTGCAATCCATCGGTCAGAATGGCATATCCTTTTTCATAATCTTTCTGATCGGCATATACTACAGAAAGATCCAGCCAGATATCCGTATCTTCAGGATCCAGTTCAATGACTTTCCTGTAGGAGCTGATTCCATCTTCAATCCGTGAAAGTTTAATCTGGATATCACCCAGGATAAACCAGTACTCAGGAATGGCAGGGGTTAGCTTGATGGCTTTCAGGATGAAAGGCAATGCAGATTGAGGCTTGCCCAACTCATCATGAGAAACCCCAAGACCCAGCCATGCATCGGCAAACTCAGGGTCGAGTTCAACGGCCTTGTTGTAATACTCGATGGATGCATCAAATTTCCTGAGTTTTTCGTAACATTCCGCAATGTAATAATAGGTTACAGGCTCGGCGTCTTCGTAAAAAAAAGTTTCAATATAGGTTTCAATGGCCTTTTCAAAATTGTTGATATTGGCATAACAATTCGCCTTGTTGAAATATGCCGATGAAAAAGTGTCGTCAATGGCCAGCACGTAATCATAGGCATCGATAGCCTTTTCATACAGGTCGATGTTGCTGTAAGCGATGCCCAGGTTGAACCAGGCTGTAACGGAATATGGCTGCCGGTCGAGAAAAGAGAGTAAAAATTCAATTGCCCGTTCTGTTTGCTGGGAGACTTCGCAGCAGAACGCAAACTCATAAAGGGCTGCATCATTCTCGGGATTCAACTCAATCGCTTTCAGCAGGAATTCGATGGCCTTGTCATATTTGCCCATGTTTTCATATTCGAAAGCAATGCTGGAAAAGATGTCGTCAAGGTAATCGGCTCCTTCAATGGCCTTTTTATACTCTTCGATCGCTTTTTCGGGTTTTTCGAGCTGGCTGTAAAGGTTCCCTTTGGCGAGATGCAGATCACTGTCGGACGAATCGGACTGGTCAAGTTCTTTCAGGATGCGCAGGGCTTCGCGATCCTTTTTTGCATTTACCTGGAATTGTGCCAGTTTGACTAAAATGGATGTTGACCCCGGATGCTGTTCCAATGCCTGGTTAATTGTCAGAAAGGCTTTACGCTGTTCATTCTTGAAGAAATAGTATTCGATGATCTCCTCAAATTCATCAACATCAAAGAAAAGATGCTCATCCTGCTGGATCATTTTCTCGAAACGCCCAACAAGGGAGAGTGTTTCGCCGTCAAAATATGATTCAAAAGGTTCTTCCATTCTACAGTTACAAGGTCCAAACCATTGGTCTGGCAATTTCTGCAAAATTACGAAAAAAACAGATGTCAGAAAATGAAGGAATGGTTTGATTATTTTTTTTTGCGGATTCGACTGATATGTGGGAAATCTTTTACATTTGTCTGAAAATATCGCATGGCACTAATTAAATCGATTTCAGGTATCAGGGGAACAATCGGAGGAAGGTCAGGATCGGGCCTGACTCCAGGGGATCTGGTTCGTTTTACGGCAGCGTACGCTACGTTTTTGCTCGAATCCAATCCCGGTAAAAGGCTGAAGGTGGTAGTGGGCCGCGATGCCCGTATCTCCGGTTTAATGGTAAACAACCTGGTGGCCGGGACCCTGATGGGAATGGGAGCGGATGTTCTGGACATTGGGCTGACGACCACTCCCACCACCGAAATTGCCGTGGTTGACGAACATGCAAGCGGGGGGATCATCCTTACGGCCAGCCACAATCCCAAACAGTGGAATGCGCTCAAGCTTTTGAACCATAAGGGTGAATTCCTCTCTGCGGCCGACGGGGAGCGGGTTCTGGCCATTGCAGAACAGGCTGATTTTGTGTATGCCGAGGTGACTGATCTTGGCAGCTATCATACCGATGATTCCTATATTCAGAAACATATCGATAAAGTGCTTGCCCTTCCGTTGGTTGATACGGAGGCCATTAAGCAGGCGCATCTCCGGGTGGTGATCGATGCGGTAAACAGCACAGGAGGACTTGCCATTCCCGCCTTGCTCAAAGCATTGAACGTGGAGAAAATCGACCTGCTATATTGCGAACCGACCGGGCTTTTCCCGCACAACCCGGAGCCACTGCCCGAGCACCTGGGGGATATCTGTGATGCAGTGGTTAAAAACAGGGCCGACCTGGGTTTTGTGGTTGATCCCGATGTTGACCGTCTTGCCATCATCAATGAGATCGGGGAACCCTTTGGCGAAGAATATACGCTTGTTGCCGTTGCCGACTATATCCTGAAGCACCGGAAAGGAAATACGGTTTCGAACCTCTCCTCTACGCAGGCACTTAAAATTGTTACAGAACGTGCCGGTGGCGAATATTTTGCATCTGCCGTGGGTGAGGTGAATGTCGTGGAAATGATGAAGGAGAAAAATGCCGTGATCGGCGGTGAAGGAAATGGAGGAATCATCTACCCTGAACTGCACTATGGCCGTGATGCGCTGGTCGGTATTGCCTTGTTTTTAACCAGCCTGGTAAAATCCGGGAAAAAATGTTCAGTCCTCAGGGACCGGTTTCCGGATTACTATATCTCGAAAAACAAGATTGAGTTTTCCCCTGAAATGGATATAGAACAGATCCTTAAAGCCATTGTGCAAAAGTATGCTTTACAGCCCATCTCCACCATTGACGGGATAAAAATCCATTTTGACAATGAATGGGTGCACCTGCGGCGATCGAATACCGAACCCATCGTGAGGATCTATGCGGAAAGCGACATGCTGATCAAGGCAGACAACCTTGCAAAAAAAATCATCAACGACTTCAAGGATATTTTAAAAGACCGCTGATCTTATGCCACGAAAAAAAACCAAAAAGGCCAGGAAGCCTGTCAAATTTAAACTGATCACGATCAAGGTAACTGCGCGGCAGAAAAAATCACTGGTGAATTACAGTAAATCCCGTCACACAACTCCCAATAAACTGATTAAAAAAGCCATTCGTCCTTTACTCGATAATTATTCCGGCATGGTCGTGACTGTTAACAAACCGGAAACGCTCAACCAGTTGCAGCTTTTTTAATTAAAATGGCAAACCTTTTTTCCCTACCTGCTGGCAACCGTTTCAATTTCCACCAGGGCTCCCAAAGGGAGTTTGACAACGGCGTAAGCGGCCCTCGCAGGTGGATTTTCGGGATAATATTTTCCGTAAACAAGGTTCATGGCGGCAAAGTTGTCCATATGGTTTAAGAGACAGGTTGATTTGACGACATCTTCATAATTAAATCCGGCCGCTTTCAGAATGGCTCCGATGTTTTTCATCACCTGTTCGGTTTGTTCAGTGATCCCGCCTTCCACGAACTTCCCGGTGGCCGGATCGATCGGGATCTGCCCGGAAATGAATAAGGTGCCATTGGTTTCAACCGCCTGGCTGTATGGCCCGATCGCCTTTGGTGCATGAGGGGTGGAAATGATTTTTTTCATATTTACGGTTTTTGATTTACGATTTACGATTTACGATTTACGATTTACGATTTACGATTTACGATTTACGATTTACGATTTTAGTTTCCATAATCCCTGAAATCCTTCTTCTTGTTCAGTTTGAGATCCTGCAACAGGGAGGCCTTTACATTGATGGAAAAGTTCCAGCTTTGCTGTGCTCCCTTGGGGATCCAGCCGAAGCGCATTTCCCAGCAATGCAGGTCACGATATACATCGATTGATGTATAGGAAAGTTCACTGTGAACAAAATCCCAACCCGACGTAAGGGAAATTTTCCATTTCGGAGTGATGTTCAGTTGCCCGGAAAAACCAAAAGTCTGCGTCAGCTGATCAACGCGTTTCGTGTAGGTCGAATTCCATGATTTGCCGTAATGAAAATTGTAATTTATCGAAAAACTCCATGGTATGTCGAAGTCGACATAGTAATCATAATAATCTACGATGTCCTTGCGTTCCTGGGCCGTACCCTTATTCGTAGATTTTTTACCCTTGATTTTTTCCGAGGAGAGGGAATAAGTAAAACCAGCATCCCAGGTAGTATTGTCGAGCCGGATAAGCCGGTGATGTGCAGCCCATTCAGTCGTGTTGGTCGACCTTCCAAGTGAATCGCGGGTATAGAGGTTCCAGATGCTGCCATACTGTACGGTCAATCCTTTGACGATGGTACTGCGGCCGTTGAGGGTGATTGGCGACCAGTTGACCGAATCGCGCGCAACGTCATAGGAACAACGGATGGTGAAGTCGTCGATGAGCGGAATTTTTTTCACCCCTGTGATGGTGTCCTTGCGGTTTCTGACTTTCAACTCGAGGTTGTTGCTGATGGCAAATGATACAGTTCCCGATTTCTGCCCGGGAGGGGAGCCATAGATCGACCTTTCAAATATAGAGTAAATCCCCAGGTGTGTGCGGTTGGTGTCGTTGGTGATTTTACGGTAATAGCCAAGATTCGGATTTCCCCAGTCGGGTGTGTAAAAGAAAGATATCGAAGGGGTTACCATGTGGCGGATCGCCTTGATGACCCCATTGCCTTTGAACTGGTACATGCCATAGATCCGGGTGTTGATGGAAGTTGACAGGCTGAAATCGATTGCATTGGCAAAGCCGGGGAGGTTTTTCACCTTGTATCCCGGAAGGATGGTATCGCGGCCTTCATAGAGGGTGTCGGCCTGGTAATATTTACGGATGGTGGTAAGATACATGCGGTCGGTAAAGGTGATGGAGTTTGACCAGTTAATGAATTTAAAGATACGGAATGTTGCGTTGATCGGGAAGGAGTGCCGCATGCCGTTTTGCATGGAATCGGTCCAGTTCCCCTTCAGGAAAGTGGAATCAACGGTGTTGTAGTGGTTTTCAGCATCCATGTTGTACTTCATGCTGATTTGTTCGTACCATCTCATCTTCCCGACAGGATTTGCCCGGCGGAAAGGATAAAACTGGTTCACCGAAAATGAGACCTGCGGGAGAGTGATGTTTATGGTTTTGTTCAGGGTGTTCTGGCTGTGGTTGAAGTTGAGGGTAATGTAATACTTGTTGGCAAAGTTGGTGGCATAATTGATGCTGGACTGAAATGTATTGGAGAGGTAGGATTGTGTGCTGGAGGAAAGGTTGTATTTATTGAAAGTGTTGGTGACAATGTTCACGTTGGCCGAAAAAGTGCTGTGGGGCCGTGCTTTTGGATCCTGGGTGTGTACCCAGCGGATCTGGAAATCTTTTGTCTTCTGATAATTGGGTGCATCGGCTGTACCAAGGATATTGACTGCATAACTGAAATTGAAGGAACCGGAATAGTGATACCTTTTATTGTACCTGAGGGTCGGTTTTATACCCCAGCTGCCATGGGTGTAAATATCGGCCAGAACGGTCAGGTCCATATACTGGCTTGCAGCCAGGTAATAGCCAAAGTTTTCAAAATAGAATCCCCTGTCGGCCGACTCCCCGTAAGTGGGGATAATGATCCCGGAGTGCTGGCCGTTGCGGCTTGGGAAAAACCCGAACGGGATGAGCAGCGGAGTTGCCACATTGGCTATGTCCATGTAGGCCGGACCGGTGATCACCCGTTTCCCGGGAATTACTTTACCCCTGTTGAATTTGAACGCAAAATGAGGATTCTCCCGCAGGTCGCATGTGGTATATGATCCTGATTTGATATATGTTACGTCGTTTTCCATCTTCTTAACCACCGTTCCGTGAAGGTATCCTTCATCCTGTTTTGTGAATACCGTATTGATATAGCCTCTTTTGGTCGTGTAATTGTAATTGATGGTTTTCGATTTAAAATTTTGAGTACCGTCGAAGAATTCAGGTGTTCCCACCTCCTTCCCGGTAGTGTCTTTTACTCCGGTGGCATACACTTTATTTTTGGTAAAATCAATCTCCACATAATCGGCGTCCAGCGTGATCGTCTGGTACTTGATTTTGGCAGTCTTGAACAAAAATACCTTCTGTCCTTTGATCTCAAAGCGGAGAGAATCCTTGGATGAATAATCTACCGTGGCGGCAAGGGGATTTTTTTTTGGCGGCTTTTTCACCAGGGTGTCGGCACGCGTGGTATCCATGGCAACATCTCCTTTTGGTTGCCTGATCGTATCCTGCGCGACCACAACCGTGATTTTCAGGAAGAAAATTACCAAAAGAAGTATAGAATGGAAAGACCTTGTTAATAATTTCGTTAACAACTTCTTTTCTGAATTCTGAGGTTAATATTCTATCTTTGTTTACTGTAAAAATTCAGAATAAAAAGGCGTTGAAGAC
>Ga0118677_10007972_pt1 | contig 17216 bp, 20 predicted proteins | sample AliMusrvi5mmetaG_FD_86154 | JGI IMG/M metagenome (GOLD analysis project Ga0118677, IMG submission 86154) | reverse complement strand
GCGCGCGACCGCGTCCCCGAGCGCGCGCGCGACCGAGGCGGCGAACACCGTGTTGCCGAGCACCGTCTTCCACGGGAGCAGCAGGTCGTCCTGGAACATGTAGGCCGCCCGGCCGGAGCCGGCGTCGGCGCGACCGTCGATCTCGGCAGCGCCGGCGCTCGGCGCCAGCAGGCCGGCGAGGACGTGCAGGAGCGTGCTCTTGCCGCTGCCGCTGGCGCCGACCACGGCAAGCCGCTCGCCCGGCGCCAGCTCGAGGTCGACGCCTGACAGCACTGGGCTTTCGCCGTTCGGCTGTGGGTACGCGGCGCCGAGGCCACGCAGCGACACGCGAGCGGACGCGCTCGTCGGACCGGCAGACGCGCTCCCCTGGCGGGCAGGCGCGCTCACGGCGCCGGCAAGTACTGGTTCGTCATCACGCCGGCCGCGTCGACCTGCTTCGTCAGGACGCCCGCTTTGGTGAGCCACTGGTCGAGTGCGGTCCAGCTCGCCGGATCCTGCCAGCCCGCCGGGTGCACACCGGCCACCGCCATCGACGGCAGCGCCGCCTTCCACTGCGCCAGCAGCAGGTCCTTCTTCAGCTCGGGGTGGCGGGCCACGTAGAGGTCGACCGCCTCCTGCGGGTGCGCCGCCGCGTAGGCCAGGCCCTGCAGAGTGGCCCGCACAAAGGCCCGCACCGTCGCCGGATGGGACTTCGCGAACCCCTGATCGCTGATCAGCGCGAGGAAGGAGTAGTCGGGCGTGCCCCAGTCGCGGAAGTCGAGGTAGCTGAGCTTGCCGGCCTGGGCCTCGGCCTGCACCAGTTCCCCAAACTTGGTGACCGCGACGGCGCGGAACTTGCCGGCGAGCAGCGGCGCCACGAGGTCGAAACCGGGGTCGATGACGTGCACCGACCCCGACGGCACGCCGCAGGCCTTGAGCATGGAGTCGAACGACGCCCGCGTTGACGGGATCAGTGGGACGCCGGCGACCTGACCCGCAAGGTCCCTGGGCGAGCTCGCGGAGGCGCCGGGGGCGAAGGCCATGCCGACGGGGGCGTGGCTCATGAGGGCGCCGATGGAGACGAGCGGCGCCCCCTCTGCCACGCCCATCAGCGTGTCCGGCGCGTAGTACAGGCCGAACTGCGCCTTGCCGGTGGCGACGAACTTGACCACGTCCGTGGCGCCGGCCGGCACGATCTGCTTCACGGTGAGGCCGTTCTGCGCGTAGTAGCCCTTGGCCTGGGCGACGTCGATCGGGATGTCGAGCACCCACGGCACCCAGTCCATGATCAGCGTGACTTCGCCGACCTCGGGACGGGCGGCGGCGAACGCGGCGGCGGATGGGGAGCCGGACGCGGCGGACGCCCGGCCCGAGCTCCCGCAGGCTCCCGCCGCAAGCGCTGCCACCGCCAGGAGCAGGACCAGCCCCGCCCCCAACCAGGCGCCGCGTCGCCGCAGGCGGCTTCGCCCCGCGTCTCCGCTCGCCACCGTGCGGGCAGCGGTCGTGCCGGTCGTCTTCTTCTTCATGTCGTTCCTTTCGTGGTGCGGAGCCGATCGTTCTGTCGCGCCGGATGCCAGCGGACGAGGCGCCGCTGCAACAGGATCACGCCGCCGTACGCGGCGAGGCCCATGAAGGTGATGAGCAGGACCGCCGCAAACGCCTGGGCGGTGGCCAGCTGGGCATTCGCGCTCAGCACGAGGTAGCCGAGCCCCCGGTCGGCGCCGGTCCACTCGGCGACCACGGCGCCCACGAGGCTGAGCGTGGCGCCCGTGCGCAGGCCGGCGGTCAGATAGGGGGCGGCGCCGGGGAAGCGCACGCGCCAGAACACGTCCCAGCGGCTCGCGCCGACGGAGCGCAGCAACGCGAGCAGCTGCGGGTCCGTGCCCCGCAGGCCCTCGAGCGACGTGACCGCCATCGGGAAGAAGGCGATGAGCGCGCAGACGATCACGCGCGGCAGGGCGCCGTAGCCCAGCCACAGCACGAGCAGGGGCGCCAGTGCGATCACGGGGACGGTCTGCGAGGCGACGACGAGCGGGCTGAGCACGCGGTCGAGGAGGCGCGAGTGCAGTGCGGCGGCGGCGAAGGCGATGGCTGCCGTCGCGCCGAGGGCGAGCCCGGCGGCGGCCTCGTACAGCGTCACGAGCGCGTTCCGCGCGAAGAGCCCCGGCTGGTGGAGCAGCTCGGAGAGCACGGCCGAAGGCGGCGGGAACACGTAGGGCGCAACGTGGGTGACGCGCACGATCAGCTCGGCCGCCAGGGTGATGGCGGCGACGACGGCCAGGGTGATCGCCACGCGGCGCGTTGCCGGCCTCTCCGCGCCCCGCTCCGCCTTTGCCCGCATCACGCCGCCTTTCGCACTCGAAAACGACAAAAGCCCGGGCCGTCACTTCGTCGGGCCCGGGCCCCCCGTATTCGAGGCCACGGCATGCGCCGCCGCCGTCCCGTTCACCACGCAGGACGTCAACAGCGCGCTTGACGGCAGGTCTTCTGGCTCCCGGATCGTCCTCCGGCCGCGCCTTCCCGTCAGCGAGCTGACAGTGGCTTCTGGCGGCCTTTGTCCCCGGTCACAGCGGCGGGTCCGCGCCGGGGTCTCACCGGCTTCCCTTCAAGCCCTCGCGGGCACCTTCAAGCGAGGCGGATGCTAGACCAGCAGCGCGGGGCGGGTCAAGCCGGGCCTGCGACAGAGGATGGGAAGCAGCGAGAGGCGGCGCTCGTCGAGCGCCACCTCTTCTCCCATCGCACGCTCCTCGTTTCGCGCCGAGGAGAGCTTCGCCGGCGAACCGAAGAGCTAGCCGAGCGGTTCTCCGCTGGCGGTGCGGGGGAACGGCTGCGGACTCCGGTCCGACAGTCGCAGCCAAGACTCGTAGCCGGCCGCCCGAGCCCAGGCTTCAGCCTCTGCGAAGCGTGCGCCCACGTCTGCGGCGCAGTGGGCGTCGGAGCCGAGCACGATCGCTATGTTCGCCGCCCCGGCGCGCCTCAGGAGGTTGTGAGAGGGGTAGATCTCGCCCACGGGATGGCGGGCGAGCCCCGAGGTATTGACCTCGATCGCCATGCCGGCGGCCGCGATCGCTGCCAGCGCGTCGTCCTCGAGGTGCCCCATCTCCTCTGACGGGTGGAGGTCCCATTTCTTGGGCAGGTCGAGGTGGGCGACCGCATCGAAGGCGCCGCTCCGCACAGCCTCGGTCAGCGTTTCGTAGTAGCGCCGCCACACACGGTCGACGTCCTGCCAGCCGGCGGCGCGCAGGAAGCGCGCCTCGTCGATGCTGAATCCGTCGACGAAGTGGACCGCGCAGAGGACGTAGTCGAAGGGGTGGGCGGCGAGGGCGGCGAGCGTCTCAGCCGCGGACTCCGGGACGTAGTCGGCCTCGATGCCGCAGAGCACGCGCAGTTCCGGATGGCGCGCCGCGCAGGCGCGCACCGCCGCCCCGTACTCCTCCAGCCGGCGAGCGCTGCAGCACCCTTCGTCCGCGAGCGCGGCGGGAGTGAGGTGCTCCGCGAAGCCGAGCTCGGACAGGCCCGACTCAAGGGCGCGTTCGCAGTACGCGTCCAGTTCGTCCGCGCCATCGGAGAAGCGGCTGTGGACGTGATAGTCGCCGGAGCGCGCGCCGGTCATCTCACGCGCGCTCGGGCGGAGCCACGGCGGCGACTGCTGCGCGAAGAGTGGCGAGGCCCTCGGCGAGCTCCGCCTGCGTGATCGTCAGGGCAGGGAACACGCGGATCGCGTTGCCCTGCGTGCGCCTCACGAAGAGTCGCCGCGAGAGGCATTCGGCGTCGACGCGAGCCGCAGCGTCGTCGTCGCGAAGCTCCAGCAACAGTAGAAGTCCCTTGCCACGCACCGCCGTCACGACGCCGGGGAAGGCATCCCTCCAGGACGCCATCTCGCCCAGCGCCCACCGCCCCAGCACCGCGACGTGGTCCGCGAGGCCCTCGTCGATGAGGACGCGTATCACCGCGCTGGCGACGGCGCAGGCGAGCGGATTGCCGCAGTAGGTCCCCCCGTGGTCGCCGGCTCCAAGCCCCGCGGAGACCTCCTCGGAGACGGCGAAGGCGCCGAGCGGGAAGCCTCCGGCGATGCCCTTGGCCATCGTCAGGAAGTCGGGGCGCGCGCCCGTTGCGCTGACGGCGAACATCGGCCCCGTGCGGCAAAAACCGGTCTGCACTTCGTCGACGATGAGCAGCGTGCCGTTCGCGCGGCAGAGCTCGGAGACCCCTTCCAGGTAGCCCGCGGAGGGGATGCGCACGCCGCCCTCGCCCTGCAGCGGCTCGACGATCACGGCAGCGGTGTCGCCGTCGAGGCTTTCGCGCAGCGCCCCGAGGTCGTCGTAGGGCACGAAGCGGCAACCGGGCACGAGCGGGGCGAACCTGTCACGCTGCGCTGCCTGGCCGGTCAGCGAGAGCGTGCTGAGCGTGCGGCCGTGGAAGCTCCCGTGCGTCGCGATCACGCCGAGCCGGCCCGTGACCCTACGGGCGAGCTTGAGCGCGGCGTCGTTCGCTTCGGCGCCGCTGTTGCTGAAGAAGACGCGCGTCAGCGGCACGGGCAGCAACTCGGTCAGGAGCGAGAGCAGACCGGCGCGGGCGGGAGAGTAGGTCAGACCCGCGTTCGGGCCCTGCATGATCAGCCCGCTCTGCTCGGCCAGTGCCGCGCAGATCGCGGGATGGGCGTGCCCGATCGAGGTGACGCCCCAGCCGGCTGTGAAGTCGAGGTAGGCGTTGCCTTCCGCGTCCCACACGCGGACGCCGTCCCCGCGCTCGATGACGATGGGGATCTTGGCGAAGAACGGCGGCATGTGCGCATCTTCGAGTGCGATGATATCGCGGCTGTTCATGGTCTCCTCGGAAGTCGTGGATGCGGCGGAGTGATCGGTCAGCGCAGCTCGGACTCTGAACCCGCGGCGTAGAGGGCCATGCCGACGATGGCGTCGACGCCGATCATATCGAGCAGCGCGATCTCGTCGCGAGTCGTGATCCCCCCCGCGGCGAAGAGGCGACGCGACGTCGCCGCGCGCAGCCGCCGGACCGTCGCCAGAGGGATGCCCTCCATCAGGCCCTCCGTGTCCACATTGGTGTAGAGGAAGGCGCCGCACCAGGGCTCCAGCGCCTGCATCATGCGCACAGGGGTGATCCGCGTCGGCCGTTGCCAGCCGCACACATTGACGTAGCCCCGTCTTGAATCCAGCGCAAAGACCAGGCGCTCGAGTCCGACGGCGCGGGAGAGCCGCGCCGCGAAGTCCAGATCGATGCCCTCATCGCGCACGAGCGCAGATCCGATGATCACTCTCTCCGCACCCGCCGCGAGCATGTCGAGGGCGGCGTCGACGGAGCGGATGCCGCCCCCGACCTGGCAGGGCAGCTCCCTGGCGATGCGGGTGATGAGGGCGCGGTTGTCCCCAGTGCCCAGGGCGGCATCGAGGTCGATGAGCTGCACCAGCGGGTAGGCGGCGAAGCGCTCGATCCAGGGCTCGGCGTCGTCGTACTCGAGCGCGACGTCCCTGCCCTGGACAAGCTGCACGACCTTGCCGCCCATGAGGTCGATGGCGGGGATCAGCACGGCAGCCTCACGGGGATCCCGAGTGAATCGAGAAAGCGCTTGAGGTACTCCAGCGACTCGATGCCGTAGTGGAAGATGGAGGCCGCCAGGGCGGCGTCGGCGTGGCCCTCGCGGAAGACGGCGCCGAAGTGCTCGGCGCCGCCGGCGCCGCCGGAGGCGATCACGGGGGTGCGCAGCGCCTCGGCGACGCGCGCCGTGAGCACGCAGTCGAAGCCGGCCCTGCGTCCGTCGCAGTCCATCGAGGTGAGGAGGATCTCGCCGGCGCCGCGGTCTTCCGCTTCCTTGACCCACTCCAGAGCGTCGCGCCCGGTCGGCTGCGTGCCGCCCGCGCTCCACACGCCCCAGCCGCCGCCCGGGCGCCGCTTGGCGTCGACCGCCACGACGACGGCCTGCGAGCCGAAGCGCGCGGCGACCGCCTCGATGAGCTGCGGGTCGGCGAGCGCCGCCGAGTTCATGGCGACCTTGTCGGCGCCGGCCCCGATCACTGCGGCGGCCTGCGCCAGCGAAGCGATGCCGCCGCCCACGGTGAAAGGGATGAAGAGCTCGCGGCCGGCGCGGCGCACGACCTCGAGTGCGGTGGCGCGCCCGCCACGAGTCGCCGAGATGTCGAGCAACACGATCTCGTCGGCGCCGGAGTCACTGTGCCGGCAGGCGAGCTCGACCGGGTCGCCGGCATCGACCAGGTCGCGGAAGGAGATGCCCTTGACCACGCGCCCCCCGTCGACGTCGAGGCAGGCGATGATGCGCTTCGTCAGCATGAGCAGAAGTTCTCGAGCATGGCGAGCCCGGCGTCACCGGACTTCTCGGGGTGGAACTGCGTACCGAAGAGGTTGCCGCGCTCGACCACAGCGGTGTGCGGGGCGCCGTGGTCACAGCTGGCCACGGTCTCGCCGACCAGCGGCGCGTAGTAGCCGTGCGTGAAGTAGGCGTAGGTGCCAGAGGGGAGTCCGCGCAGCAGGCGGCTGCCAGCGCTGATCTCCAGCTGGTCCCAGCCGACCTGGGGCGATTTCGCGGGCGCCGGGAAGGCACGGCAGCGTCCCGGGAAGGCGCCCAGCCCGGGCAGTCCGGGATCCTCGTCGGAGGCTTCGAAGAGCCACTGCATGCCGAGGCAGATGCCGAGCACCGGCGTGCGCTCCGCGATGCGGTGCTCGATGGCCTTGCGCAAGCCGGTCGCCGCCAGTGCGCTGGTCGCACCGAAGTGGCCGACGCCGGGCACGATCGCGCGCTCCGCCGACTCGACCGCAGCGGGATCGCCGGTCACGACGCACTCGCGGCCGAGGTGCTCGAGCGCGCGCTGCACCGAGATGACGTTGCCGGCGCCGTAGTCGACGACGGCGATCACAGCAGTCCCTTGGTCGACGGCAGAGTGCCGGCGAGTCCGGGCTCGAGGCGGCAGGCCGCCGCCAGAGCGCGCGCGAACGCCTTGAAGGCCGCCTCGACCTTGTGGTGGCCGGAGCGGCCGTAGAGCACGCGCACGTGGACGTTGGCGCGCGCTCCGCGCGCAAACCCCTCGAAGAAGTCGGCCACGAGCTCGGTCTGCAGGTCGCCCACCAGCTTCGCGCGGGCCTTGACGTCGACGACCGCCGCGCAACGCCCCCCGAAGTCGACCGCCGCCAGGGCCAGCGCCTCGTCCATCGGCATCAGGAAGCTGCCGGCGCGGGCGATGCCCTCCCTGCCACCGAGCGCGCCGTCGAACGCCTCGCCCAGGGCGATGCCGACGTCCTCCACCGTGTGGTGCTGATCGACGTCGAGGTCGCCCTCGGCGCGCAGGTCGAGGTCGAAGCCGCCGTGGCGGGCGACCAGTTCGAGCATGTGGTCGAGGAAGCGGATGCCCGTGGCGACCGCGTAGGCGCCGCAGCCATCGAGAGTAAGCTTCAGAGCTATGGCGGTCTCGGACGTCTCCCGGTCCACGCGGGCCGACCGCGCGGTGGCGGCCGCCATCAGCCGATCACCTTGTTCAGCGGGTACTCGACGATGCCCTCCGCTCGCGCCGCCTTGAGCTGCGGCAGGATCTCCCAGGCCCTCGTCTCCTCGATCACCGTGTTGACTGCGACCCAGGCCCCATCGCTGAGCTCGGCCACGGTCGGCTTGTTCAGCGCGGGCAACACCGCGAGCACTGCGCCGAGGTCGTCGCGCCGCACGTTGAGCATCAGGCCGACGCGGCCGCGGGCCTCGAGGGCGCCGCCGAGCATCAGGGCGAGGTCGCGGATCTTGGCGCGCCTGCGCGCGTCGCTCCACGAGGTCGTGTTGGCGACGAGCTGCGTGTTCGACTCGAGCACGGTGTCGAGGATGCGCAGGTCGTGAGCGCGCAGTGAGCTCCCGGTCTCGGTGACCTCGACGATGGCGTCGGCGAGCTCGGGCGGCTTGATCTCGGTGGCGCCCCAGGAGAACTCCACCTCGACGGGCACGTTCTTGCCCGCGAAGTAGCGGCGCGTGACCTCGACGAGCTCGGTGGCGATGGTGCAGCCGGCGAGGTCCTCGGCCTGGCGATAGGGCGAGTCCTTGGGGGCCGCGAGGACCCAGCGCACGCGGCCTCTGCTCTGCTTGGCGTAGGCGAGGTCGCACACCGTGGTGACCTCGAGGCCGCTCTCGAGGACCCAGTCCCTGCCGGTCAGCCCCGCGTCGAGCGACCCGTGAGCGACGTAGCGCGCCATCTCCTGGGCACGCAGGAGCAGGCACTCGATCTCGGGGTCGCTCGTGGCGGCGTGGTATGACCGCCCGCTCAGGTAGACGTCGAGGCCGGCACAGGCGAGCAGCTTGAGGGTCGCGTCCTGCAGGCTGCCCTTGGGGATGCCGAGTCGCAGCTTCATGGTCGCGCCGCCGTCGGCTCGAGCACGGGCACCTCGAGGACCTCGGTGAAACAGGAGCGCGTCCTGTTGTGACAGATGTTGCCGTCACCCCGCACACGAACGCGCAGAAGGAGCGCATCACGATCGCAGTCGGTGGTGATCGAATCGACGACGGCGAAGCTGCCTGAGGTCTCCCCTTTGGTCCAGAGCCGTTGGCGGGTGCGGGAGAGGAACGTCGCGCAACCAGTCTCAATGGTCTTGGCGAGTGCCTCACGGTTCATGAAGCCCACCATCAGCACCGCGTCGTTGTCGGCGTCCTGGAGGACGACCGGCAACAGGTAGTCGTGCTTCTTGAAGTCGAGATCGAACATGTCGTCTAGTCCCCTTGGGTTTGGATGTGGGCACAAAAAAAGCCCGCCTTGGCTTTCGCTGCAGCGGGCTGGACCTGAGAGATGGATGGTGTGTGTTCTAGGTGCAGGGCTCCGCTGACGTGGTGGGGACCACGTGATGGTGGCGATGCTGATGGTGCTTGCGGGTCATCGGAGTCATGCGGGAGGGACTATGGAGGAGCCAGGTGCCCGTGTCAAGTGGGCGCTGTCGGCTCGGCCCTGGACGCCCGAGCCTAGTGGTGCGCAGCGCTCTGACGCCGCGCGCGCGGCTGGCCCTTGGACTCATGAAGCGCGCAGCGCGACTCCGGGTTGTAGATCGAGAGTCGCGTCGCGCAGCTGGGATGCTCGCAGACGCGGCCGCGCCCGTAGTCGGCGACGCGCTCGGCGGCGCGCCCGAGGTACAACTGACGCAGCAGAGCGTCGAACTCGTGCGGCGCGGCGCCTTTCTCACACACTTCGCTCACGGCCTGCCCCCTTTGATTCCGGTCCATGGGGTCTCTGTCGGCAGTTCGATGCGCGCGGATTAGTCTCAACCGTTGCCAGTGGGCGCGGCGAAGGCCGGCATCTCTCTGCCGCGCACGCGCGCCGGGGCTTGGCGCGCGGCGAGCAGCCCGCGCCGGGCTTGGCGCGCGGCGAGCAGCCTGCGCCTCGCAGGACTCGGAGGCGCGGGCTGCCCTTTGGGCTCAGGAGCTCTTCTCAGGCCGGCGCCGGCGCAGCAGCGCGAAGCCCATGATGAGGACGACGAGCACGAGGGCGCCCATCATCCCGTACAGCAGCCAGGAGGTCTTGGCGGTCACGGTCGCGACGGGCCCGACATAGCGGTTCTTGAGTTGCTTGAGGGCGGAGCCGGCGACGGTGAAGTTCCCCGACCAGGTGGCGAGCTTGGTGTTGTCGGCGTTCGCGAAGATGGTGATGACGATGAGCACCTCGATGAGGGTGAAGCCGCGCGCGTCGGCCGCAGGCTGCTTGCCGCGCCTGGGCTTGCTCGATCCGTGACCCGATCCATTGGTCTTCCGTGAGCAGATCGGACGCCTCCATCCCGGCGCTCGTCCCGAGCGCGGTGGTGTGGCGCGCAGGTCGATCGAGTACGAGCGTAGGCGGCGTCGCGCCGAAGCGCATCGGCCGATGGTACAGGCCGGCCCTGGCCGGATGACCGATAGTGCGGCCTGGTCAGATGACCAGGCCGCAGCCGGCGCTGAGCTGCTCGGCCCGCCATTCGGCGACCCGGTCCTCCCCTTCGCGGCGGCCCCTTGGCGTGGCGAGATGTCCCATATGCCGGCGGGCCCGGGCGCCTCATGCTCTATTGTGGGGTGGCGCGGCGCGCAAGGCTTCTCGTGCGCCCGGCCCCGGGACGCCCGCCGGCCCGCCCTATCCGGGCCCGCTCAACGGAGGAGAGGATCGTGACGTTGCCGCCCGAGTTCGCGTGTCCCCGCTGCGACGCTCTGCTCGAAGCTTCGGCGTTCTTCGGGCCCTTGCCCGTCCACCTGCACTGCCCGGGTTGCGGTCTCCCGTTCGAGGAACTGCGCGGCCCGCTGGAGGCGCCGGCGGCTCAAGAGCGACTCACGTCCGACCTCGGGCAGCTCGAGCGCAGGGCGCCCACCCAAAGCGCCCCGGAGCTGGTGGCCTACCTCGGCAGAGCCAAGCGGAAGCCGCGCCTCTGAGCCGACGGCGACGCCGGCGAGGCGGCGCTGCTCGCAGCTAGGACGTGGCCGGCAGGCGCTCGGCCTGCTTGCGCTCCGGGACGACGACGAAGGTCAGGTGGTAGGTGAGCGGCTCGTCCTCGTCGCCGGGGCGCGGTCGCCACTGCAGGCTCGCCCAGATGGGCTCGTCGCCGGGGCGCGCGAAGCGCAGCTCCCCATCCAGCACCGCGCCGCTCTCGGCGAGCTGCTTGCGCTGCAGGTAGTAGGCGTCCTGGTCGTCGGCGAGGACGAAGGCGGAGAGCGGCTGCCCGAGAAGACCATCGCGTTCCACGCCAAGCAGGCCGGCGGCGGTGCGGTTGGCGTCTTCGACGAGGCCGTCCTCGCTGAGCGTGAGGTAGCCGACCGGCGCGAGGTCGAAGCGCTCGAAGTACTTCTCGTGCGAGGCCTGCAGCTCGAGCTGGACGCGGCGCAACTCCTCGTTCTGCATCTCGAGCTCGATCTGGTGCACGCGGAGCTCGTGGACGAGGGCCTCGGGGTCCTGTGGGATCGGGAAGGGGGCTGCCTCGGCAGCAGCAGCGGCCGCGGCGGACTGCCTCGCGAGCCGCTCCTCGGCCTGGCGGCGCACCTCGGCCGCCGCAGCGCTGGTGGTACGTGAGTCCACAGATCCTCCATCTCCCCGCCCCAGAGCAAGGGCATCTCGGTGCCTCGAGTGTACGCGGCGCGGGCGCGAGGCGCCAATGCCGCCTCACGGACGGAACGCCGCAGACACGCTGCGGGCGGGCCACGCCGGCGTGGCCCCGTCGACCCTGCCGGCGGAACGACAGTTTCTGCCCATCGGGACAGTCAAAACGGCGAGGAGTACGATTGGGGGCACGACGAGCTCAAGAGCGAGGTGACCCACGGACGACACCCCCCTCAAGCGATCCGAGTTCCTCAAGTTGCTCGCGCTTGGCGGCGCCGGCTTGGCATTCCTGCGCGCGAACCCCGAGAAGGCGCTCGCCGCGCTTGGCGGGACGCAGCGGGCCTTGGGTGGCGCGCAGCAGGCTCTGGACGAGGCGGCGCTCAACGGCGACGCGCTCGCCGCCCACGCCGCCAGCACCGTCCTCGCGGTCGCCAAGGGCACGTCGGCCGACAGCAACGTCAAGCGGGCCGTCGCGGCCGTCGGCGGGATGCGGCGCTTCGTCCACGGCGGCGACACCGTCGTGATCAAGCCCAACGTTGCGCACCCCATCGCGCCCAAGTATGCGGTGACGACGAACCCGGGGGTCGTAGCGTCGCTGGTCGGGCTCGCGCACGGGGCGGGCGCGAGTAAGGTGCTCGTCATGGACAACTCCTCCGGGGGAGCGCCGTCGGCCTGCTACGCAGCCAGCGGCGTCGCCGCCGCGGTCAAGGCGGCCGGCGGCACGATGGTCGTGATGGGCACGCCGGGCTTCCAGACCCACGCCATCCCCGGCCACCTGCTCAAGAAGCACCCGGTCTATTCAGCGATCGTGAACGCCAACGTGCTCATCAACGTGCCGATCGCCAAGCAGCACCACTCCACCGGCCTCACACTCGCCGGCAAGAACATGATGGGGGCCATCAGCGATCGCGCGCGCCTCCACCAGCTGGGGCTGAGCCAGAGCATCGCCGAGATCAATGCGCTCCTCCAGCCGGAGTTGACCGTCATCGACGCGATGCGCATCCTCGTGCGCAACGGCCCCGGCGGTGGCAACCTCGCCGATGTCGCCGTCAGGAACACCGTCGTCGCGTGCACCGACTGGGTCGCGGCGGACGCGTACACGACGCGCCTGTTCGGCAAGTCCCCGGCCTTCGTGCCCTACATCAGCGCCGCCACCAAGATGGGGCTCGGCAGGGGCACGCTGTCGGGCGTGACCATCCGCAACGTCTGAAGCGCAATGCAACTTCGAGTACGGAACCGTGAGGTGACCGCATGAGCCAGACCCCGCTGACGCGAGCAGAGTTCCTCAAGATCCTGGCGGCCGGCAGCGCCGGCGTGCTGTTCCTCGGCGGAGCCGAGGAAGCGCTCGCCGGCATCACCGGCACCCACGACGCGCTGGATCAGGCGGCGCTCGACGGAGACGCCCGCGCCACGCGCGCCGCCGGCACCGTCCTCGCGGTCGCCAAAGGCGCGAGCGCCTCCAGCAACGTGAAGCGCGCCGTCGCCGCCGTCGGCGGCATGCGGCGCTTCGTGCACGCCGGCGACACCGTCGTGATCAAGCCCAACATCTGCGCCGCGCGCGCGCCTCGGTACGCGGCCACCACGAACCCGCAGGTGGTCGCCACGCTGGTGCTCCTGGCGAGGGCCGCCGGCGCCGGCAAGGTGCTCGTGATGGACAACCCCATCGACAACGCTCCGACCGCTGCCTACAGCGCCAGCGGGATCGCCGCCGCCGTGAAGGCGGCCGGCGGCTCGATGCGGTTCATGAGCAGTTCGGGCTACAGGAAGTACCCGCTGGGCGGCTCTCTCGGCAGCTTCCCGCTCTACGCCGACATCGTGAACGCGAACGTGCTCATCAACGTGCCGATCGTGAAACAGCACGGATCCACCGGCCTCACGCTCGCGGGCAAGAACATGATGGGCGCCACCTACGACCGGGGCCTCATGCACAACGTCGGCCTGAGCCAGAGCATCGCTCTGGTGAATGCCAGGCTGCGGCCTGCTCTCACGGTCGTCGATGCCATGCGCATCCTCCTCCGCAATGGGCCCACGGGCGGCAGTCTCGCCGATGTGAAGGTCAAGAACACCGTCCTCGCGTGCACCGATTGGGTCGCCGCCGACACCTACGCCGCCTCGCATGTCTTCGCAATGCCGGTGGGCAATGTGCCGTACATCAAGGCCGCCGCCAACATGCACCTCGGCACGATGGACCTCACCACCGTCAGCATCAGGAACGTCTGAGAGAGACTCCTGCGGCGGGCGGGCGACCCGCGCTGAGGGACGCACCGCGGTAGCTCCGGCCGCTGAGTTTAGACCGGGGCGACAGACAAAACGCTGCGCGCTACTATTGAGGTCACTCACGACCCGACGAGGTGACCAGCACTCGTGAGACGTCTCACCCGCTTCGAGTTCCTCAAGATCGCCGCCGTGACCGGCGCGGGATCCGCCTTTCTTGCAGCTTGCGGCGGCAAGGCGGCCGGCGTCCTCGGCAGCGGCGCTTCCGCCGCGCCGCCGGCAGTGGCCCGCGACGATGCCGCCGCCATCCCGTCGCCGCGCGCCGGCCGGCCCGCGCCGGGCCCCGGAGCCGACGCCATGGCGGTCGCCGAGGGTCTTTCGGCGTCGGCGAACGTGGAGCGAGCCGTGACGGCGCTCGGCGGCATGAGCGCGTTCGTCAAGCGCGGGGACGTCGTCGTGGTCAAGCCGAACATCGTCCATGCCCTGCCGCCCCAGTATGCGGTGACGACCGACCCGACCGTGGTGGCGACGCTCGTACGCCTCGCCTTGGCGGCGGGAGCCAAACAGGTGCTCGTGATGGACAACCCCGCCGGGGGGCTTTCGCAGAACACCTACGCGGCCTCCGGGATCGCCGCCGCCGTGGCCGCCGCCGGCGGCACGATGGAGATCATGAGCGACTCGGAGTACAAGGACTACGTGATCCCCGGGCATCTGCTCAAGGTCCATCCCATCTACCAGGCGATCGCCGACGCCGACGTGCTCATCAACGTGCCGATCGCCAAGCAGCACGGCTCCACCGGCCTCACCTTGGCGGGCAAGAACATGATGGGCGCCACCAGCGACCGCGGCCGCATGCACCGGATGGGCCTGAGCCAGAGCATCGCGGAGCTCAACGCGGCGCTGCGACCCGACCTCTCGGTGATCGACGCGATGCGGATCCTCGTGCGCAACGGCCCCTCGGGCGGCAGCATGCTGGACGTCAACGTCAAGGACACGATCATCGCGGCGGCGGACTGGGTCGCAGCCGACGCCTACGCTACTCGCCTCTTCGGCAAGACGCCCGCCGAGGTGCCCTACATCAAGGCCGCGGCGGACATGGGCCTCGGCAGCATGGACCTGCCGGCGACGAGGATCCGCAATGTCTGAGACCGAGCCGGCGACCGGCGGACCGGCGGAGGAAGGGATGTCCGCAGCGGAAGGCGCGTCCGCAGCGGAAGGCGGACCCGCAGCCCAGGATGGATCAGCAGCGGAAGCCGGACCGGCAGCGCCGGCGGCGCGGCGCAGCCCGGGCGGCTGGAAAGCCGCCCGCTGGACACGCCGCGCCGTCCAGATCGCGTTCTTCGTCTTCTTCGTCTACCTGCTCTTCGCGGCGCTGCAGCGTCGCGCCGCGTTCCCCTACGCCGACTTCTTCTTCCGCTTCGATCCGCTGGCGGCGTTCGCGCCCATGGTGGCCGCCCGTCACTGGATCGGGCATCTGGCGCCGGCGCTCATCACCGTCGCTCTCGCGGTCGTGGTCGGGCGCGTGTGGTGCGGCTGGGTCTGCCCGATGGGGACGCTGCTGGGCTGGTTCCGCTTCCGCTCGGCGCGCCGGCTGAGCAAGCTGGTGCCGGCGCGCCTGCGCGTCGTCAAGTACGTCCTGCTCGTGGCCGTGGTCGTCATGGCGGCGCTCACGAGCATGACGCTGCTCGTCCTCGACCCGATCTCCTTGCTCACGCGCACGGCCACGACCTCACTGATCCCCGGGTTCGACTTCGTGGTGACGTCCGCCGAGTCGTGGCTCAACGGCTGGGGGCCGGGAAGCAGCGCCGTCTCCTGGTTCGAGGCGCACTTCCGCGGCAACGTGCTGCCCGTGTACCAGCCGCACTACGCGCAGGCGGTCGCGCTGTTCGTGCTGTTCCTGGCGATCGTCCTCCTCAACGCCTTCGCCGACCGCTTCTGGTGCCGCTACCTGTGCCCGCTCGGCGCGCTGCTCGGTCTCTTCGCCAAGGTGCAGGTGCTGCGCCCGGTCGTCGGCGACGGCTGCGACCGCTGCGCCGCCTGCGCGCGCGCCTGCCGCGTGGATGCGATCGAGGTGGAGCCGCGCCAGACGACGGCAGCGACCGCCGGCCCCGGCGCACGCGTCGTCACCTCCGAGTGCACGATGTGCCTCGACTGCCTCGTCGCCTGCCCGGAGCGCGAGGCGATGAGCTTCGGCCTCGCGCTCCGCCCCGGCCCCTGGACGACCTACGACCCGAGCCGCCGGCAGTTCGTCGCCGCGGCGGCAGCCGGCGCCGGCGCCGTGGCGCTGCTCGGCACCGGCGTTTGGCGCGGGCCGGTCAATCCGGGGCTCATCCGCCCGCCCGGCGCCCAGGACGAGGGCGCCTTCCTCTCGCACTGCCTGCGCTGCAGCGAGTGCATGAAGGTCTGCCCCACGTCCGGGCTGCAGCCCTCGCTCGGACAGGGCGGTCTCGAAGCACTGTGGACGCCGGTGCTGGCTTCCCGTCTCGGCTACTGCGACTTCTCGTGCACGGCCTGCGGCCACGTCTGCCCCTCGGGCGCCATCCCCAAGCTCGCGCTCGAGAAGAAGCGCAAGCAGGTGATCGGCCTCGCCGTCATCGACCGCAACCGCTGCCTGCCTTGGGCCCTGGACACGCCCTGCGCCGTGTGCCAGGAGATGTGCCCGATCCCCAACAAGGCCATCATCCTCACCGGCGAACACCTGATCACGCGTGCGGACGGCACCCAGGATTACCTCGCACGCCCCAAGGTCATCGCCACGCGCTGCATCGGCTGCGGCATCTGCGAGAACAAGTGCCCCGTGGCCGGCACCGCGGCGATCGTCGTGCAGCCCACCAACCCGGCGCTAGCCTCCGGCAGCGGCCTCGGCGGGGGCACGCCGCAAGGCTGAGCAGAGAGCACGCCGCACGGCCGCCCCGCAGGCTCGCCGCACGGCCCGACGCCGCCGGGCGCCGGTGAGGCGCAGGTATACTCGGTAGATGACCAAGCAGAAGCTCGCCGATCTCCGCGCCGCCCCACTCTTCGCCCACCTCGACGACGGGCAACTCGAGCGTTTCGCCGCGCTGGCGACGCCGGTCGAGTTCCCGGCCGAGAGCACGATCTTCCTGCAGGGGGACGCGGCCGAAGCCTTCTTCCTGCTCTCCGCCGGCCGCGTCAAGGTGTTCAAGATGCTGCGCGACGGGCGCACGGCCACGGTGCGCCACGTCGAGACCGGGCAGACCTTCGCCGAGGCGGCGCTGTTCCACGAGACCTACCCGTCCAGCACCGAGACGATGGCCGAGTCCCGCCTTTACCGCTTCGACAAGCGCAAGGTCCTCGATCTGCTGCTCGCCGAGCCCCAGCTCTCGGTGAACCTGCTGGCGGCGATGGCCCACCTGCTGGGGCTGCTCAACCGCCGCGTCGAGGAGCTCCTGCTGCCGGTGCCGGCGCGCCTGGCGCGCTACCTGCTGGCGCTCGCCGACGTGCAGCTCGACGCGCCGGCACCGGCAGCAGCAGTTCTTCGACGCGCTGGTTGAGCAGCAGGTTTTGCTCGTGGCTGATCTTGTGTGAATAGCCGTAGTCGCGTTTGCCTACTGTGCCTGTGAGGGTGATGAGGATCTCGTCCTGGTGGAGTAAATAATGCGCTTCCTCCTCGTCTAGTTCGTTCAGGTAGGATGCACTTCTTTCCAGGTCCAAAATGCCTCCGTAGAGGTTACTCATCTTGACGACTTGATACTTTCCAGACCCCAGGAATTTTTTGCTGCTGAAAGCATAGCCGCCTTGGACGGTCGCGACGGCTCCGATACGTGCGAATTCCCACTCCGCCGGAATCACCCCTACCTCCGTCTGCTTGTATCCCTTGGGGGGGTGAGAGGTGCAAGGTGATGGGTGGGTGATACAATCCCTGTGGGATTGTGCGGGAGCGGAGAGCTGAGAGAAGCCCGGGCGCAGGGGCTTGAAGAGGGCGGCGCGGACGGCGGGGATGACCTGCCAGTAGGG
>Ga0118677_10007971_pt1 | contig 17219 bp, 16 predicted proteins | sample AliMusrvi5mmetaG_FD_86154 | JGI IMG/M metagenome (GOLD analysis project Ga0118677, IMG submission 86154) | reverse complement strand
GGGTGGTTTCCTTCTGCGGGCTGGCCCCAGTGCGATCGTGGAACACGAAGCCGTCGCCATTGCTGGAGAAGACGAAGGGGATATTGAGGGTGTCGGCGTATTCGAGGGCCTGCTGGGTGCCGTCGCCAATGCCGCGGTTGTTGTCCTTGGCCTCGATAATGGCGAGGGGGATGTTGGGCTTGTAATAAAGGATGTAGTCGGCGCGCTTGGCTTTGCCGCGGGTGACCAGCCTGCCGCGAACGATAATACGGCCCTTGGTGAAGCTGACCTCTTCGCGGATTTGGGAGAACTCGTCCCAACCAGCCTGCTTCAGGGCCGGGGTAATGTACTTGGTGCAAATGTCGCGCTCGCTGAGGGCTTTCTTGTTCATGGGGCGGGCCTGCGGCGGGGAAGGTCGAGTCGCGTGCGGCAACGCAGTGTGAGCGGCGGCCTGGTGGTAGGCGCTTGCTGGAGCCCATGCACTCCCAGTTGGTCGTGGCGGACCCTGCTGAGGCCCTTAATCATTGTGACGGCCAGAGCATTACCATCCCGCGGGCAGTGATGACAAGGCTAACTCGCTGGTGCGTCGCGGCGCGTTGAGTCGGCGGTCATTGACACGGGGCTGGACCTCACGCACCCTGACATCGTGAGTGACCTGTGGACGATCCCACGCGAGATTCCGAGCAGCGGGCTGGACAACGATGACAGCGGTGACTTGGACGAAGTGCATGGGTACGTGTTTGATCAGTCTCAGTTAGCCTCATCCAAATTCTCGTTATCGTCCGCGCCGGCAGTGGTCGCGACGGCGACCAAGAATTCAGGTCTTTACCAGGTAAACCGCAAACTAACCGCCCCGGGATCGACGCATATGAACCAACTGAAGTTGTTTTGCCTTATCGCCATTTGGTCAGCATCCGCGGCAACTCAAGCCGTGGCGCAGGAAGCGCCCTGGCTGGTCGGGGTGGACCAGATTCGCCGCCTTGACTTACTGCCTGCCATCAAGCGGACGATCAAGATAGGTGCCGTCACCAGTTACGACCGCACCGAAGGAAACGACGATGGCTTTTCCGGCAAGTACTCGTTTATCCGGAAAGAAGGCGACGGGCTGGTTATTGCCGATCTGAAAGGCCCGGGCTGTATCACCCGCATCCACACCCCGACGCCGACCGACGATCCGCTGGAGTTCTTCTTTGACGGCGAATCGACGCCTCGTCTGAAGCTCCCCTTCCGGCAGTTGTTCACGGGGCAGACAGCGCCGTTCCTGCGACCACTGGTGGACAACGCAGCAGGTGGCTACTACAGCTACGTGCCGATCTCGTACCAGAAGTCGTGCAAAGTTGTCCTTAGGGCGCCAAAGCTCCAATTCTACGATTTGAACTACGTGGTATATCCCGATGCCGCACCGGTGAAGACGTACGATCCCGAAGTGTCCGCCGCCGACTTGCGCGCGATCGAAACCGCTGGTGACGTACTCAAGGGAGGACGAAGCAGCGACCTCACTGCCTACAACGTCCCGCCGGGAACAAGATTGAAAACGCACCGGTTCAACGGCGTGCTGGAACCAGGCAGAAGCGTTACGCTATTCGAGACTCACCGCGGAGGCCGCATCGCCAGTCTGCGCATCAGCCCTGCCGACGCCTTCGGCAGCAAGGACCGCGACATCTTCCTGCGCATAACCTGGGACAAAGACAAGCATCCCTCCATCCTCTGTCCCGCCGGTGACTTCTACGGGTATGCCTGGGGCAAACCGGCTATGGGCTCTTGCCTCCTCGGAACCTACGAAACCACCAACTACTGTAACTTCCCAATGCCGTTCAGTAGGGCGGCAAAGGTCGAGTTGGTCTCGCTCCGGCAGGGCGGATCGGCAGTATCCGTGAGAAGTGAAATCATCGTTGGCGACACGCCGAAGCGGCCCTACGAAGGTCGGTTCTACGCGGTGTGGAATCGCGAGAATCCGACCACCGAAGGCAAGCCATTCACTTACCTTGAGACATCCGGCAGAGGGCACGTCGTAGGCTTGGCTCTTCAAGCTCAGGGAAAAGAGCCCGGGAACACCGGGTTCTTTGAAGGCGACGACATAACCACTATTGACGGCGAGTTAGTGATCCATGGCACCGGTTCGGAAGACTCATTCAACGGCGGTTGGTATGACGTCCCCGGCCGGTGGGATGGCCCTGTGGCGCTGCCGCTGAGCGGCTGCATGCTGTATCAAAAGCACCTTGGCCGCACAGGCGGCTACAGATTCATGATTGGCGACGCCTATAGCTACAACAAGACCATCCTCCAGACGATCGAGCACGCACCGGAAAAGAACATCGGCATCGCCGACTACTGCGCAGTGACTTACTTCTACAGCCTCGACCGGCCCAACCTCGAGTTGGCGATCCCGAGCCTGAAAGCACGTCAGGTGGTTGATCCAGACAAGATGACGTTCTCTCCTCACTGGAACCTTCCCGTCAGCTCGTTTTGCCTGGCGGATGCGACCCTCGGGCGCAAGTCAGTTCAGATAAGCGACAAATCGGTCCGCTGCCTCTCACTGCGGGCCAAAGGCGATGACTTCTTTGGTCCGCCCTTTATCACGTTCGTTTGCGACGTACCGGCTGGGGGCCGCTACCGCGTGCTTATTGATGCCTTCAAAGGGCCGGACTGCGGCAATGTTCGCCTGCTCCAAGATGCCTCGGCCCAGGACCACACGGTGGACCTGTACGCGGCGAGCCTAAGTCGCGCAGACGGCATGCTAATGGGCGAGGTCGAAGCCCAGGAAGGCAACAACAACCTGATGTTCTCCATCGTGGGCAAGAACAGCGCCTCAAGCGCGCTCGGATTCGACCTGATTAACATAATCCTCGAAAAGGTGTCAGCGTCCAGGGGCGCGCAACGGCGTTAATCATTTGGTTTGAAGGCTTAAAAGGCCGCCGGTGTGGGGTTATGCCGCGCATCCGTTGCCCGACGGGGACCGGGTGATTTGCCTGGTCCGGGCAGAGCGCACCCCGAACGAGCTGGCTTTTATTATTCCTTCACCAGCGTCCAAGTCTTATCCGGGTCGTAGGTGGTCATGGCCTGGGCGATGGAGGCGGTCCTGGGCCCGAGGTTTTTCTGATAGACGATCCCTTGCTGGTTGACGATGAAGGTCATCACTCCGGTATTACCCCACTCCGCCGGCCATGCCACAAGCGCGAAACCTGCGATCATGTGGCCATTGATGAGGTAGTTGCACTTGCCGGCCGAGGCGTGTTTGCCTTGGCGGGTCAGGATCTTGAAGTAGTAACCATGGTAGGGCGACTGCTCGTCAGTCAGGATTCTGGTCTCGTGCCGATAACCCTCGACCCGAGCCTGTGCGATCAGCGGGCCCAGCGGGCTGAGTTCATCGCCCGTCCGTGTGGACCAGTAAAGGCCGTCGTGGGTGCCCGGGGTGCTGCGAAGATGCTGAGCGTATTCCAGCACGGCATTCCCAGTACGGTCCACGCTGGCGTATTCGCGCTGGGCCTGCACGTAAGCGCGGCAAACCTGAATGGCGCCCAGCTCGTTTGCTCCAATGCGCCGGTTGAGAATTTCCTCTCTGCCGGATTCCGAATCGAAGAACCACTGCCCGCCTTCTTTCACCACCGGAATCGGAAACGGCCAGCCATCGGCGCCCACTTGCAACTGTTGCTTGGAGTCGGACTCGGCAACCAAGTTGACCTTCTCTTTAACTCGGTTCATGAACAGCTCCCGCTCCTCAGCCGCCTCGACCACATCAACCGCGACCAGGCTACGCCCTGCAGGACCGAAAATCGCGTGCAAGGCATTGGTATCCCTGGCTTCAACCGCCGCTTTGAGCGCCTCCACTGCCGCTTTGGGAGAGCTGAACCGTTCCTCACCCGCTGCTCGCAAGCGCCCGGGAAGTGCCAGTAGGAGGAGAGTCAGGAGTAACCCAATGAAAGGACTGGGGAAGTGCCGCATAGATAAAGGATGACAGAGTTTCATCGGCTGTAGTTCTTTCGCGAATTGACTAATGGGTTCAAAGGATCAGTGTTTTCCACTACCACCTGCGTGACTTGGGGCTTCCGAATGCGCAGGGGCGGCTGAGCGCGGGGCCGATGCCGCAGGGTGGGGTGCAGCTACCGGGCGGCTTTCCTGGCCGCGCGTGCTAAACTGCTGGGTTTCATGCGCGCTTTGGACCCCAATCAGTGCGCCAGTGGCTGGCCTCGAATGGGACGCCTCTGTCGGATGCTGCGCGGCCGGTGGTGCGGTTCGTTCTACTGGCCTGGGTTGGCCGCCGATGACCGTTACTGTGCTCCGAGCCGGTGCGCTGCTGGACGGCCGTGAGACGGGCGCTTGCGCCGGCCTGGATTGTCCCCCTATCACTGTCACCGTGCTGTGGGCAGGATGCGAGGCCCAGCCGCGGTCCAAACCTCGGGCGCCAACCTCAGAACGGTCGTGCGGTTGCCACACGGTAGCATGAGCGACTTCAGCCCGGGGACGTTGATCGGGACGTCGAAACCACCAATTGGCCGGTCGCGGGTGGTCGTGGCCCCAGACGATCAGGTGGCGATTGTGCCAATCAAAGTCGCAGTTGAGCCAGGCGCCCACCGAGAAACCCAAGCCGAAGGAGATGAACGGCGTGCCGTATGCCCGCTGGAAATAGACCACGTCCGTCTGATACACGGGCAAATAAATCACTTCTGGATTAGTGGGGAGGATTTCGATGGCGCCATTGTCAATAACCACACTTTCCTGCGGGGTGCTTTGCAGGTTGCCCAACGCCTGGGCTTGGGCGCGGAGTCTTTGAATGGAATCAATCACGTCTGGCTGCTGATACAGAAACGCCTGTCCGATGGCCGTCGTCCAAGCCAGGTTTTCATCCAGCCAGTTGAGGATAGCCGGGTATCTGGCCAGCGCCTGAATGCTCGGATCCCAGGGTTGCTGGTCAATCAGGTTGGGGTCGCCGCCGCCGTTCACGTACCGGTTGGCCAGGACGATTTCAGTTGGCAGCGTCGCGGCCGGCAGGATTTGCGCGATCAGGGGATCGGGATAAAGGGCAATCGGCCCCAGCATTTGGTCCAGTTCGGGGGCGGAGCGCAATTGGACTTCGGGCGCTGGAGGTGGAACCGGCATTTGGGCCGACGCCTGAATCATAGTGCCGGCGTACGTCCCCAGTATGCTTACCAGAATAAGAAATCGTCTCATACATGCCCGCAATTTGCGGAATCCTGGACCGCAGTGGCCTGGAAGCGGGGGTCTCCGCGCCAGCCCAACCACGGCCAACTTCTTCCACAAGTTGGACGCTGGCAACCCCCAATTGCATTCGACCTTTCTGGCCTGGCTATTTCACAACGCCGAACGCCGCGCGAGGGCACGCGCGCCACATGAGTGGGGTGGGCGGTTGACCAGCTCAGGAACGGCTTTATTCGGTAGGCTTGCGCGGCAGCTTCTCGTCCAGCATCGCCGCGTCGTAAGCGAACGCCGCCAGAATTACGGAGGCTTGCTTGAGGTCTTCGGGCTGGATGCGATCCAGCACATCCTCATTCGTGTGATGGGTGCGGCTGCCGTAATCAAGGGGGTCTTGAATAAACTGGAAGCCGGGCAAGCCAACGGCATCGAACGAAAGATGGTCGGTACCAGAGGTGTTAGAAGTGGAAATGGTCTCAGCAGCGAGGTCTCTGAACGGTTCGAGCCAGCGCCGGAACAGCGGGCGGAGGGCTTCGTTGCCTTGCAGATAGACGCCGCGGATTCTGCCGGCCCCGTTGTCCAGGTTGAAGTATGCGGAGAGTTTGTCATAGTCACACCCGCGGACAAGACGGTGGATGGGGGGCGAGTTCGTAGACGAAGGCGCGGCGGCTTGCTGGTCGTCAGCCTTGTCCTTGGGAGAGCGCAATGCGCGGGTCGCGGGCGTGTTGGTATAATAGCCAAAGTGCTGGGATACGTAGGCCTTCGAACCCAGCAGGCCCTGTTCCTCGCCGCTCCACAGACCAAGGCGAATCGTGCGGCGCGGCTGCAAATTCAATGCCTTGATAATGCGCGCCGCTTCCATGACGGCAGCAACGCCTACCGCGTCGTCCGTGGCTCCAGTACCGGCGTGCCAGGAATCCAGGTGGGCACCGAGCATGACAATTTCATCCTTCAGGTCCGTGCCGGGAATCTCGGCCACAGTGTTATAGGTCATCAGGTCGTCCGAGTGGAATTGCACCTGTAGATCCACAGCCATCTTGAGCTTCAGGCCCTGCTGAGTCATTCGGACCAGCCGGTTGTAATCTTCAGCGGCCAGAGTGATCTGGGGCGGGAAGGCCGGCGCGTTGGTGGACCAGGCCCGCGGGGCGTTGGTCGGGCTGAAAGCGGCCTGACCGTCTGGCGCGGGGACCGAAGCAGCGGCAACGACATAGGTGCCGCCGTCACCGATCGAACTGGCGTTCACGATCAGGGCGGCCCCTTCCTTCGCCAGGAAAGAGAGATTGCGGCCTTGCGGGCGTCCCCTTCCCGCCATTGGGAACCGGCGGCCTCCAGGGGCGTTCGTCGAGGAGGGCGAATTGGTTGCCACTTCGGCCCCTCTTCCCGAGCTGGCGTTGAGCCCGGCACGGACCATTGGACCCGGAACGGAGCGGCGCGGGCCGCCTTCCATTGAATTCGTCCGGCGGCCAAACGTGGGGTCGGGTCCGGCATTAGCCAACCTCAAAAGATTGGTTTCCGTCAGACGGTTCGCCAACGGCTCGAAGTGAACCTGGACCTCACGCAGGGGACTGGCGAGCACAATGGTACCCGACAACTTGCCCTTGTATTTCTCCAGATCGGTATTGGTCCGCACATCGAAGAAAACGACGTCTCCGACGAACGGTTTGTCGAAGCCGGGTGACCACGCGTTCGGGAATCCGATCAGGGGGATGGTCTGCGGCTCGACCACTTGCGCCGAAAAACGCTTGAGCGACCAACCCCGCCCGAAGGGCCAAGCTTCAAGGTGCGCGTTGGTCAAACCCCACGACTCGAGTGTATCGCGGGTCCATTCGTTAGCGCGCTTGAGATTGGGCGATCCCGTGAGCCGCGGGCCGATGGCCTCGGTCAAATGGCTCAGCGTCTCCATCACTTGCGAATGGTTCAGTCCCTCGTCGCGAATGCGCGCGACGGCGTCGGTCGCCTTGGCAGAACTTTCCGGGGGCGGCGCCTGGGCAAAGGCGCCGGGAAGAGCTGTCAGTGCGAAGAGGGCGAAGACTTGCGTTAAGCGAGCGGCCTTAAGTACCCGATTTGGCATAAGCTTTGAGACTCAGACGCCAAAGGCCTTCCGCAGCACCGCCAAGCTCCGGGGCACGGCGATGTCCGGGTTCTCCTTGCCTTCGAATTCGAGAGAAACGAAACCGGTGTAACCGGCGTCGGAAAGAATCTTGGCGATGCGCTCATAGTCGAGGTCGAGGGTGTACCATTCGCCGCCCCCGTAGTAGGTCTTGGCCTGGACATAGACTGCCTTGGGAGCGATCAGCTTGAGTTTCTCGTAGGGGTCCTCCATGAAGTTGCCAGTGTCCATGAGCGCCCCGAGCCAGGGGGAAGGCACGGCGTTGATGAGGCGCAATTGGCCCTCCGGGGTACGGCTCAGACCCCAGTGGTTCTCCAACGCCATCACGACGCCACATTGCTCGGCCTTGGGGATGCACTTCTCAATGCACTCGATGCACCACTTGAAGCCATCATCCTCGGTATAGCCGGGCAGGATCGGCTCGATCCCGCGGGCCTTCATCAGGTCATCAAAGTCCTTGATTGTGTTCCAGCGACCGGAGTTGAGCCGGATGCAGGGAATGCCGAGGTCAGAGGCGATTTCAAGGCACTTGTGCGTGTGTTCGATCTGCTTCTGCCGCTCGGCGGGATCGCTCTGCACGAAGTTCTGGTGAATCGAGAGGCAAACCAACTCGACCCCGTTGCGAAAGGCCAACCGCTTGAGCCTGGCGAGATAAGCGCGGTGCTCGGCGGTGAGGGGTTCCTTCTCGGGAATGTCCATCTGCCGATGCAGGACGTCCACCCCTGCAACGCCAAGGTCGGCGGCCTTCTCGATGACGGTCTCGACGGAGATCTTTGGGTCGCGGAAATGCCAATAGGAGTAAGTGCAGACGCCGAGCTTGAGGCGCCTTTTGGTCGCACTTGGCGCGGGATGGGTTTCCTGCGTCTGGGCAGCCAGGGCGGCGCTGGCGCTGCAGCAGGCGGCAGCAGTGAAAAAGGAGCGGCGAGTCATCATAAAAAGGCTTTTCGTTTGTGTGCTATGTTCAGGGCCGGCGGTTCAGTTCGCTCTTGGATACGTCAGGCATCGGCTCAGCGCAAGCCTGGACCAGTATGGGGGCGAAGCGGCCTTGCGTCACGCCAGGAGAATAAGCATCCAGCGGGTCACCAACCAGTAACCGAACACCCAGAAAGCGGATTCCTTAAACGATACCCCACTGAGCCGGGAAAGCCCGATGGCGAGCACGCCGATAGCCCAGAGATGGAAAAAGTTCACGGTGTCCAGGAACAAGCGAACATGACTGTCTGAGGGCAGGCGCAACGCGAAAAGGGAAAGCGCAGGCCGGGCAGCGGGATCGCCGAAGGCAGTGACAAGGAGGGCAGTGATAATAGCGCCGAGGACCACAACGCTGCCCGCCAGGGCGACAACTTCGACGGTCTTCAAATAGGAAAAGCGCGCCCTGAGGAAGAGGCGTCCGATGAGCCAGAGGAGCAAGGCCGTCCAAAAGGTCCCGATGAAGGTGCCGGCACAGGTGGCCAACGCAGAAAGCTTCTGGAAATCGGCGGAGCCAGAATCAGTATTGAGGAGCGCGGAGTCGGTGATGGCTGGTTGCGCCGCGCTGGCTTTTGAAGTCGTCGCAATCGGGGCCGTTTCATTGATTGCGGCACGAAGCAGGACCAGGCTGGCCAGGGCGACGAGCGCGGTCGGCACGAGCCAGTTGACGAATCGCGGTGGAGCAGCGACGACTTCGTCGAAGACCTCACCAGGATAAACTAGCATATTGACGAGTTTTGCGGCCAGTGTGGAGGATGGCCGGGCAGCGGAAGAGGACACTAAACTGGAAGGCATTGGTGTCATACGGATTCGCGCGAGACTTCAGCACGTTGGAACAAGCGTGCCAGCGCCAGCAGCAGGACGAGGTCCACGAGATATTGGACCCCAAGCGTCCCGGCGCCAGTGAGCGGCAGACCGACGTGGAAGAATCTCAGCCAGGCATCGGAGTTGGCGAGACCCTGAAGGCCGTCGGCCGTGAGCACTACGCCGGCGCTTTGGGCAAGAGATCGGCCCAGGAGCAGCGCGGTCCACACCGCCGGCACGAAAACCAGGAAGGAAGGCACCACCACCATCGCCGTCCCGACGGCACTGGGTGCTTCTGTATTTCCGGCCGCCCGTCTCGTCGCGGACCAGAGATATAAGAGATTCCAAACGGAGTTGAGGGCCAGGGCGATGGCCGGATAAGCGAAGATCAGCAGCAAGACAATCGGCCAGTCAAACCGGGCGTAGATGAACAGGGGGACTAGGCCAGCGGCCTGGCAGAGCAACACGCAGCCAACCGGCACGGCCACCTCCGCGAGGACCAGCCACAGGGGGGACATCGGCAGCGTTCGAAAGTCGCGTAAATGGCGACCATCGCGGCGGAAGTCGAACGGGAAGATGCGCTGGAAGAACGGGGCCATGATTGCGACCCAAACCGCAAGCCCGAGATAGAACGTAATGCGCCCCATGGCTACCTCGGGAGACGCAAGCTGGTCGGGACGGGCTGCGTGAAGCGCTGTGTGGATGTGCTGAAGGAGGGCGATGAGGCTGCCGACGTACAGAGCAGTCAGGATGAAGGCTACGAGCAGTTGGCGCCGCGAACGCCGGGCGACGAGGAGGTTCCTCCAGACAATGGCCCCGACTCCGCCAAAAAGCGGCAACGGCGGCAGGTTGGCGGAATGGGCGTCGGTTTCGTCGGCGTTTGCGAGGTCGCGGCCTTGCCGGACACGCAGCCGCCGCTCGGCAGCACGGGAGGTGGTGGCGAGCGAGGGTTCAAACAGGCTGGCCTTGAGCCGCATGAGCCCCCACAAGCTAACGCCGGCGGCGACGGCAACCGAGCCCAGGTAAAACGCCGGTCGCCAAAGCTGTCGCAGCCAACCTGAGCCCGCCGGCATCACCCGCAAAGCCCATTGATGCAGGTCGGGCGAACTGGCGGCTTCAGGCAGGGTCGCTGCCGGGTAAAAGAACAGTTGTGCCAGCGGCGAAAGGGCAAACTCAGGCACGAACTTGACCTCCCAAGCCGCGTGGAAGTACAGCGCCGTGCAGAAAAAACCTACCACGAGTGTCATGCAGCGAAGACGGTGGTGCAAATCCTCCGGGAAGGTCCCGGCATAGAGCGAGGCGGCAGTCGCGACGTGAAAGCATGTAATCTGGAAAAGGGTCAAGCCGGCAGCCATGAGCACCGGATGCGCCAAATGCGGCGCAAAGAGCGCGGCGAGGACGAGTCCCTGGATAAGAGCGTAAAGATAATTGGGCAACAGCCGATACCAGACGATTTGCCGCTGGGTAAACGGGCTGGTGAAGACGAACTCAATATCCGGAGGCTCAAACGCCAGCCCTCGCTGCCAGAACCCCTTGATCAGAGAGCCCCAAAGCATGAGGAAGGCACCCGTCTTCAAGCTACCGCCCTCCACCAGCCGGCCGAAGATTCCCTCGTGCCGCCATTGGAACAAGAGGACGAACAGTACCAGCACGGCGACGAATCCCGCCAGGATCGTGGGCCGGCGCAGGCTGCGGGCGAAGTCGAGGACCCGGCGCTTCAACAAGGCGAACCAAAGATAGAGCAAGGCACGGTTCATGAGGCGCTGGCCAAAGGGGCCGGATTATCGGAGGGCTCGGTCACGGCGAAGAAGACATCTTCGAGCGAGGCATCGGCGTGGAGCGTCGCTAGCGCACGAATCTCCTCGAGCGAACCGAAGGCAATTTTACGACCACGATTCAGGATCAACACCTGATCGCACAAAGCCTCAACGAGGTGCAGCAAGTGGGACGAGAGCAGGAAAGCCGTGCCATCGGCGGCGCGGCGGCGAATGGATTCCTTGATGTTGCGAATGCCGCGGGGGTCGAGACCGGTCAGGGGTTCATCGAGGATGATGACGCGGGGCTCGCGCACGAAAGCACATGCCAGAGCCAGCTTCTGTGTCATCCCGCGTGAAAGGCTAGAAGCCATTTGGTCCTGCTTGTCCGCCAAACCGAGTTCTTCCAGAAGCGCAGTGTACTTCTCCTCCGCATTCTTAATACGATAGGCCAAAGCAATGAAGTGGAGATGCTCTTTGACCGTCAGCAAATCGTAGAGATGGATGGTGTCGGGGATGTAAGCAAACTGCTGTTTGGCGGCGACCGGGTCGCGCTCGAGATCGTAGCCGCCCACCCGAATAGTCCCGAGCGTTGGCCGCAGGATGCCAGTAATGGCGCGCAGGGTAGTTGTCTTACCCGCGCCGTTCGCTCCGACCAGGCCGACGATCTCACCGGGGTGCACGGCGAAGCTGAGTTCGCGCACGGCGGAGAAGTCACCGTAGTTCTTGGCGAAATCGAGCACTTCAATCACCGGGACGTCATGTGCTTTCATGGCAGGTTCTGAGTCATTTCTATTATATGCTGTCATATGACTATAGGACAGTCAACGGGCAATATGAAGTTAGACCGGGCTGCCGCCAACCGCTCACGCGGCAGGTGGGGGCAGCCAACCGAGAGAACTCCATTTTCCTCAGGCACGAGCTAACGCATGAACCCCATGAAAAACCGGGTCGCGTTCATCGAGCCTGCACCACCAGGATTCGCGCGGATGGCTCATTTCGCTCACGCTGCTCGACTAATGTCGAATCGGGGGCCATTCCGCAGGCATGTTTGGCCTCAAAACGAGGCTTGGCAGGCATCCTGCTTTAGCGTCCTCCCAGAGCCCTCTTTCGGCCACGTATCGATATGGGAGGGGCAAAAGGTTTCCTCCGATTCGGATTCAGGCTGCCGGGGCTCACATTATGAAGACAGGATACTTAATAGACATGGACGGTGTGATTTACCGGGCGAACCAGCTCATCCCGGGCGCGAAGGAGTTTGTCCTCGCCCTGATTGAGAGCGGTTCTCCTTTTGTGTTCCTGACCAACAATTCCTCGCCGACGCCGGAGGATCTCTCGGTTCGCCTCGGGCATCTTGGTCTGCCGGGCCTCTCCCCGCGACATTTCTATTCCTCCGCTCTCAACGCGGCGGAGTTTCTGAGCGAGACGCATCCGGCCTGCACGGTTTTCGTGATCGGCGAAGGCGGCTTGCTGGCCGCGCTGCACGAGCGCAAGATCGCCAACGACACCATCCAACCTAGTTATGTCGTGGTCGGCGAGGGGGCTGTTTCCATGGAGAAGCTGGCCAAAGCACACTCGTTCATTGAGCATGGGGCCCGACTCCTGGCCACCAATCCGGACAATTGGTGCCCGGTGTCCGACGACGGCACCCGCCCGGGCACCGGCTCCACGGCGGCATTTCTGGAGGCCAGCACAGGGCGGCGCGCCTACTACCTCGGCAAACCCAACGGCTATATGTTCCACCGAGCCCTCCGCAAACTCGCAGATATGGTGGGGGGGACGCGTCCGGAGAACATTGTCGTAATTGGCGACACGATGGAAACAGACATTCGGGGCGCAATCGAAGCCGGCCTTCAATCCTACTTGGTTCTAAGCGGAGCAACCACCTTGGATGTTGTCGCAGATTACGTCTATCAGCCTACTCGGGTTCTCAATTCCGTTGCCGATTTGATCGAGGAATTGGAGTCGGGAAAACCTTCGAGCCGGCTGGACAGCCCAGTCTATCAACAGGCTCGTTCCGCCCGTCCTCACCCGGGCAAGCGCCACCAAACGGACGCGGAGCACCCGGCCAAGTCCCGCCCGCGTCCGCCCATGACCCGCTAATCGGATACCTGCAAGAGGAGAGCTCCACGAGTCCTGCGTCCCCTACCCCGGCGCCGCTGCGCCAATCAACGAACACCGCGCTCGGAATGTCGCCGCCTGAGCTTCGAACGCCTGGCAGAACATTATGCCGACCTGATGGACATCTGGCTGGCGGCGCGGGAAGGGCACGGGTTTGCCTGGCTGGAAATCCGCTACGAGGGCACTTTGCCGGTGCTGCGAATTCGTCAAAAATAGCGCTTGCTTCCTGGAAACCCCATGCCTATATTGCGCGCTCTTTTCGAAAGAAAGTTATACGATTTATGCGACGTCCAAAAGGCATCAAGACTAAGAAATCTGTGGCCAAGCGGTTCAAGATAACGGCTGGGGGCAAGGTCCTGCGCTCCAGCGCTGGCCGGCGCCACCTGTGCCAAACCAAGCGCCCCAAGCGCCGCCGCGGCCTTCGCGGGCCGGCCGCAGTCCATCCGACTGACGTGTATCGCATCACGCAGAGCCTGCTCTTCAGCCACTGACGCTGTCATCAACTCTCAACCATTAACTACCCACTAGAACATGCGCGTTACTAACGCACCCGCTTCCCGCAAACGCCGCACCCGGATGATCAGGGCCGCCAAGGGCTACCGGATGCGCCGATCCAAGCTTTACCGCTACGCCTCCGACGCCGTTGACCACGGCCGCGCCTACGCTTACCGCGACCGGAAGAACAAGAAGCGCAGTTTCCGAGCGCTGTGGCAAATTCGGATCAACGCCGCCGCCCGCGCTGCCGGCACGACCTACAGCCGATTCATGGAAGGGCTCAAGGCGGCCAAGGTCGCGCTCGATCGGAAGATTCTGGCGGACCTCGCCGCGACGGACGCTCTTGCGTTTACAGAGCTGGTCAAGATCGCCCAGGACGGTTTGAAGGCCAAGGCCGCGAAGGCTTGACAGTTCCCTTAGCCGGCTTTCCATTGCCAGTTGGTGCGCGGGCGACCCGAGAAGGCTCGCCCGTTTGCATTTCGGGCTTTGGATTCCAGGTGTTGGAAGTCGGAAACTGATTTATGGCAGGATTCCTCGACCAAATCGAACCGGTGAAACAAGCGGCACTAGCCGACCTGCGGGCCGCCGCAGACCTGGCAGCGCTCGAACAGGCGCGCGTCAGCTACCTTGGCTCGAACGGCAAGTTCACCGCCCTTATGAAACAACTGGGCGGGCTGGCCAAGGAAGAAAAGCCCGCTGCGGGCAAAGCCATTAACAGCGCCAAGGTTGAGTTGGAGGCCGCGCTTTCGCAACGTCGTGTTGAGCTTGAGTTAAGAGCCGCGTTGCCACAGGAGCCAACCGATTTCACCCTGCCCGGACGGCGGCGTGTCGTTGGCAAGCTCCATCCGCTCACCCAGGTCACCGAGGACATTGTGCGCAGTTTCCGCAAGATCGGATTCGTGGTGGCGGATGGGCCCGAGGTCGAGGATGAGTATCATTGCTTTGATGCCTTAAATACGCCCGCCGATCACCCGGCGCGTGATATGCAAGATACGTTCTACATCCAGAATGCAGAATGCAGAATGCAGAATGCAGACGCCGGAGGGCAAGCTCCCGATTCCGGCTCCCCGCCCTCAACCCTCAACCCTCAACCCTCAACCCTCCTCCGCACCCACACTTCGTCCGTCCAGATACGGGTGATGGCCAAGCAGCAGCCACCCGTGCGGATTATCGTGCCCGGCCGCGTTTATCGCCGCGATAACGCCGACGCCACCCACAACCCGACTTTCCACCAGGTCGAGGGGCTTTACGTGGACCGGAACGTCACGGTGGGCGATCTCAAAGGCACCGTCGAGTTTGTCTTCAAGGAACTCATGGGCGAGGAGACGCGGATCCGCTTCCGGCCCCATTACTTCAGCTACACTGAGCCGAGTTTCGAGATCGATTTCAGCAGCGCGCTGACACGCAAGATGGGTAAGGAATGGCTGGAGATCGCCGGCTGCGGCATGGTGCACCCCCAAGTCTTCGAGAATGTCGGCTACGACCCCGAAGTCTGGACGGGCTGGGCGTTCGGGTTTGGCATCGAGCGCATAGCGATGATCCGCTACGGCATCACTGACATTCGCCTGTTCTACGAGAACGACGTGCGGTTCCTCCGGCAGTTCTGATGATCCAGTCCGTTCATGTTTCATCAGGGGTAGGTTCCGGGGCCCCTCGACCCGGCCTCTAACGGGATTGATAAAGCCTTGGCAAATGGTTACGTTCCGAGCATGACTACGACCTTGAGAGAGAGCCAAGCCGACTTGCAACGACTGGTTGAACTCGCAAGCCAGGGCGAGGAAGTCGTAATTACGGTAGATGGGAAGCCCAAGGCCAAATTGACCTCTGCCGCCACCTCCTCCCCCGCCAAATCGCCCGACATGGCATCCTGGGTGAAAGACCTTGAGGACCTGCGCCGGAAGTACTCCACCGGCAAGTCCGGTCCAACTGTTGACCAAATCTTGGCAGAGGACCGCGTCGAGCGTCTCTGACAGAAGCGCTATGACGAAGTACGAGGTGATCATCTACTGGAGCGAGGAAGACGACGCCTTCATCGCTGAAGTGCCTGAGCTGCCTGGCTGTGCGGCTGATGGACCAACCCGGCAGGCCGCCCTGAAGAATGCCGACCTGGTGATCAAGGAATGGATGAAGACCGCCCAGGAACTGGGTCGGCCAATCCCACAGCCAAAGGGCCGCCTGACATTCGCCTGACCAAAAATGAAAGTCACACTTAACTGGCTCAAACAATACGTCGAGTTCAATTGGTCGCCCGAGGAACTCTCCGAGCGGCTGACGATGATCGGTATCGAAGTCGAAGGCGTCGTGAAACTCAGCGGCGAATTCGAGGGGATCGTCGTCGCCCAGGTCGTCACCAAAGACAAGCACCCGAACGCCGACAAGCTCAGCGTCTGCTGCGTCAACGATGGCAAGACCGGACGCCAAATCGTCTGCGGCGCTCAGAACTTCAAGGTCGGCGACAAGGTCCCGCTGATACAGCTTGGTATCACCCCTGTGCCACGCGCGCTGACAGGAATTGTTTCTCGCATCACAGATGGTGAATATGTCATAAGTGGGCCCACCTATACCGGTCAGCGCATCCGCATGGGCCGCACCGTATTGCTTCAGACCCCTCAGGCGCAAGTCATGGTGACAGAGACACCGCAGGAACACTGGGATCTGGGTATCTTCGAGCACATCGGCATTGATCCGACCCGACACCGATTTGTTTTATTAAAGTCCCGCATGTATTGTCGGCCTGTCTTTGTCCCCATCGCCAAGGCAGTCGTGGAGTGCGACGGAGGGGGTGTCACCAGCTCAGACGATTCCCGCTTTCCTTTTTCAAGACTCGATCGTCCGGTCTATCCGCTTGACATCTCCACCACTTATCCGTGAGCGGCACACAAGGAAAAATTTTGATGAAAGAATATTTAATTTTCAATGCAGGAAACGTTATTCTGCAGTCAGGCATCACCTTTCGAGGTGCCCTGCTTGCTTACCAGACCTTCGGGACACTGAACGCGCAAAAATCCAATGTCATCTTATGCATGACACCTTTTGGCGCGCAGCACACCGATATTCTTTGGAACATCGGGTCAGGTCGTGCGCTCGATACCGACAAATACTTTGTGATTATTCCAAACCTGTTCGGTAATGGACTGTCTTCCTCTCCAAGCAATGCGAGTGAGCCCTTCAGTGGGGAGCGGTGGCCGAATTTCACTATTGCCGACAATGTCAGGATTCAGCATCAGTTGCTGACCGAAGAGCTGGGTATTGAAAGCCTTGCGCTTGCAACCGGTTGGTCAATGGGTGGCCTGCAAGCCTATGAATGGGCGGCCGCCTACCCTGCGATGGTCAAGCGACTTGCAGTGGTGTGTGGTGCAGCCAAATGTTCACCGCACAACCAGGTATTCATCGAAGGCGTGCGCGCCACACTGACGACTGACGCAGGATTTCAGCACGGACACTTTGTGCTGAGACCCGAGCGCGGCCTGCGCGCGATGGCGCGCAACTATGCCGCCATGGCCATGTCACAGACTTTTTACAGAGAAGAAACCTGGCGACAGGCGGGATTTTCTTCTCTCGAAGACTTCCTCATTATGTCGTGGGAAGCCAACTTTCTTAAACGCGATGCAAACAATCTGCTGTCACACATGTGGACATGGCAACATGCCAACATTGCTGCAAATGATCGGTTCAGGGGCGACTTTCAGGCAGCCCTTGGGGCGATCACTGCAAATACCCTGCTGATGCCCAGCGTGACAGATCTGTATTTTCAGGTTGAAGATAATCGCCTTGAAGCCGCGCATATCTCCCGTGCACGACTGCTACCGATCCAATCTGTGTGGGGACATCGTGCA